>Ga0131853_10002215_pt1 | contig 34838 bp, 23 predicted proteins | sample TergutLab28metaG_FD_92764 | JGI IMG/M metagenome (GOLD analysis project Ga0131853, IMG submission 92764) | Labiotermes labralis P1 segment gut microbial communities from Petit-Saut dam, French Guiana - Lab288 P1 (version 2) (version 2) | ecosystem: Host-associated > Arthropoda: Insects >... | reverse complement strand
CCACAAGTCGGGGTCCCCTGTCAAGATCGTTACATCGTAGTCCTCGCCATCTACTGTTACTATGTTCTTCAGGTACTCCACATTTTCTACGTCAAGATTCTCTTGTACCACTACGCTGAACACAATTGTCACTGTAGCATCTGTCGCGATCGCAGGAATTGTTATGCCAGCTTGCAGCTCTGGTATCGTCGCCGTGGTAGAAACACCGTCGTTCGTTATCATAACTGTGTCATCCACTATCGTTATGTGGTCAACCAACTCGGATAACGTATCACGTATCTCTACATCCGTTGCTGCTACGTCGCCGTTGTTCTTTACCGTTATCGTGTATGTCAGTGCCTCGCCGGGTGACGCATATCCGTCGCCGTTTTCATCGGCTACTTCCTTGTTTATCCCTAAATTGGGTGCACCAGTGTTTATTGTTGCACTGTCTTCCGCTACTTCCAATCTTGCTTCAACCTCGGTTATCCCACCGGTATTTGGGTCTTCCTCCATAACTATGACAACCTTGTCTACATATACGGTGTTGCCAAGTTGTGATATCTCTTCATAATCGAACTCGTCAAGTACTGTTACTGAGAATACCAGCACTATATTCTCGCCGCTTTGCATCATACCAACAGCTAAGCCATTTTCGCTCATCAAGTCCGATACGGTGCCCGAACCACGCAAGCTTGGCAGAAGCGGAGTCTCACCTCCCGCGAGAGCTAAGAGATACGCCATATATTCAACATAGTCAAATACATTTACTATGTTGTTACCGGGTGCCTCAATATGATCAAACAAGTCCGCTAAAGAGTCGCGTACATACACACTCCCCGCATCAGCCCCATTGTTCGTCACCATTATCATGTATGTCAGAGTGCCACCGGGCGACGCAAATTCTGGCGTAGGGCTTCCGATCACGCTCTTATCAACATTGAAGTTTGGAACATTAGCTGTCCTTGTATGATAATCGTCCCCTATATATACTGTGTTGCTTAACATTGCTATATCCGCATCTGTTTCAAATATATCTGTACGCAACCTCACGGTAAACTCAATCGTCACCTCCGCACCCGCAGGGATGTTACCTACCCCCAAGCCGGGATTCGACATCAAGTCGCCAAGCTTTCTATCAGCCAATGCCAAACCGGTTATGTACAACGGCACGTCCACAACTGATTCATCAAAAATCGGGTTTTCTATGAAATCAATCATTTCGGACAACTGATCGCGGACCACTAAATTGAGCGCTGACACATTACCATCATTCCATATTGTTATTGTATAGGTCAGCAGCTCACCGGGCAATATCACGGCTTTGTCATTTTCATTACCACGAGCGTCCTTTACACTCTTATCAAACTTTAAGTCAGACTCACCGACTACTTGTATTTCGTTGTCTTCTTCTACAGGTTCTTCTTCCCAAAACAGCCATACTTGAACTGAATTGGTCAAAATAGGCAAGCTTCCTTCTTCGTCAAAATCTATATCATTGCGTAAAACTACATAGAAGACTATCTCAATCACTGAATCGACTTCAATTTCGTCAAGCGTTATGCCACCTTCATTCACAAAATCCGCAGAATTTACGCCGGACGCTCGTAAGTCACCTATCGTCAACAACGGAAATATATTCTGCATTACTCCATCCATATATATAAACAGTTCTACATCATCTAATGAGGTGTATGTTCTTTCACCAATCCCGGGGATTTCAAGGACGATGTTTTCCGTGTAGATATAATCCAGCATATTTTCAAGTGTATCTATTACCCTCACGTCGGATGTGACTATCGTCGGCATCTCGCCTTCAGGTCTGGACTCATTTGTCACTGTAATTACATATCTTAATTGCTCACCGGGCTCCGCATCAGTAATGTAACGGCACTCTTCTCCGCACTCTGGGTAGCACTCTTCTTCGCAATCTGCGAGCACACCCTTGCTTACAGCCACATTCGGCTCACCGACTAGCCTATAGTAGAAATTATGGATGAATGTCAGGATCATCTCGCAATCTTCAAGTCCACACTCACTACAGTCATCCTTTAAACAATCGGATAGCCATTCAAATCTGCCGTTTTCAAGTGCGGATGCATCCAGTATAAGACCGGTTGTATTCAACTCAGGATTTGCCGGGTTAACCACGTATGTCTCCGGGTATACCGCCCAACCATCCCAATCATCAACCGGGTCAGGCATGTTGGGGTACATCTCACCTGTCAATGCGCATGTCACTATAGGCAGTATAGTAGTTATGTTCTCATTGCGCTCCTCGCACCATTCAAATGCTGATCTTACGCCCATTGGCAACTCCAAGCGCTGGTTGGCTGAACTCAATATCCTGACAACATCAAATCCAAAGCGCGGTTCGCTTACAACTATCGCGTCTTCTATATCATCACCCACACTTATCTCACTGCCAAACGGAACTCCAAAGCTAAAACGATTGTCATCACGCTCAACATCTTGCCAGTTGTCTGCGCGAACGCTTATTTTCCTTACGCTCCTTACTCGAGTTGTTGTGTTATCCACTATTTCAAGACTCGCGTCCATTGGACCGTATATCGGTTCTTCTATATATTCGCGCACACCGCTTACAGGGTCGTCAATAAACCCTATGCCTTGGTGAAGTACACGCACAGGTGTGTAGAAATTGCTCACATCAAATGCACGCATATGATGACGCGTTTGATGCAAAGCCCCTTCCTCTACCATCACCCAAACCAAGCCGTTCCCTCTTACCTCTACGTTGAACCTGTACATACTCTCGCCATGTGGCTTATTTGCATAAGTATATTTGAAGTCATGGTCAAAGATATCGCTCGGCTCTTCGCGCTGCGCGTACATCCTCTCGAAATCCGCCACAGTAAAATTTCTGCCCAGTTGGAAGTCGGGGCATTCAGGATTGTAAGGAATAAACACATAGCGCACATTTGTAATCCTTGGCTCTATAGTTCCCAAGTTCATCTGTTCGCAAACTTCCACGTCACCTATTGACGGAACGCTAACACTTATCGTTATCTCATCATGAGGGTAATTTCCTCCCTCGTCAGGCATCTGGTAATTCTTTCTTGGATTCTCGCTTATTATCACATCCGGCAGCGGCACAACTGGGGCACCACGCATATACATAAGCTCATATGAATACATATCATACAATCCCATCGTCGACATCCGGGAAGCGGCAGCGGTAAACCCCTCATACTTCCATGAAAAATCCCAGCCCCAAGCTACCGCACCGGAACCGTTAAAAGATTGCCTAAATATATTTCCTGAATTATCCAGCACGACAAACCCGGCTTGGAAGTTATGAATACGCGTCGCAAACGGCAGAGCATTGAGTTGGTTACCCGTATAGCAGAAGCTGCCGTGCTCATCCATCTCTACAGCCAAGCCTATCCATGGACGCTCCCTAGGTCTAACCAGAGGCGTACTCGTCTCGGATGTCACTCCCGCGGGCAGACTGGAAGAAAACGTAATGCCGGTGGACGGAACCACCCATGGACCTGTATATGAATCGTACGCGACATAAAAGTTGCCGGTAAACGTGCCGCCTTGGTTCAGCACTACATAAACTAGCCGCCTGCCTTGGTAATCAAGTGGGTAGTCGTGGCGATGCCGTAAGGCCATGTCAGCGCGTCCAATAATGGTGCTGCCTGGAGCTCTTGGTGGCTCGCCGTGATGATTATGCATGTCTGTGGTCAACATGTATTTCTTGTCGTATATTGTAGGGTGCAGTCCGTCATTAAGCGGCGACCATTGCCCGAAATCCCTAAAGCTCTCAAACGATGCCAAAAATCGGCTCGACATGGTTGTGTTAAACACTGGACCCCTTACACCAAAACCTGCTTGCGTGCCTATGGTTGAGAGTTGGTTATTACCATCGCCCACGGATCTCAGAAGGGTAGCGCGTTCCGCGCGCGCATAATGTTTGCCTGCACTTCCTCCACCACTTCCTGCGGGTGTTAACGGACCGTCTGTACCAAAACCATAGAATCTATTCCATCCCATATACCAGACCCTACCATATACATCTATGAGGTAATACACGTACATACTGGAATACACAGACGATATTGGCGGTGCTACGTTGTTGTATGGTGATGAACTCAAATCAAATTCTATCAATGTTGGCGTATTGAGCGAGCGTGCGATTGTTGAGCCGTGGAAATATGTGATGCTACCTCCGGGGCTATGATATGTACCGCTTGGCGTTGTGCTGGTCGTGCCGTACTTGTTGCCCCATATCCATCCGCGACCATCGCTGGTCACTGCCATACTGGTGCCTCTGTCGGCAACTACGTATCCTGCCGATGCCGATATGTCTGTAACCACAAGATCATTCTCGTAAAAGAATGAAATTCTTTGAGGGGTTGCATTCGCAGTTACCGCGCCGCGTCCGAGCTGTCCGTCCATATTCGAGCCCCATGACCAAACCTGACCATCACTATCAAGTGCAAGACCGTGCGTCGCACCTAATTGGATACGAACCACATCTATCGTATCAAATCCGGTCAAATGCCTTGGGGTGCTCTGTGTGCCGGTAAAGCCTTCCATCAAGCCGGTTGTCGCCGTTGCACCGGCCTGTCCCCACGCGAACACTCGCCCATCTTCTGCTAAAGCAAAGACTGTTATTGCTGCGGGTCCCAATAGGGAGCTGGTCGCTATATAGCTTATAGGCGGCAGATTAGGTATGGGAACTGGACGCGTATTTGTTCCTCGTGTCGTTCCGTCACCCATCGTACCGGAAGAACCGCGCCCCCATGAATATACTATGCCGTTATCACAAAGTGCAAAAGCTGTATGGTACGCCGCCGCTATCTGAACAACATTTATATTGTTTTCTACAAAATATGGAAGCCTCATCATACCACCATGGTAATGTGCGCCTGTCAGCATTCCTAGTTGGAATGCGGGACAGTTGGCGCTAAGCGACGCTGCGGATGTGAAATCATAACACCCAGTACCAAGCTGCCCATAGGCAGCCCAACCCCACGTCCACACTTTACCGCTCAAGTCAAGTGCCATACCTGAAAGATGTAGCTCCTGGACGTCGATAAAACGGATTGCGGACACTTGTCCACGCGTTGGGGCATTCGGCACTCCGCTTTCGCTAATTTGCTCTGCGTTCGCACGCGCTATCACCACACCATTTTCACAACAGTCCACGTGAGCAGCATCTAGTCCATCACAAGCACCTTCTATCTGCACATAAAATGAATCCACAGACAATGTGCCTTGGGCAACTGCTTCTATGAATTCACTCTCGCTAATTGCCACAGGCTTCGCTGCGGGTGTCGTCTCAATCGACATTTCTGATAAGACTGCTTTCAAAAGTTTTTTAAGCTCATCAGGGTTCATATTGTCTGTATCATAGTTATTGTCGTATGCGTCAAGATTTTGACCACTGATTTCCGGAGCTGCCAGCGCGACTAATGGTATGTTCACCATGAGTATCAGCGCTAGTAAACATATTCCGATTCGTGTTGTTGTCCTCATCATATCTTTCTTTACCTTTCTTGAAAGTTCAAAGTTCTGAATAGTCTTTAACTAAAACAATCTACCACCTTTGAAGTGGTGGTCTGAGGACAGTCCTATTAGGATACCGTCACGTGCACAACTAAAAACTGTGCCGCAAACCTATACTTACGGTCTCTGAAATAGGCTTTTTATTTTTCCTCCCTATAGCTTTTCTCCTGCCTTTGTATTACTCTTGTACCATATAGTTCCTAGTTATTTCTGCATTAACATCATTTTATTGTTGTTACGCAGCATCTCTCATCAAAAATAATCTGCTTATTTTATCAGGGAATCTGTCGAAGATCATCCGTACAGATGTCCTTTTCAGGTACTGCATAAAACCTAACAAACTCAGATTGGGAGGTCTCAACACACAGATAAACATGTAAACATGGTCTGTGCATACTGCTCCTTTCTATCATTTTTACTTTTTCGTACTCTGCAACAGTGTTCTCAATATTTCTTTGCACATCTCGCTTTATTTTCCCATACAAGACCTTTCTCCGCCATTCCCAGCATATTTGGGAATTTATAATGATACGCTTATTTATAGATCATTTCTGACCATTAACAATTTATACCGTAAGACTTCAATAGTCAACAGAAGATATCTTTCATTCGCATACATCAGCATAATCAACAAAATATCTTTTCATTTTTTGTTAACAATTACCATCTACTTTTATTTGATTGACATAGGCAGTACATATTTTCAGTATAAGGACTATTATATGTTCGTTACAAGTTTACATCGGTATGAGAGTACTTTAGCTCAGAGCTGAGCTATATAGCATATATTACCGTTCACGCAGCATTGTATCCCACATCGTACTTATGGGCACACAAACTCGCTGTGGAAATTGAAAAGTACAGTCTCTTCGCCGCACTGCAGGTCTAGGATGAACAGTAACCACAGATTCTGCTTTGGTCATACGAAAAATAAAAAAAAGCTTGCATTCACAATTTCAAAGTGGTAGAATAACGTTCCTGCGGTATTTTCCGCAGAAGTATGTGTATATAAAGGCGGTGGATTAAATAATGTCCATGCCTGTAGACTTGTTACAGAGAGGAGGTGGCTAAAAGTATATGGCTAACATTAAATCCTCAGCAAAAAGAGTTCTGCTTTCACAAAAAGCTGCCGCAAGAAATAAATCAATTAGGTCTCTTATGAAAACAAACATCAAGAAATTTGACGCTGCAACGTCAGAGGGTGACAAAGAGACAGTTGACAATACTTACAGAAGCGCTATAAAGACAGTTGATCGTGCGGCAACTAAGGGTCTTATCCATAAAAACAAAGCAGCTCGCAGAAAGTCTGCGTTAACAAGAAAGCTCAACGCTGTGTCTGAAAAATAATATGCATTTGCATGCCTGCTCCGATGTTGTCAGAGCACCGATATTATCTTTTGATATCTCGCAAAAATGCGCTTCGCGTCGGCTGAAATGGCGCGAGGCGTCTTTTCGTCTGTTTTCACCCATTTGTGGTGCAGAAATACACAAAATAACTTGATTATTCCGAGTGTTTTTGATAAAATACAGATTGTGCGTTATAATAAATTCAGAGGGGACAATATTATGAATTCCGCTGCCGATGTATGGAACAGAGTATTGAAAATCATGGGAAATGATCTTACCGAAACAGCTATAGCTACGTGGTTTGATGAATGCCGGGCAATTGAAATCCTAAATAACCGCTTCTTCCTCCATACACAATCTGAGTTTAAGAAAAATGTTATTGAAACTCGTTATATTGGAACTATAAAATCAGCGCTTAATGACTTATTCTCCGGAGATTTTGAGGTAATAATCCTTGATGACGATGGTCTTAAAGCCATGACCGAAGCAGCTGACAATTCTGAGCATTTATATATCGATGAATACACATTTGAAAACTTCGTTGTAGGTAATTCTAACAAGTTTGCACATGCTGCCGCAGTGGCTGTTGGCGAGGGTCGTGATAAACAGGGTTATAACCCTCTCTTCATATATGGAGAGTCCGGACTCGGAAAGACACATTTACTACATGCCATAAGGCATTCAATTGAAAAAAAGTTTCCCCACTACAAAATCGTCTATGTTAAGGGTGACGAGTTTTTAAATGAACTGATAGTCGCCATCCGTAAAGGATGGATGGTTGAGTTTCGCGAAAAATATCGCGGAGCTGATTTATTCCTTATGGATGATATTCAGTTTATTGCCGGTAAGATGGAAACGCAGGAAGAGTTTTTTAACACATTCAACACACTATATGAACTTGGCAAACAGATCGTATTCACTTCGGACAGACCACCCAGCGAAATCTACCGTCTTGAGGATAGGCTCAGAACCAGATTTGAATCCGGTCTACTTGCTGATATCCAACCTCCTGACGATGCTCTTAGAGTTGCTATCATAAGAAATAAAGCTGAGCAGCTCGGCGTCATTATGCCTGATGATGTTACTAATTATATTGCCGAAAATCTTAATTCTAATGTTCGTCAACTAGAAGGCGCGGTAAAAATGATTATTGCATATCGCGACCTTATGGATGAAAACATCACTGTCGACTCTGTAAAACAACAATTAAAAGACATGTTCAAGGGACCTAGAGATTCGTTACCGACGACTGATACTATAATTGAAGAAACTGCCAGATATTTCAGTCTTTCTCCGGATGATCTCAAAGGTCAAAGCAGAATGCGCAATATTGTGCTTTGCAGGCAATTAGCGATGTACTTAATCCGCAAAATGACTAATCTTTCTCTTAAAGATACAGGTGAGATATTTGGCGGTCGCGATCATTCCACAGTCGTATCATCTGTGGAGAAAGTTGAAGCTAAAAAGAATGAATCAACTGATTTTTCAAGTATGATAAAAGACATAACTTCTAATATTAACTCCAGAAATTAAGTGTAGATCAAAACACATTAAGCCATTTTGAGCAATCTACTTTCTCTGGCATTTTACAGGTGCTGTTAATCATCATTTACATAAAAGTTTTCAACATATTTTCATTTATTAATGTTAGTTTTTTGTGGGTAAATATTTATTTAAACATATCGCAGGATATTTACCTATGTTTTCCACAATTTGTTTTTATGCTATATCCATAATTTGCAACGTGTTTAATATGTTTTCCACAAAGTTTGCCACTACTACTACCGCTACTATAATATTAATATTTATTATTATATATTTGAAAGTTAAGTTAACCGGATTATTTTATATAACAAGCATGCACTCATACTTCATGTCGTTAAAATGAAAGGAAATATATATGAAATTTACATGTGAAAAACTCTTATTTCTTGTAGCTATAATGACTGCATCTCGAGGAGCCGCAACTAAAAGCACAGTACCACTTCTTGAAGGGTTGCTGCTCGAGGCTGAGGAAGGAAGTGTAAGACTTTCTGGATATGATCTTAAAACAGGTATTGTAACGACTGTACCTGCAGAAGTTGAGATTGACGGAGGAATTGTACTCAATGCTCGATTATTTGGAGAAATAATCAGAAAAATGCCGGGTCAATATATAACAGTATCAGTCAATTCCGGATTTGTTGCGACAATAAGCAGTGAAATGAGTGAATTTGAGATACTTGGTTCGCCGATTTCTGATTATCCCGAACTCCCATTAGTTGATGGAAATGACTCAATAGAAATAGGTGAAACACTTTTGAAAAAAATGATTTCACAAACTAATTTCGCAGTTAGTGATAATGAATCCAGACCAATTCACACAGGAGCATTGTTTGAGACTACCGACGGTCAACTTACGATAGTTGCCGTGGACGGATACAGATTGGCATTGCGTCGTGAGCCTTTAAAAAACCCCAATGTACCTGAACTTAGCTTTGTTGTTCCTGGCACGGCGCTTAATGAGGTTGAAAGAATTGCCAATGATGAAGAGGGAATTATTAAAATAACACTAGGTCAAAAACATATACTATTTGCGATAGGTAATACACTGCTAATTTCACGCAGACTTGAAGGTGAGTTTTTAAATTACAAGAATTCAATTCCACATTCTGCGAAATATATGATAATAGTTGAGAAAAATGAAATGATTTCCGCTGTTGAGAGAGTATCTCTTATTATAAGTGACAAGATGAAAAGTCCTGTGAGATGTGTGTTTGGTGATGGAGTTGTTAAGCTTTTTTCCGCATCATCACTTGGTAAAGCGAGTGACGAATGTGACATTAGTGGTAATGGTGATGATCTTGAAATAGGGTTTAATGATAAATACTTTGTCGAGGCACTGAAAGCCGCACCTGCCGATAAAGTAAACCTTGAGCTCAGCACCGGAGTAACACCTTGCATTATTTCCCCGGCAGGAGATGATAATAATTTTCTTTACATGATTCTCCCTGTAAGACTAAAAGCCTATGATTGATAATAAAAAGAAGATACGGTTAAGTGGAATCAGGCGTATCCGCATATCAGGCGAATATATAAGGCTTGATGCATTGCTAAAATATGCTTCTATCGCATCCACCGGTGGAGAAGCAAAAATACTTATTCAAAGCGGTGATGTTTTTGTCGGAGGTGAGTCTTGCACACAGCGAGGCAAAAAAATCAGGCAGGGTGATATTGTCAAATATGGAAATGAAACATTACTTGTAAAACAAAATGGATAGGAACTGCGAATGATGACAAAATGATAGTCAACAGTATTTATTTAGATGGTTTTAGAAATTATAGTGATATTTCTATTGGGTTTGAGCAAGGTGTGAATGTTATAATCGGTGCCAACGCTCAGGGAAAAACCAACATGGTTGAAGCTATATATTATCTGACAACGGGACGGTCATTTCGCACATCATCAGATAAGGATCTCATATCATTTAACAAAGATGCTGCATACATAAAGGCTGAAGTTATATCTGCAGAGCGTGAACAAATACTCGAAGCTCGTCTTTTTAAAGAACGTCGGCGAGAAGTATTTGCAAATAATGTTAAGTTAAAAAAAATGTCAGAACTGACAGGACGCCTGACATCGGTGATGTTTGGACCGGATGATTTGAATATTGTAAAAGATGGCGCAGTAGTCAGACGAAAGCTTATGGACCAATGTATATCACAGTTGCGACCAGGATACCATGCGGCGCTTACAGAGTTTAACAAGCTTTATGATAATAAAACGCGCATTTTACGCGATTATCGCGAAAAGCCATATTTACTTGATCTTCTTGATGATTTCAATATTAGGTTAGCGCGACAAAGTGCGAAATTAATATATTACAGATCAGCATTTTCAATAGGAATATCGCGCAGAGCTTCTGATATTCATAATGAGTTTTCCGGCGGTACGGAAATGCTCACTGTAAAATATAAAACAGTTGGAAACATAAATCCTGCCGGTAAAAAACCAGAACAACTATTGCCTGAATTGCTTGAGCACCAGCGTGAGTTAAAGCAAACTGAACTAAGATCCGGTCATTGTCTTTCTGGGGCGCATAAGGATGATCTTGAGATTGAAATAAATAATTCACCTGCAAGAAAGTTTGCATCACAAGGTCAAGCACGCACAGCAGCGATCTCTTTTAAGTTGGCGGAACGAGAAATCCATCATGATGACAGCGGAGAATATCCGATATTATTACTTGATGATGTTCTTTCAGAGCTTGATCCGATACGACAGAGTTTTGTTTTAAGCAAAATAAAAAACGGTCAGGTTTTTATTACCTGCTGTGATGAAAATGCAATAACAACGTCATGTGACGGCAGAGTATTAAGAGTTAGTAGCGGAAAAATAGTTGAATTACATTAAAATAATTTAAGAGTTAAGTATCGGAACTTTATTAACACAGCGATAGTTGAAAGAGGGAAATATGTACCTGCATTTGGGTCAGAATATTGTAGTACCGGAGTCGGATGTTATAGGGATATTTGACCTTGACAATACTACAGGTTCTCATATAACAAGAAAATATCTTAGTGATGCTGAAAAATCTGATCGTTTAATTAGCATATCTGATGAGTTACCAAAGTCTTTTGTAGTTTGCTCCGATGATAATGATATAAAAATCTATCTATCACAATTATCATCACAGACGTTGCAGAAGCGTTCTGAAACACTGCGATTTGAATAAGGGGAATTACATTAATGAATGACGAAAATTATAATGGCATAAACGAAATCAGCGAGAACGGCGAGTATGACGCTTCGCAGATACAGGTGCTCGAAGGGCTTGAAGCTGTAAGAAAACGTCCGGGTATGTACATAGGCTCAACATCAACATCGGGTTTGCACCATCTGATTTATGAGATTGTTGATAACTCAATTGACGAAGCTCTTGCGGGAGCTTGCAACGAGGTTTCTGTTATTATCGGCAAGGAAGGCACAATAACCGTTACAGACAATGGTCGTGGTATTCCTATAGACATACAGGAACAGACAGGCAAATCCGCACTTGAGGTTGTTTTTACGGTGCTGCATGCCGGAGGTAAATTCGGCGGTGGTGGATATAAGGTTTCCGGAGGTCTTCACGGTGTTGGGGCGTCTGTCGTTAATGCATTATCCGAGTGGCTTGAAGTACGCGTATTTAAAAATGGTCAAATTTACGAGATGAAATTTGAGCGCGGAGATATCGTCCAAGAATTGACAATTGTGGGTGAGACGGACAAACAAGGGACAGAAGTCACCTTTATGCCGGATCATGAAATTTTTGACGATTGCGACTTTAACTATGAGACATTAAAGACCAGAATGCGCGAGCAGGCGTTTCTTAATGGTGGTCTCAGTATTACGACAAGGGATGAACGTGAGGGGCGCGAAGCTGCTGATACGATGCTTTATGAAGGCGGGATCAAGGAATTTGTGCGATATATTAACCGGAATAAAACCCCATTGCATGATGAGGTTATATATTTATCCGATGAGCGCGCTGATTCGACAGCTGAGGTTGCTATCCAATATTGCGGAGATGTGTACAATGAATTTTTGCTCAGCTTTGCCAATAACATAAATACACCTGATGGCGGAATGCATGAAACCGGATTTAAGTCCGCTTTGACAAGAGTGTTAAATGATTATGGCAAAAAGTCAAATATGCTAAAAGGTGATGATAAGCTCTCAGGTGAAGATTGCCGTGAGGGTATAACCGCTGTTATATCGGTCCGGCTTATGGATGCGCAATTTGAGGGACAAACTAAATCGAAGCTCGGAAATAGCGAAATCAGGACATTTGTAGACAATTTGATGCAAGAGAAGCTGACAGTTTTCCTTGAGGAAAATCCATCGGTTGCTCGTGCGGTTCTTGATAAAGCAATAACAGCATCACGAGCGAGGGAAGCTGCGCGAAAGGCGCGTGAGAATATCAGACGCAAAAATGCGCTTGAAGGTATGTCATTACCAGGTAAGCTGGCGGACTGTAACGAAACCGATCCGGCACTGACTGAGATATATATCGTTGAGGGAGACAGTGCCGGTGGCAGTGCTAAAAGTGGCAGAGACAGTCGATTTCAGGCAATCCTTCCCTTGCGCGGCAAGATGCTCAATGTTGAAAAGGCTCGTGTTGATAAGGTTTACGGAAATGATAAACTTGAGCCGGTCATAACAGCACTTGGTGCGGGTATTGGTGAGGATTTTGATAAAGAGAAACTACGTTATCATAAAGTTATAATCATGGCAGACGCCGATGTTGATGGCAGCCATATACGAACATTGCTTCTGACATTTTTCTTCCGATTCATGAGACCGATGATTGAGGGTGGGTATGTTTATGCGGCACAACCGCCGCTGTTTAAGCTTACTCGTGGCAAAAATGCACGATATGTGCTCGATGAAAGCGAGCTTGAAGTGGCTTTGGTTGATATGCGCGGGGAGGATGGCAAGGGCAAAGTAGATATCACGCGCAATAAAGGTCTTGGTGAAATGGATGCGCATGAGCTTTGGGATACGACTATGAATCCCGAAACAAGAGTGCTTAAACGGATAGAAATGACGGATGCTATACAAGCTGACGAGGTTTTCACGATTCTGATGGGTGAAAAAGTCGAACCGCGCAAGGAATATATAGAGAAAAACGCCAAATACGCCGTAGACCTAGATATATAACTATATTGAAATCTACACTCGTTTGTGGCTATGCCCGGACAAGTTCGACAGCAAAGCTCATTTCGTATGATTAATAGAGGGAGATTTATGCCAAAAAAGGAAAAAATGGGAGATATTAGTTTCCCAGAACAAAAAATCGTAACTTCGCCCCTTGAGGAGGAAATGGAAAATTCATTTCTGACCTATGCTATGTCGGTAATTATTGACAGGGCGCTTCCGGATGTGCGTGATGGATTGAAGCCCATACACCGCCGGATACTTTACACAATGTATGAGAGCAATCTCACTGTTGACAAGCCGTTCAGAAAAGCTGCATCCGCTGTCGGCGACATTATGGGACGGTATCATCCGCATGGTGATGCATCGATTTATGATGCCCTTGTACGTATGGCGCAGGATTTCTCGATGCGATACATGCTGATACAGGGTCATGGTAACTTTGGTTCAATTGATGGTGATCCACCTGCCGCGATGCGATACACAGAGGCTCGTTTGTCGAAAATATCGGATGAAATGCTTCGCGATATAGACAAAGAAACAGTTGATTGGAAGCCGAACTATGATGATACACGCAAGCAGCCGCATGTCCTGCCCAGCCGTTTTCCAAATTTGCTATGTAATGGATCGAGCGGTATAGCGGTTGGTATGACGACAAATATCCCGCCACATAACCTGACAGAAGTTATAGATGCAGTGATATGCGTGATGAATAATCCGGAAGCCGATCTTGATGATATTATGGAGCATATCTCAGGTCCCGATTTCCCTACAAGGGGAATCATCATGGGCAGAGCGGGAATCAGAGCGGCGTATGCAACCGGACGTGGTAGAATACGTGTTCGTGCAAGAACTGAAATGGAAGAGTTTTCTACCGGGCGCACACGTATAATTGTAACCGAGCTCCCATATCAGGTAAATAAAGCTCGTTTGCTCGAATCAATCGCAGAAAATGTTAAGCAAAAGCGTATTGAGGGCATTTCTGCAATGCGTGATGAGTCTGATAGGGATGGAATGCGCATAGTTATTGAGCTCAAACGTGATGCAAATGCACAAGTTGTTCTCAACCGCTTATACACACAAACACAGATGCAAACAACGTTTGCAATAGTGATGCTTGCGCTGGTTGATGATCAGTCGCAGCCACGTATATTATCGTTAAGGCAAGTACTTGATGAATATATAACGTTCCAGCGTGAAATACTGCGCAAGCGTACTGAGTACGATCTGAAAAAAGCGCGTGAACGTGCTCATATACTTGAAGGACTTCGTATAGCCTGTGATAATATAGATGAAGTCATCCGCATTATCCGCACGAGCTATAGTGATGCAAAAGAACGCCTGATGGAGCGCTTCGAATTGTCCGAAATTCAGGCGCAGGCGATCTTGGATATGCGTCTGAGATCATTGCAAGGTCTCGAGATTGAGAAGATTGAGAAGGAATATGCTGAGTTGCAGGAGAAAATTAAGCATTATTTGAACTTGCTTGGTAATCAGGAGCTTCTTGATGCTGTTCTCGTTGAGGAACTGACCGAGATTCGCGACAAATACGGTGATGAGCGCCGCACGGAAATAGCGATCGTTGAAGACGAAATCGATATAGAGGATCTTATAGATGAGGAAGAGTGTGTATACACTTTGACTAATGTTGGGTATATCAAGCGTCAGCCTGCAAGCACCTATAGATCACAAAAACGCGGCGGACGCGGTATCATGGCGATGACAACTCGTGAAGAGGATTATGTTGAAACATTATTTACGGCATCAACGCATGATTACATCCTGTTTTTCACTAATCATGGCAGGGTTTACCGTAAGAAAGGTTATTTGATTCCTGAAGCTGGACGTCAGGCTCGCGGTACGAATATTGTAAACATACTTCCGATGGCACAAGGCGAGAAAGTATCTGCGATGATTAGGATGCGCGAGTTTGGCGAGGATGAATATTTGGTAATGGTGACGCGTGGCGGCACTGTTAAGAGAATGAGGATGACTGAGCTCAGGAATATTAAAAATGTCGGCATCCGTGCGCTTACACTTGGTGAGGATGATGAGCTGATATCGGTGCGAGACACCGATGGAAAGCAAAAGATTTTGATTGCAACACATAAGGGCATGGCAATCTTCTTTAATGAAACCGATGTAAGACCTATGGGCAGGGTTGCAGCAGGGGTGCGTGGCATTCGTCTTAGGAAGGATGATTTCTGTGTTGGGGCGGCGCGTGCCAGAGAAGGTGGCGCATTGCTGACTGTAACTGAAAATGGGTATGGTAAGCGGACAGAAATCAATGAATATTTACGCGGTGAAGAGGGCGGTGTGCAGAATCGTGGTGGATATGGTAAGAAGAATTATGTTGTCAATGAAAAAACCGGCAAAATTGCCGATGTCAAGGTCGTTGACGATAATGATGATGTATTGATTATTTCGGATGATGGTACAATAATTCGTATGGCAGCGTCGGATATCAGTCTTCTCAGCCGTGCAACTCAAGGTGTAAGGCTAATGCGTATGAGTAATGACTCTCGCGTTATTTCAATCGCTCGCACTGAGAAAGAGGAAGAAGACGAAGAAGAGGATGCAATCATCGAAGACCAGTCGTAGAGGCGAAGTGCACATGAAAAAAGTTCAAATCTACACAGACGGAGCATGCAGCGGCAACCCCGGACCGGGAGGTTGGGGTGCGATACTGATGTATGGTGATGCCAAAAAGGAAATCTGTGGTGGTGAGGTCAGTACAACTAACAATCGCATGGAGCTGGTATCGGTTATCTCGGCTCTCGAAGCACTGCGTGAACCATGTGAGGTTGAACTCTTTACTGATTCACAATATGTATCAAACGCAATCAACCTAGGCTGGTTGAGCTCATGGCAACGGATGGGCTGGAAGCGTAAGGGTGGCGAAGTGAAAAATCCCGACTTGTGGATAAAGCTTATTCCCCTTCTCGAAAAGCATAAAACTAAATTCACTTGGGTAAAAGGACACGCAGAAAATGAACACAACAACCGCTGTGATGAACTTGCTGTAACAGAAGCAAAAGCGCAACGAGAGCGTGGAAAATAAGTAGAAAAAAGGCGACCAGTCGGTCGCCTTTTAATAAATAGGATATGTCTTTAAATATATCAGCCACCAAAGATAACCCTTGCAACATGAACACCGGCTGCCCCGGCTTGAGCAAGACCTCTTGTTATGCCCGCACCATCGCCTGCGCAAAATAGATTTCCTATTGATGTCTGCAAATTCTCCGATAAGTCCGGACGCGCTGAGTAAAATTTTGCCTCAACACCATAAAATAAAGTATGTTCTGAAGCGAAGCCCGGAGTAACCTTATCGAGAGCCTGAGTCATCTCAATGAGACTCTTCATCGTATTAAACGGTAGCACCAGACCCAAATCACCGGGAACAGCCTCTTTAAGAGTTGGCTCAAGGAAGCCTTCCAATATACGCTTGTCGGTCGAACGTCTGCCGCGCAATATGTCGCCGAATTTTTGGATTATAAGCCCGCCATTACTGAGATCATTCGCTCTTTTACATATCTCGCGAGCATATTCATTTGGTTTATTAAACGGTTTTGTGAAAATATGCGATACAAGAAGTGCAAAGTTAGTGTTCGGTGAGCCGAGCGCGGGATCGAAATATGCATGACCATTTGCGGCTATTACTCCGCTGTGGTTTTCGACTACAACATAGCCTGATGGGTTAGCACAAAAAGTCCGCACAACCGAACCTGTTGAAGAATTGAAAATGAGTTTTGCCTCATAGAGATGGCGGTTAATATCCTGCATTATGACATTTGACGTCTCAGCGCGAACGCCTATGTCTACTTGGTTGCACACAACAGGAATGCCGCGCCTTTCCAGAAGCTCAGCAAGCCAAGCGGAACCATCACGACCGGGCGCTAGGATGATGTTCTTACCAAAAAATTCATCCCCTTCCTTGGTGAGGACACCTATGGCAGTTTCGTTATCCCCCTCAATTGATGTAAGGATATCGCTGATTTCTGTCATAAAAAGCATTTCAATTCTGGATGAAAGATCGTCATATATTGATTGCATAACTTTGAGATTCATCTCAGTGCCTAAATGGCGCACCTTCGCACGTAAAAGTTTAAGACCAGCACCATACACTTTCTGCTCTATGCTTGTAACATCAACACTGTCGGGGTTGGTTATTTCAGAGGGCGCACCATGCGCTAGGTTGATTTCGTCAACATAATTTATCAGGTCAAGGAGCTTTGACGCAGGCATGTAATCACCCAGCCACCCGCCGAATTCGGAGGTGATATTGAATTTTCCATCGGAGTACGCACCTGCACCACCAAACCCACAGGTTATGGAGCAGGCGGGTTTGCATCCCGCTAAACCTTGTTCTCCGGAGGGAGTTGGACACAATCTGGCTTTTTTGCTCATGATCGGACATTTCCTATTATATATATTATGTCCACGATCAATAAGCAGTATTTTTGCGTTGGGAGCAAGGTTTGAAGCTTCCCAAGCTGCAAATATTCCGCAAGGTCCTGCGCCTACTATTACTAAGTCATAAATCATAAAATATCAAACCCTTTCAAGGAAATCGGGGAATTCGGGGAAACGGTGACAAGGAGGTGTTCTTTGATGCAGTGTGTGCAAAATTAACCATCGCTACGAGATGCTCCCAAGCAAATCTTCCAATGTTTTAGACGCATCGCCGGTGAGCAGAATAACGCCTTCTCTGCTATATAGGGTGTTCTCAACCCCGGAATAACCCGGAGTAAGATCATAATTACATATTATAATATTTTTCGCTTCATGTACATCTAAAATTGGCATTCCATATATGGGTGTGCCTTCCGCGGAGTTAGCGGCGGGGTTTATTACATCATTTGCGCCGATAACTATGGCAAGGTCGCATTCGGCGAACATTGAATTAACATCATCAATATCAATAAGTTTTTCGAAGGGTACATCTGCCTCAGCCAACAATACACTCATATGACCCGGCATTCTTCCGGCCACGGGATGGATTGCATATACTACCTCTGCGTCATTCGCTTCAAGCGCATCAGCAAGCTTTTTGACTAAGTGCTGCGCTTGTGCGAGAGCCATTCCGTACCCGGTTGCTATTATTACGTTCTTGGCTGATTTCAGAAGCTGGACCGGACTAGGTTTTTCCTGGATCTCTGTTTCTTCCTTAATCAATTGCTCTTTATTAGAAATAGTCGGTTCGAATAGCTCTTGATTTGTCAAAATAGTTTCAGTTGAGTCAGTGTTCGCCGAGTTTGGTTCCGACTCCGACTCATTTTTTGCACTGGAGCTATTTGTCGGAGGAGCTACTGCTGTTTTTCCGGTGAGTATGTCCATTAGTCGACGGTTCATTGCTTTGCACATGATTTGTGTAAGAAGTAATCCGGAGGCACCGACAATCGCACCCACAGCTACAAGCAGAGGGTCGCTTATTATCATACCGGTTGCCGATACGGACAGACCGGACAAAGAATTCAGTAGTGAAATTGTTATCGGCATGTCCGCCCCGCCTATACGGATTGCAAAGACAAAGCCAAAAATTCCACTGACAATTAAGCTGAACAAGATTCTGTATAGCACCGGAATTGACGTAATAGTAAGCATAATAACAGAAATGAACGATGCAACTAAGAAGACAGTCGCAATCACCTGATGTCTCTTCCAAGCGACAGGTGCTTGTTTAAGGATTTTATGAAGCTTTCCAGCGGCAATCAGACTGCCGATAAAAGTGATTGCACCTGTTGTAAGGGCAAGTCCTGCTGCGATCAGACCCAACGCATTTATTGCGGTGTTGCCGGAAACAGTTATGATTGCCACAAATGCCGAAGCCGCACCGCCGAAGCCACTGAGCATGGATACGACCTGCGGCATTTCAATCATTTTGACACGATATGCGGATATAAGCCCGATGACAAGACCGACCGCAGCGCAAATAAGCAGTTCCGGTAGGGTTATTATATCGAATCGGACGAGCGTAAGAGTGATTGCTGCCGCAACACAAGCGGCACTGAGTATGTTGCCGAATGCGGCTGATTTAATCTTGCTCATGAGGTAGATGCCAACCAAAATGCCTACGATCAGAACACCGCAGAGGACGAAATACAGCAGATCGCTCACGATTTATCCTCCTTTTTACGAAACATCCGCAGCATACGATTTGTGACACCGAACCCGGCTGTGATATTTATCATTGCAAGGATGATGGCTGCACCACCAAGGATTCTGTTTCCGGCACCGACAGCAACTGCCGTTGCAGTCAGTGCGCCGAGTAGCGTTATACCTGATATGGCATTCATGCCGGACATAAGAGGTGTATGAAGAAGCTTAGGTACATTCCCTATCAGCTTATAACCGATAAAAGCAGCAACTATGAATATTGCTATAAGAATTAAAGGATTCACAACTATACCTCCATGCCCATGGCTTCGAGTGTACCTTCATGTACGACCTTGCCATCGTAAGTAGTTAAAATGGAAGCAATTATTTCATCTTCCATGTCGATAGTGAATTTGCCATCCTTTATCATCAGCTTTACAAGATGATAAACATTGTTAGCAAACATCCATGTAGAGCTCACCGGAAGTAGTCCCGGAAGGTTCTTTATACCATTAATCGTAATACCATGCTTTGTAATCACTTCACCCGCATTGGTAATTGAGCAATTGCCACCTTGGTCTATGGAGATATCAACTATGACCGAACCCGGTTTCATTGAAGCAACCATCTCCTCTGTAATAAGAACTGGTGCGAGCTTTCCAGGAACAAGTGCGCTGCAGAATACGATATCCATTTGCTTGACAGTCTCGGCAAGGATGGCTTTTTCTTTTTCGAGCCATTCGTTGGGCAGGGAGTTTGCATAACCGCCGTTGCCGACCGCAACTTCCGGCGGAACGCTGAGATCGACATTCTTTACACCAAGGCTGGTTGCCTGCTCAATGGCTTCGGGACGAATGTCAACCGAATAAACGACAGCACCCATTCTTTTTGCTATCGCAATTGCCTGCAAACCAGCAACGCCTGCTCCGATTATCAGCACATTAATCGGTTTTACCGAACCGGCTGCGCAAAAGACCTGCGGTGCAAACTTAGGTAGATCCTCCATTGCCATTATCATACCCTTATACCCTGCGCAGTTGCTCATTGATGTCAGAGCATCCATTTTTTGAGCCCTAGATATACGGGGAATACCGTCAAGTGTTAGACCGATGATGCCCTTACTCGCCATGTTGCAAACCATTTCGTGATTTGACGGTGAAGCGGGGTGGATGAATGTGAGAATATGTTGTCCGGCGTGCATCATATCTATCTCATGCTTGCCATTATCTGAATTAAACTGCGGTTCTTTGACCTTGAGGATTAAATCCGCGCGTTTGTAGATTTCTTCGGGATCGGCGATAATTTGTGCTCCTGCTTCAATGTACTGAGCATCGCTGAAGAATGAACCCTCGCCTGCCGATTTTTCTACAAGCACCGTTGCCCCATCTTTTATCAGCTTTGCGACTGTTTCAGGAATTGCGGCAACACGTCTTTCACCGCTAAGTATTTCCTTTGGTACTCCTATTGTCATAATAAATTTCCTCCATATCGATTTATATCATTCCTACTATTCACCATCTGGCAAGACAGAAAAATCATTTTTAATAGTTGAAAGCACAACAAGAGTTCTCGTAAGCGAAACGCCCTCAATGCGCTTTATATCATTGAGCACGCTTTCGAGTGCGCTGGTTGAACTTACGATAACCTTGAGAAGAAAGTCGAAGTCCCCTGTAATATAGTGACATTCAACAATATGCTTATGCTTTTGAATGCTCTCAGAGAAGCTATTATTGAACTTAGGGTGCTCCAGACTTACTGAGATAAAAGCAGATATATCCATGCCGATTGAAACAGAGTCTACGACCAAGGTATACTGCTTGATAACCCCAGAGGACTCCATTTTCTTTATACGTTCGCTTACAGCAGATATCGACAGATTTACTTTTTCGCTAATAGCGGTGGCATTTATTCTCGAATTCTTTTTGAGTAAGCTTAATATCTTGCAATCAACACTATCCATATCCCACTCCCTGCTTAAAAACATTCTGCTCAGCAATATTTCCTTATATATACCTGCTACGCAGAATAATGTCAAGCAAAATGAGCGAAAAGCAGCAAAAATAATAGTAATAATGAAATATAACAAAAAATAATGTTGAAACATAAGAGTGATTGTATTCTTTTGTATACACCGCAGGGAATGATATCTAATTTATTATTCGTTTGTTAATCTCACCTTTGATCGCTTTTCGGATTTGATATCTGATATGATAGCAGCTATTTTTAATCTGCTTTTTGATTCTGTTGCACTTTCAAAATTTCCTCTGTGCCATTGAAAAAACAAAACGGTAGGATATGCAAACCAAGAGAGACACCGCTGATCGTTTTGCGACTCTGCTCAGGCTGTGATTATCGTCAAGCATAATATGTGACCCAAAGTGTGGTCCGCAATAAAAAATTTTACCAATTACGAATAATCACGCACAAAACAAAAACGCCGCAGTCATTGCAACTACAGCGTTTTGTCTATGGTGCGCGGGGCGGGACTCGAACCCGCACGTCCTTGCGAACACTGGCACCTGAAGCCAGCGAGTCTACCAATTCCACCACCCGCGCACATTTTTCTGCTCAATTATAGCAAGTACATTGTGAGGTGTCAAGAAAAAAGAATGCCTTAAATCATCATGGAAATTATGGTGAAAAATTGGTTGAGAATGCAGGGATTTCATATGATGTGAAAGCAGATTTACATTGCTTGACAATAGCACTGCCATAACTTAGAATGACCTTGTGCGAATTCGCAAAAACAGGACGTGACAGGAGGGATATTGTGTATTCTGTCGGATTTGATTGTGAGGAATACCTAAAGCTGCAGTCCGAAAAAATCCTTGAAAGGATAGGGATGTTTGAAAACAAGCTCTATCTTGAATTTGGGGGGAAACTTTTTGACGACTCACATGCGGCAAGAGTACTTCCAGGTTACAAACCGGACGCCAAGATGAGACTACTAGAAACGCTTGCGGATAAAGCCGAAATCGTGATAGCGATTAACGCAGCCGATATTGAATCGAACAAAGCCATTGGTGACTCAGGGATATCGTACGACGATGATGTTTTACGGATGATAGATGAGTTTCGCAATAGAGGGCTGTTTGTCGGAGGCGTTGTTATAAGTCAGTATCTTGGTCAAACAGCCGCCGATAGATTCAAAAGCTATCTCCAAAGTCTTGGTATAACGGTTAATGTTATGCACTATATACCCGGTTCAGACTATCCATCTAATATACAGTTTATTCTCAGTGAAAAGGGTTACGGAAATAATGATTTCATAGAAACGACGCGCCCTTTGGTTGTTATAACAGCTCCCGGACCTGGGAGCGGGAAGATGGCTGCCTGTCTTTCGCAGCTTTACCACGAAAACAATCGGGGAGTAAAAGCCGGATATGCAAAGTTTGAAACATTTCCGATATGGAATCGCCCACTCAAACATACGATCAATCTTGCATATGAAGCAGCGACGGCTGACTTGAATGATGTAAATATGATAGACCCTTTCCATTTTGAAGCTTATGGTGAATCAGCAGTAAATTATAATCGTGATATAGAGGTATTTCCTATATTAAACGCAATGTTTACGCGTATATGGGGCGAGAGTCCATATCGATCACCAACAGATATGGGTGTTAATATGGCGGGCTACTGCATAAACGACGAAATATGTGATGCGGCAGCCAGACAGGAGATAATTCGCAGGTACTTCTACGCTCAGCTTGATTTTACAAGAGGAAATATCCAAAAATCTTCAATTACAAAACTGGAGCTGCTCATGAGTACAAGTGGTCTGATTCCGAATGACAGACCACCTGTAGTACCGGCGCTTAAAAAGGCAGAGCAAACAGCAGGTCCTTGTGTTGCAATGTTATTACCGGACGGAAAGCTCATAACAGGGAAAACATCACCGTTACTAGGGGCCTCTTCAGCAGCACTGCTAAATGCACTCAAGCATCTTGCGGGTATTGACGATAGGGTGCCGCTTATATCTCCGGCTATAATTGAGCCAATACAGAAACTGAAGGTGGGATACTTAGGTAATGAGAATCCACGACTTCACACAGATGAAGTGTTGCTTGCACTGGCAATCAGCACAGCAACTAACCCGATGGCAGTGCTTGTTCTTGAGCAATTGCCTAAGCTTGAAAATTCAGAGGCGCACTCGAGTGTCATATTATCTCAAGTAGATATTGGATTGTTCCGGCATTTGGGAGTCAATATTACATGTGAGCCGGTGTATCAGAACAAAAGACTATTTCATAGAAAAACGAGTCGCTAAGCAGGTGCAGACGTGGAGTGAGCGTAAGCGCGGACAAACCGGACAGCCTCGTCAACAACTGAAGCGCCTGTGGTGAGCTTCAGTGCGACTGTGGGTTCGGCACCTGCAACGACCTTGATTCGACCTGTATATGCAGGGAGGGAGTATAAGGTAGAAATACTGTCCATGCTAAAGTCAACAAGCTTTAATCTGAGCCAGCCATCCCTCTGAGAAATTTCCCTTATACCAACCAAGGACGCCTCAGAACGGAGCATGGCGATTGAGGTCAGAGCGATAACCTGAGCCGGAGGATCTCCATATCGGTCTATTAATTCGGCAATCATGTCGTCACAATCCTCTTCAGTACGTATGAGCGCAATTCGACGGTATATATCCATCCTTTGTTTGCCCGAAGGTACATATTTTTCAGGAATTCCGGCAGAAACATTAAGATCCGCAGGACACTCAACTCTGGTTGGAGCTTTTTCGCCTTTTTCCTCCAATACTGCCTCCTCAAGCAGTTTTAAATACATATCATATCCGACGCTTACCATGTGGCCGGACTGTTCAGAGCCTAGCAAACTTCCCGCACCTCTTATTTCCAAGTCCCTCATTGCAATTTTAAAACCTGAATTGAATTCAGCAAACTCCCTGATGGCGCTAAGTCGCTTTTCAGCAACCTCTGATATGGCCTTGCCTTGTCGGAAAGTAAGATATGCATATGCACGACGAGGCGAACGCCCTACTCTGCCGCGGATCTGGTGGAGTTGAGCAAGACCAAGTTTATCCGCATCTTCGATTATTAGCGTATTAACATTGGGGATATCTATGCCCGATTCAATGATAGTTGTGCATACGAGCACTTGTACTTCACCTATTGTCATGCGCTCCATTACATCACTAAGACTATCTTCGTCCATTTTGCCGTGGGCGACAGCAATGCTAACGCCGGGAAGCATTTCTGAAAGCCGGGCAGTTACTCGTTCGATATTCTCTATTCTGTTATGCAGGTAGTAAACCTGACCGCCGCGTGATATTTCACGCCTTATAGCATCTGTCAGTATGCTCCAATCATGCTCTAAAACATAGGTTTGTACAGGTCGACGGCTCTGCGGAGGTTCTTCAATTGTGGACATATCGCGTATGCCGGAAAGAGCCATGTTCAAGGTGCGTGGTATTGGTGTTGCGGACAATGTAAGCACATCAACCTGCTTTGCAAAATCCTTCAGACGCTCCTTATGAGATACGCCAAAGCGTTGCTCCTCATCGATGACCAATAACCCCAGTTTCTTGAATAAAACATCTTTTTGAAGCAGTCTGTGGGTACCGATAACAAAGTCAACACTGCCATTTTCCAAATCTCGTAGTGCTCTTTTAATCTGCGCCTGGCTTCTAAAACGGCTGAGGACCTCTATATTAACAGGATATCCTGCAAATCTTCTCTTTGTAGTGACATAATGCTGTTGAGCCAGAACAGTTGTAGGCACAAGAATGGCCGCCTGATAACCACCAAGGATGCATTTCATTATGGCTCTGAGTGCAACCTCGGTTTTTCCATATCCGACATCACCGCATAGAAGACGATCCATAGGGATCGTTCTCTCCATATCCTCTTTTATTTCCTGAACGCACTTTAGTTGATCATCGGTCTCCTGATAACCGAATTTATCTTCAAATTCAGATTGCCAAACTGTGTCTTTTGGGAATGCATGCCCTGTTACACGTTGACGAGCAGCATAAAGCTTGATAAGCTCTCGTGCCATGTCCTTAGCAGCCTTCTTTGCTTTTGTCTTCGCTTTCGACCAGTCAGCTCCGCCTAGTTTCGAAAGCTTAACTATAGACTTTCCACTGCCTTCTTCATCGATTGTATCTACTCCACCTCCAATATATTTTGCGACCATATCCAGCTGAGTTGCAGGAACATATAAATTATCAGTGCCTGCGTAAGAGATTTTGATATATTCTTTTTCTACACCATCAACCGGAAGTTTAAAGAATCCGACAAATCTGCCAATTCCATGCTGGTCGTGAACAACGAGGTCGCCGGGAGAAAGGTCTGTAAAGCTCTGTAGTTGCTCCCGGTTTGATTTATATCGAGTCTTCTTAGTGCGTTTTGGTGTTGATTGAACAAGCAGTTGCCCTTCTGTGATGATGGCGAGCCTGATTCCGGAATACTCCGCACCGGCAGAGAGTTCACCGACGGTGACAGTGCATGAGCCATATTCCGGGAGCGATTGCAGCGAGTAGTCGAGTACCGAATATATTTCACGCTCCTCTAGGTATTCTCGCAATCTGACGGCACGGCGCTGATCGTGGCAAAGAATGACAGTCCGAAAGTCGGATTTAATATAGTGGTTAACATCTGAGGCAGCGGTTTCCAGACTTCCCCCATATGATGGGAGTCGTTTTGCGCTGAGGCTAAATGAGGATTTAGGTCTGATTGGATAGGATGCACTTGCAAAACTGTCTGTCATAACAACCGGAAAATCATCCATCTTATAAAGAAACCCTGACCAGTCTTCAGCAAATCGCACGAGACCACTCTCCAAAATTCCGGATTCAAGCAGGGACAGACAATCTTCTGCTAATAGCTTTGCATAACCTTCGGCACGTTCTTTAACACGCAAAGGTTCGCATATTACTATAATCGCATCGTCCCTTATATAGTCCAGCGCCGTTGCCATGGGCAAAATCATCTCCATATACCTGTCGGCAGCAGGAAAGTTCCGACCATTTCTCAGCCTGTCGATATCCGAGGCAAGGTTCATAAGTAACGTCGAATCAGCTAAATGATGTTTTTCAAGGCGGACGGTGTATTCCTCAAGCTCATCGGCAAGCCCTGATGCACCGGATCCATGTGTGCCCGCGTAAAGAGATGGAAGTGTTTCGGCAACAGGAGTTATCCGGGCTTCACCTAACTCGGAGGTTCTGCGCTGAGTTGAAATGTCAAAATGCCCCATAGAGTCAGCTTCTTCTCCAAAAAACTCACAACGAATGGGTTCATCATATGCGGGTGAGAAAAAATCGAGAATGCCGCCACGGATAGCGAACTGTCCAGGTCCCTCGACTTGTTCACTGCGACTGTAACCGCACTTTATGAGACTATGAGATATTTCGTCGAGATTGTATGTTCCTCCGAGCTTGATGGTAAATGATACTTCAGCAAGCTGATTGGGTGTAAGTGTTCTTTGTAACGCACCTGATATTGACATGACAACTATAGGCGCTTTGTTTTCAAGCATAGCGGTAAGGGTTGCGATTCTCCGTTGTTCGATTTGTCGGGAGACAACTTCCGCAGAGTGAAAAGTAAACTCTCTGACATTAAGAGCATAAGCCTGTTCCATAGTGAATGCGGAAATATCCTGTGCAAGCCGTTCTGCTTCATCCTCAGCAGAGCAAATAACAATAATAGGGCGCATTGTTGTTGATCTTATAGCAGCGGCGGCATGTGCCCGATGGATTTCAGACAGTCCGGAGATAACTGCAGGACAGCCCCCATCCTCAATGGCAGATAACAGTTGTTTTATTTCAGGTTCTTCAAGCAGTGATTTGGTTAGTGAAAGCATTTTACTACTCCTTGGGCGGTGCTATTTATTAGGAATAACAGAAGCGAAAAGAGTTTGCAGCACCAAAATGAAATGAAGATATGCGCGGAGAATACAAGGTTTCGAGGGAAACACAATGTAGAGATGAGAACCACGTAGGTTCAGCGGCTCCACATATTGCTTCTCATGAAACATAAGCCGCAATTTGTTGTGGACAGGAAATTGCGGCGAATTTAATATAGTCACAATGGGGATTTTTGTATTTTTGCAAATCTACGTGGATATTTTACAGGGGTTTCAGCAATTTTCTCAATAATAATTGCTCTGTGAATTATTGTCGTTCCCGGCAATTGATAGTCGATACAATCAGACATTCGCGCACCAAGAAGGTCGATAGCGTTCTGCGCTTCTGCAAGTTCATCTTCAGCAGATACACTTTTCATCGCGATAAATACGCCCCCAACACGAACGAAGGGCAAAGATAATTCACATAATATATTCAGTTTTGAAACGGCGCGCGATACTGCGATATCACTCTTTTCACGCCTGCTCAGATCTTGTGCCATGTCCTCTGCTCTGCTGCAGACACACTCAGCATCGACTCCAATCTTATCGCATAGCGCAGAGAGAAATGATATTCGCTTTCCCGATGAATCAAGCAATGTAAGCTCAATTGAAGGGTTGGCTATTTTTAATGGGAGACCGGGAAACCCTGCGCCACTGCCTATGTCAATAACGCTTGCATTCTCAAATGGATAGACGTTTAGAAGGGATATAGAATCCAGAAAATGAAGTGTTGCTACATCTTCTGCTCCGGTAATAGCAGTCAAGTTAACGAGTTTGCCGTTTTCTTCGAGTAATTCGAAGTATTTCTGAAAAACTATTACGGTCTCAGGTGTAAGTGTTATGCCGAGAGCGTCCGTTCCCCTCTTTAGGCAAGCTGCTAATTGTTCTTCAAGTATCAATGCTTCTGTTCCTTGAGAATGTCTCTGATTTCCGCAAGCAACACTTCTTCGCGTGTTGGCTCAGGTGCTGACGGCGGAGTATCTTCCTGCTTCTTCTTAAAATTATTTAGAGCCTTGACAAAGAGGAAGACCGTAAATGCAATAAGCACGAAGCTAATTAGATTATCCAGAAAAACACCGATAGCCAGGACGGTGGGAGGTGCATTGCCATAAGGGCGCGGTAAAACAATTTCGAGTGCTTGCATATCAATGCCGATCAGTATTCCAATCAGTGGACTTGCAATGTTGGTAACAATAGATGTTACAAGGGCTGTAAATGCTCCGCCGACGATAATACCAACGGCCATATCCAACATATTGCCTCTGATTGCAAAGGTCTTAAACTCATTAAAAAACTTTTTCAAAGTAGTCAACTCCTGCTGTAGTTTGGATTTAGTGCATTGTCGGGGCTTTTATCCTATGTTCAGGCAGTGAATATTTATTTTAGATTATCTGAGGAGATGATCTCATGTCCCCCAAGGTACTTACGCAAAACTTCCGGAATTACAACACTACCGTCCTTTTGCTGGTTTTGCTCAACAAGTGCTGGTAAAATGCGACTTGTAGCAAGTCCTGAACCATTGAGAGTGTGCAGAAATTCAGTTTTTCCAGTTTCTGAACGCTTAAACCGCATTGCACCACGGCGAGCCTGATAGCAACGAGAGTTCGATATGGATGAAACTTCCTTATAGCCGTTCATGGATGGTATTTGTATTTCGATGTCATATGTACGTGCCATAGAAGCAGAGCAATCTCCAGCCGCCAGCTTGACTGTGCGAAAATGGAAGCCCAAGCCTGCAACAAGCGACTCGGCTTTGCCAACAAGCTCGTCAAACGCTGCTGATGAGCCCTCAGGGGTAGTGTATTGAACCATTTCAACCTTGTTAAACTGGTGACCGCGAACCATGCCGCGTTCATCGGAGCCATAAGTTCCAGCTTCACGTCTGAAACAGGGTGTAAATGATATATATTTTTTTGGAAGATCCGCCTCAGTTAATATTTCGTCACGATGAACAGACACCAGAGCAGCTTCTGCTGTTGGAAGCAGATAATGTATTCTATCATCGGTTGGATTTGCGATTTTGTATACTTCATCGGCAAATTTAGGGAACTGACCTGCCGTCAATCCACATTGGTATTCAAGGATATATGGAACAAACATCATTTCATACCCATCTGCAATATGTGTGTCGATAAAATAGTTCAGTAGAGCCCATTCAAGTCTTGCGCCGAAGTTTCTGTAAATCCAAAAACCGCTGCCAGCAAGCTTTACACCACGTGGGTAATCGATTAGTCCTAAATCTGTGCAGAGGTCGACATGATTTTTTGTTTCGAAGTCAAATGTATGCGGTTCGCCATGATAGCGCAGAACTTCGTTATTTTCTTTTCCACCCGGCGCTAGGTCTTCGTCTGGAGGGTTTGGCAATCCAAGCATAAGTTCCTCTAATTCTTCTTCAACAGCACGAAGAAAAGATTCAGATTCGCGAATCTTTGCTTTTAACACGTTCATTTGCTCGAATATCTCTGTTGTGTCACCGCCTGATTTCTTTATTTGAGGAATCTGCTTTGATACTTTATTTTGCTCAGCCTTGTCAGACTCACTGTCTGCGATGATTTTACGTCGACGAGCATCAAGTTCTATAATGCGGTCAATTTCAGTGCCACACTCCGCTCCTTTTGTTTTAAAAGCTTTTTTTAGTTGTTCAGGAGCTTCGCGGATTAGTTTTATATCAATCATTATGTGTTACTAGTACTCCATTTCTAATATTGCAACAGTTATCTACTCACCAGATGATAATAATTTATCGAAAAGCGTGTTAAAGTCATCAAGATCATAGTATTCAATTTCAATTTTTCCATTTCCCTTACCATGCTTTATCGTAACCCGCCGACCGAGCGCTTCGGTAAGGCGGCTTTTTGCATCAAGCATGTAGTCGATCTCAATGCCTTGAGAGGGTGCCTTTTTTGCTTGTTTTACCTTATCGCGATCAAGTTTACGCACTAGTGCCTCAACTTCACGGACATTTAGGTTGTCATTAACCACAGTGCGTGCGGCAGCTCGCATTGTATCCTCCGATTTAAGTGCAAGCAATGCTCTGGCACTGCCTGCAGAGAGATCTCCACGCAAGATCAGCTCTATAAGCTCTCCTGGAAGAGTGAGCAGTCGAAGAGAGTTAGCAACAGACGGTCGAGACTTACTGACACGCTGAGCAACTTCCTCCTGTGTCATGCTAAATTCCTCCATGAGCGCCCTATATCCCCGCGCTTCCTCGATTGGACTTAGATCTTCGCGCTGGAGGTTTTCGACCATTGCAAGCTCTAGTGCTCGTTTTCCATCGGCAATTACGATTCTTGCAGGAAGTTCTTTTAGACCGGCAGCGCGTGCTGCTCGCCACCTGCGCTCCCCCGCAATGATTTGGTAGAATCCGCTGTCCATACCACGAACCATGAGCGGCGAAAGAACGCCATGCTCACGTATAGATTCAGTTAGTTCGTCAATTTTTTCTTGTTCGAAAACAGTTCTTGGCTGATCTTTCATCGGTTCAATGCGATGGATTGGCAAGTACTCAAAGTCACTTGGTGCGGCATCAATAGCTGCATCTCCGAAAAGTGCGCCCAGTTCCTTTCCTAAACCTTTCTTTTTCAAAACTCCCTCTTTTCTAGGAGCCTTGTTCAATAGTCACAGAATCGATTTGGTATCGAAATTTCGTCCATTTTGCAGTGCTGAGAGCGATTGCGAGGCGAACTTTAGAGCTTGGAGTGAGTGGGACAATTGCCCAAATTCCTAACTGAAAAATACATAAATGGATAGAAATAGGTTATGGCAAAGATGAGGGTGAGACTTTTTGAATAAGGCTTCTTAATAGTACGTTTATCCGACCATTTATAGTCAGGCTAAGTGAATTTTGCGAATGAGTTTGTTTAGACAGAGTCGAACAACGTAGGTTTCAGAAGGTTAAAATCGCGAGGCTTCTGTCGCGCACGTACGCGTTACTTGCGGCGTCCAGAATACTGTCCTGTGACTTAACACATTCTTACTATGTTGTTACAAAGAGTTTCGCTTTAAAAACTCTTTTGCAAGCTCGATATACGACTGTGAGCCACGAGAGTGACGATCATATTGCATTACGGGACCACCGTGGCTTGGGGCTTCTGCAAGTCGTACATTGCGTGGGATAGATACGCTATATGTTTTATCTCTAAAGAATTTTTTTACCTCAGCAGCAACCTGCGATGAGAAGTTTGTTCGGGAATCATACATGGTTAGCAAGACACCTTCAATATCCAAATCCGGATTCAGAGCCTTTTTTGTCATCCTGATTGTGGACATTAAATCTGACAACCCTTCGAGTGCGTAGTACTCGCACTGCACCGGGATTAGGATAGTGTCTGCGGCGCATAAGGAGTTCAATGTTAGCATTTCCAGTGAAGGCGGACAATCAATCAGAATGTAGTCATAGCTGTCTCTTACATTTTTCAGTACATTTTTGAGTATAAACTCACGTCCTTTTAACATGACGAGTTCAACACCCGCGCCTGATAGAATTTTATTTGATGGCAGGACATCGCTATATGGAGTGTTGACAATTGCTTCTGTTGCGTCAATGCCCTCGATCAATACACTGTACATATTCATTTCGGCATTATTTTTATCAACCCCTAGTCCTGACGTTGCATTTCCCTGCGGATCCATATCGCATAACAGTACTCGTGAACCAAGCTCTGTTAGTGCAGCGCTCAAGTTAACACAGGTGGTAGTTTTTCCAACGCCGCCCTTTTGGTTTGCGACTGCAATTACTTTTCCCATCTATACGCTCCTTGCTGTTCAGACATCATAACCAGTCTTATCGGCATAATCCGATAGGGGTTGCCTGACAGAGATATAATTATAGCACAAGAATTCTTATTTTCAATATATTATTATGATTTTGCGGGAATTTTATTGTGAATGTTGTGATTGTTGTCACGTTTGTTGTTTGAGGTGAGCATCACGAGCGTTCGCTATTGTTTATATAGATATAGTCGCGCTGCACTCTGAAACAACCTGTTCACCTCACTTTAGCTTGTTGTTCACACATCCGTGTGCGCGCTTACGCTCAAAGCCTGTTTTTTGCAATATTAGTCGCTCAGGCGTATAACAATTGTCATTCAAGAACTATATTTTTTTTTCTAGTTGAGGGTGGGCGTGCTTTGAGAATTAGACTGTACAGTTTCTTCACCGAACTTCAGGGGTGGGGATAACAATAACAAATGTTTCACGTGAAACATTTAAAAACATTTAAAGAAGGATCGCATTTGCAAAGTGAGGCACTTTTGTGGTGTCGAAAACATGCAGATATCCGAAGGTGATATGCTAAGTAAGCGCTGATTAAATCCACCCGAACACTCTTGATCATTCTGCAATTGCCTTGAATATATGATCTTCTTGTGGTACACTGTTCGTTATGGAACTTACTCTGACATAGTTATGCTTGAGTGTCATGCGAAGAAGCCATGCCGTAACGCACTAGCGAACTAACGAAGTGAATGACTAATGAAATGAGGATATGTTATAGTGAAAATTGGCATAATCGGTACAGGGATAATTGCAACGGCTGTTGTAAAAGGGTTCTGCTCGAAGAAAATCGAGCATGAATTTTTTCTATCGCCGAGAAACGCTGAAAAAGCATTTGCACTGGCGGCAGAGTTTGATGAGGCAACTGTTTGTAAATCTAACCAAAGCGTTGCTGACAAGGCAGATTGGGTGTTTATTTGTTTACACAAAAAGGATTTTGCAGCTCTTCACGAGATCAAGTTCAGAAGAGATCACAAAATTGTAAATATGTCGGCAGAAATGAGATTGCCAGATTTGAAGAACATCGTGGGTGAGACGCAACTCTTAGCACATGTTATCCCATTACCATTTATTGCTGCCGGCTTTGGTCCATTGCTTGTCTATCCCGAAATCAGGGAGGTTGGGGAATTGTTTACCCCGATAAGTGATGTGTATTATGCAAATAGGCAAGGTGATGTTCACACACTTCAAATTGTTACTGGGCTTATGAGTGCATATTATGCGTTGCTAGAGGAAGTTGTTAGATTCACTGATGAGCATGGACTCGAACATAACGAGTCTGTTAGGTTTACCTGCTCATTATTTAGTTCACTGTGCAGACGAGCTTCTGAGACGCCGGACTGTGATCTCATGGAACTCGCAAACGAAATGACGCCTGGTGGCTATAACGAGCAAGCAATGAATGAGCTTATGGGTAATGGCGCGATCAATGCCTGGCGTATGGTGCTTGACAGGTTGATGCAGCGGCTTCAAGATAGCAAGTCAGCAACGCAGGCAGAATAGCGACTTTGCAGAACAGTAGGCTAAAAGACCTGTATAAAGGCACGTGTGACCTAATCTTCTGGGCGTAATTCCTCGTAGTTATGCGCTCGTACTATGACTGATACTCTGAAATCTTCTGCTACAGAGAGGTTCACATGAGGTTACCCAATTCACTCCTGATACGATGGATGTTGTGGTATAATAAAGTATTTCTAAAAATCTAGTTTACTCATCAAAACGGAAATTGTCCTTTTAGATCACATTGTGGTCCATTTAGGGCGATTTGCGTTTTTTGTATACTTTTCATGTCCACTATTGACATGCGAGCGCACACTTGGTAATATATTGTATTAACTGGACAAATTATGGACAAAAATACGAAGGTGTCTAAGATGGTACCAGATGGTCTCGATATATAGTAGATATTCACGCGAGAGGTAGCGAATGTAAGGAATTCTGCGACAATTTTGTGAAAAAGGACTTAGTTAACAAAAAATTCACAAATTTCATGGTAATAATTTATTGACTTCGTGGGTCTATATATATGAGGGGATATGTTTGTTGCGAGATGCATTGATTCTTCAACAAGCACAACGCACCATACCGTAGCAATGCAATTGCCAGCGTTAATAAGTGAGGACTTACAAATCACAGGCACTCTAAAGATGAGAACCTGCCTTTGTTGGTTATTATATTGTTAAAAGATTATTCTATATAATTAAAGGGGAAAAAGATGAGACAAGCAAGAGGAATGAAATTAAAAAGAACACTGTGTATGTTATTGGTATTATCTATGCTTCTATCAGCGTTTCCGTTTTCTGCACTTGCAGCATTCGAAGATGTTGAAAATGCAGTGTTAGTGCCTATTGACCCTATTGAGACAGTAGCAGAACCGTATTGGTCCTATGACGGTGAAGGCTTGGTTGATAGTGAAGACTCGATTGACGGTGATTATCCGGTTGATGGAGATGATCTGGTTGACGGAGATGATCTGGTTGACGGAGATGATCTGGTTGACGGAGATGATCTGGTTGACGGAGATGATCTGGTTGACGGAGATGATCTGGTTGACGGAGATGATCTGGTT
>Ga0131853_10002214_pt1 | contig 34849 bp, 21 predicted proteins | sample TergutLab28metaG_FD_92764 | JGI IMG/M metagenome (GOLD analysis project Ga0131853, IMG submission 92764) | Labiotermes labralis P1 segment gut microbial communities from Petit-Saut dam, French Guiana - Lab288 P1 (version 2) (version 2) | ecosystem: Host-associated > Arthropoda: Insects >... | reverse complement strand
TGCTGCTGTTTGGCATGGTTATTTTAATTGGCTTGTTAAGCTCATTATATTCTGTTTTTGTCGTGTGCCCCAGTGGGTTTGTATCTCTGGTTTGGTTGCCCCATTCGTCATATGCGTAGCTGTGCGCATTTCCGTTTCTATCCGTGTATTTTGTACGCTGGTTGTTTGCGTTGTACTCAAATTTCTCGTCGCTGTCTTCATATATTACTTGGGTGGTGCGGAAGCCATAGTCCAATGTTGCTGTTTGTACTGAAAACGCACTATCCAAAGTCCTAAACTCTCCAGTTTTAATCAGCGCAAGCTCTGGACTTTTATGATCGACATGGGGAGATTATCGTCACATTTGTCTTATAACTTAATCTGTCTCTGCGCCAGCTTGTGAATCAATAACAATAATATCTTTACAGATTATCGAAATATCGTATGCGCTACCATGAAATTTAATAGTATATCTGTTATTATCCAGACTGCATTCTGCAGAAACATCACATACAAATTGCGGGAAAAATGGATCATCGTCTAAATCTGTATTTATATTTAACGATGTAAAATCTACGCAAAGTAATTCGCCGCAAGATCTTCCACTATCATAATAGCTATCACTAAACTCAAATTTAATATCATTTTTATTATTAACAAAACTCACACTATCAACGTTCACATTTCGAAATATAAATTTATTACTCATACTCATTTCCTCTTTTCTAAAGGGCAGGATGTGTTTTAAAACTTACTGTGCAGTCTTGCAAAAGACAATAAACTCACTTTTTATTGCCCTTTTAAGGGTGGAATAAAAGTGCCGACTTGGATTGGCTCAACAAATTGACCAGTATTATTCCCACCATGAGGAACAGGTGTACCATCCCACATATAACGAACATCAATTTTTCTTGAACCATCTGGCAGCCATTCTCGTCTAATGGTTATTACTTCACCATTAGGCCTAATCCAAACTTTAGCTCCGTTAGGATGTGCATATTCAACATATCCACCAGCTGTTTGTCCTTTAATAATATAGCCTCTGCTTGTTATGTTTTGATGTAAAGCCTGTCGACTTGCTGGTAATATACTACCCTGCCTCGCACTGGTCGCACCTGAATTAAGCGTTCCAACCCGTATCTGAAATGGCTCTCTGATAGTGGGCATTCTATTAACATTTGCAGCCATTCCTATACCCATAACTGCAAGCACCCCCATCACCTGTGCCTGTCTTTGCTGCCGCATTGTTGCATCCATCTCAAACAATGATGAACCATGTCTTGTATTTCTAAACTCTGATTCAAGTAAGGTCGGGAAGTTACGAGGCCCGCCAAGGTCTGCCCTTTGTAACAATCGTCCCCATCTACCTGTTCGCAAGTCACCTTCCTCAAAAACTCCAAAGCGAACTAAATCATCAAATGTTATTTTACCATCATTATCATGCATGTGCTGTAAAATGTTAAACCTAGCTTCATAATCTATTCCATCAAATATGCTCTGCGTTAAAAACATCAAATCTTGTTGAACGTTTGGGTCAAGGTGTTCGAAAAAGTCATCACCATACATAGACATGGCTTCCGCGACAGCACTATCTATTACCATGCCAATGTCTGTGCCGGTTTCCGAATACGAAGGCAACGTTTGCTGCCCAACATAGTCAACCTCGCCGCCAAGAGCTATTACGGCCTTGTTCTCGTAATTTGTCACAATGTTTTGAAGTTCGGACACAAAGGTTGCTATATCATTTGTATCACTGCCCAGACGAGCCAAATTCCGGCCAAGATCAATGATGGCAGCTTGAATTTTAGGTATTCCAAAGCCGGACATGCCGCTAAGCCTGCGGGCTTGTGCAATTAGCTCACTCTGTGCAGATGTCAAGCTGCTGCTGACATCACGAAACTTGTCAATTGTTCCGTTTAGCTGGTCAAATTTTAATATAAAGTCGCTCATTGGGTCACTCTCTCCTTGTCCTGTTTGCTGTATTTGCTGACCTTTGTCACCACTATAACACAGGCGGTTGCATTTTGGAGAGGTGACCTGACGAAATGCACGTTTGATGGAACGAAATGCATAGTTTTGATGAAAATCTCGCAATCCGATAAATCTTTGAAATATCTTTGACTTCTCCAGTCTTAATTTTTGATTTTCCTATGTAGAATTGTTTTGAGTAAGAAATAAAGTACTTGACGCTATAAGAAACGTGCTATAATAACCATAATGTGACAAGACATAGTTATGGAGGGCGCGTATATTGGAAAGTGACAATACAAACAAAAATGGCAGATGGGAATTTGAAGATTATGCCTTTACGATAACAGGAATAATTGTCGGGTTTCTTTTGGTTGTCCCGGAAATACTATATGCTCAACTTGGTATTAGCATATTGGGCGGAAGTTTGGGCAGTACAGCCACGTCACTTGTTGAGGGGCTGGATTACGGCTATGGTGCTAGTACATGGGATATTAATCAGCTACGTTCTTTATCGCCTATGTTATTTCTTTTGACTACAACCATATGTTTCTTCAAAGATATGATTGACGCAAGAAAAACCGGTGGGTATACAGGCTCAATATTTACGCACACATTTGAGTCTTTACTTGAAGATACAATTTACATGGCAATTTCCACGATAATGGTGTATGGTGCACTACTTGCCGGAATGATGTATGCTTCATGGCTGGCAGGGCCAATAACATGGATTTTATTTATTTTTATATTCCCACTTGTAAAGAAAAAAAACAGAGACAAAGATGAAGCCGAACCCACTATGCCGTGGGCATTATTGTTTATATTTATAGGCGGTATTGTTATAGAGATAATTACAGGGTTATGGATTGCCTTTCCGCTGTCATGGCTTATCATTTGCTTGATTAAATTTGCAAATACCATTCGCGAAGACAAGTATTCGATTGATACCATTTTCGACATTATGTATTACGCGTTCTCGGTCATTCTGCTGACCGTGGGCATAATACTAAATTTTTGGATTGCATCATGGACGGCATTTCTGGTTGCATTGTTCATCTGTTGGATATTAAGCAAATTCGAAAGATTTAAAAAAAGTACGACCACATAAACATTGGAGGCTATAAATATGGAACTAGACGTAACAAATATCATAATAGAAACAGACCGCCTGCTTTTGCGGGCATTTAAAGAGACTGACTTAGACGATTTTTTTGCATATGCGTCTATACCCGGGGTGGGCGAAATGGCAGGCTGGCCACATCACACGTCAAAGGATACAACAAAAATGATTTTGTCCAGCTTCCTGGAAAGCAAAGATGTTTTTGCAATTTTTCACAAATGGGACAAAAAAGTAATAGGTTCGCTGGGGGTGCATGTGGCTTGGACGGACCGGGAAGAAGCATATAAACATTTGAAAACAAAAAACATCGGATATGTGCTTGCCAAAGATTATTGGGGGCAGGGTCTTGTGCCAGAGGCGGTAAATGCCGTAATTGACTACGGGTTTGACGTTCTTGGGCTTGACGCATTTTCTATCGAGCATTTTGTGGAAAATGTGCAGTCGCGCAGGGTGATAGAAAAATGCGGGTTTAAATTTGTGAAAATGGGCGTGTATCACGCGAAGCAGTTGGACAAGCATTTTGACGAGATGCGATATATACTAATGAAGGAGCAGTAAACATGAAAATTATTAATATTGTCCGCATTATTCTAATTATTGCGGGCTTATTGTTGTTGGCAAATGTAGCAATGGTACTTAGTGTGTCAAACCCCACAATTGGGTTTGCGATGCAGGGTGCGTTGTCGCTGTTTTTAATTGCATATGGGGTTTTGTTTAACAAGATTCCAAAGAAAGTTAACATTGCTGCCGGTATAGCGTGTGTGTTTCCTATTGCGATGGTGCTGTTTTTAGGTATTTACGGTAATGTAAGCAATGCAGATTATACCGAGGATGTTGTTATTGTGCTGGGCGCAGGGGTCATTGGCGAAAGAGTTACCCGCCCACTGGCAAGCCGGCTGGATACTGCGCTTTACTATTGGCAGCGCAACCCCGACGCGTATATTATTGTAACTGGCGGGCTTGGCAACCGTGCCACCATTACCGAAGCAGAGGCCATGGCGCGTTATTTGCAAAGGCGTGGCGTACCTCAAAACCGCATTTTGCTGGAAGAATATTCGACCTCTACTTACGAAAACTTGAAATTTGCCCGGGCTATACTGGATGAGCACTTCGCCGGCGAGTACAGTGCGGTGCTTGTAACCAATGACTTTCATATTTATCGCGCAGTGCAAACAGCGCAACGTGTAGGGCTTTATGTAAACCGCCGAGGCGCATATACAGACTGGTATACCTGGCCTGTAAATTACTTGCGCGAAATGCTGGCGGTGGTTAATATGTGGATGTCATAAAGCTATGCAAAATGTATTGACAATACAGCCGCGACATAATATATTAGACACATCTGACAACAATCTTTGCATAATAGAAATATTTTTGTGACAATTGCAAGAATATTGTCGGACTATACTGTTATCAAACCAAGGGGGCTGTCTAACAAGGCATTCAAAATGAATGCTTTATTAGGCAGCCCCTCTATTATTTTAGAAAGGAGCAACAGCAATTTTTTTGCGGTATTGTAATTCTCAAAACAAACTCAAATTCGAAAGGAGCAAAAAATCATGAAGCATTTAAAAAGCAAAACCATGCAACGTGCTTTGGCCGTTGTAGTTGCATTTTGTTTAGTAATTGGTTCATTCTCGGTGCACAGGTTGGTTACGCAAGCTAACCCGTCCGACTTTGTACAAGGGTCGATAGTTACGTTTGGCGACTTTGACGGCACCGGCTTCCGCGCACGTCACGGCTCTTTAAGCCCGTCACATGTTATGCGCTGGATTGTTGTAGAAGCAGACGGCGAATATGCCACATTGCTCGCACAGCAGCATCTGTTCCACAGTGCAGGTGAAAATTTCTGGGGGGCGAATACATTGCGTACTTCGTTCTACTTCCCGGGAATACGGCCGGCAACACCAGCCCCTGTAAACTCTTGGCCACATTCGCATCTTAACACTTACTTAAACACCTACTTTATAGACAACACATTTACAGAGGCACAAAGGGCAGCCATTGTGCCATACGGTATTGGCCATTTTTACGACCACGACAATGACTTTGTCATAGGTGGGCCGCAATATGTTGTATTGCCCAGCTTGGAAGAAATGTTTGACTGGTTTGACAACGACCCACTTCGCATGGCATCTTGGCATGGTACAGGCAACCCATTAACATCACCACCGGGCAACCCTGCACCTGTTTGGACAAGAACCCCGGGCGCAAACAATAATTTAGTAATGGTTATAGACGGCTTGGCCGGTACAGCAAACTTCCCGGATGGCCTTGGTGCGGACTATTATCAAGGTGCGGTGCGCCCTGTAATGCGGGTACACCTTGCAACCATGATTGCAAACGGAGCAATCTTGCACGGCATTCCGCAAGATGCACCGGGTGTACGCTCATCTGCCCCTACGGGTGAAAATTTTCACCCAGACGATATCAATAGCATTACCGTGCAATTTTCGCAAAGAGTATACCCCGCAGGCGATGTTAGCCTTACTGCAAACGGTAGTACCATCGTACCAACAGGTGCGCGTACATGGGACGTACTGGGTCGGACTTTGTCTATTGATATATCCGATATTGCTATGGAATTTGGTATGTCATACACCATAAACGTGTCTGGTTTTGTATCTGCCTTAAACGGCGTGACTATGGCAGGTTTTACTTCCGACCCATTTACTACGCGTCTGGCATTTGCGTACCAAGAGATTGTAGAATTTGGTGAGTACAACGGTTCTACGCTTTATTGGGAAATAGTAGACACAAACTATGCCGCCAATACCGCAACTCTCTTGCTTATAGACCGCTTATATGTTGGCTCGTTTAGAGATGTAGCAAATTCTGCGGTTAATACCCCCGGCACAAACTTGTGGACAAACTCTACAATAAGAGCCGACTTAAACAGTGACTTTTTGACAAACGCATTCGACGCCGACGAGCGCGCCGCAATGCACATATTGGAAGGCGACTATGTGCTAATACCATCCGCGGCAGAATATTACGCTTGGTTCCCGGACCCTGCGGTTCGCAATTCGCATCCGGGTAACGCCAGAAACTGGTGGCTGCGCAACTCTGCCTCACCTCATCTAAGGAACGCAGGCGCACCACAGCACCATTCACAAGTTATGTATGTAACAATGGGGATTGGCCGTGTTGCCCATGCAGGCGCGCAAGCAAACACCATAAAAGGTATACGCCCTATGGTTATTGTATGTGCAGACTTTTTGGATGCTGACACAGGTGGGCCGCCACCGCCGCCGCCTTGGCCGGTAAGGGTAACACCGGATGCAGGGCCATTTACAGCTGCTGCAACCATAGCCGGGATTGAAATTAACGTTGGTACAGGTTTTGATAACAATGCCGCTAACGTAGACACATTGCGCAACACCCCAGCCCTGCGCGGCAGTGTGGTAATAACTGAAACGGAAGCGTTAAATGCCGCTGCGGATATTAGACGTGCCGCCGGTGGTGATGTTCGTGTTATTAGATACACAGATGCAGATCAACCTAGGTACCATCATCTAAATTCCGGCGGGCACCCATCAACCAACAATGGTTATCAGTGGTATTTTATGTCCAACAACTTGTCGGCAGGTGCAGGCAGCCTGGACCTAAACAATGGGGACATTATACTAATACAAAACCGCAGTTGGACTTACACCCACCAAGTTTTTTGGGTAGACGTAACCGTTGTGCCGGACACCCGGCCACTACCTTAATAGAAAGGGGTAAATCACATGCAAACCAAAAACACTCTCAAAAAATTAGCAAGCCTATTTGTTGCCTTTACCCTGCTAATGGGTAGCTTCGCGTTTACAGCTTCAGCGCAAGAATCTCCTGCAGCACTTAACGGCGCGGCAAGCGGCCCTGGGGTAGTTACCGTTTCCCCAATAGACCCAAGCGTCAGAACTTATGAATATGCCGCACATGGTTTAACCATTCAAACCTACGGTAACTTTGAAACCGCAGGTATTAACGTAAGATGGCAAGATACCGCCGACAGGCTTTACTTGATTGAAGTCGATACAAATGTTCCGGCAGGTGCGCCTCATCCTCAAGAATTAATTTTTAGGCGCAATGTTACCGCAGACCTTCTGTATCGCGTAGCCGGCACAGACGACTGGTTCCAAGGCCACAGGTTCTCTATTTATGACCAACTTGGCATGGCAACCAGTATGTTTAACCTCACACTAGACACACCGTATGAAGTTCGTGTGCTTATTTGGGAAGATTTTGACGATGGCTACGGCCCACAATTGCTATTCGACAATATAAACAGCCTAGCAACCCTTCGCACTAAGCCGGAATTTACAGTGCCCGACTGGACTGTGGGCGAAGGTTGGACAATTGTTAATGTAAGCACAATTGAACAACTGCGCGCAGCGGTAAACAACGCAGCGGCAGGCCATGTTATTTTGCTTGACTGCGGCATAGACCTTAATATTAATGCCACAGCCGCTGCCTTTAACATGACAGGCAGAACAGGCACGTTTGAACGTCCAATTATCCTTACCTCTGCGGGCGAAATGGCTACAATCCGTGGCACATCAACATTCCACAACTCTAACCATGTACTTGTTCACAATCTGCGCTTTACTAACAGAAGTACACCCAACCAAGAAAACTTAGCCTTCCTCGTGCGTATATCCGGCACAAGTACCCATATTACCATGTCCGGTAACTATATACACGACCAAGGCCCCGGCAACTATCGCGGCGCAATAGATGTAATTGGCGCGCACGGGGTAAGAGCCGTTCACCATTTATTCATTAACAACAACCTATCCAACGACCATCATATTTTTGCAGGCGACAGATGGAACGTATCAGACCCAGAGCGTGGTTACTACGGCATAATGATGCGTGACAACCCTAATCTTGGTGGCTTCTACACCATACGCAACAACACATTCACAGGCTTCGTAGACGCTATACACTCAAGCGGCTACTACCGCAACCCAAGACTTTGGAGCCCAATCGCCGGCGGCATGGCTCATGACGATTTCAACTCTGTTTTCTACATCCAAGAAATCGACATTTACGACAACATTATCTATGAAGTAAACGACGACGCAATTGAAGCAGATGGCCAAGCGGTAAACGCACGTTTCTTCCGCAATATTATCGGGGACACCTATGTAGGCTTTAGTTTTGCTTATCTGTACCCGGGCCCGACCTTCTTTATGGAAAACGTGATAACTGCCGTGCGCCGCAACGCGTTAAAAACCAATACAGGTGTTGGCAACTATGTACACCAAGGCCGCATGAGCGGCGCGACAATGAACTTATTCCTTTACAACAACACAATCATACACTACGAAGGTGGGGTTCAGACCGGCACTGGCAGCGCAGTATGGGAAGACCTTGTAGGTCATGTATGCAGCATGTCAGTTGTAAATAATATATTTGTATCCCGTGGCCGCAGCCGCGAAGCAGGCGGTCATGGTACATGGTGGCATTCTTACAACTACGAGATGATTGACGGCAACCTTTACTTCTCTCGCGGTGGCGAGCAATTCTTCCGCTTCTTTACCAGCAGAGAGTTTAACGCCGGTTTTGTTTCTTACAGCTCTTTTGCGGCGTATCAAACAAGCATGAACTCGCGTTGGCCGGGCTTTGAGCAAAACAGCCGTTTTGCCGCAAACCAAGCAGAACTTGGCATTATCCTTGATGTGCCGCATCCAGACTTCCCGGTTGTACCGTGGGTAACATATCCGCGGCGTGTAGTTATGCACGATATTTCACTGCAGCCAAGTTCATTTGCAATTGACAGCGGTGTTTATATACCGGGCGTGTCACGTTCCGTAACACCAAACATTGGCGCAAGCCATGCGTTTAACACAGGTGTGGCAAGGCAGCCGGTAGTAGACCCAATTTCTATGCAAGTAACCTACAACGCCAATGGCGGCGTTGGCGCAGTACCAGTAGACCCAACCGCGTATACAATTGGTCAAACCATTACCGTAATGGGCGCAGGCTCATTAACCCGCCCCGGTTTCGAATTTATGGGTTGGTCTTTTGACCCACAGGAAAGAGACTGGGACAGCGGTATTACAAGCATAGTCGTAACAGCTGTACCTGCCAGGGTTACGCTGTACGCAATATGGCGGCCAACCGTAGCACTAAGCTCTGTAAGAATAAGAGGCATAGAAGCCTATGATGTTGGTGTGCCTGCCCGTCAACCGGCGCAAGCAATACCAGGCCTTGTTATTCTTGAGAGGGCAGAGGCAAATAATTTGCAGTGGAACAGCGGTGCCAATGGCATTGCGTGGACAATTTGCCCAACCAGTGTGGCAAATACATCTGTAGGCCGTGGTGTGGTTATACCGCATGACGGTGAAATACCTACCGCACAGCAAATAAATAATATGGCTAACACCGCTACGCCTGTTGTATGGTACGCAGGCAGGAACAAAACCCTGCAAACAGGCGACACAATCATCATTACGATAATACCGCCGGGCGGTGACCAAGCAGACAGGATGTTCCAAGTATTAACTGTCGAAATCTTGGGCGAAACTTTGCCGGACCGCGGAGTAATTTACCGTGATGCACTGGGCGGCATTTTTAGAACCGAATACTTTAACCCGGGCGACACTGTTTATGTTAACTTTACGCAGATACCAACAAGGGAACATTTTGCGCTTGCCGGTTGGTCCAGAACACAGAACACAGCAACCGCAACGTATTATTTGGGCGGTGTAGAGTCATTTGTAATGGGCGATTATACCGAGCCTGTTGAACTGTGGCCTGTATGGCGATCAACCAGTGTTTATATAGACTGGCTAAGTATAAATGGTGTATATGCCAACTTGGGCGTACCACATGCACAGGCAACGCAGGCAATACCCGGCGTTATAACGCTAACCCCAGAGCAGGCAGCAGATGTTAGGTTCTTTGTCAACCATATAACTGGTGGCCCAGATGGCTTTGGTGATGCCGCAGGCTACTTTGCCGGCCCAACCTTTGACCCAAGTGTAAACGTGGCAGAAGTACAATTTGACCTTGTGGGTCACAGGGGTATGTTTAAGCCTGTCGCCTTCCCGTCAACTGCTACGCTTACAGACACAAATATAACATCACTTGCTACTTGGACAGGCGCATTTGGTGGTACCAGCGATGTTAGCACCCCGCATACCTTTAGTCATGGCGACTTCCTTGGTTTGCGCGTTAACTGGTATCAAGACATGAACGTGCATAGGCTCTACTACGTTGTATTTATCGAAATTGCAACCGAAGCGGATGTTTACGAGCTAACATGGCTAAGAGTCGCAGACGAACTTGCGACACTTGCCCCAGGCCTAACCAACAGCACCGCAGATATTAACGAAGAACTTGAGCTTGGCGCAATAAGCCTGACAACAGAACAAGCGACAGACGTTGCGCTTGCAGACATCACACATGCAACCAGCCCAAGCGGCGGCGCAATAGACGGCGTCTTCGTATTCCCGGCGGGTACAAATGTAACACCTGCAATGGTGGATGCCGCAGCCCCTGTAACCTGGCCTATAAACCTTGCAGACGGGGAAATACTCGTTGTTAGACTGGCGCAACAAGCAAACGGAAATTACAACGCGTTCTATGCCTTTGAGGTAGAAATTAATGATGTAATTCCTGCGCTTATTAGTGCAATCAGATTCTTTGGAACTGTGTACGCCGATATGACTGGCGCAACAGAAGGGAATTTTGCAGACTCCCCAAATACTCCTGTTGTACCAAGCACGGTAAGATTAACACCGGCACAAGCCGCGTCAATTGGCGTATACGATATACTACCGATTCCTGCCGCGGGTGGCGGTAACACTTGGAATATGAGACGTATGATATTCCCACCAGATAACCCTGCCGGCGTAACCCCAACATTTTTACAAAATATAAGCGGTGGCGGCGGTGTCATATGGCATACAGGCGGCGGAGGGCCAGCTCGCGCAGTTGAGCATGGTTATATCATTGGCTTGCGTGTACAAACTGTCACGCCACAAACCACCATTGCTATCCGTGTACTAATCTTCTGCCCTGACTGCGACCAAGACCTTCCTGACTGCACATGCAGACCGGAATTTGGCTGGAGTATCTTCAATAACGGGCCGGGCGGCACACAATACCCACGTCCAAACCCAGGCCTTGCCGCTAACGGCACAATCCGTATGTGGGCACAGCTTGACGGCGTAAATGCGCCGGTATACTTTGACGCGGCGGATACCATTGTTGCACTTGACCAGGACGGCGAATGTGCCATGCAATTTGTTAGGGTCAACAGAATGTGGGTAGCCGGCACAGGCTGGGCAAACTACTTTAACATAGTAGACGTTAACAAAAACAACGGCAGCTGGCAGTATATTAATTTTGAAATAACCGTGTATGGCGAAACCGTGCATGTACTGCTTGTTAACGCGTTGTTTGAAGAACCTGCAACGAATGTTACCGTAACATTTATAGTGGAAGCCGGCGCGGTAGGCGTTTATGCGGCAGCCACATCATATGTAGAGTTGCTTGCCGGCGAAGAAATTCCTGCGGCTGCAATCCCAAGCACAGTTGCGCGTACTGGTTTCTATTTTGCGGGCTGGTACCCAAGTGACCCGGCAGGATTTGGCGTTGTAACCGAAGATGTAACCTTTACGGCAAGATTCAACCCGCTGTTCCATTATGTAACATTTGAAGCGGGCAATGGCGGCCAGCTTGTGCCTACCAGCTTTGGCTTGGTGGTTAGCATCCGCGACGGTTTCAGCTTTTGGGCAGACAGGGTGCCAACCCCTGTGGCGGATTACGGCTACGAGTTTGTGGGCTGGACACCGTACAACCCTGCTGGCTTTGTAGTACGCGAAGCGATAACTTTCACAGCTGTATTTGCACCAGTTACCCCGGTAGAGCCGAGAATCGTAAGCGTCACTCCCGCTCCAGCAGTTATAGGACAGGGCGGCACTCTAGAACTTATAGTCACAACCCAGGGGATGCCTGACGGAGCGTGGGTAGACTTAAACGTAGCATGGCGCCCGGGCTTGTCAATTGTTGGCGGCCAACGGTTCACCATTGTGGATAACCAAGCCATAATAACTGTAGCCGCTGCTGAAAATGCGCGACTTGGCAGAGACGGATTCTCCGTAGCCGCCCGCACGACAGGCGATTGGGGAAGCGTCACAATTCTCCACAGCTATGCGATTATAATTGAAGTGCAGTAAACTCTCCGTAATCATTTGATTCAAAGTGAAAACAAACCCCGGATGCATGCATCTGGGGTTTGTTTTTATGGATAATCGCAGTCCTAGTAAAAATCCGCTACAAGGGTATGTCTATAGACGTTTCTCACATAAAACATTCTACGCCCGGCCGCTATATATAGTTCATGCACTGCTTGATTTATTTCAGGAGTAACATAATGCAGTGAGACAAAAACATCCATTTTTAGACGATAAAGCGCAGCGTCTGTCTTGGGTATTGAATAGAGAGCCAGACAAAACTCGGCTACTGCATAGTTGCCCGGAACAATAAGGATGCGGCTATATTCAGCTGGCAGAACAGTCGTTAAGCCACGGGGGGCTGGTACTATTATTCTCCAATCCTGCCCGTCCAGATAATATACGGCAAATATGCCAACAGAAGGGATACCACCAAACATGCCTCTGCGCATACAGCAGGAATGAAAGCTAACCCCAATATCTGAGTTGTTAACTAGCTTTATTTGTATACTGTCTTCTGAAAATGACAAAACCTCCATAGAAACAGTATCGGCAAAGAAAGGCAGAGTTCTAATATTATCGGTAATTTGGCTGGCTAGTTCGCTCTCCGCTAATTGCGTTGCTTCTGTATTAATGCAAGGGCGATTGCAGGCGGTTAAAATAGCTACTAACATTGCCAATATTAATAAAGCTAAATTATAATGTTTGATTTTTTTCATGAAGATTACACGCCCTTAACGTTTATGTAAGGGATGCTGCAAGTATTATTTGCAACAGCCCCTAAAACTAATACCACTACTCACAGCTCCAATAAAACTCTGCAACAAGGGTGTGGATTAAATTACGCCAATATGGCTCTGTCGGATAAAAATAGATAGAGGATTGCGCACACCAGCTTGTTTCGCGCACCGCACCTGTGTAATTATAATAGGCTTTTAGTTCATTAAGTTCTGTAATAGAGATGTGCATTAAAATATCCAAACGCACACGATATAGTCCCCATTCGGTTTGGGGTATTGGGTGTAGCTCCAGCATGCCATTAACGATAACATCTTCACCCGGCCTAATAGCGGGACCGCTTACACTAAGAAAAATACCGTAATCCCAAATATATGGGATTGGTATTATCTCCATCCATCGTTCACCGGTGAAATAGTCTATTGCAAAGATTTCTTCCATAGACCAATATCTGTGGTATACCGGATAGGTGAAGTGAATACTGTGTTCGGAATTATTTATTACACGTAACTCTATTTCATCTTCGGAGAATGAAACAACTTCCATAAAAATCTTATTTTCAAGGAAAAACACATTTTCAACTTCTGCCGCTACTTCAACAGAGGTTAGCTGGGGTGGAAGCACAGGAGTGCAAGCACTCAACAGTACAATTAGTATCAATAACAAACTAAATTTTGTAACGACCATTAAGCAATCCACTCCTTTTATGTACACGGGGGTACGAGAAATACAGTACCCCTGTGAAAATATATTTACTAACGTGCAACAGCACCTATTCCACGATTTATTTCTGAAACCGTAGAGTGCCAAGAAAGAGTATTCTCTCTGTTACCAGCTACATGAATCCCTACTGCCGCATCCATAATAAGGCAAATGGTTATACCGGCACTATCGCCGCTCTGGCTCGGCGCAGTAGATTCAATCATATTTTGAATAATAACTGTAATGCCAGTACCTTCATGAAGGAATGATCCGCGTTGGCCAGTTGCTGTAATATGCCCGACCCTATATCCGGGAGTAGTAGCGCCTACCGACGCTATCTCCTGCCCACGCCAAAGGTGCGTAGTTGAACCATGTATTTCTCTTCTTGCTACCCGATTACCAATTTCAATACCAGATTGCAATGTTATGAATGCAGCGTCCGCGCCATTTAATTGAACATGTGCGCTTGAAGCTACTACCCCAAGTCGCCCTGATACCCAACCGTGAAAAATTTCATCGCCAACTCGCAAGCCGCCAGTAATGTGTGCAGCCGTTATAAATCCACGCACACCATTAAGTGTTGCCCTATAGCCTATAGAACCTCCACCAGAAATAGGTACACCATTACGACGAACAGTAATACGCGATCCTAATAAAGGCGACGTATTTAAAGGCATAATCATAGTTTCGCCAAATTCTATCATTTTCAAGCACTCAAACTTTGGTACATCCATCATAACCGGCCCATCAGACTGCGTAAACACAATCAGCGGCATATCAAGAACAGTTTCCCTAAAAACACTTACAGCATCTTCCGTAAAGTCAACTAACTCCACAACTACCCTATTGCTTGCTACATCCAAATGCCAGCCACCGGCATTTGCAGCAGCCATATCCTCCGGGGTTGGCGGAATCAACTCATTCAACAAATGTATCGTCGCCCACAAGTCACTGTACGCAAACTCAACTTCCCTTACAGTAACCCCTTCACTAGTTTGCATCTGCTCAATATGCGCACTTATTGGCCTTTGCGCTGCGTCACGCCCCTCAAGTACAGGTGGTGCCACAGGCATATTTACCATAAGCAAAACCGCATTACCGTCGCCATCAATATATGCGCCGCCAAAATATTCTGGGAACATAAGCTCGCCGGCAAGTAAATCAAAGGGCGATGCAGTTTCGTAATCTGATACATAGGCTTGTCCTGCTGACATTTGTATTGGTGCTAAGCATAACACAAAAACAACCATAACTGCAAGAAATTTGTTTACTGTTTTTTTCATGGAAATTCTCCTCCGTTTTGTGAGATATTTTTAATTTGTGTCTTACGTTACTTGGCCAATAAACGTCTTGCACTATAATTATACATCGGCATTAATGGGATTGCCAACACTAATTTCCAATATTTGCATTATAATTTGCATATAATTCCAAAACGCAGCAAGATCCCATCTGTTATGCAAACATAATGATATGGTTATTATGTAAAAAATCACCTAGCCGGGAATTTAATCAATAAAAAAGTGATTACGAACCAAAACACATGTCCCACATACTATATAGCAAGTACAAAATTAATAAAGGAGACAGTACCATGAATTGCAGTTGCACAAATGGTTGCCACAGATGCGGTCATGAGCCGGTAATAAGAAAAGTATTTAATTGTCCTGGGTCACAACGCATAGTCAGACATGAGCATGTTGTGAGACATCAACATGACATCATACACGAATATGACGTAGTACACGAGCATGAATTTAATACACGAGATGTCGTTAGGGAACGCGAAGTAGTAAAAAACAACGATTGCAGGACTCACGAGCCAAACTATTGCAACGACGACTGCGGCCCAATGCGGCCGGTAAGGCCACGCTTTTGGAGCGGTAGACGCTGGTAATATACACGGGTCAGTTTTGCTGGTATTCATTTTGAATACCAGCAAAACTCTCGCTTGACTTATTGCTTATTCACATTCATAAACGCTTTAATTTCTTCCACCGATTGGGGGGATGGTATGCCAACCCCGGTCTTTGGGTCACGCACAGTATTGTCAAATGCGGGTATGCCTTCAAATTCTGACGGGAATGGCTGCAATTCTTCCGGTATATCATTTTGCTTTTTAGATGTTAGTCCCATGATTTCATACACTCCTTCATTAATGTTTTTTGTAGTATCTGCAAAAGTGGAGTATAATATGTGTAATACATTTTTGGGAGTGGGCTAATATGGATTTTTATAAGAAACTTTTCTTTGACGGCGGCATGGGTACAGAGTTGCAAAAGCTTGGCATATCTGGCGACCCGGTTGTTGCAAACATTACGCATCCGCAGGCTGTAACCGGCGTGCACCGTGCATATGTACAGGCAGGGGCAAACATTATTACCGCCAATACATTTGGCGCATATTGTCATAAACATGGCAACTTTGCACATATTATAGAGGCGGCAATGGCCAACGCAAAAGCGGCTGTAAACAATGAGGAATGCGTTGTTTTGGACTTGGGGCCAACAGGGCTAACGCTGGAACCTTATGGTGATACTACGGCACAGGAATTGTCAGATATTTTTGCCCAAACAATAAAGCATGGCGTGGCACATGGCGCAGACGCAATTTTAATTGAAACTATGATGGATTTAAATGAACTTGAAATAGCAATATCCGAAGCTGAAAAAGCGTACATGCCGATTTTGGTAACCATGAGCTTTGACCCAAGCGGCCGTACAATGTATGGTGCAAGCATTGCTGACTTGGTAAAACTGGTGCATCGCCAGGAAGTTGATGCGGTGGGCATAAACTGTGGGCAGGGGCTTGCGGGTTACAAGGCTATGGTTGAAGAACTTGTGAGTTTAACAAATTTGCATATAATTGTTCAGCCGAATGCAGGCCTGCCGGAAGTGGTAAATGGTGCGGCGCAATATAATTTGCCGCCCAGTGACTTTGCGCAGGCAATGGAAGAAATCGCAGAAATTACTGGGAGTATGCGATTGTTTGGCGGTTGCTGTGGCACAACGCCGGCGCATATTGCCGCGGTTGTGGCGCGCGTATGATTTCGATATTTGGAATAATTTCGCTTGTGGTGCTGGCGGTATCGGTCACTTTGCTTATATGGCATTCCCGTATGATGAAATTGCGAAATGCCGTGGATTTTTATCTGGAAAATATAAGTGACGTGCTTTCAAATACCCCGGAAGAATTAAAAACCGCAATCGAAACCTACAATGACACGGTGAATATTTACAACGAATATATCAACAACTTCCCGGGGAAGGTGAGCGCGACAATGGTTGGGCTAAAAGAAGAATTGCTGATGGAGCTGCCGGAATGAGCATTCTTGATATTTTTGCAGAAAAACATGGTTGTATTATTGGGGCTTGTGACGCAACGCCGTTGGATGAATCGCACTATGGCGGCTTTACGCCGTTTGTAAGCGCGGACATAAAAAAACGTACAGACCCTGCAGCTGTTTTACCCGGCGCAACAGGCGTTATTGCTATTGGCGTGGGGCTGGGGAAGACGATTGATAAAGAACCTTTTGTAAGTGGCGGGGCCCAGTTGTCCTCACTTGGCACCAGCCCGGATTATCACCCCCATGTGCGGGCAATCCTTCGCGAATTGGCAAACGAACTAAAGCAACATTACGATTTCAAACATAAAATTCTAGTAGATAGCCCAAACCTGGACGAACGCGCTTTTGCCGTGCGTGCGGGTTTGGGCTTTTTGGGGCGCAATGGGCTTGTAATTTCGCAAAAATTTGGTTCGCGGTTTAATATTGGGTTAATCGTGCATGATATTAAGTGCTTTGATGTTGAAGGTTTTGATTATAAAAATCAGCCGTTGCAAGATGTTTGCCCGCCAAACTGCCGCCTATGCATAAACGCTTGCCCCAGCCCCAGCAGTTGCATTTCGTATCTGACCCAAAAAAAAGAACTTTCTGCAGATGAAGAAATCCTGCTGGTACGCGGTAACCAACTTTATGGCTGCGATATATGCCAAAATATATGCCCGCATAATGCAGAATGTGAAACAAATTTCATTAATCCTCGTATATGGTTAAGCATGGACGACGAAGCGTTGGCAGAAAAATATAGTTACACCGCAATGCTGTGGCAAGGCACGGCAATTTTACGAAGAAACGCGCATATACTCCTATCAAGCCTTGACAACACCCCACCAAAAACTTAAACTCTAAATTACAAATATGTAGGAGGTATGTTAAATGACCAAACCAATAATAGCGCTGCAACTTTATACAGTGCGTGACTTCGCAGTAAAGGACCCGCGCGGCACATTGCAAAAAATTAAGGAAATGGGCTACACAGATGTCGAACTTGCAGGTATGTACGGGCTTTCTGCCCAAGAACTTAGGACTATGCTTGACGAAGTAGGGCTTCGCGCAGTTAGCGCGCATGTTGGCTATGGCGATTTTAAAAACGACCTTGACGGTATCGTAGCCGCATATAAGACGCTGGGCTGTAAATACGTAGCAATCCCGTGGATAGACGAGTCTGACCTGCCCGGCGGCGAAAATTGGGCCGAGAGCAAACCACTTCTGCAAAAAATAGCCGCAAAGCTAAGGGCATCCGGCATGGTTCCACTGTACCACAACCATGATTTCGAGTTTAAAAAACTGACCAACGGTGAATACATTTTGGATGCATTTTTCCGCGAGTTGCCGGAATTTGATACCGAAATAGACTCTGGCTGGGTAGCCGCTGTGGATTTGTGCCCGGCGGCGTACATTAAGCAATATGCAGGACGCTGCCCGCTTGTACACTTGAAAGATACAATTATCACAGACGGAAATATTGTAGACTACCCCGTAGGCAGCGGCTCGCAAGATATGCCTGCAATTACAAAAACGGCACTGGAAAGCGGCGCGGCAGGCTTTGTTGCAGAACTTGACGAAACCACAGGCATGACTTCTCTTGAAGCGGCCAGACAGAGTTTAGAGTATTTGAGAGGACTGGTATAATGCGCGGCGGACGTGGCGGCGGTAGAATGGGCGGCGGAAGCTTTGGCGGAGGCCGCAGTGGTGGCTTTGGCGGCGGAGGTCGGCTAGGCGGTGGCGGCAGAAGCGGCGGCAGTCTTGGCGGCGGTAGGCCGGCAGGGCGCGGCAGCGGAATAGGCGGCGGGTTGGGTGGTTCAAGGCCCGCTCCACGGCCAGCAGCAAGACCCGCACCAAGACGCGGCGGTTTTGGCACAGGCATGGCTGTTGGTATGGGCATGGGAATGGGCATGAGACGCCGGCGCGGTTGGGGCTGGGGAGGCGGCTGGGGCTGGGGCGGACGACGCCATGTCGTACACCACCATCACCACGGCGGTGGTCACGGCGGCCATGGCGGCGGGGGTGCCCGCGGTTGCGGCTGTATGGCCGTTATCGGATTAGCTCTACTTGTAGTATTCGTCGCGCTGATAGCCTACAACAGCGGCTCTATATCGCAAAGGCAGCCAATTACCCGTTCTACAATAGAGCGTACTGCACTCCCCAGAGGTTCTGCAGGAAATATTGGCGAAATGTTTATAGACCATACGGGAACCGTGCAAAACCGTACACAAATGTTAAACGGGCTAAACAATTTCCTTAACGAGACAGGCGTACGCCCGGTTGTATATCTTCTTGGCATAAATGAGTTCCCAGGCGCGGCAGGTGTGGCACGCGACCAAATACCCGCCTTTGTTAACCGCGAAATGCCTGCATTTGCACGCGCAACATTCGACAATCTTGGCCTGGACGAAGCCCACTTGTTGCTGGTATTTTTCGAATTTGATGATGGCAGGGATTACTACTGGAATGCGTATCCGTTGGCGGGCAACATGGCGCGCGCAGTAGTGGATATGGAAGCTATGGATATTTTGCTTGACTATGTCGGCCGCTTCTATTATCAATACCCGCAATCTCGCGATGCCGCGTTCATTTTCGGCAACGCATTTGACCGCACAGGCAGCCGCATAATGGCGACTCAGATAAATATCGTACTGATTCTCATTTTGGTGGTTGGCGCAGTCATTGTGCTTCTGATTCTATTCACCTGGTGGAAGCGCAAGCAAGAACAAAAGAACCTTGAAGCAGAACAAACCGAGCGTATTCTTGGCCAGCAGTTGGATACATTTGGCGCCGAAACAAACGACGCCGCAAGCCAGCTTGCACAAGAATACGAAGACGATAACAACGACAACTAAGAATTTGCGCACTACGTGCGCACCCGCAGCAGAGCCCCATTATAATTAAAAATAGGAGGTAATAAAATGGGAATGTTAACACGTTTTAAGGACATCGTATCATCAAACATCAACGCACTTTTAGACAGGGCAGAAGACCCGTCCAAAATGATTGACCAATATCTGCGCAACTTGTCAAACGACTTAGCAGCAGTTAAAAAAGAAACCGCAGGTGTAATGGCAGAGGAAAGCCGCACAAAACGCCTGGTACAGGAAAACGAGAAAGAAGTTTTCAAGTTTACAGAGCTTGCAAAACGCGCACTTGTGTCCGGCAATGACGATGATGCACGTGTGTTCCTTGCCAAAAAGCATGAGCTTGAAGACATTGGCGCAGGCCTGCAAACAGCCGCCGCCGCCGCTCATGAAAACGCGCTAAAAATGCGCCAGATGCACGACAAACTTGTAAAAGATATTAATTCGCTAAACGCCCGCAGGAACACACTCAAAGCCAAGGCCGCCGTTGCCAAAACGCAAGAGCGCATCAACAAAATTGGTGCGGCTGGTGATAAGGCACAGGGCGCAATGGGCGCATTCAACCGCATGGAAGATAAAATCAACGAGCAGCTGGACCGTGCCAACGCCCGTGCGGAACTTGATGCCGCACCAATTGACGCTGCACTGGCACTGGAAGAAAAATACCGCGGTATAAACGTAGACTCTTCCGTAGACGACGAACTTGCGGCAATGAAAGCACAGTTAGGAATAAATTAATGCCAAAACAAAAACGCAAGCGGGCTGTCCCGCCAACGAAAGTTACCCTCCACTCCAAATCGCTTCGCGATAGTCGTTTCGGGTTAACTTCCATTGGCGGGACAAACCCTTTGTCAAATACAATACTAGGCAAATTCATTGGCAACGCAAAGGGTTTTGGTTTCGTAACCCCAGACGATGGCACGGCGGATATTTTTATACCACCACATGCCACGAATGATGCCTTGCACGGCGATATTGTCAAATGCAAACTTACACACGAAAACGCCGATACAATGTTAAGCAACCCCGACAAGCCCAGTAGTCGCACAGGCAAAGTTATAGAAATTACAAGCCGCGCCCCTTTGGTAGGGGCTTTTTTCACTGACAACGGTCAAGGCTTTGTACGCCCGGTGGAAACAAAAATACCCTATGTCTTTGCTGTGTCGCCCAAAAGTATCAAGCGGTTTGGGCTGGCAGATGGGCACAGGGTAATTTTTAGCGTCAAAGATGACGGCACATGCTTTATTACCGAGGTAATGGGGCATATCCATGACCCTGGCATAGACGTGCTAACTTTGGTGCGCCAGGCAGATGTGCCGTATCAATTTTCTGATGCAGTAATGGCAGAGGCAAACGCAATGGCAGAAATCGTAACGGAAGAAGATATCCGCGGGCGGCTGGATTTGCGTGACCTACACACCTTCACCATAGACGGGGACGACACAAAGGATATAGATGACGCAATATCCTTTGAAAAGCTGCTGGACGGCAATTACAAGCTTGGCGTTCATATTGCGGATGTAAGCCACTATGTACGAGAAGGCAGTGCGCTTGATGACGCCGCACTAGAGCGCGGCACCAGCATTTACCTTGCAGATCGCGTTATTCCCATGTTGCCGCACAGGCTGTCCAGTGGAATATGTTCGCTGTTTGCTAATGTGGACAGGCTTACTTTAAGCTGCATCATGACGGTGGATAGCAGCGGCAATGTTTTGGAATACGAAATTGCCGAAACGGTGATAAACAGCAAAAAACGTTGGACGTATAATGAAGTGCAGGACATCCTTTGTCATTGCGAGGAGCGTAGCGACGAAGCAATCCAGAAGTCCCAGCGTTGCCATGGGAACAGCCCCTGTTATGACGATAGCCCCTGTCATTCCGGGCTTGACCCGGAATCTTCATGTGATAATCTACAAACCAAGTTTCCCGCTATTCGCACAAATGAAACTTGCCCTATAGCTTTTAGCCTGAAGATTGCGGGTCAAGCCCGCAATGACAATACGTTCACCTTAAATGACAGCACTTTTACCGACGTGCTCCACGAAATGGACACCCTACGGGAAATCCTGCGTCAAAAACGCGAATCAAAGGGCGCGCTGGACTTTGACTTGCCAGAGGCCAAAATACGTGTAGACGAAAACGGCAAACCAATATCCATCGAGCCGCATGTGCGCACTCAGGCAACCGGCATTATCGAAGAATTTATGATACTTTGCAACGAGACCGTAGCCGCACACTTCCTAGCACTGGAAGCACCATTTGTATTCCGAACCCATGAAGCCCCCGGTGCAGAAAAAATTGCAAGACTGCGTGCATTTACCAAGCAGTTTGGTTTCAAGACGCCGGGCGACCTTGATAGCCCCATTGCATTGCAACGTTTGCTTAACGCATCTTTAAATTCCGCATTTGCGCAATCTATTGCGTCTGCGGTATTGCACAGCTTGCCCCAAGCGCGATACACGCCGGACAACCCCGTGCATTACGGGCTTGCATCCGACGCTTATTGCCACTTCACATCCCCCATTCGCAGATATGCGGATTTACAAGTGCATCGCATAATAAAAGCTTGGCTTGCTAAATCTTCCCCGGCACAATTCGCCGCCGTATTGCCGGCCGTATGCGCCGCTTGCAGCACTACCGAACGCATTGCCGAAGCCCTTGAGCGCGAAGTGGAGCAAATGAAAAAAGTTGAGTTCATGTCCGCCCAAACCGGCCAAAATTTTGAAGCCACAATCAGCGGCGTAACCGCATGGGGCGTTTATGTAATGCTGGCTAATACAATCGAAGGCATAATCCCGTTCGATAATTTGCGCAACAACCGTTTCGCGTTTGACAAAGATAAATCAATATATGTGCGCGACAAAGCCCGCGGCAAGAAAAAATCGCCCGGCAAAGGAGTATCCCTTCGCCATGGCGATAAGTTAACCGTGCGGCTTATATCCGCAGATGAAGATGAGCGCAAGCTAGTGTTTTCTATTGCGCAGAAGTTTTAACGCCGATTACATGCATTCAATCCCACGCGTATGTCTCGAAGCCGGATGCAGTCGTCTAAGCACCAAAAAACTCCTCTTCAATCATCATGCATAGCGTATGGTAAATCGGCAGGTGATACTCCTGAATTTTGGGCGTGCTATTTGACGGTGCGCAAATGGTAATGTCGCAAATGCTAGCGAGTAAGCCGCCGCCACTACCTGTTAACCCAATTGTGGCAAGCCCCAGGGACTTTGCTGTGTGCATGGCAAAATGCACATTTTTTGCATTGCCGGATGTGCTTAGGCCAATAAGGCAGTCGCCCGGTTTGCCATAGCCATACACTTGCTGGGCAAAAACCATGTCTGCCGCAACATCATTTGCAAACGCAGAAATTATTGCAGACTGGCTAACCAGCGAAATTGCCGGTAATGCGCCCTGCAAATTATCACAAATATACTCCCCGCTCTCCCCCGCGACAGCTTTAATCTTAGCGCGGGCGGCCTCGGGGAGTTTTCTTTGCTGCATAAAACCCTTCATAAGCTCGCCAACGATATGTTCGCTGTCAGCAGCAGAACCGCCATTGCCGCATACCAAAACCTTACCGCCGTTTTGGTATGTGGTTTTTAGTTGTAAAAATGCCGAGTTTATGTCTGCCTGGCAGGGTGCAAGTGCAGGGTAATCGGATATCATTTTTGAAAGTGTGGTCATTTGGATAGTCCTCCTGATGTCATTTAGCCCTGTCATTGCGGACTTGATCCGCAATCTTCATGCAATAACCTTGTAACCAAGTTCATAACAATAACCACAGTTAAGCGTTATTTATATCAATAGTGATAAACTTAATTTAGAGATTTATAGCCTGAAGATTCCGGGTCAAGCCCGGAATGACGGAGCTGGTGCGTATTCTTGCTAAATTAGAATAATGTGTTGCGGGTATGAAGCGATTCTTAGCGTTCTTGACCCGCAATCTTCTTAAACCAAGTTTATCTGACTTTCTGTAGAATATCAAGTGTTTATATTTTTCTGCAAAGCTTGTGCAAAACTAACGAGAACATCCTCCTTGTGCAAGAAAATTTTAGCGATAATTATTGATTTCAACCCTCATTGTGGTACAATATGTTCGCAAATACAAAATAAAGGAGAGAGGTCAAATGAAATCTAAGAAGCAACGATTTGTCAGCCTAATGCTGGCATTCGTACTGGCACTGTCAGCCTTTTCCGGGTTACAACCGGCTTTGGCAGCGTCACCAACAGAGGATGTTACAAATTTGGATGGCCCGCCCATTCAAACAGGCCCAAGCTTTAGGCTGTACCACGGTCAAGTTGCGGGCCGCAACTCCATGCGCCTTGTGGTTTTAAACCCGAACCCACCCAACACAGGCGCAAACGCAATCCGCTTTACAACGCCCGGCCCGGCGCAGGGCTGGCCAACAGACCAAAGCGGCCGCCTGTATATAGAGGGGCTGCCCGCAAATTCCCGTTGGTTTTTGACGGTAAACAACATTGTTATTGACGTTTGTGAAGCGGGCGACATGCGCGTCGTCACTGGCAACCTAAACGACATCTGGCCGGAAACGGTACTTTACTTACGAAGAGTTGGTTTACCAACCTACACAACGGCAGACTTTGGGCCGTATCTTAGCCGGTACTCGCACCCGCGTGTGTTTTTTATGGCTGATGATGTGCAAAGAATCAGCGACAGACGCCTAATCCCAGACAACGTGGGCACAGGCGCAAACATGGGCTTTGAAACCAACAACGCCGCTATCGAAGCCGCCGCCGCTTGGTCTGGCGCGATACCCAGCAGTTATAACGCCGGGGTTCGCAACGCCATAGAAGCCAACGCGCTAAAATTCGCGCTTGGCGACGGCGATCAATATGCCGTACGCGCAATTTACCTTGCGATACGTCACGGGCAGGCCTATTTGGCCACAAACCCGGGTAACAATCGCCAGTTTAACCGCACGGTACGTACACTCAGCATGGCCTATAGCTGGACGTACAACCACCCAAGCATGTTCGACGACCTGCCAATAGACATTGCGCCCGAAGGCGCAAGAACCGCGTTGCTAAACGTAATAATAGGCATATTGGACAGGCCACAAAACGACTCGGGCTTCCTTTTCCCACGTATGAGCCCTGTAACAGGCCATGGGGGCGAGGAAGGCATATTGTTCACACAGCTAATGGCGGGTATCGCCATTTACAACGAGTTCCCCGCGCTGCTTGACTTTGTGTATAATCGCATAATGGAAGACTTTGTGCCAGTTCGCAACTGGATGTTCCGCTCCGGCAGTAACGGGCAGGGCAGCGGCTACGGCCCAAACCGTCACCAGTTCGACATGTACGCGCTTACACTTCTGCGCCCATTCGGCATAGAGCCGTTTAACGAATACATGCCGGAGCTTATGCGCCAATCGCAAGTATACTGGCGTTTCCCCAACAGCCGCACAGTAGTGGCTGGCGACTGTTTCTGGAGCTACAGCAAGCACTGGACATCTTACTGGAACCTGGACTCAACAGAGTCTTGGTTAGCGGCAAGTTTGTTTAACTGCGGGCTAATGCAGTGGGAAGCGCATCCACAGCGTTCGTTCCGTGTGCAGAATGACCCGTTGCTTCAGTTGCTGCTTCGCGACAATACCATCCCAATGCAAAGCCCCGCTCAAACGAACCGCCCACTTACCCGCTTTTGGGATGGGCCATTCCCATCCATGGTTGCAAGAAGCGCGTGGCAAGAGTTGCCGGGCATGAACAGCACCGCTGCAAACTACGACGCAATAGTTGTGGAAATGCGTATGCCGCGCTATTATTCCGCCAACCATCAAATGCTGGATGTCGGCTCGTTCCAGATTTATTACAAAGGCTGGCTTGCTATCACCGCCGGTGACTATGCTTCCGGCTATTGGGATGGCGGCAACTTCCCAACAGGTGCGCCTGGGCATGACTTTAACTTTAACAAACGCACAATTTCTCACAACCTTGTCACCGTTGTTGACCCATATGAAGAATGGCCGGCATGGACCATGTACTGGCACGCAAACGACGGCGGGCAACGCGCCCCCAACCGCCTGCGCGAGCCTACATCTTTTGAAAACTGGATGAACCCGCCAGACCCAAATGACAACTACCAGATGTCAAACCTACTTGGCGCACATTACGGCGGCGGCAGTAATCCCACGGTTGCCCCGGCGTTTAGCTTCCTGGCGGGCGACCTTAACTATGCCTATACAGACAAAATTAACCGCTATCAGCGTTCCATGGTTTTCTTAAACTTGGGTAACGACGCAGATGTACCCGGCGCGTTTTTGGTATTTGACACACTGGGAATCCGCGACGAAACCTACGAAACCACATGGCGTATGCATTCCGTAGACCAACCAGTTGAAGTAACCGCGCCTGATGGTGTCGAACTTCGCGCTGTCATAGACAAAGCGCCGTTTAGCGGCGTTGCGTATCGCGGCAGGCTTATCAACGACACATTGCTTCCTGCCGGTGCGGAACTCACTGTCATTGGCGGGCAAGGCTACCATCACTGGATATCGCATTTCACGCAATCCGCACAAAACAGGGCTGCAGCGGCTCCAAATGCGCGCTTCTCGCATCTTGTAAACAATGTGTCCCCAACGCATGGGCCAGGTCACAACTTCTTACCGGTTAACAGCCATACAAACTGGGGTGCTTATCCAAACATCAACCACCCGACCCTTCAAAAAATAGAAGACACAGGCGGCTGGCGTATAGAAGTTACACCCGGCAGCTACAGCTACGAGCATGAGTTTTTAAATGTAATCCAAATCATGGATCGCAACAACGAAGGCGCGGAAATGGTTCCTGTACTGCTTGAAGCGGAAGGAGCCGCGTCAAGCTTTATGGTTGGCGCAAATATCGAGGGCTGGGACGTATGGTTTAGCCGCAATACCAACGCGATAAGTGAAGGCTTTACAATCCATGCCAGCCAAAATGCACAGGAGCTTCTTATCACTGGTGTTGCACCGGGCAATTGGTTCTGGTATCACCACGGCAACGGCGTGTATGAATTCGCACGGAATTATTTTGCCGGTGCCACACAGTACACCATAGCAACAGTAGACTTTGCAACCAATTTGTATCACGACGGCACAAGCTACACCACAAGCCAATTTGTGATGCAGGACATGATGTTCTATGTTATCCATTTAAGTGACGTTACGCCGCATTTACCGGTTGAAACGCCAGGGCTTGGCGAAAACCTGATTATGGACGGCAACTTTGCCGCCAATGCATTGGGCGCGCAAATGGGCGGTAGTTTTGTAAGCATCGAAGTTACCGGAACTCAATGGCAGCCATTTGCCGGAGGCGGCGTGGCAACAACTGTTTGGACGGACATTTTCCCGCCAAACGGGCGAATAGGTAGATTTACACCACGTGCAAACGCTCGCTCTGGGTTCTATCAAGGCATTACAGGCCGCCTAACTGCTACCGAACCGGGCTTGTTCGAACTGTCTGGCGTTATGATGGCAACAGGAGCCGCACCGGCTATTCCAGAGTATCTGATGGTATCCCTGACGATGGGTGATGTGCGTGGTGCAAACCAACTCCCAGGCATACAGCCATATGCATGGGTAACAGCCGCCAACGCAACTTCCGTATTCCAACGCATTGCCGCAGACAGCGACATGAATGTTTGGCACGAGATGGGCGATACTGTTCTGCTGGATTTTGAGGAAGATTTGCAATACGCAATAATTGTTGTGTCCACTACCAGGCAAAACCTATGGAACCGCGACACCAGCATTGCCGGAATAGACGCAAGTAACATTGCCCTGCGCCGCGTAGCAAGCGTAGCAACGCCAGAATTTACCCGACTTGCTAACGGCGATGTAACCATAACCAGCGCAACCAATTGGGCGCGTATTTACTTCACAATAAACGGCGGCTACCCGCTTGCCGGTATCAGATATGTACCGGGCACTGGCTTCCAGTCATATATACTGCCAGGCCAGCCCAATGTACAGTTTTATGAAGGCTCGCTTTCCGGCCTGCTGGAAACAGACAGGGTTTATGCAATAGCCATCCTTGACGGCTGGAACCATAGCACTAACGCATTCACCAACCTGCGCCCGGACGTAGACGTTAGCGTTGTCCTGGTAGACGACGCAAGGCCGCATGCGTTTAACAGCGCAGCAAGCCCACTTTTGGTTGGCTATACCGAAGCCGACGCGGAAGCTATCGAGCTTGTAGTAACTGTCACAAACTATGGGCTGGGCAATGCCACAAACTTGCGCGTAGTTTCAACCGGCATGTTCGATATTATCCAGCAACCGGCCGCTACCGTTTTGGGTACCTATGCCAATGACGGCATACCCGCAACAACAACATTCACCGTCCGTCCACAGCTTGGCATTACCCCGCCAACCCGCAGCGAAGTGCTGGGCTGGTCAACAGATGGCACAGTCACCTTGCTTGGTAACGACGGCGTAAGCATCACCATAGACCTAACCGTTTTTGTCGACCATATCTTTGGCGTTTACTTGGAAGCCATTGACCCGGCAGACTTTGTAGCCCCAGACGGTTACGATACTGCGCCTTCACTTGTAGTACGCCTAACTGTACCGCCAGACCAATTTACCGGCAATGCCGACCTTATAACATGGACACTTGGCGGCGTGGACGCAAGCAGTTTTGAAATAGTTGACTTTAACCGTGCGTACCCGCAAGGGCATCAATCGGCATCCGTACACCCAATAGGCAGTGACGGCTGGGTGCAAGAAGTACGTACAACCGTGCGCCCAGTACTTGGCCTTGCGGTTGGCACTCACACCGCGCATTTGCGTGTAACAGCTGCCAAAGGCGTTGTAGAGTATATCAACTTCACATTTACGGTGCTTACAAGCGACGCAGACGGCTGGGAACTTGTTAGCGTAATCCCACCCGCCCCTGTTACGGGAGTACCAATGGGCTCACCCGCCACGGCGGAAGGCCTTCGCCTACCCGCACGTGTAATGCTTGTAACAGACCAGGGCAGTATTTTTGCAAATGTTACCTGGAACCTTACCGGCATTGCTTACGACCCAACTTTGAGCATTAGCCAATTCTTTACCGTACCAGGCGTTGTTACTTTGCCGCAAGGCGTGAACAACACAGCCGGTGTATCGCTAAACGTGGTTGTGGGCGTAGCCGTAGACGCACCAATGCTTGCCGGTGTTGGCCCCAACATCGTGCTTGACCCAAGCTTCGAAGAAAACGCATTCGGCCAGCGCATAAATGTGCCAAGTACCGGGCTGTTTGGCGGAATTGGCGCAGGTCGCTGGTATCCATATGCCAACGCTGGCGCAAACGCATTTGCTTCCGTTTACGACCCAGAGGGAAGCATCACCGGCAACCGCTATGGCCGCATAACAGGACGCCCAGCTGCAGACGCACGCTTTGGCTTTTACCAAAACGTAACGCAAGGCGTAGTAGATGCAGGCGGCCCAGGCATATTTGAATTGTCCGGCTGGATGAGGGCAGCAGGCCCAGCACCAAGCATGCCAGACTACTTGCTGCTGGCAGTACCCACCGGCCAAATGGCGCATGGCGGCTACGACGCTTACTGGCTGCCTGGCATAGCCCCTTGGATGTGGTTTACACGCGCCGGGGCAAGCGCAATGGGCAGGCTTGGCGCGTATCACCAGATACCAGCCAACAACCCCGGTGCAATGAACCAATGGAACCTATTGCAAAACAGAATTATCCTTGACTTTAACCCCGACGCTGGCGAGGAAGCCATAGTTGTAATTGCCACATCCGACGGCAGCAGCGTATGGACGCGCCCAACAAGCATTACAGAAATACATGCGGACAATATATTCCTGGGCCGCGTGGCCGCTGTCGAAACCCCTGTAATAACCCGCGACCAAGCTACAGGATATGTAACAATAACATCCGCAACACCGTTTGCGCGTATTTACTACAGCGTCAATGGCGCGGCACCAGCGGCCAATATTAGCTTGACACCAACAGTAACTGGCGGCACGTCGTACTCCGCGCCATTCCAAGTAACCGAAAGCTGCGAAGTTATGGCAATTGCGGTGCTTGACGGCTGGAATAACAGCGCGATATCTGTTTGGGTAAACGATGTGACAGTGCCTGTCTTTAATTGGCATATCTTCAATAATGGCCCGGGCGGAACGCAGTACCCACGGCCAAACCCAGGCCTTGCCGCTGCGGGCACAATCCGCATGTGGGCACAGCTTGACGGTGTAAATGCGCCGGCATACTTTGACGCGGCGGATACCATTGTTGCACTTGACCAAGACGGTGTTTGCGCAATGGAATTTGTAACAGTAAACCAAATGTGGGTGGCCGGCACAGGCTGGGCAAACTACTTTAACATGGTAAACGTCAATAAAAACGGACAGTGGCAGTATATTAACCTGTATATCACTGTGTATGGCGAAACAGTGCATGTGCTGCTTGCTAACGCACTGTTCGAACCACCTATACTGCCGGTATTTGGCTGGAATATCTTTAACAATGGCCCGGGCGGTACACAATATCCACGAGCAAATCCAGGTCTTGCCGCTTCCGGCACAATACGCATGTGGGCACAGCTTGACGGTGTAAACACACCAGTATACCTTGACGCGGCGGATACCATTGTTGCACTTGACCAAGATGGGCAGTGCGCAATGGAATTTGTAAGAGTCAACAGAATGTGGGTAGCCGGTACGGGCTGGGCAGACTACTTTAACATGGTAGATGTCAACAAAAACGGGCAGTGGCAATATATCAACTTGTCTATAACCGTATATGGTCAAACAGTGCATGTGCTGCTTGTAAACGCGCAGTTTGAACCACCCACAGAAGAACCGCGAATCGTAAGCGTTACACCAAATCCGGCAATGGTAGAACAAGGCGGCGAGGTAGAAATTGTAGTCACCACCCAAGGAATGCCTGACGGCGCGTGGGTAGACCTAAACGTAGCGTGGCGCGAAGGCCTTACTATTGTAGGTGGCCCAAGATTCTACATTGTGGATGGTCAAGCAATAATAACTGTAGCGGCAACTAATAACGCACGACTTGGCCAAGATGGTTTTTCCGTAGCCGCCCGTGTATTGGGCGACTGGGGAAGTGTGACCATTGTCGACAGTTACTTGTTTGTGATTGAGATAGTTGAAGTGGAGTAAGCAAAAATAGAAGCAAATTTTCATAAAAAAAGAGCAACTATCATTTCTGATAAGTTGCTCTTTTTCGTACTTAGATAATTTCAATCACAAACACGTAACTGTCTATTATTACTATGCTTCCCCAATCACCTGTTGTGCGGGCGGCTACGGCAAAGCCGTCTCTGCCCAAGTTAGTATTTTCTGCTGCAGCAACAGTTATTGTGGCTTGGTTATCTACAATGTAGAACCTTGGGCCCTCAACAACGGATAGACCGTGACGCCATGTCACATTTAAGTCTACCCATGTGCCGTCAGGCATTCCCTGGGTGGTAATTAAAATTTCTACCATGCCACCCTGTTCCACGACTGCTGGGTTTGGCGTAACGCTTATGATTTGTGGTACCACCGGAATAATTTCCGTAAACCTTGCAGTGAAGGTTACATCTTCGGTTACTACAAAGCCTGTTGGATCGGCTGGATACCAACCCGCGAAGTAAAACCCTGTGCGTGCGTCTGTGTTTGGTATTGCACTGGCAGGGATTACCTCGCCTGCGGGCACAACCACAGTGGTTGTAGTTTCTAAATAAACGCCAACTGCACCAGCTTCTACAACAAATGTTATGGTAATGTCTTTTGATTGTATTTCCACAAGTGCGTTTATCGCTGCTTGAAGATTATTAGCCGCGTCGTCAACTTGTGATTGAGTAGCATCTGCGTTGTCGTAGACATTTCTTGCTGTGTAGAACATTGCCTGCATCCATGACCAGCTGTCAGGTGTATAGTTGGCTTCTATCTTGGATTTTGCTGCTTCAATTGCTGCCCGTAGTGCTGTCCTATCTACAACGGGGATAGTTGGAACTTCCTCAAGCGCATCTATCGCTGCTTGAAGATTATACGCCGCGTCGTCAACTTGGTATTGAGTAGCATCTGCGTTGTCGTAGACATTTATTGCTGTGTAAAGCATTGTTTGCATCCATAACCAGCTATCAGGTGTATAGTTGGCTTCTATCCTGGATTCTGCTTCTTCAATTGCTATACGCAACGCTGAGGTATCTGGAGGGCTAACTGTTCTTTGAGGCCAGAACCAAAAATTAGAAGAAGGATCAATATCAAAGCATGGGTGGCTAAATAGATATCTCCAACCCACAACATTGTCCGGGGTTGTCATATAATTGCGAGAAGCCCAGAGACGTGTTAGGTTATGATTATTGCTTATATCCAACCCGGTTAATAGGTTTATGGCTACATACAGAGAATAAAGAGCAGGGTTATTGGATATGTCCAACTCGGTTAATTGGTTTCTGGATACATCCAGAGAATAAAGAGCAGGGTTATTGGATACGTCCAACTCGGTTAATTGGTTTCTGGATACATTTAGAGAAGATAGAGCAGGGTTGTTGGATACGTCCAGCCTGGTTAATTGATTTCCGGAGACATCCAGATGATATAGAGAAGGGTTGCTGGAAATATTTAATTCTGTTATCAGACTCTTGCCATAATTGCTATCGTTACGAACTATCAAACTTCTTAACTCAAGATTATTGGATAGGTCTAACTCGGTTAATAGACTTCTGTCATTGTGATAGTGCAAGTGTAATTGTTCCAATCTTGGATTATTAGAAATGTTCAAAGCAACCAATGGATTTCCTGAAACTGAAAGAGTAATCAAGTAAGGATTGCTGGATACATCTATCTCCGATAATTCATGATTGGGGATTATAAGCCATTTTAGCGCAGTAAAATACTCAATTCCAGCTAGGCTTGTTACTCCGTCCATTAATATCCCTGCTTCTGGTCTATATGGTAGACTTATGAGTTCAATGCCCTCGACATCTCCTCTAAAGATTCTTTGTGGGTATGGACGATTAGTCCTTCCTCGTACATATGCTAAAAAGTTCGGGCATTCAAAGGCGTCGGTTATATCTTTATCTTCCACAAAAACAACTTCGCGTAAAACTGGGAAGCCGTTATTTGTTCCAGGTCGAAACGTCCAAATATTGTCGAAATCCCAACCAACAAATGAACTTTGCTGACGCATTTGGGTTTCCGTAAGTGGTGTTCCAAGATTATTGATAAAATCACCTGTTACAATTTGTGAGGATAGGCGATAAGAATTCCTTACTATATTGAAGAATTCATCCCCTCCTGAAACGCCACCCGCAGTGCCTTGTGGTGCTGAAACATTGCCAGTAGCATAACTATTTACTAGTGTGGTACTACCGAATTCATAACCAACTAAACCTCCTGCGGAAACGCCAAGGCCAGAGGCAACGACATTTCCTGTCGCATAGGAATTAGAAATGATCATACGGCTACTTCCTATCCCAATCAACCCCCCTACCGCAGAGTCCAATCTCCCATTTACTATAGTAACATTGCTATCGGTGAAGCTAGTTGAAATAGTTACTCTGTCGTGGTGACCAATCCCCACAACAAACCAGAGGGCAATTCCCCCAACTAATCCACCTGCACTTATAGTACTCCACCCATTGCCACTGCAAGTAGCGAAAACATCTCCCTTAACAGATGAGTTAACAATAGTTAGCGTAGCACTAGTTTCAACAAGACCAACAAGACCTCCTGCATATGCATGACGTGTAGCGTTTGCAGTAACACCTTGGGAATCGATATACACTCTAAGGTTCTTAATAGTTACATCTGCATATACGGTGCCAAAAAGTCCTGCTCTTGATCTTTCGCTGCTTTCCAAAACGTACAGTCCGTATATTGCGTGACCACGCCCATCAAAGATACCCCTAAAATTGTCAATGGGTACCCATTCATTTGTCAAATGGATGTCGTTCATAAGGATATAATAACCGCCCTGACTCTGCATACCGCCAATTGCCGCCAGTTCTTCTGCCGTTCGTATCTCCCTTATCACACCAGCTAGTGGGGCAAAATCCACAGTTAAAACAAATGTTGTGGTTGCAAAACCAACATCATTGGATGCCATAATAGTAAAGTTAAACGTACCATATTCCAGAGGTATGCCAGAGATTGTGCCTGCTGAGGCAAGCGTTAATCCTTCTGGTAAACTTCCATTTGTAAGACTCCAAGTTATACCATCATCAGTTGCGATAAGCTGCTGATTGTATGTCACACCAACTCTACCATTCGGTAAAGTTTCTGTCACTATGACTAGCGAAATTGTTTCTTCCTCAAGTGCATCTATCGCTGCTCGAAGATTATACGCTGCGTCGTCAACTTGGGATTGAGTAGCATCTGCGTTGTCGTAGACATTTCTTGCGGTGTAAAGCATTGTTTGCATCCATAACCAGCTGTCAGGTGTATAGTTGGCTTCTATCCGGGATTCTGCGTCTTCAATTGCTGCCCGCAATGCTGTCCTATCTACAACGGGGATAATAGGAACCTCTACAAGTGCATCTATCGCCGATTGAAGGTTATTAGCCACGTCATCAACTAGGCTTTGAGTAGCATTTGCATCGTTGTATACATTTCTTGCTACGTTGAGCATTGTCTGCATCCATGACCAACTGTCAGACGTATAGTTGGCTTCTATCCTGGATTCTGCATCTTCAATTGCCGCCCGCAATGCTGTCCTATCTACAGTTGAAACGTCCACAAGCGCATTTATAGCTACTTGAAGATTATTTGCCGCACTGTCGACCTGTGATTGAGTAGCATTTGCATTACTGTAGACATTTCTTGCTGTGTTGAGCATTATCTGCATAAACGACCAGCTTGCAGACGTATAATTAGTCTCTATCCTGGATTCTGCATCTTCAATTGCGGCTCTCAACGCCGTCCTATCTACAGTTGGAACTTCCACAAGCGCATTTATAGCTACTTGAAGATTATTTGCCGCACTGTCAACCTGTGATTGAGTAGCATTTGTATTACTGTAGACATTTCTTGCT
>Ga0131853_10002213_pt1 | contig 34855 bp, 32 predicted proteins | sample TergutLab28metaG_FD_92764 | JGI IMG/M metagenome (GOLD analysis project Ga0131853, IMG submission 92764) | Labiotermes labralis P1 segment gut microbial communities from Petit-Saut dam, French Guiana - Lab288 P1 (version 2) (version 2) | ecosystem: Host-associated > Arthropoda: Insects >... | reverse complement strand
CCTTTTTTTTTTTTGCGGCGTCTCTCTTTATGTCCGCAAACTGCGACCGTTTTTTTTTTTTTTTTTGCATGATGCACAACGAATGTTTATGGCGATTAGCATAACACCATTTTTCGACACGCGCAATCCAAAAAATGTTCATATATTTTGGGCATTTTTACTTCTCTCTTTTTCCTCCAGTTGACATATAATTTGTGCTGTCTCTTTCGGGTAATGTGAAAAATAATAGCGTATTGCCACTTACAGCAATACGCTATCTTGTTACTAATTTAACATAATGATGCTTGCCTTTAATATGTTTCAGACTACAGCCTGAAACATGTAATACAAAGAATTATCAAGTCATAATCTCAACCGCTCTACTTCGACAGTATAGCCGGAGTTCACTATAGGCATCAGCTAGTCCGTTTACATCGCCCGTGAGCTGGACGATCAGTATAACTCAATGGTCGGAAACCTCGACCTTTCACCACACAACGATCCAAAACAAGAAGGGGCGTATTAAGCGATTTTTGCTTAGTACGTCCCTTCTTGTCGGCCTGGGGGTACGGGGGCGCGGTAAGCGGCCTCCGCATCTCTGTCTACTCCACATCCCCACAATGAGACAACGTATACCTGACAGGAATCAAACTCCACTCAGGCTCTAGGGGGCGGAATTGGATTCCGTCCCTTACTCAATATGAACATTTTGTAAACATTCGGAAATGAACCGGGTCAAGTCCCACTTCCAGCGGTACCCCTTATGAGAGTCCCCTCGCAAAGAGTCTGGAAGTTTTGCTTTTCTGTTTGTGAAAGCCTGTTTCTGTCGGTACCAATAATAGGAGGGGGTTCAAAACGCCCCAAAAAGTGTGTTAGGTAGGGGGGCAATGCTGGATACTGGCATTTTCTGCATTTTGGTACTCAAAGCCCTAGATTTTTCGGCTTAGTAGTGAGGGGTGTATAACTTTTCCCTGCTTTTTGTCGGTAGAAGGTGAAGGGATAAGCTTTCAAGATGTGAATTTTTTGTAAACACTTGGGAATAAATCCGCCCAAGCACCCGTCCCCGTTAGACAGTAAGTAGAGGGGAAAATCTTCAAGTGTGAACATTTTGTAAATTCGCCAAAAAGGGGTATACGATTTTGCCCTCTAAATCTGGTGACTATGAAGGAGTTGATACATGCAGACCGTATGACAATTGAATCCGGCTCAAGGGAAGATACGAGCTTGTAAGCCCTGCCAAAGCCAGAGAGAGGCAGCGGGGAGACAGCTTGCAAACGGTGTGTTCGTCAAACAAGGCGGCTTGCCAGGAACATAAACTTGAGAGGGCAACACAGACCGCCAGCGCGGCAACGCGAACAGCGCCGGTGGTCGGGCGGCGTAGCCGCCCGGTTTATCCTCCTGTATCTAACAGGGAGGATAAAAACAAGAAAACACACGCCGCAAGGAGGTTCAATGCACTGAAAACACTATGTTTTCCGAAAAATACGGCGTGTAACCGAGTTACATCTGACTTACAAGTCACAAAGGGGGAATTGAATGGGTAATAACTGGCACTTAGACATGGGAAAACGGCGGAATTTCTTGGGTGTGACACAGGGGAGGCTTGCAGAACTTGTGGGTATTTCTCGCAAGTACCTAAATGAGATTGAGGGCGGCATGACGGAAGCTCCGCCCAAGGTTCGGCGGGACATTGAGCAAGAATTGAAAGTACAGGCGGTACTTCGGCACTGTAAGCAGACGGATTGTAAGGATTGCAAGGAAGCAGAAGCACCACATTTGCAAATTGAGGGGGTAAGGGGGAAACGCTTGGCCTATGGCGTGTCTCGTTCTGAAGTCATGCGAGGTACGCAGATTTTAGAAGATGACTTACATGCTTTAGAGCATAGGCAACAGATTGAAGATGGTGAGCAGTGGCGGGCACAGATTGATGAGTTTCTATCCATCCACCGACCACGATGTCCGAAGGAGATTTTGATCGACTATGTAACCATCCGTTTCCCGTATACGGTAAAGGAGGCCACTGGGGATGGCGATGAACATGGGTGCATCAAGGACATTTGGGAAAATGTGCTGGGGGTGCAGATGAATGATAGTCTCATGTATAGAGAGGACAAGAATTTCCATAACTACACGGTACTATACCAACTCTTTGAGATCACGCTCCGCTTCTCCCCCAAGTTTGATTCCGGCGTACTCTTGGAGATGCGGGGCAAGGGGTGCCGGAACTTTGAGGCTATACTACAGGCGCAAGGTCGGGATTGGTATGACTTCTTTGACAAGTGTTTGGAGAAGCGAGGTAGCATTACGAGGCTTGACATTGCGGTGGATGACACCATCGGTTTGCTCTCCATTCCAGAGCTGATCGAGAAGCGGAAGCAGGGTTTTGCGGACTTTGGGCGTATGGAGTCGGTGGATTGTCACGAATCTACGTTACCGAATCGTCTGCTGGAAGATTCAGAGGACGGCACACCAGACATGGGAGCGACACTAAGCATCGGGTCGCCCAGAAGCCCTGTTCGCTTTTGCTTGTATGAGAAATCCTATGAGCAAGCGAAGAAACAGGGGCGGCCTCTTGGTGAGATACTGGGCGTGAAGAATCGAGTGGAGATACGTTTGAGGGATGATCGAGCACAAAATGCATTGCAATATTTAGTGTCTCAGCGGGATATAGGGGGGCTGGCTTTTGGGATCATCCATGACAAGCTTCGCTTTCTGGCCTGTCCTCGCTGGGATCGGTTTATAGGTGAAGGCTGGGAGTCGATTCAGCTTACCACGGAGCCGGAGGAATATACGGACGAGCGAAGTTGGCGGTGGTTTGTGAACCAGTGTGCGCCTACGCTCAAGTATCACATGATACAGGATATCATGCGGGATACTGACCGGGTGAACGATGCTGTCCGTAGGGCAAAGCTGTCATCGCGGCACAAGGCGATGTTAAAGCAGTCTGGGGTGGATGAGAGTCAGGTTATCTTGCCGGAGCTACTGGTACACGCCGGAATGGTGGAGCCGTATGAGGTGAGGGGATGGTCTAGTGCGTAACGAAACGTGACGGAGTTGCTCTTTGAACCAACTGCCCAAGATGGGAAAGTGGGATAGCTGACGTAACGAATTGATACCGCAGGTGGGTACTTCTCGCCTACCACACTGAGACAGATAGCCAGAGTACCGAAACGGTACTTCCGAGAAATGGAATAAGGGAAGGGTGTCCGCCTGATGGACATCCTTGGCAAACGCAATGCATTATCTGACCCTAACTCAAACTTAGGGTCGCGTAATGGGAAAGGAGTGCCTGGTGGGCATCCTTTGTGGAAAACAATACATCATATTAACGCTCTAACTTTAAGTTAGGCGAACTTACTATTAAGGGGGAATTGAATGCAAAGAAACAAAAACCAATCATATATACGAGAAGGAGAAAAATTGCCTATGTTCAATGACTATCCAGACGTACTAACAATAGATGAATTACAGAGTGCTCTAGGTATTGGTCGATCTATGGCTTATCGCCTTATTCGCCATGGTGACATTCGCCACCTACGGATCGGGAAGAATATCAAAATTCCACGCCGATGTTTGGTGGATTACATTGAGACGGCGTGTTATAATAACGCAACAGCAACAGGCGAATCTATCCAGTCAAAGGAAGGAGCACCATCATGACTGGTAGCCTACAGAAGAAAAATAATACATACTATGCCGTAGTCCGTATCCCGGACGGTTCAGGTAAGACAAAGCAAAAATGGATCAACACGGGGATTAAGATTACAGGCAACAATAAGCGTGAAGCCAACAAGCGACTGCGAGAGATTATAGTGGAGCTAGAGGAGCAGAAAATAGTCTGTTCCTCCGACACAGATCTTGTAGATTGGATCGAGAAGTGGCTAGAGCAGAAGAAGTTCGAGATACGTCTCAACACGTGGGAAGCGTATCAGTTGTATGTAGACAAACACATTAAGCCCCACTTCTCCCCGCTCAAGCTAACTCTCTCCACTGTTGCGCCGCAGCATATTCAGGATTTCTATACCAAAAAGATGGATGAAGGATTGAATCCGAACAGCATCAAAAGGTATAGTGCGGTATTGAATGGTGCGTTACGAGAGGCTTTGAAGAAGAACCTCATTCCCTACAATCCGATGGAGCGCACAACTCGTCCCGCTATGCGGAAATTTGAGGGCAAAGCGTATACGCCTGATCTGGCGCAAAAGCTCTTGTCTGTTATAGCAGATGAGCCGATGGAATCTGTGATTAGGTTAGCTTTGTTCTATGGTCTAAGACGTAGCGAGGTCTTGGGTTTGCGATGGCAAGATGTGAATCTGGAAGAGGGTACGATGCGTATTTGTAACACTGTGATTAAATTTAACACTCAAATTGAGCATGAGCAGACAAAAAGCAGTGCAAGCCGAAGAACCTTATACCTCACACCGGAGATCAAAGAATACCTGTGTACTTTGAAACGCAGACAGGCGGAGAATCGCAAACTCATGGGGCGGTCTTATACCAAAAGTGATCACGTATGTACTTGGGCGGATGGAAGGTCATTTTCACCTAACTATATCTCTCAGAGATTCAAGCGGATTTTGGAGATACATGGACTGCCGCATATACGTTTTCATGAGCTGAGGCACACGGCGGGTAGTATGCTCATGGAACGTGGCATGATGGTCATGCAGGTTGCACAGTTCCTCGGACATGAGAAGGTTGCGACTACGCTTGATATCTATGGTCATCTCTCTCTTGAAGGGAAGAAAGAGACATCCAAAGTCATGGCTGAAATACTGAAATTTCCAGACGATGCAGAATGTTAGAAAAAGTGTTAGAAATCTTGCTGTTTTGCAGTATCCAGCCAAAACCAACAAATCCTGTAACCATTACAGTTACAGGATTTGAGGATGGTCCGAGTGACAAGACTTGAACTTGCGACCTCTTGACCCCCAGTCAAGCACGCTACCAACTGCGCCACACCCGGATATGAACAATTAGTATAGTACCATACCTATGCGGTCTTTGCAAGAGGTTTAGGTGGAAAAGGATCTGGCTTCTTTTGAGAAGCAGATCCTTTTGGCTTACGAGAAGAGTTTTGCGATACTCTTATCTAAATCATAACGCACACGTTCTGCGTCTATGGTGAGGTATTCACCCTTTTCATAGAGGATTTTCCCGTCTGCCATGGTCATTGCCACGTCACTTCCCTGGGCTGTGTATACCAGGAGCGCCGGGACGTCGTGAATGGGCATGAGATGAGGCTTGTCTAGGTCGAGGGCTACGATGTCTGCCCTGTTCCCTACTTTAAGCGCGCCGCAGTTCTTGCGGCCTTGGGCAGTCGCTCCGGTGATGGTTGCCATAGAGAGTAGCTCCTGCGGTGAGAGCAAGGTTGGGTCCCCGGTATAACCCTTATGGATGATAGAAGCTAGGTGCATTTCCTCGAAGAGGTTTAGGTTATTATTACTTGCCGCGCCATCTGTGCCGAGGGCGAGGTTTACGCCTCTGGTGAGCATATAGGAGATGGGCATAAATCCACTGCCCAGCTTCATGTTGCTTGACGGATTGTGTACCGCGGTGACGCCTTTTTCCCGGAGGATTTCAATGTCGCCGGGATCGATCATGACGCAGTGCGCCGCGATGGTGGGATTGTCGAATACGCCTAGGTCACGGAACCATTGGGCGGGGGTTCTGCCGCCGTTTCTGGCTTTACACTCTTCATGTTCTTTCCGGGTCTCTGAGAGATGCAGGTGCATGATGGCGCCCCGCTCGTTGCAGGCCTCTCCGTATTTCTGCACCACGTCCGCATAGGAGGTATACTCTGCATGGATGCCGAAATCTACAGTGATTCGTCCATTTGCCATGCCGTTGCAGTCGTCAAAAAATGCGAGGGACTCTGCGACGCGGAAGTTGCGTTCATAAGGCTCTGTGTGATCTAGGGCGAGTATGGGGCGGTTTAGGTTTGCTTTCATCCCAGCCCGCTCAACTTCGTCTGCGGTGATGCGGGGTCTGTCATACATGTCAGTAAAACTGACTACGCCGCTTGCCAGCATTTCCAACATGGCGAGTCTTGTGCCGACGGAGATGTCTGGGTCTTCCAGCTTTGCCTCTACCGGGAAAACGGCTTCTGTCAGCCAGCGGTGGAGGGGCAGATCACTACCGAGGCCGCGGAGGAGGACCATAGAACTGTGGGTATGCAGGTTGTATAGACCGGGGATAAGCAATTGCCGCTGGAGCTTTCGAGTGGTTTCATATGGAGTTTCTGGCTTTTTACTGCCAATGTAGGTGATGGTATCGCCCTCTACACCGAGATAGGCGTCTTTTAATACGGTATAATCCGCTAGCAGAATGTCTGCTTGGAATAGAATACTCATTTGCTTTGTCACTCCTTTTATAAAAATACTCCCCCGCGTCCAGCGAGGGAGCAGATTTTTTATCTAACCGTTCTGCCGCGCTTCATGTTTGTGTAGTTATAGAGCGCCAATGCAAGGATAGTTGCCAAATAAGGGGTTGCCATGGTGAGCTCACTACTGATATATCTGTGGTTTTGAAGCATGTTGGCGCCGGATTGCGCAAATCCAAAGAAGGCGCTGGATGCGATGACACCCAGGGGATGAGCCGCACCCATGTTCCCTGCCGCCAAGGCGATGAATCCCCGGCCTGCGGTGATGTTTTGCGCGAACATGGTAATGCCGCCCATGACGAGGAGGCCGCCGCCGATGCCTGATAGCATACCGGAGAAAACAATGGTGCTGATCTGTACCCGGTCTGCTTTTACGCCGAGGCTTTCAGAGGCCTCTTTATTGATCCCAACGGAGCGAAGGCGGAAGCCTTTGACTGTTTTGAACATGTAGATGTAGAGCAAAACAGCCGCGATGAAGGCGAATAAGTCTAGCCAGGTCAGGCGTGAGAACATAGTTTCTACAACTGGGAATCTGCTTAGGAAGGAGACGTCGATTTGGGGGAGGCTTACGAGCTCAGGACTCACAAATGCGCCTCTTACCTCAAATATGATCTCCATCAAAAATGTAGTTATGGCGCCCATAAGGATGTTGATGGCGATCCCGACTACGAGCATGGCGCCTTTGAATTTTACCATGAACACACCTGCAATCAGTGCGACCAACATGGAGGCCAGCATAGCGGCTATGAGGGAGAGGGTGACGGAGCCTGTGAAAAAGTTTGCCACAATTGCGGCAAAGGCGCCTGTGAGCATCATGCCTTCCAGACCGATGTTGAAGATGCGTACCCGTACGCAGAGGGCGGAGCCCAGGGCAACAAACAGGATGGGGGTCATCATACGGATGGAGGAGTTGAATACAGTTGCTAGATAAATTGCATCTATGTTCATGACGCCTCACCCCCTTCAATTGCTTCGTCAAGGGGCGGTTCCGGAATATCTGGCTTTTGCGCTTCTACTTTTTTACGTCGCCGCCATTGGATTACGATTTGGGCGGAGATGAACAGAATGACACAGCCTTGGACGATGGAAGAGATTTCGATTGGCATATTCATCGAGCGGGCAACGGCGGAACCGCCTGTGTTGATGCCGGCCAGAATAATAGATGAGACCAGAACGCCAATGGGATGGAAGCGGGAAATCAAAGCGGCGGAAAGGCCGATCCAAGCGAATCCGGCGGAGACAAAGCTCTCATGCACATAACGGTACTGTACGCCGAATACTTCCCCAACTCCGGCGATGGCACTGACGATGCCGGATAGAGCTAGGATCATGTACATGGTTTTCTTACTGCTTACACCGCCGTAGTTACAGAAGTTTAGGTTATATCCAGTCATCCGGGCTTCATAGCCGAAATTGGTACGGTTCATGAGGAACCAGGTTAGGAAGACCAGTGCGATTGCGATGATGAAACCATAGTGGATGCTGTGGTGAGGCACAAAGCGCGGTAAGCGCATATATTCTGCAAGCTGTTCGGTGTGGATGATACGGATATCCATGCCTGTCCGGTCTTGGAATTGGTTTGTGATAAAGTGCATGGTGACATAGGCCGCAATATAGTTGAGCATGAGGGTGGAGATGGCAAGGGTCACTTTGAATTTATCAAGGAGCCAAGCAGTGAGGAGTGACCAAAGTCCGCCAACTACAACTGCGGCTAAGACTGCGAGTATAATTCTCACAATGGGGGGTCCTGGGGCGTGTAAGGCGACAATTACGCAGACGAAGCCGCCCATAATCATTTGTCCCTCGCCGCCGATGCCTCTGTACCCTGCTTTCCAGGCGATGGCGGCACCTAGGCCGGTGATGATGATGGGGGTTGCGCGGTTTAGGGTGGCAAGTAAGAAGAAGGTACTGCCAAAGGCGCCGCGGAACATGGTTCGGTATACTTCAATTGGGTTCTCCCCCGCTAGGAGGATGGCGACGCTACCTGCCAGGAGGGCTAAGAAGATGGCAAAAAGCGGATGTGCAAGAGGGGCGAAGATTGATTTTACTTTTCTTATCGTCATTGTTTCTTCCCTCCCACCATGAGTAGGCCGAGTTCTTCCTCGTCCACATTTCCTCGAGTGAACTCGCCGTTGATCTGACCATCGTAGATGACGTAGATTCGATCGGATAGTTTCATGATTTCGGAAAGCTCACTGGAAATGAGGAGCACGGCGTCTCCTTTTGATCGTTTTTCGATCAGTTTATCGTGGATGAACTCCATGGCACCGATATCCACGCCTCGAGTGGGTTCTGAGGCGATGAGTAGAGGTGTTTCTTGAGAGATTTCACGAGCCGCAATCAGCTTTTGTGTGTTACCCCCGGAAAGGGAGCCGGTTTTGTCGGCGATGTTGTCTGTCTTTACGCTGAATTCATTCACCAGCCGTTGGGCAAATTGTTTGAGAGATTTGGTGCGCAGGATTCCCTTTTTAGAAAACTCCGGTTTCCGATAGTGGGACATGATGGCGGTTTCTGTGATTGTTGCGTCTACTGCACTGCCCCATATGTAGCGGTCTTCCGGAATCAAGGCGACACCGGAGTTGCGCACTTCTTTGACAGGAGCATGGAAGAGCTCTTTGTCTTTGACTTTTACACTACCCTTGTCCGCTTTGCGTAGGCCGAAAATACATTCTACGAGTTCTGACTGTCCATTGCCGGAGACACCGGCGATTCCGACGATCTCTCCGCCTTTTACGTGGAGGGATAGATCACTCAGCACGTCTCCGCCGTCTTTGGTTTTTAGGGAGAGATCTTTGACCACTAAAACATCAAGGGATTGTTCCACTTCTGGTAGGGTTTTATCAACTAGCTGGCGACCGACCATCATAAAGGAAAGTTCTTCAATAGAGGTGTCACAGACATTGACATTACCCACAAGCTTGCCAAGACGCATGACGAGAGCCCTGTCGGCCACTTCCATGACTTCGTTTAGTTTGTGGGTGATGATAATGATACTCTTCCCGCTTGCCGCCAGGTGTTTCATAGTGCGTAACAATTCACGTACTTCCTGGGGAGTTAGGACGGCGGTTGGTTCGTCAAATATAATAATGTCAGTGTTCTGATAGAGCACTTTCAGAATTTCTACACGTTGTCTGAGTCCCACCGGCATACCCTCAATTTTGGATTTTGGGTCAAGGGGGAGCTCATATTTTTGGGATAGTTCGGCGACTAAATCATTTGCCGCTTTGAGATCGAAAAAGACGTTCTTTTTTGGCTCGTTTCCATAGACCACGTTTTCGGCTACGGTGAAGGGATCAAATAGCATGAAGTGTTGTTGCACCATGCCGATTCCCTCTGCGATTGCATGAGCCGGATTTTTGACGTGGATATCTTTTCCACGGATTTTGATGTTGCCGGAATTAGCCTGTTCTAGGCCGTATAAGACCTTCATTAAGGTCGTTTTACCTGCACCGTTTTCTCCCAGGACTGCTAAGATCTCACCTTTTTTCAGGGTCAGATCTACGCGATCGTTTGCGAGTAGTGTGCCATAGCTCTTTGTAATCTGATCCATTTGTAGGATGACTTCATTGTTTTTTTCCATAGAAACGACCACCCCCTTTGCGCTGATATCAGGATATGAAGATACAACAAGGCTGGCGCTTAAAGATTAAAACCCTGAAGCGCCAGCATATGTGTTTGAAACAATTTGATTAGTTCTCGCCCATGAAGTCCTCTTCTAGAGGAACTGGAGATAGAGATACTCTGCCTGCTAGGATGTCTTCCCAACCACGGCGCGCCGCTTCGATGATTTCATCGGTGAGGATTTCGTAGTTGCGGAAGAGGCCAGGTGAAGTGATGTGTGCCGCACCAACGCCGCCGTCTTGTAGGCCGAGTCTGGTGACGCCTGGCTCAAGGGTGCCGTTGAAGAATGCTTCGACGATCATTCTGGTTGCCATGCCTGTGTATTTGAGCTGTGTGGTCAATACGTTTGGATTGTCTGGTGTGGTTCTGTCTGCGTCTTGACCGGATGTGAAGAAGCCAACTTCTTGCGCCGCTTCGAAAGTACCAAAGTCTGCTACAGCGGATGCCGCGTTAATGAAGATAGCGCCTTGTGCCGCTTGTTGTAGGGCAAGCTCTTTTGCGAGAGCCGCGTCTGTGAAGGATCTGGTATAGTTAAAGATAAAGTCGTCTGTTGTGACGTCTGGGTTAATGCTCATAACGCCTCTCATGAGGCCGTAACGCCATTCGAAGCTACCTTGGCCTGGGTTTGCGTGCACTGCGCCGAAGGGACCATTTGGTTGACCTTGGTCAGCACTGACCATTGCGGCAATGATACCGATTAGGTAAGCGGCTTCTGCTGGGTTAAATGTAACAGATGTGACATATGGGCTGTCTGCAATTGTGTCGATGATTGCAAAACGAGCTCTGTCAGGGAACATTTGTGAAATCTCTGCAATGGCGTCTGCGCCTTGGAAGCCTACGGAGATGATGAGGTCATAGCCTTCTTCTACAGAAGCGCGGATGTTTTCACCAAATGCCGCGATATCGCCGCACTCAATGATGGTGTATTCCATCGGGAATTGACCGGATGCATACAGTGCCGCAAGCTCATCTACTACTTGTGTGAGGAATGGGTTTACGCCAACTGTGTTCATGATGGCCGCGATACGTTTTACTTCTTGTTGTGGTTCTTCTGGGGTATCGTCTCCGCCGGTATCAGCAGGTGCCGGTGTTGCGGCTGGTGCTGGGGCCGGAGTTGGGTCTGGGGTTGAGCCGCCGCCACAGGCCGCGAATAGAGACACAACCAAAACGAGGCACAACAGTACAGATAGAATCTTTTTCATTAACCAAACTCTCCTTTTTGATAATCCTTTTCCTATAAATCCTAAATTGTGCTTGAAACACAATTCTTCCATATTTGACAGTTTATCTTGATATCAAAAAAATGTCAACAAAAATCAACATGAATTTTATACAAGAATAAAATAAGAAAATTAGTCAGATAGACAGAAAGTTTTTGTAATCCGTGGAACGTCAGTGAATATCGTTGACAATATGCGCATTTGAGTGATATAGTGATTCAAACAATTTCGGACATATTCAAACATTTGATTGTAAAGGGGGCGACTTGTTTGCTTGCAATTGAACGCAGTCATGCGATTATGGAGCTATTAGAACAGAATGGAAGCGCTATGGTAAGTGATCTGAGTGTACAGCTTGGTGTCACTGAGGAAACAATACGGCGGGATTTGGTCAAGTTAGAGCGTGATAAAAAGATCAGCCGTGTCCATGGGGGCGCTTATCTGTTAAAAGGCGGCAAGCGCATGATTCCTGTGGAACTGCGTCGTCGTTTTTTTGTGGAAGAAAAGAGACGGATGGCGAAACAATGTATTGAAATGATCCGAGAACGTGATAGTATTATGTTAGACTCGTCCACCACTGCCCTTGTCCTCGCACAAGAGATCAGAGAGGCGCAAAAGGCTGTTACGGTGATGACGAACTCCCTTGATATTGTACAGGAGCTTGGATCCTGCGATTTTGTAGCACTCATTTGCATTGGCGGGCGATTTCGGGCGGATAACTCTTCTTTTCGCGGGCAGATGGCTCTGGATAATCTGGCTGAACTCTATGCGGACAAAGCTTTTGTGAGCTGTCCGGGTGTACATTTGGAGTTTGGGCTGATGGCACATACAGAAAGTGACGCAAAGGTTCGGGCGCTGATGCTCTCTCACGCACGGGAGCGCATTTTGATCGCAGATCATACAAAATTTGATTTTGTGGCACCCCATAAGATTACTGAGCTGAAAGATGTAAACTGCATTGTAACAGACGCGATGCCTGATGAGAAGTGGCGAGATGCGCTCTCGGAAGCTTCGATCCCTCTTGTGGTGGCAAACTAAAACTTGTTCGATGGTCTAGCTGACGAGATACTATAAATTAGAATGTTAAGGATGTGCGAAGATGAATTTGATTGAGCTAAAGAAGCAAGTATTGGAACATGTACAGCAGGCGTACCGCAGTAGCCTAATGGCGGGAACCAGCGGGAATCTTTCGGTGCTTACAGAAGACGGGAAAATGGTCATCACGCCGAGTGGGATCAATTATATGACCATGACAGTGGACGATGTAATGGTGATTGATCTAGATGGCAAGATTTTGGAAGGTCCCCATCGTCCCTCTTCTGAGTGGCCCATGCACGCGGAGATTTATAAAAATAGGCCAGAAGTGCGCAGTGTTGTACATACCCACTCCCCTTATGCAACGGCATTTTCTGTTGTCAATGAGCCGATTCCGCTGATTTTGATTGAGATGGTTTACTTTCTTTTGCGGGAAGTGCCTGTTGCTCCTGTTGCAACCCAGGGTACGATTTCTGTTGGGGAAGGTGTTGTAGAAGCCCTTAAAAATGGTGTGGCCTGTTTGATGCAAAATCATGGCGCGGTTACAGTTGGGCGAGACTTGCCAGAGGCGTATATCCGCACTGAGTATGTGGAGGACGCCGCTAAGATTTACCACATGGCACGGACAGTTGGGACACCCACGCTGATTCCGGATGAGATTGTGAAAGAGATGCTTGCTCGGATTCAATAAGATATATAAAGGAGAATTAGTATGAAATTTAACTTTGATTATGCTTATTTCCAAAAGAGTGCGGACTATATTCGATCTAAGATCGACTTTGAGCCGGAGATTGCATTGGTACTCGGGTCTGCCTGCGGACATTTGGCGGATGAAATTGAGAATCCGGTTGTGATTCCCTATGAAGAAATCCCGAACTTCTTGCGTTCTACTGTACAGTCTCACGCGGGGAAACTGATTTTGGGGCAGATCCAGGGTAAGCATGTGGTCTGTATGTCTGGGCGTTTTCATTATTATGAGGGGTATGAGTTTGAGCAACTTGTCATTCCCATTCGTGTGTTTCATCTCTTAGGTGTGAAGGCAAGCATTCTCACCAATGCGGCTGGGGCTGTGAATGCAGACTATCAGCCGGGTGATATTATGCTGATTCAAGATCACATAAAGCTCACAGGCGCCTCTCCCCTTTGCGGGACGAATATTGAGGAGTTTGGGCCTCGCTTTTTTGATATTAGTGATATGTACACCAAATCTCTTCGTATCCTTGCAAAGACTTGTGCGAAGAATTTGGAACAGACATTACATGAAGGAAACTATTTCTTCTTCACAGGCCCACAGTTTGAGACACCAGCGGAAATTCGCGCCTCACGGGTTTTGGGTGCCGATGCGATTGGGATGTCTACCGTTACAGAAGCCCTTACAGCGGCGCATTGCGGGATGAAGCTCTTGGCCTTCTCGCTGATTTCCAACATGGCGGCAGGGGTTTTGGATCAGCCGATTACAACAGAAGAAGTCAGAGAGGCTGGAGCGCTTGCGGCACCGCGTTTCTCGGCTTTGATTCGGGAGATTGTGAAAAACATGGATATGGAGGCGCTATAGGATGGAAAGAGCTGATAAAGGCTTGGCGTTTATGTTACAATATGAGAATGTAGCATGGTATGAAAGCGGCTCCGTGCGGATTTTAGACCGTAGAATTTATCCAACCTCAGTGGAGTTTGTTGTCTGTTCTCGCCATGAAGCTGTCGCACAGGCGATTGCAGATATGGTGACACAGAGTGCAGGCCCTTATACCGCGGCTGGCATGGGCATGGCGCTTGCGGCGCATGAGGCGCGGGATTTTGACAGTGCGGGTTTTGCAGAGCACATGAAATCTGCGGCCTATACCCTCTCTCACGCGCGCCCGACTACGGTTGAGCGGATGAAGGCGATTACTGCTGGCTGTTTGACTGTTGCCCTTCAGGCGAAAGAGTCCGGCGAATCTGCTGATCTTGCCATTAGAGAACATGTAGTTTCAAATCTGAATCTACGTTATGGTAAAATCGGACAAGCGGCGGAGTATCTAGTGGATCTATTCCCGAAAAGAGGGACAATCATGACACAATGCTTTGGTGAGACAATTGTGGGGCAAATGCTCCGGGTTGCCAGAGAGCGTGATTATGAGCTCAAGATTATCTGCCCGGAGACGAGGCCTTATTTCCAAGGCGCTCGCCTGACTGCAAGCGTGGCGAAAGATATGGGCTATGATGTGACTGTTATCACAGACAACATGCCGGCCTATACCATGCAGACAAAGAATGTGGACGTATTCACCTCTGCGGCGGATGCGATTTGTATGGATGGGTATGTGGTGAACAAGATCGGTACATTCCAGATTGCCATTACGGCGAAGTATTTTGGTATCCCCTATTTTGTCACCGGAGCGCCGGATCTGGGACATCCGACCATTGATACTGTTACAATTGAAGAGCGGGATCCGGAGTTTTGTTTACAGGCCATGGGTGTTCGGACAGCTATGGCTGGTGTGAAGGGCTTTTACCCATCTTTCGATGCGACGCCGCCCCATCTTGTGAGTAGTGTTGTGACGGATCGGGGTATCTTCTCCCCTTATGATCTGGATCGCTATTACGCCAGCGGTGATGCCGCTTTGGTGGTATAATGGCTTATAACTTTGATCAAGTGACCTCCCGCTATGGGACGGATTCTACAAAATGGGATAGCGCGGTTTCCCGGGGGAAGCCCGCTGATGTGCTTCCGCTTTGGATCGCAGACATGGACTTCCCCGCCCCGGACTGTGTGTTAGAGGCACTTTCTGCCCGGGTGGGGCATGGGATTTTTGGATATTCGGATCCAAGTCCCAGTTATTTTGCGGCACTTCGGAAGTGGTTTACGGGACGTTTTGGATATACCTTTGATCCGTCTTGGGTGGTACTGACTCCAGGGGTTGTGTATGCTATTTGCACAGCGATTCACGCTTACACAAATCCGGGTGACGCGATTTTGATTCAGGAACCGGTATATCACCCATTCCGGCAGACAGTCGAGCGGAACGAGCGGAAGCTTGTGGTAAACGAGCTGGAGCTGAAAGATGGTTCCTATTCTATTGATTTTGCGGATTTTGAACAGCAAGTTGTGGAGCATCAGGTGAAACTCTTCCTCCTGTGCAGTCCTCACAATCCCATTGGCAGGGTTTGGAAAGCGGATGAACTGCGTGAAATGGTGCGCATTTGTGTGAGGCATAATTGCCTCATTTTGGCGGATGAGGTACACTGTGATTTCGTCTTCCCAGGGCATGTGCATCAGATGCTACCTGTTTTGGTGCCGGATGCTATGGATCATATCATTCTCACCACGGCACCAAGTAAGACCTTTAATCTTGCGGGATTTCAGGTTTCCAATATCTTTATCGCCAATGAAGACTTACGTCGGACTTATCAAGATGTTCTAAAACGGCAGGGATACTCTAACGCAAATGGTCTGGGGCTTGTTGCCTGCGAGGCCGCCTATGCCGGAGGTGCTGATTGGCTAGATGCGCTGACTGTCTATCTTTGGGAGAATATGCAATTTATTGACCGCTTTTTAAGGGAACATTTGCCCCAAGTGCGCTTGATCCAGCCAGAAGGTACGTATCTTGCCTGGCTTGATGCCCGGGAGCTTCGTCTTTCAACCGTTGAGCTTGATCGAAAGCTGATAGAAGAAGCGGGGGTTTGGTTGAGCCCCGGATATTCTTTCGGATCAGCGGGGGCTGGGTTTTTGCGTGTCAATACCGGGTGTCCGTGGTCTACTTTGCAGAATTGTTTAGAGCGGATAAAAGGTGTTTTTGCTTAACATAAACTTACATCATTTTGAAGGAGCGTTTTATGAACAGTTTTGAGTTTTACTCCCCCACGAAAGTCTATTTTGGGAAGAATGGCGCTGAAAAAGCGGGACAGGCGATTCAGGCGTTTGGTGGGACACGTGTCTTGCTCCATTATGGTACGGATCGCGTGCTTCAAAATGGGCTTATGGATGCGGTGAAAGAGTCTCTTGACGCGGTTGGAATCTCCTATGTGATGTTAGGCGGCGTAGTACCGAATCCTCGTGTGTCTTTGGTGCATAAGGGTGTTGATCTTGTAAAGGCGGAGGGTGTTGACTTCATCTTCGCAGTGGGCGGCGGCAGTGTGATCGACAGTGCCAAGGCGATTGCAATTGCGGCTTGTAATGACGCGGATATCTGGGATATTTTTTACAATAAAATACCGGTGAACAAGGCGCTTCCTACTGCAAACCTGCTCACACTCGCGGCGGCCGGCAGTGAGACCAGTGGTTCTGCGGTGCTGACCAATGAAGAAAACTGGCTGAAAGTTGGTTATGGCTCTCCCTTCTGCCGTCCTCAGTTTACAATTATGGATCCAGAGCTCCTCTATACCCTGCCCCCCTATCAAACAGCGGCGGGGATTGTGGATATTATGATGCATACCATGGATCGCTATTTTTCACCAGGCGGTACCAATGAGGTGACAGATCGGTTCGCGGAAGAGATTTTGCGTATCACCATGCGTTATGGTGCGATCTGTATGGAACAGCCGGATAACTATGAAGCGCGTTCTGAGGTAATGTGGGCGGGTAGTATTTCGCACAATGACCTTACCGGTCTCGGGCGGATGCTTGATTTTGCGGTTCATCGTATGGAGCATGAGCTATCGGGCAAGTATGACGTGACACACGGCGCGGGTCTTTCCGCTATCTGGGGTAGCTGGGCGCGGTATGTGTACAAGGCAAACCCTATGCGCTTTGCGCGTTATGGTGTGAACGTGTTTGATTTGCCCATGGACTTTGAGAATCCGGAAAATACTGCTCTAGAAGCAATTCGCAAGACAGAGGAATATTTTGCTTCCATTGATATGCCGATCAATATTACGGATCTTTGTGGACATGAAGTTTCCGATGCGGATATTGAAGATATGGCGGATAAGGCGTCCCGGTATGGTACTGGGACACTGGGTACCTTTATGGTGCTTGATCGGATGAAGATGCTTGATATTTTTCGGAATGCTAGATAAGGTAAAAGATGTGAAGAACCCCGCTGACTCAATGTCAGCGGGGTTCTGTTTGTTAAGGATGAAGTCATTACTGTACGACTGTCGTTCTATTGTACGCTAAGTGCCAGATGGTATAGCTTGAAAATTCAAACAGGAAAGAGCCGGAAATTGTTTGCCCATGCTCATCTGGCGGATAGGTGAACCAGACTAGAACATTGTCGTTGTCATGCCAGTATATTCGGTCTATTTGTGCGTGGTTTTCTTGAATATCAAGTTCCGTTGGAACCACTGTGCTGTTACTTAGCTCCGTATCCATAATTTCAGCCCTGTGGTTCCCGGTAATGGCGAGAAATCTGCTGTTTGGCGACCAAAGAAAGGTTGGATTTTCAAAGCCGCCGATACGCCATCCTAATTGTACATCGCCGCTGTTGTTTTCCACTGTGATGACGTTTGTAATCCGATTGTATGTCACCCAACGTTCCCTGTCGGGTGACGTTGTTCTATTTGCAGTCAGAACAAAGCTGTAAAAGAGATATATGCCTGCGATCAGTACGATTACCAGACAATATGATAAGCCAGCAAGTATTGAGTGATTTCTCTTTTTCACGCTCATCTTTTTGCTCCTCTGCGCAACAACACAGTCGATACAGCATATAGCGCAACAAGTCCCAGGGCGAAGAAGCCGCCGATGAATGCGGATATGGTGATGAAGAAGGGGTATGGGACGATATTGATGAGCAGGTCTACCCGGGTATCTAGGATCCAATAGTCGTTATCGAAGAATATTTCATGAAATACGACAAAGGCGTGGTGCCAGTTGATGGCAATGACGATGACGAGGGTGAGTAGGGCGAGAATTTTGACTGCGGATACAATCTGCCAACTTCGAAAGAGCCAGCGCAGATGTTCCCTGCCTTTGAAGAGGAACAGGCCAAGGGTTAATAAGAAGAGGGCGATCAAGATGTTTTGAATGATAAGTCCAACTGCGAAGAGGTCGTAGACATCTATCATATGGCGGATTTCAATCTCGGAGAAAAAGTAACGGTCTTCCCCACCCACTGTGGTCATGATTTGCAAATCCGGTTCTCTCCCCTGCATATAGCGGATCATGTGCCGTGTGACTTCGTGGAGATCATCGGGTTCCATGTTTACTACTTCATAGGTATCGTTTACATCATATTGCCAGCGGTAGAACCACATGCCGAAACTGGGTAATTGCACACCCAGAAATAAGATTAATGTAATCAGGCTGATTGCGTTTATGACACCGCTAATTTTGAGTAATTTCTGCATAGGTTTCCCTTTCGTCATCAATTTTGAACTTGTATACCACAGCTCTTGCTCCTTGTCAACTAGGAGAGGACACTACATTTTGTATTTAGTTGGAGAATGAAGTGTTTCCTCATTATCCTTTAGTCTGTCTCACGATTTTTCTACTTTCATGTATTAAACGTAAGTGCGAATTTTGTCACAATCCGCCGGTATTCTAAATGAATTTGTTAATAAATTCTCTGTTTCGTGTTAATTATTTGTTTACATAATTTTGTAACAGAATTCGACTACAAATAGTTAATCACATTTTCCACAGGGTTATCCACATATTGCAATCCACCTAATTTCAACATATTTTCGTGGTCACATCTGTGAATTAAAGCGCTTTGAAATGAATTTTTCAGATTTAATAATTAGTTTTTTAGTTTGCATAAGTCGATTTTCTTGAAACTTTGTTTAGAAATTAATATTGCATACCTGTCTCAAAGAGACATTGTGGCATATGCGTTCAAATCTAGAGACTCGAAGGGAGCTGGCTTAGGCTCGTAAAAGGCCTCACATGCGATCATGGCGGCATTGTCTCCGCAGAGGGATAGGGGCGGCAGATACAAGGTGTAGTTCCCGGCCTTTGCGGCAAGCTCTAGATCATGCCGGATGCGAGAGTTTGCCGCAACGCCTCCCGCTATGGCGATATTTTCATAACCAAGCTCTCGGGCGGCCTGCATGGTGCGCGGGACTAGGGTATCACTCACGGCGGCGGCGAAGGATGCGGCGAGACCTGCGGGGTCTACTGTATCCCCTTTTTGCTCGGCGTTATGGATGAGGTTTAAGACCGCTGTCTTCAGACCGGAAAAGCTCATGTCCAAGGGACTCCCTTCGATGGAAGAGCGCGGGAGCATGTATGCCTTATCATCCCCGCCTTGAGCGAGATCGTCCAGGGCTTTCCCGCCGGGGTAACCAAGACCCAGGACACGTGCCACTTTATCGAAGCACTCCCCTGCCGCATCATCCCGGGTGGTGCCGATTACCTGCATATCTGTATAGTCACGTACATCTACAAGTAAGCTATGCCCGCCAGAGACGACGAGACAGAGAAATGGCGGTTTGAGCTCTGGATAGGCAATATAATTGGCCGCGATATGTCCGCGGATGTGGTGGACAGGAATTAGCGGGATTCCTAATGCATAGGCGAAACTTTTGGCAAAATTCACACCAACCAACAACGCGCCGATTAACCCCGGAGCGTATGTGACAGCGACAGCATCTAGGTCGCGCTTGCTCAGATTTGCTTTCTCTAGCGCGCTTTCTACCAGTTTTGTAAGGACGGTGATATGATTGCGGGAAGCGATCTCAGGCACAACACCGCCATAGAGGGCGTGAAGGTCTGCCTGAGAGAAGATTTCGTTTGCCAAAACATCTCTTCCATTCCGCGTGATTGCAACGCCGGTTTCATCGCAAGAGGTTTCAATTGCTAAGATTATCATGTTTACTCCTTGATTTGACAGCTCATTAATATGGCGTGTTCCCGGGGATTGTTGTAATAGTGTTTTCGCAGTCCGATCTCTTGAAAACCAAGGGCGTTATACAGTGCTTTGGCGGCTTGGTTACTTTCTCTGACTTCTAAGTGAATGGTTTCAATCTGCTGTATCTTCGCCTCGTGCAGAAGGGCTTCTAACAAGGCTTGCCCTATCCCCTGTTGTCTGGCACTGGGTGTGACTGCTATATTAATCACTTCCGCTTCCGGGGCTATGAGTTGAAGGATGGCATAGCCTTTGATACCTTCCCTGTCCTCTGCGATATAGAAGATGGTGTTTGGATCTTCGATTTTGTGTGCGAAGAGCTCTACACTCCATGGATCAGGGAAGATTTTGCTCTCGATCGCGGCGATTTGGGGCAGATGGTGGGCTGTGGCTGGTTTTATCATTTTGCGTCAAACCAAGTTTTACCGATTTTTGCCTCGGCTTCTAGGGGGACATCTAGTTTCATTACTTGTTCCATCTCTTCTTCTAAGAGTTGCTTTACTTGTTCAGCCTCACTCTCTGGGCACTCTACGATCAATTCATCGTGGACTTGAAGGACAAGTTTAGCATCTAGTCCATCTTTCTCCAGGCGTTTTGCGACATGGATCATGGCGAGCTTCATGATATCTGCCGCGGTGCCTTGGATGGGCATATTGAGGGCGACACGCTCGCCGAAGGAACGTGTGTTGAAATCTGTTGCGCGGAGTTCCGGCAAGGGGCGAATACGACCGAAGAGGGTTTTGACTTCGCCGGTCTCTTTGGCTTCCTCTACGATCCGGGTCATATAGTCCCGGACTCCTGCGTATTTGGCAAGGTAGTTTTCGATATACTGCTTTGCCTCCGCATTGGAAACGCCGATATCTCCGGCGAGAGAGAATGCGGAGATGCCGTAGACAATGCCGAAGTTAACTGCTTTTGCATAACTGCGCATAGCTGGCGTGACCTCTTCCAGAGGTACATCAAAGACCTGGGAGGCGGTTACGGTATGGATGTCTTCCCCGTCCCGGAAGGCGCGTTGCATGGTCTCGTCTCCGGAGATATGAGCGAGAAGGCGTAGTTCAATTTGGGAGTAATCGGCGTCAACTAAGACTTTGCCCGGAGAGGCTACAAACATCTTGCGAATCTCGCCGCCTAGCTCTTTGCGGACGGGGATGTTTTGCAAGTTTGGTTCGGTAGAACTCAGACGCCCTGTTGCGGTGACGGTCATTTGGAAATGGGAGTGAATTCGGCCATCGGGTGCGATTGTTTTTGCAAGACCGTCAGCATAGGTGCTTTTTAGCTTGGAATACTCACGGAAATCCATAATTTGCTGGATGATGGGATGCTGGGGTTTGAGTTTTTCCAGAACCTCTACATTGGTTGAGTAACCTGTTTTGGTTTTCTTTGAGGGCGGGAGACCTAAGACATCAAAGAGGATTTGCCCAAGCTGTTTGGGAGAATTTATGTTGAACTCCTGCCCAGCTTGGGTAAATATCTCAGTTTGCGCGGCTTCGATCCACTTTGAGAGCTCGTCTCCAAAAGTTTTGAGAGCGCCGCGATCGACTAGGAAGCCTGTATGCTCCATGTGGGCTAGAGTTTCACAGAGTGGAAGCTCGATTTCTTCAAATACCCGGGTGAGATTTTTCTCTTCTAGTTGCTTCTGGAGTACTGGATATAGGTCGTGTATGATTTGTGTCGGCTCATTGACGGGACTTGGCAGGTATTCCTCTGCCAGCTTGTCCAGAGGATATGCACTCACAGTTGGCTCCAGCAGATAGGCGGCGAGGGCCGTGTCGAAGCGGTAGCCTTTTGGGGTGATCCCCTCTTCTAAGAGGGCGCGCATGTCGTCTTTGATGTGATGACCAACTTTGGAGACTTCTGGGCTGAATAGTGTTTGCAAGAAGGCGTTGTATCCCAGGCCAACAGCATTCCAAGAGACGATGCTGATTCCATCAGTCTCGCCGATTTCTATGCTGTCTAGTCCGTCTAAAAGACGAACAGATACATACTCTGCTGTTTTACAGCGTGTGAGGAGTGCCTCCAACTCTTCTTCTGTTTGGATATGGGTGATCTGGACTTCTTTGGCTTTCTTCTCTTCCGCCTGTACGCTTTCTAAGCCGAGCTTTGTGATGAAACTTAGGAATTCCAGTTCGATGAGCAATTGTCGTAGAGCCGTGGCATTGTATGGTTTGCGATTTGCGTCTTCCGGTTTAAACTCAAATGGCACCTTACAATCTATGGTGGCGAGCTCATAGGACATGCGGGCGGAGGCTTCTCCTGCTTGGAGTTTTTTGCGCACGCCGTCTTTGATATCGAGGGCTTCCAGATCTGTGTAGATCTGATCTAAGGTGCCATAGCGCTGGACGAGATCCATTGCCGTCTTCTCCCCTACGCCGGGGACGCCGGGGATGTTGTCTGAAGCGTCGCCCATGAGGGATTTGAGATCAATGAGGCGATGGGGCTCAAAGCCGTAGATCTCTTGTACTTTTTCTGGTGTGTAGATCTCCGTTTTGGTCTGCCCCATGCGGGTGGTGACCAGGTTTACGCGGACATAATCGGTGACAAGTTGCAGGTCGTCTTTATCCCCTGTAACGATGACACAATCCCAACCTGCATCATGGCTTTTGGCGGCTATGGTGCCGATTAGGTCGTCTGCCTCGTAACCCTCTAGCTCGTAACGCGTGATGTTCATGGCGTCCAGTACTTGTTTGGCAATGGGCATTTGCACACGAAGGTCGTCCGGCATGGGTTTGCGCTGAGCCTTGTATTCCGCGTACATCTTGTGGCGGAATGTGGGTGCCTTTAGGTCGAAGGCAACGCATAGGGCGTCTGGATTTTCTTCCGCCAGTAGCTTTTGCAGGATATTCAGGAAGCCGAAGATGGCGTTTGTCGGTGTACCGCTCTTGGTGGAGAGTGGGCGGATGCCGTAATAGGCGCGGTTTATAAGGCTGTTGCCGTCGATTACCATGAGTTTCATTGTGTGATCTCCTCTAAAACACTCAAATCTGCAGGGCCGGTTCGTATGAGATGTTCTACGAATTCTGTTATGTGGGCTTGTGCTGTTTGGCTGGTATCATAGGCTCTGATGCGATAGACGATGTTGCCTATGCTGAAATCCACTTGTAAAGAAAGGTGGCTCACTTGATTCACCAGAAAAGCCATGACCTCGACGCCGTATACGTCTGAGGGTTGATGGGGGGCTGAATCAAAGCTAACATCAACCCAGTCAAAGAATCGGTCTGTTCCAAGTGAAAACCATATTCTATCATCCAAACTACCTACGAGGCCTCTGAGTGCACCGTCAAAATAAGTTGCGTTTACGGAGATGTCTCCATCGAGGCCGGGGAATACTGCGCGTAACTGTTCATCAGATAAATGCACGGTTAAGTCAACAGGATGAGTAATCGACAAGATGCTAGTTACCTCAACAGAGTTAAATATCAACTGATTTGCATTCTCTTGCGGGTCATTTCCGGTGCAAGCAGTTAAAAGTAAGAGGATCGTCAGCAAGAACGCAATGTACTTCTTCATATGCGTCACCCTCCTACATTCTGTGGGAATTCAGCTTGTTAAATGCTTTTATAAATCCCTTGATATTCCCTGCTGTTTCGTTGAAATAGATCTGCTGATGGTCTTTTACCTTTCCGTATAGAAAGATTGTAAAGCCTCTACGATTGACAGCTTCCTTAGAGGATGGGTCAAGCCATCCGCCCAATATCAATGCCAACGCCTGGGCGATTCGATTGGTGTCGCCCCATGGATCGGCGTCTTTATCCTTGTATTGTTCGATACGCTCTATGTGTCCGCAAGGGATCTCGAAATGGGTGGTATAGGTGCCGTCATAGTTGTCTTCTAAGACGTATAAGGTATCTGCTGTCAGGAGGATGAAACAGATACAGTCCGGTATGGCGCTGTTTTTCTGTGGTATGATGCGGGCGGATAGATAGTGTAGGATTTTTCTGCCCCTGTATTCTTGCAAGGTGGTCACCTACGCCTTCTTCCACTTGATTCCTTGGGGGGTGTCTTCCAATACGATACCCATGTCTTTCAGTTCATCGCGGATGCGGTCTGCTTCCGCCCAATTTTTGTCGGCTCTCGCTTGCCCTCGGGCTTCAATGAGGGCTTCGACTTGTGCGTCTAGATCATCTGCCCCACTTGTGTCTCGTGCGTAGAGCAAACCGAGGACATCTGCTAGTTCGCGGGTTGCGTTTAGACAGGCTTCTGCAAAAGGCTTGGACGGTGTATTGTCTGCCGCCACTGTACCATTTACTTCGCGTACCAGTTCGAAAATCACAGCGATGCCGTCGGCTGTGTTGAAGTCGTCGTCTAAGGCTTCGATGAAGCGAGCCTTGTAGCTTGGTAGGGTTTCGAGGAAATTCTTTTCTTCCGGAGACAGCTCTGTTGCAGTCGCGTTTTTGATTAGAAACTCTAAGTTATCCACTGCGTTGTACAGCCGCTCTAGGCCGGCTTTCGCTTGCATAAGAATCTCGCCGGAGTAGTTCAGAGGGCTTCTGTAGTGGCTCATGAGCATGAACATGCGGATGGTGTCGTAGCCGTAGGCATTTGCCGCGTCGCGGACGGTGAAGAAGTTGCCCAGGCTTTTGCTCATCTTCTTGTTGTCAATGGAGAGGAAACCGTTGTGCATCCAATAGTTTGCAAATTTGCAGTCGTGCAAAGCTTCTGATTGTGCAACTTCGTTTTCGTGGTGTGGGAATGTGAGATCCTGCCCCCCTGCGTGGATGTCGATGGTCTTGCCCAGATAGCGGTTTGCCATGACGGAACACTCAATATGCCAGCCGGGGCGTCCCTCTCCCCAGGGAGATGGCCAGGATACCTCGCCGGGTTTGGCTGATTTCCAAAGGGCGAAGTCCATGGGGTGTTCTTTCTCTTCCCCTAGGCCTACACGGGCACCGGCTTGGAGGTCTTCGATGTTTTGACCGGATAGCTCGCCGTAATGGGGGAATTTTGTGGTGCGGTAATAGACGTCCCCATTGGTTTCATAGGCGAAGCCTTTGTCAATAAGAGTCTGGACAGATTCAATAATGCCCTCTATATTTTCTGTGGCTTTTGGGTGGAAGGTCGCGTCTCTCACGCCGAGACCTTTTGCGTCTGTGTAATATTCCGCGATGAAACGCTGGGTAAGTGCATCACAAGTGATACCCTCCCGGTTTGCGCGGTCGATGATTTTGTCGTCTACGTCGGTGAAGTTTTGCACGAAGGTAACTTCGTAGCCCCGCCACTCCATATAGCGGCGGAAGGCATCAAAGGTGATCACCGGACGGGCGTTGCCGACGTGGATGAAGTCGTACACGGTGGGGCCACAGGCGTATAGTTTAACTTTTTTTGGTTCGAGGGGTTGGAATTCTTCTTTTTTGCCTGTTTGGCTGTTGAATAGTTTCATGGGTGGTTCCTCCTGTTTTGTGGGGCGCAAGCTTAAAATAAGACACGCCATAGAGTCAAAATTAAACCAATAGAAAATAGAACTGAAAAAATCATCTTGTTATGTTTTGCTAACCATGTGGGAAGAAATATATCAAATCCGACATAGGGATTATCTGTATATCTATGGCCTAACAAGGTTAAGGGACATCTGGATTTACAAATTAATAGAACAATACATTCGATGAAAACCAATCCGATGGAGAGCCAGGCCAGTATATTTACTCTGTCGAATACCCCGGCATAGAGGACATACAGAATGGCGGCTACTAAAATACCCCATATCACTGTGTGAATCAGTTTTATTAGAGTAAGCTTTGTGCTTTTATTCAGTCTTTTCATGTTTACTCACTGTTCTATTAGGTTACAGGTAGCTACAAGTTTGACTTTTGAGGGCGATTGGCCTTTTGCCTGTTTGGTTGTTGAATAGTTTCATGGGTGGTTCCTCCTGTTTTGTGGAGGTATGTAGGGGACGCCCGGGTGTGCGTCCCCTACAAGGGTGATCGCGCCCTATATTCCAACCAAATCACAAATCACCGCACCCGCCAAAATCAAGCCCGCAGTTCCCGGCACAAAGGCATTGGACGCCGGGATCTGGCGGCGGGAGGTGCAGGTTCTGGCTATGTCCGGCGGGCAGATGCAGTTTCGCTTGCAGTCACTGCTGGTGTCTTCAATCGGCTTTCTTGCTTTCTCTTTGGAGTAGACTACTTTGAGAGAATCTATCCCCAGTTTTCGAAGTTCTCTCCGCATAACACGGGCTAGGGCGTCGTTTTGGGTTTTGTAGATATCTGTTACCTCAAAGGCTGTGGGGTCTAACTTATTGGCGGCTCCCATGGAGCTGATGATGGGGACACCTGCCGCGTTGGCGCGTTTTACCAGTTCCAGCTTTGCTGTTACGGTATCTACGGCGTCTACGATATAGTCGTATTTGCTGAAATCAAACTGATCGGCAACGTCTGGACCATAAAAGACTTGGTGGGCTTCTATCTCAACTTTGGGATTGATAGAGCGCATTTGTTCTGCCATTACTTCTACTTTATTGCGTCCCACAGTATCCCGGGTGGCGATGATTTGACGGTTTAGATTTGTGAGACATATCTTGTCATCGTCAAAGATTGCAATCCGTCCCAGACCTGAGCGGACTAGGGCTTCGACTGTATGCCCCCCTACGCCGCCGATGCCGAAGACGGCGACTGTGCTCTCCCTGAGGCGTTCCATTGCGGGTGTGCCGAGGAGCATTCTGGTGCGGGAAAATTGGTCTAGCATGTCTATTGTCACCCTCTCGAAGGATTAGAATTCCATCTAGTTATCTTATCATTTTGGAGCAAGATTTTCAAGTACTCGGGAAAATCCTTTACAAGATCCCGGTACTGGTGTATACTGAGCAAAAGTGAATGTCTTCAGGGCGGGGTGTGATTCCCCACCGGTGGTATAGCCCACGAGCTACTTTGTAGTTGATTCGGTGTGATTCCGAAGCCGACAGTAATAGTCTGGATGAGAGAAGATGTGTCTATTGTCTGATTTTTCATTGCGCTGAAGGTGTCTTTTCCTTCGGCGTATTTTTTGTTTTGGAGGTGTTTCGGTGAACCATGCAGATTGGATGGCAAAAGCTTTAGAGTTGGCTATGTTGGGACGCGGAGCTGTGAATCCGAACCCTCTGGTAGGTGCTGTCATTGTGAAAGATGGGCGTATGATTGGTTCCGGTTATCATATGGCATACGGCGGTCTACACGCGGAACGCAATGCGCTTGCCTCCTGCACAGAAGATCCCCGGGGGGCAACGATGTATGTTACTTTGGAGCCTTGCGTCCATTATGGGAAAACGCCGCCTTGCACCGAGACGATTTTGGAAAGCGGGATTGCCTGTGTGGTGATTGGCGCCATGGATCCGAACCCCCGAGCGGCAGGCGGCGCTGAGATTTTGCGGCAGAATGGGATTTCTGTGATGCAAGGCGTTTTACAAGAGGCCTGTTTGCGGCAGAATCGGGTATTTTTTCACTATATCCAGGGTAAGACTCCCTATGTGGTAATGAAATACGCTATGACTGCGGATGGAAAGATTGCAACTGTTACGGGAGCCTCTCGCTGGATTACAGGAGAGACTGCACGAGAGCATGTCCACCAATCAAGACACATATACTCTGCAATCATGGTAGGTGTGGGGACGGTTTTGGCGGATGATCCGCTACTCACCTGTCGTCTAACCGAGGGGCGCAATCCTTTGCGGATTGTTTGTGACTCGAGTCTTCGCACACCGCTGGACAGTCAGCTTGTCGCCACAGCACAGGAAGTGCCGACTGTGATTGCTTGTCATAGCGCAGATTCGGAACAAGCGCGGCGATTAGAAGCACGAGGCTGTCGTGTACTCCCCTTCCCCGGTGCGCGAGGACAGGTGGATTTGCAAGCTTTGATGGCATGGCTTCATTCTGAGAAGATTGACAGTGTGCTGGTCGAAGGCGGGGCGGCTTTGAATTATAGTTTATTGGAGCTTGATCTTGTACAAAGCTTGCAGGTTTATATCGCGCCTAAGATTTTTGGGGGCGAATCTGCAAAAGGGCCGATTGGCGGCATGGGTGTTTCTCTACCGGATCAGGCGTTCCGGCTTGGAGAACCTGCAATCACTGCATTAGGATCGGATCTCTTGTTGGAATATGACGTATTAGGAGGCCACTGCTGATGTTTACTGGGATTATCGAAGAAATTGGAAGAATTCAGCAGATCGAACGTGGCGCACGATCTAGCCGGCTTACGATTTCAGGGGATGTGATTTTCTCTGATCTGAAACTGGGTGACAGTGTGGCGGTGAATGGGATCTGTCTCACGGCTTCCGCGATTTTCGGTAAGCAGTTTTCCGCAGATGTTATGCCGGAGACCCTTGATCGTACGGCTCTGGGCGTATTATCCTCTGGGAGTTCCGTCAATTTAGAACGTGCCATGTCAGCGAATGGGCGGTTTGGGGGACATATTGTGTCCGGGCATATTGACGGTGTGGGGCGGATTCTACAGGTACAACCTGATGACAATGCTGTCCGTGTGCGGATTGCGGCAGAGGATTCGATTCTGCGCTATGTGATTCAGAAGGGTTCTATCGCGATTGATGGGATTAGCTTAACAGTTGCAGACTTAGACTCTGGTGGATTTACAGTTTCTATCATCCCCCACACCGGGGCGGAGACAACACTGCTCTCCAAGCGTCCGGGGGAATTGGTTAATTTGGAGAATGACATGATTGGGAAATATGTGGAGCGGCTCATGATGCCCCTAAATGAGGATTCTCAGTCTAAGATCACATATGAATTTCTAGCCGAGCACGGCTTTTAGGAGGCATTTATGTTTGCTTACAACACAATTGATGAGGCCATTGCCGATCTTAGGATGGGTAAGATGGTTATCGTCACAGATGATGAGGATCGGGAGAATGAAGGTGACCTTGTTGCCGCGGCAGAGTTTGCCACGCCGGAGATGATTAACTTCATGGCGACCTATGCCAAAGGGCTGATTTGTATGCCCATGGATCAGGCTTTTACAGAAAAGCTGGGACTGCCTCAGATGACCTCTGCCAATACAGATCCTCATGCGACGGCATTTACTGTATCGATTGACCATGCGGAGACTGGAACCGGGATTTCGGCATTTGAGCGGGCTCTTACGGCACGCAAATGCACAGAGCCGGGTGCTAAGCCTTCTGATTTCCGTCAGCCGGGGCATATGTTCCCTCTGCTGGCGCGGGAACATGGTGTGCTGGCGCGTCCGGGACATACGGAGGCTACGGTGGATCTATTGCGTCTCGCGGGGCTAGAGCCTTGCGGCCTCTGCGTAGAGATGATGGCGGATGACGGCACCATGATGAAGACACCGGAGCTGATTACCTTTGCGGAGACCCATGATCTTAAGTTTGTGACCATTGCGGCGCTGAAAGAGTATCTGCTCTCACATGAACAATTGGCGACTCGGGTTGCCTCTACCCGCCTCCCTACTCGATACGGAGATTTCACGATCATTGGCTATGCGGACAATATCACCGGCGAGGAACATGTGGCGCTTGTGATGGGTGAACTTGATGATTCGGCACCTGTCCTCTGTCGTGTGCACTCAGAGTGTCTGACAGGTGATGTATTGGGATCGCTGAAGTGTGATTGCGGCAAACAATATGACGCGGCTATGGGACAGATTGCCGCAGAGGGTCGGGGCGTGCTCTTGTACCTTCGGCAAGAAGGGCGCGGAATTGGGCTTCTGAATAAGCTCCGTGCCTATGCTTTACAAGAAGAAGGGCTTGATACCGTAGAGGCGAACCGGGTATTGGGTTTTGAGGATGATCTGCGTAACTATGCCATTGCCGCACATATTCTGCGAGATCTTGGCGTTCAGACTGTTCGGCTGATGACCAATAATCCGGATAAGATCAAACAGCTTGAATCCTATGGCATCCCTGTGGACAAGCGGGTTTCAATCCAGATTGAAGCGAATGCGGAAGATCGCTGTTATTTAGAAACGAAACAAAACAAGATGAACCACTTGACCGATTATTAATTAAGGAGTGTATTAAAATGAGAATTTATGAGGGAAAACTAGTATCAAAAGAACTGAAGATTGGCATAGTCTGCGCACGATTCAATGAGTTTATTGTGTCCAAACTCTTAGGCGGTGCAATTGACGGTCTCATTCGCCATGGTGTATCGGAGGAGAATATTGAAACCGCTTGGGTGCCGGGTGCGTTTGAGATTCCGCTCATCGCAAAGAAAATGGCAGAGTCTGGGCGCTATGATGCGGTGATCTGTCTGGGTACTGTGATCCGTGGATCTACTTCCCATTATGATTTGGTATGTAATGAAGTCACGAAAGGGATTGCACAAGTGTCCTTGCAAACCGGGATCCCTGTGATCTTTGGGATCAACACCACAGAGACCATTGAGCAAGCAATTGAACGCGCGGGGACGAAGGCCGGGAACAAAGGCTATGATGCCGCAATTGCCGCAATTGAGATGGTAAACTTGATTAGTGAAATTGGCTAGACTATCTCACCCACGGAGAAGCTACTCCGTGGGTGTTTTTCTTTGGATTTCTGTCACATGCAAGATCACTAAAAAATATACTTGATGAGGGATGATTTTGTTCTTGCCAGAACGAGCTTCTCTGGTATATAATTCCAGCATTACAGTAAAGGAGCGTATTCGACTATGACTTATTTTGCAACTCGACTTCCAGACAGAACCTTCGGCAATCTCCTTCCGAAGCACACTTGTCACCAGCGATGTTGGTCTTGTCGATGTTGTATTTGTACTGCTCATTTTGACGTTTATAATATATAATTAGGAGAATTTTACATGAAAATCTTAAAGAGTCTTCCCTTTCGTTTGCTGATAGCCTTGATCTTGGGGCTTTCGATTGGTTTTCTTGCCAATGAATCTGTTATGACTGTAGTGGTTAGTATCCGCCATCTTGCCGGGCAGATTGTGTTTTTCTGCGTACCACTGATTATCATAGGTTCTGTTGCACCTTCTATTGCGAAGATGGGTAAACGCGCCTCTCGGCTTTTGGGCGTGTCTATTTTGCTTGCGTATGGCTCTGCCACCTTGGCTGGCTTCTTTTCTTTGACTGGTGGGTATGCAATTATTCCGCGTCTGTTCATCCCAGAAGCGGCGGAGAGTTTGCGCACACTTCCGGCGCTTGTGTTTGAACTGAATATCCCGCCTATTATGCCTGTTATGAGCGCACTTGCTTTGGCACTCCTGGGTGGACTTGGTGTGGCTTGGACGAAATCGACACATTTCTCTAATCTGCTGGAAGAACTACAGCGTATCGTACTCTCTATCGTGCGTCGTGTGGTGATTCCCACACTGCCCATCTTTATTGCCGCTACTTTTTCAACCCTTGCCTATGACGGGCGGATCACACAGCAGATTCCGATCTTTTTGCAGGTGTTGCTCCTCATTGTCTTGCTACATCTTCTGTGGCTTGCGATTCTTTATATCCTTGCGGCTCTTTATTCCAAGCGCAACCCCTTTGAAGTAATCAAGCATTATGGCCCAACCTATCTGACTGGGGCCGGTACTATGTCTTCCGCGGCGACTCTTGCTGTTGCGCTCCGGGGGGCACAGCAATCTAAGGTGCTACGTAAAGATATGGTTGGGTTCGGGATTCCCCTTTTTGCCCACATCCATATGTGCGGCTCGACGATTACGATTGTGTTTCTCTCTATGACGGTTTCACAGGTGCTTTATGGTAGCTTGCCAAGCGTAGGGACGATGGTACTCTTTATCTTCCTACTCGGCATTTTTGCTGTCGCCGCACCCGGTGTACCAGGCGGGACACTGATGGCTTCCCTTGGACTCATTACCGCTGTTCTTGGGTTTACAGATGCAGGCATTGCGCTTATGCTCACAATCTTTGCTTTACAGGATAGTTCCGGCACCGCGACGAATATCAGCAGTGATGGCGCGATGATTATGGCGCTCTCCCGCTATAGTGATAAACGAGGGATTGTGCTGGATGATACGGATGAATCTGTGTTTTAGATGAACGATATAAACCGCTTCTCTTCTGTAGGGAGGCGGTTTTGTTTTGCAAATTTTTCTGCTTGACCCTGTATAAAATTCCCTTGTTCGGCAAGACTACTTAGTACAAATCAGCCGAAAGGAGGGTTTTTCTCATGTCTAAGAAGAATAAGAATCAAGCGCAAGACTGTAATCGGACACAAGATAGTACGCAAAATACGCAAGAGCAAAAGAAAAACAATACCAAACAGCAGTCTGACCAGATGAGAACGGACAATAGCCGGAATAGATAGTATGCATTTCGCCCCCTAACGGGGGCGGTCTTTATTTGGAGAGTAAAAATGCCAGAAAGATTGGAAATCAATCTTTCTGGCATTTTGCTATTTATAGATGTTATGCGGGATGCTCGACATTAACTTCTGAGTATAAATATAATCATTATTATAGCTAACACGCTTTGAAAGCAAAGAAAAACGAAGGGGAAATTTTGATGCGCTCCGCGTAATTTATTTTCCGATGGAAGTGCCTCGTTGAATCGTAATGAAGCTTCTTTTATGGTATTGTTGATGCATGACTTTATCTCATTTATTCTATTTATTTCAACACGTGCAAGGAAGTAGATAGCTATGGATGTAGCGAGACCAAAGACAGGCAATATCCACATTGGGATACCAAGAGCATCAAGTTGCACCCCCCATGTTCCGTGCATCAAGGGGAGAAGCATTAAGATTGAAGTAGCAAAATAGAATTTAAGCATAAGAGACCAATATTGAGCCAATCTAAACTTCCATTGATCAAATAATAGTTTTAAGATTTCTAAGTCATCATCGTTGAGGTTAGTGTTTTTCATATCTACTTCCTTTCTAATAAAATACTTTGCACCGTCCGCTGATAGTACAAGCAACGAGCAAAAGAATTATACCACACAGAAAGTCAAAAGACCAAACATACTGTCTCAAAGAAAAAGACGATGTAACCAATTTGGTCACACCGTCTTTTCCTTATCTGGCCTTCGGAATAATAAACAACTGTCCCGGATACGGCACCGCGTCCTCCATGAGTCCATTTGCTACTGTGATCTGTTTCTCTGTTGAGACATAGCGTTTGGCTAGGTGCCAGATGCTTTCTCCTCCCTCGGCGTGGTAGACTGTGACACTTGGGAGAGATTCTAGGTCTCTGGGGGCTTCTTCGTCCCAGCTTAGGCTGTCTATGGCGTGGAATCTGGCTTTTCTGGTGGGGCATACGAAGAAGCTGATGGGGAGTTTTACCTCTAGGCCGTCTGCCGATTGTAGGACGAATAGCTCTCTCGTGATGGAGGCGGCGACTGTATAGGATCTGTTCTCTCTTGCCTCTTGCTCTGTTTTCGCCTCAAATCTGCGGGTTAGGCCTTGTAGCATCCCATCTTCTCCTACATAGATGACAGACAAGAACACAGAGACGCGGGAGACGAGTTTTCCCTCCTCTATATTCCAGTGGACACGACCTGTGTGGGCGGAGAAATCCACCACTCGGAGGACAGCGCTTGGTAGCTCGATGCTTTCCCGCACTTCTGCTAAAATCTCATCCGGTTCATCTAAGCTTTCCGGTGTATACTCAGTCTTCCCTGTTGTCAGTTCAAACTTTGTGCTGTAGGCGTCTGATATGTAGCTGAGTTCCTTTGTCCTCCGCTCGATTACCTGTGCCACCGCGTGTAGCTCCAAGCTGATGCCGCCGTTTTCTGTCATGCCGTTTTCCAGATAGGCGCTTGTGAGCTGAAGGGCGATTTCATAGCTTGCGTGTTCCCCATCGCCGTCTAGTTCCATGATTTGGGAAAATCCTGCCTCAAAGTCAAGAGTTACCTGCTCTTCCGTTTGTGCGGAGGTATAGAGCAGATGGATACTGGCGGAGCCTTTGAAGATGAGTTTGTTGCCTACATTCTTGACATCATCTGCGAAGAGGTGGATGCGAGATTTTAGAATTTCTCCAATTGGGGCTTTGCCCCCTGGGAGGGCGAACTCATCTGCCAGAACAAAAGTCTTCTCCCGCACTTGGGAGACAAAACTAAACTCCAAGCGCTCTTTGCGGATATGGAGGCCGCTTTCTGTCTCGCCGTCTAAGTCAACAGCGTGACTGAGAGAGGCCTTTTCAAATACCCGGACTTCTACCATGATATCCGCACGGACTAAGACTTTTCTGGAGTTTATCATCCGGGCATCTATACTGCCGAGCTTTGCCTTTACGCAGACCTCTGCGTCGTCGGTGATCTCATGGGCGTCATGTCCTGTGGTAAAGGGGATTTGAAGCTCTATGCTTTTGAGTGTTCCATCGCCATCAGCCAGGTAGAGCACATTTGCGGCCACACTGCCGCTGATAGAGACTCTGCCTGAGCCCGCTTCTTTGTTCTTTAGTGTGACATTTCCCTCTACGTCTATAATCGCCTGCATGTCTGGATAGGCGTCTGGTACGATGATCTCTCTTGTTTCCTCTTGGGTCAGTCCCAAATCTAGGACTGCCTTTAAATAATCAAGCGTTTCCGTTTTCCATGTAGCTTCCACTTTTGCACCCTCTCCTCACATGTAGTCGAATGTCTACTAGGAGCTTATGAGCAGTCGAGGGCTTGTATGCCTATTTTATCTTGAAAATCCTGCGCAGAATAGAGCGCAACATTTTTGGTGATTTTACTACTACGATTTTCATACGATTCCCTCCTGTCAGCGCCTGAGCAAACATATACCGCCTGAAAGCAGACCGATCCCGATTGCGAGCCACCAGAACCAGAAAGGTAACATAAGGGCTATGATCATCCCTCCACCTACCGCTGCTAAGATCCATCCTGCTCGCTTTGTTCCGTAAAATCCGCGTCTTCTCATAGCGAAATGCCGCCTTCCACGTTTCCTACTGAATTGGTTTCAGTACAGTATACGTAGAAGACGGCATTTTGTGCATGGATTCTTGCTGATT
>Ga0131853_10002212_pt1 | contig 34855 bp, 38 predicted proteins | sample TergutLab28metaG_FD_92764 | JGI IMG/M metagenome (GOLD analysis project Ga0131853, IMG submission 92764) | Labiotermes labralis P1 segment gut microbial communities from Petit-Saut dam, French Guiana - Lab288 P1 (version 2) (version 2) | ecosystem: Host-associated > Arthropoda: Insects >... | reverse complement strand
TTGGAAGGTGTACGTTTAGAAAAAATTAGTCCTGCTAATTGCCGTATTAATGATGATAATTGGGTAATAAGACGCACTCTAGCGGTGTTAGGCACCGCAGGTAGCGTAGTAGCGCCGGAAGTTAATGATATTATGCAAGGGCGTTTTGTAAAGTACGGTTATATAGCTAAGCTTAATACGGTGGAGCATAGCCATTTTACTTTAACCGATAGGCAAAAAAACATTTTTTGGGACCCAGCCCCTAATGCCATAACAGAAGAGAGGAGTATTACAAGGCCCAACAACCATCCAACCGATGTGATATGGCACGCGCCTTACTTAATACAGGTTAATACTGGTAATGAGGTAATTGAAGAAGAGTTAAGAAGGCGAGGTAACGTTGTTATCCATGGGGCTGTTGTTAATGTTTTCCCTACAGCGCCGGCACAACCTTATGCTAATGGGAGAAGTGTTATATGGAACGAAGGCTGCTTATTTATGGCACATTTAGTTATTGCCCAAAAAGAGTTAGGAACTGTGTTTACTGCAGCGCAAATTGTGGATATTTACTATGAGGCTAGGCGAAACGGATATATTACGGGTACTATATTCTTACAAAATGGAATAGCCTTATTAAATATGGTTTTTATGGACAATCGTTTTAATCCGCATAGCATAAACCTATCAGCAAATGTAGTACGTAACTTAAACATCGAACCCGCTTCCGATGGCAGGCCAGCTCAAGATGATAGAAGCTACAGCTACCTTATACGCAGCGGTAATACAAGAGCAGATAATACAGGTATTCCACACCACATTTTATATACCCATAGGCATGAAAGGCTTTATAATTCTAGCTCACTACAGTTAAGAAGAACCAATGAATGGCGAGGGGTTATTATAAATAGAAATAATTAAGTTATAACAATATAGACTAAAGGGTATCCCTTTAGTCTATATCTTTCTTAAGGCTTATTCAGTCTTATGTCGTCTCTAAGGCCAATAATTGTATGCTTTAATCCTTCTCTCAATTTAATAGTATGAGAATGGAATTCTGACCTACCTTCTGAAAAATCAACATACCTCTCCAAAGGGGAATCCCATACCCATAAATGTAATATAGGATTATTACTTATATCAAGGCTGGTTAATAATGTATACCCCACATTAAGCGAGCTTAAACTAACAAGCATGGTTAAATCTAGGTCAGTTAGTGGGTTGCCGCTTACGTCAAGGTAATAAACAAGCAGCTGGTTACTTAAATCAAGCTGGATTAATCGATTACCTACTAACTCTACTATTCGTAAACTTTTTAGAGATGTTAAATCAATCTGGGTTAGTTGATTGCCATTTAAGTAAAGTTCAGTCAAATAAATTAAATTTGTTAAATTTATATCCATTAAATCATTTGATGATAAATTAAGGCGGCTTAACCCTATTAAATACTCTATTCCGTTTGTATTATTAATTTTTTTCCATCCAGCAAATGGCCCCCAGTGAGCATATAGTTCCCTAACTTTAGCCAATCTATCACTCAGCGCTTGCCCTGTTAAGTTAGCGTCTTCTCCTAATATTCTTGCTACTCTCTCCCTTAAACTAGCGTCAGGAAATAAACTGGCCAGCGTAGCATTAGCTGCTACCGGCAAGCCTTGCCCCTGCGCATTTATGGCTATTAGTAATAAAAATAAAATTAATATTTTTTTCATAGTTTTAGTTTAGCATAGCTTAGGCCTAAAGTAAAGCTAAAATATTAAAATAAGCAAAAGATAAGCAAAGAAGAAAATAATTTAACTATAAAATGAGAATGGTTTAATAAACTTACAAAATGTTAAAGAAGGAATATCATTAAAATAGCTAAAACCAGTTTTATGGATAGTTACCTACGGTAACTAAGCTTATTTTGTATAACCACTAAAAACGCACAAAAGCCCCTATCTCCAGCAAGACGGTGCTGTGGCTAAAACGGTTTAAAATTAAGCGGCTGTTAAGGCTAATATAACCCGAAGCAAAGTTGCTTAAAGCGTAATAAGCCTGCATATTTAATAACAGCATAAAGTTGGCTACACCGCTGTAAACCCAATTATGGGCGGTATATTCGCCCCAAACATAAACGCCTTGCGGCGTAGGGTCATCGTGGCTGTAGTGGCCGCTAATGCGTGCAGCTTCGTGGCCCTGTAAAAGGAAACCTAACGAACCATTAAAAAGATAGAGGTTATTTTGATATTGGCCGCTTAGTTTAAAATAAATATTATCACCGCCATAAGGAAACCCTAAGTAATGTTCCAGCACCCCGCCGGCCTCACTGCCGTACATATTACCACGCAGGTGAATATCTTTAAACATTGTAAATTTACCTAAAGCAGATTCATCGCCGCGTCCCCATATATAACGGCTGGCCCACAGGGCTTGAAAGCTAACAATTAGGCCGCCGTCAAAGGCAAAGTTTTCCATTGCCATCGCCCGTTCAAAGGGGTTAAAGCGTGGAGCGGCAAAACGTTCGCCGTTGTCAAAAATTTGCCAATCGGCTCCTACATAAAGAGCTAATTGGTTAGGGGGACTGGTAATCGGCTCCCAGCTTAGTTGCAGGTCGTCCATCGAAGCTTCGGCATAAAGGCGAATATTTTGCTCGGTAAATAATTTTTCAAAATTTAAAGTTAAGGCCACATTACCGGCCTCTGGGTTAAAAATATTATGCCATAAAAAAAAGGGGTTGGCGATAAAAAAATTGGCTGCCTGCCCTTGCCAAATAAAACTTTCGGTTAGGCCAACCCGCCAAGTGTCGCGGCTAAAAGCTATTTGATGAACAAAAAAGTAGCGTGATTCTTGAGCAAGATTAAACCAATGTTCGTTATTGTTCCGGTCGGCTTCATTAACTTGCTGCCGGTTCCAATCTAAAAATTTGCCGATAGCCATTGGGTCGTCGATAGCAGCCATAAAATAAAAATGAAAGCGTCCGCTAGGCAGCTGCGGCGTAAAACCGGCCCATAGGCCGTCAAAATAAGGTGCATCGCGGCCGGCCACCAAGTTGTAATCGCCGGCTCCCAAATGCCAGCGGCGGCGGCCTAATGATAACTGGAGTAAATCGCTGTTATAGGCAAGGTAGCCCTGTAAGGGGATATTACTATAAACCGCACTACTAAAACCATAGTTGGCAAAAGGCAGGTTAGAGAAGGTGCTATTATCTTTAAAAGCATAAAAGTGCTGCATAAAATCGAGGTCGGCATAAAAATTAAAGCCAATTATATCGATGTTAAGCGCTAATTTTATTAATCTAGTTTGATTGTAAAAATTTTGAATAGTAAATAAACTGGCCGGCTCTTCAGTAAAGTTAGCGCTGCTTAAGCGCAGCAAAGCCGGATTAATATCAATGATAAAAATATCGCGCCAAATATCGGTGATAGTGCTGGCCGCTAATATTTTATAATTAATTAAAAGCAGCAGTATTATCTTTGTTTTCATACTCCGTTTAAAATACCTTATATTTTACTATAGTGTCAAGCTATTTAATATGAACAAACACTTAAAGGCTTAAACTTTAGTTTAGTAGTGGAGTAATTATTTTTTCTTGGCTAAAAGGCTAACAATTTAAGCTTAATCGTGCTAAACTTAATAAGGAGACTGTATGAAAGAGCATATTAACTACGACGACAATTTATTTTTTATTACGGCCCGCTTAAAACTGCTGGAAGATGCTTTGCATTTAACCCTTGATGAAAGTTTATTTAACGAACTATACAAACACGATATATTTTTATTTGATAATTTATTAACAGTTTTTTATCAGCGTTTAACTAACAGCCGGCAATTACTTAAACTTAACGACTACCTCTTTGAGTTATGCCGGGCTCAAGTTAGTTTGGTTAATATTTTAAATTTTATTTTATATCAAGATACCGCCTTTAATCATAGCTTTTTGAGTGAAACTGATACTTTTAAAGCCATAGCAGGCAGGCAAAAGTTAGCTTACCTAGAGGTGCGCGAGCTTTTAACGGCTAAAGATAAACAAGCTGCCGGTAACGATGTTATTAGTGAAGAAGAATATAATATTTTATTTAGCAGTGATGAGGCCGGCGACTAACAACCCAGCGCCTTTACCCCTTCGGTTTCAATAAAAGTTTTAAGTTTGGCTAAGTAGCTATCGTTAGTGGCCGGTAAGTTATTAAAGCTGTCATCTAAGCAATTAATTGGCCTAAAAGGCAATAACCGCAGCCCTAAAGCCCGGCCGGCCTTAATATGTTTAAGCGCCGTTGTTAGCTGAACCTCGCCACAAAAATGGGGCGATACCACAGCCCTTACCTCAAAGCTTACCTCGCTTTGGTTAAGCAAGTTAAGGCTTTGCCAAACAGGCTCATCATTTAAGCCGGTTAAAGCCAAATGCTCCGCTGTTTTTATATCTACAGCTACGTAATCTAGGTATGGTAATAAAGTAAGCAGCTGTTTAGGCAGGGTACCGTTGGTATCGGCTTTTAGCCGGTAACCCAAAGCTTTAATTTGATGGGCAATTTCGGGTAAATAGGGGTTAAGTAAGGCCTCGCCGCCGCTAAGGACTACCCCTTGCAGCTGCCCGGCCCTAGCCTTTAAAAATTGGTAGATAACCGGCCATTCTTCTAAATTTGTTTCGGTATTTAAAGCCAGCTGGCTGTTATGGCAATAGGGGCAGCGCATATTACAGCCAGCTAAAAATAGCACGCAGCTTAACAAAGATGGGTAATCTGAGAAGCTATTTTTAAGTAAGCTGGCTTGTATCATTTTTACTAAAAATTAAGCCTTAGTTTGCTCAAGCAAATAAGTGGCTAAAATACGGTCGCGCACCAGAATGTGCTTAACCAACCAATTTTTTAAAAAGGCAATAAGTTCGTCTAGGCTAAATTCGCCCCCCTTATATTTTTCTAAGGCGGCCGCTACCTGAACACCAAAGTTTTCGTGCTCTTTTTTATGTTTTGCACTGTCCGGATAGTTAAACTCGTCCATCTGTTTTTCTTCATAGCTAAAATGGTATCCTACATAAGCCCCTAGCCCCGCTAGGATTGTGGCAATGGCTTCAGCCCCTCTTTCTTGCCCTTCATTTACAAGTTGGTCTAAATAATTTACTAGCACCTTGTGTTGGTCGTCCATATCACCAAAACCAACATTTAAAACATCGCTCCAAAGTGTTTGCATTGTACTACTCCTCTTTTATACTGTTATACTGCGCCTTTTAATCATAATTAAGCTGCTTTGAATAAAAAGTATAAACTATATCCGGCAACTTGTCAACTAAGTTATTACGGCACTTATAAATGCACTTAGTATACAAAAGGGTATTATAAACGAAATTGGCTATTCAATAACAACTCTAATTCTTAGCTTGTTCTAATAAATACTTAGCCCAAATACGGTCCTTAACCATAATATGCTTAACCAGCCATTCCTTTAAAAAGGTAACCATTTCGTCCACGTCGTAGTTACTGTTTTGGTACTCACTTACTTTAGCTTGTACAGCAAGGGCAAAGTTTTTGTGCTCTTTTTTATGTTCTTCCAGCTTTACAAAACCGGCGGCGGCAAGTTTGGCCTCTTCGTAACTAAAATGATAATTTACATATTCTTCCAGCCCAGTTAAAACCGCTTTAACTTCTTCGGCATCGTTGGCCTTGGCAGCTACCATTTTATCTAAATAACCAACTAATACCTTGTGTTGGTCGTCAATATCATCAAAACCAATTTTTAAAACATCTCTCCAGAATGTTTGCATTTGTTACTCCTTTTTCTTACTAAAGCCACCTAAATCTTAGGCAGCTTTAGTAAAAAGACTTTGTAAATCGTTAAGATTATTAGCTCGGCAAAGCTCGTTACCGTTTACATCGTAAAAAATTACGGTAGGGGCCGCCAATACTTTTTTGGCTTTAGCTAGGGCAAAGTTAGCCTCTTCGTCTACACTTAAATGCTGGCCGTTAACGGCTAAAGCCTCGACAAAACTTTTAACCGATGGGCAATTAGGGCAGCTGGCTTTGGTAAACAGCTGGTAACTAACAGCTTCGGCACTTAAATTGTTACTGCATTTTAAGGGTTCATTGTTAGTGTCATCAGCGGCAGGGTTAGCCTTTGGTTGACCATTGTTTAACTCAAAGTTTAACCTTTCGTTAAATTCGGCACGTTTTCCTACGTTCCAGTTGCGTACACTGCGGTAATAACCAACAATACGGGCATATACCTCTGCCGTAGGGTCTACATATTGGCTTTCAAGCTCATTAAGTTTAGCTTGTAGCTCGCCGGTGGATAAAGTTTGTAAATTCATTAATTCTCTCCCTTTTTTACCAACAGTTTTTGTTGGTTTTTATATTTTAATTAAATGGTGCCGTTAAGCACTGCGTTTAGCTAACTCTTCTTTTATGGCCGTTATTTCGGCGCTAACCAACCGGTTTTGCTCTTCGCACTTAGGGCAATTAAAGTGCTGGCCAACTAAATAACCATGCCGGGCGCACACACTAAAGACGGGACTTAAGGTAAAATAAGGTAAGCGATAGCTTTGGGCAATATTTTGTACCAGTTTGCGGGTAATTTGCCAATCTTTAATTTCTTCGCCCAAATAGCAATGAAAAACGGTACCGCCGGTATATTTAGTTTGCAGCTCGTCTTGATGGTCTAGCGCCTCAAAAATATCGTTGGTTTGCATAACGGGTAGCTGGGTGCTATTGGTATAGTAAGGGCTTTCTTTATTGCCGCTAACGATAATGGCCGGGTAGTTTTCTTTATCATGCTTGGCAAGACGGTAGCTTGTGCTTTCGGCCGGGCTGGCCTCAAGGTTAAAAAGGCTGCCATATTCTTCTTGGTAATCTTGCATTTTGGCCCGCATAAAATCGAGAATTTCGAGGGCTAAGGCCCGAGCAGCGGGCTGGGTAATGTCGGCGTTAATAAAATTAAAGTTAAGCAGCGCCTCGTTCATACCGCAAATACCAATGGTGTTAAAGTGATTATCTAGGTGCTTTAGGTAATGCTTAGTGTAGGGAAAGAGGCCGGCTTCCATGAGCCGTGCTACCACCTTACGCTTGGCTTGTAAACTTTCGGCGGCTAAATTCATCACGTGGGTGAGCCTAGCAAAAAAATCTTCTTTGTTTACAGCTAAAAAGGCCAGCTGCGGCAGGTTGATGGTAACCACCCCGATACTGCCGGTAAATTCGTCGCTGCCAAATAATCCGCCGCCGCGCTTGCGCAGCTCGCGTTTATCTAGGCGTAAGCGGCAGCACATACTGCGTACATCTTCGGGGTTAAGGTCGCTGTTGATAAAGTTTTGAAAATATGGTGTGCCATATTTCCCAGCCATCTCGAAGAGCAGCTTGGCATTTTCGCTCTCCCAAATAAAGTCTTTAGTAATATTGTAGGTAGGGATAGGGTAAGCAAAGCCGCGCCCATTAGCATCGCCGGCCAGCATTATCTCTAAAAAGGCTTTATTTACCAGCGCCATCTCGGCAGCACAGTCTCCGTAAGTAAAAGGCTGCTCACGTCCGGCGACAATCGCCTTGCGTTCTTTTAAATCGTCGGGACAAGTCCAATCTAAGGTAATGTTGGTAAAAGGCGCTTGGGTGCCCCACCTGCTTGGCGTATTAACCCCAAAGATAAAACTTTGCACGCATTGTTTAACTTCGTTATAGTTTAGGTTATCGGCTCTAATAAAAGGAGCAAGATAGGTATCAAAGCTGCTAAAGGCCTGCGCCCCAGCCCATTCATTTTGCATAATACCCAAAAAATTAACCATTTGATTAACTAAAGTAGAAAGATGCGCCGCCGGCTTGCTGGTAATTTTGTCGGCTACACCTCCTAATCCTTCTTCGATAAGCTGCCTAAGCGACCAGCCGGCACAATAAGGGCTAAACATAGATAAATCGTGCAAATGCATAGCACAGCTGCGGTGAGCCTCCGCTATTTCGTGGCGGTAAACATTTTTAAGCCAATAATTAGCGGTAACGGTACCGGCATTGTGTAAAATAAGGCCGCCCAAACTAAAATTGACATTGGCATTTTCGTTAACGCGCCAATCGCTGCGGTCTAGGTAACTATCTACCAGTGTGCTTACATCTAAAGTTAGCTTAGCCTCACGAATATCGCTGCGCCGGCTGCGGTATAAAATGTAGCTTTTGGCTAAATCTTTGTGCTTTTCTTCTATAAGTACATCTTCTACTAAATCTTGTATCTCTTCTAGGTGCGGTACACTGCCGCTGTGGCGGCCGGCCAGTAGTTCTTTAACTTTAGCGTCAACCTTTAAAGCCAGCTCTTCGGCCAGTTTGAGGTTAGCCTCTTTACGGCTGGCCTTAATAGCTTTGTTAATGGCTACCACTATTTTTTGCTTGTTATAGGGCTCAACTTCACCTGCTCTTTTTGTAATGTAGGTTAAAGTTGCGTCTTCTTGTTTATGACCTAGTAAAACTTTCCAATCTAGCATTTTAATTATTCATTTCCTTTATAATAGCTACAAATTCTTCAATATTATCAAAATTACGATAAACGCTGGCAAAACGTACATAGGCCACTCTGTCTACCTCGTAAAGCTTTTTTAATACCAGCTCACCCAGTTGGGTACTGGCAATTTCGCCTTTAGCCCGGCCGGCCTTTGCTCGCCCCAGCTCGGCGGCTTCGGTTGTTACCCAGTCGATAATATCATCTATATCGTCTGCACTAATGGGCCTTTTGCGCAAGGCTAGCTCGAGGCCTTTGCGTAGCTTTTCGCTATCAAAGTGCTCGCGCTTATTATTTTTTTTAACTACCTTAAAAGGTTTTTGCTCAATTTTTTCGTAGCTGGTAAAGCGGTGGCCGCATTGCAAACACTCGCGCCGGCGGCGAATAAAATCGCCTTCATTATTACTGCGCGAATCCATAACACGGTCGTTATCTATAAAACAAGCGGGGCAACGCATATACACTACCTATAGGTAATTAAGTTAAAAAGTTTCCTTTTGTACCATAACTATAGCATACCAATTTTATTAAAACAAGTAGTTTTTAGCTGTGCTAATAGCCATAAAACAGATTAATAACAAATTATGCTCAAGTTTTTTATTAACAAACCGATGTACTATAAACAGATGGTAACTATTTAAAAAAAGTACAAAAAAACTAAAAATTTTTGCGTAGTTTGTTACTACTTAAGACAATTAAGTGCTGCGGTTATTATAAATAGGTTTAGTAATTAAATTCACTTTTTAGCAGTTGCTTTTTTACAAAAGGCAGGTTATAATATAGTTGTTTTGTAACTAGGGCCGTTTTTATTATTGCAAGAGTAAAGCAACTCTTTTTTATTTAGCAAATTATTTTGCTGCCGCTTGTAATGATAAAATTACAAAATAGCTTTCTTATCTAATAAGATATGTTGTTATAATACTAAGTATAATTATAAGGAAAAAATGCATGAATGTTACAGCCATCTTAGCAAGTCCCCGTCGCCATTCGGCCAGCAGTGCCTTTGGCGAATATTTTTTAAGTAAACTTGCCGAAAAAAACAAAGCCGGCTGTCATATTAACAAATTTATTTTACGCGGTATGCAATATTCGGGCTGCAAGGGCTGCTATTTTTGCCAAACTAAACAAGACAACTGTGTTTTAGATGACGATTTAACCGAAGTTTTTCAAAGCCTATACAAAACCGATATTTTACTTATTGCTACCCCTATTTATTTTGGGCGCGACCCTAGCCAGCTGGCAGCTTTTGTAGATAGGTGCAACCAGTTTTATGTGAGCAACTTTTTAATTTCTAACGAAAAATCTAAGCTGACCAAAGGTAAAACACTGGTTTTACTAACCACGCAAGAGCAAGCCGGTATTCATCGCTATCGCGACCTGCATAATAGCTTTCATTTTTACTTTAAACAATTTGGTTTTACCAATTTTTATGCTATCAGCGAAGATTTACTGAGTATCGAGTTTGATTTAAACGACCATAAACACTTTTATGATACTATCGATGCTTGTGTAGCTAAAGTGGCCGAGCCCTTTAAGCCTTAACCTTGACCAAGTTTTATTTAAAATCCCCTTATTAATAAGGGTTTTGTTTTACTTAAGTCATTATAAATTTTAGCTTAACTTTTTCTTGACTTCCCCATGGTTCAGTGTTATAATACTATTGTTTTGATTGAAATATTTAAGGAGGGGTTATAAATATATGAATGTTATAGCAATACTGGCAAGCCCTCGCCGTAACTCGGCCAGCAGCGCCTTTGCCGAATATTTTTTAAATAAGCTCACCGAAGAAGATAAAGCCGGCTGTAATATTAACAAATTTATTTTACGCGGTATGCAATATTCGGGCTGCAAGGGCTGCTATCTTTGTCAAACTAAAGCCACTGCCTGCGTTTTAACCGATGACTTAACGGAGGTTTTTGAAAGTTTACACCAAGCCGATATTTTATTTATAGCTACCCCCATTTATTTTGGGCGAACGCCCAGCCAATTATTAGCTTTTACAAACCGCCTTAAGCAGCTTTCTATAGATAATTCTTTAACAAAAACAAGATTACCCGGCGGTAAAACTGCTATTCTACTAACTACACAGCAACAAGAAGATGTTCATTATTATCGCGATTTACGCAATAGCTTGCACTACCAATTTAAACAATTTGGGTTTACCAATTTTTATACTATAGGTAAAGGTTTACTGGGTATCGAATTTGATTTAAATGACTGTAAAGACTTTTACGATACTATCGATGATTGTGTAGCTAAAGTGGCCGCACCTTTTAAGCGCTAAAAATTTATAGTACTACAGCATAAAAATACTTAATTGCTTTTTTATGCAAAACACAAAAGGGCTTGTTTTTTTACGTTTATTTAACGATATTAAAGCTAATTACAAATAAGTAAATTATGTGTTCGTTGTGTTATATAATCTTAGCTGCTATTAACTTAATTTTTGGTTGATTTTTTTACCGGCAAATGTTATAATACTCTTAATCTGACTAAAGTGTTTAAAAAGGTATAGATATATGAATATTACTGCTATTTTTGCCAGCCCGCGCCAAAACTCGGCCAGTAAAGCTTTTGGTAAATATTTTTTAAATAGAATTGCCGAAAAAAGTACGGTTCAATGTAATATTGACACATTTACTTTGGGTGATATGCAATATGGGGGCTGTAAAGCTTGCTATCTTTGCCAAACAGAAGAAGAACTAGGTGTTTGCAAAGAGACAGACGATTTAATAGAGGTTTTTGCTAGCCTGCGTAAGGCCGATATTTTATTTATGGCTACTCCTATTTATTTTGGCAACTTGCCTAGCCAATTAAAAGCCTTTACGGATAGATGTAAGCAATTTTTTATGAGCACCGCTTTAGGTTTAGGCCAAATATCTAGCTTACCCAGTGGTAAAATCCTTGTTATGCTAACCACTCAACAGGTATACGAAGTTACTAAGTACGAAAAACTACGGAAACTCCTTCATTATTTTTTTAAACAGCTTGGTTTTACCGACTTTTATTTTATAGGCGAAGATTTACTGAGTATCGAGTTTGATTTAAACGAACATAAAACTTTTTATAATATTATTGATAACTGTATAGATACCATAATTAACCCCGCCGATAGGCTATAAACAGCCGGATAATTAAATCCCCTTCGTTAACGAAGGGGATTTAGCAGGTTACCTATAATTTAAGCACCTTTATACTTAAAGATAAAGGCGCTTTATAATTTTTATTTATTGCCATTGGGCATAAACGGTTAAATTATTATTAACAAGTATCCTATCACCGGGGGCTAGTAGGTTGCGGGCATTTTCCACGCGCCAACCGGCAAAACTTTGACCGGCCGGTGGGGTAAAGCTGTTTTGCGGCAGCACAATGTAATCGGCGCTGGCGCCTGTAGTTACAGCTGCTGCTGTCCCGCTGCCGCCATTAGCGTTAAAGCTTACACTGTGGTTAGCAAAAGGCCTAAGCGCACCTAAACCGGTGGTATCCACAATACTGCCGGCTCTGGGCCGTAAAAAATCGCCCCATAAAATATCGCCATTCCCATCGCGTTGGATAAAGTTAATGGTATCGGCTATATTACGCACTAACGCATCTTTACTGGTACCTCTAAGCATACCGGCGCCTTCGGCGCCCGGCCTAATAAAGAGCGGTCTGCTTACCGAGACGAAATCGGCCTCCGTAATGGTAGTGCCATTAAAGTTGGTAACGCCATTCACATTAAGGGCGGTGTTGGTAACGGTGCCCGAGATAGAGTCGTTGCGTACCCAACCGGTTACTCCCGTTGTACGGGCGGTGCGTACCGAAACCGAATTAATAATTTCGTTGCGTACTTCGGCGTTAGGGTCTACCCTTAAGAAGAAGTTTTGGTCAACGGCATCTAAAGCGGTGGCGTTAATCACACGAATGTCGCCGGGGTTAAAATTATCGGAAAAGTTGGCCATAATGTTGTCAAAGGCTATGCTGTTAATTAAAATGTGGTCGCTGGCTTGCGCCTCACCGCCAAATTTAAAACCGTTAGAACCATTGGCAAAGGCCACCGCTCCATCAAAAAGGATAGGCGCACTTGGCCCTGTCGATACGTTGGTAAATAAATCGTAGCCATCGTCTTCGTTGTTGTGGGCTACCGTACCACGCAGCACATTACCGGGCCCTACACGTTGTAGTTTATAGCCGTCAACTTGGTTAAAGTCGCCGCCTCTTAGGCCGTAACGAGCAGTGGTGTTAAGCAATAGGTTACCACGTTGCCAAGTACCTTGCGGCACACCGGCTCCGGTACCATTAACCTGAAAGCCGGCATTGCCTACGTAAAATTCGGCGATAATTCTTTCAAGCACGTTAAAATCGGAGTGGGTAGTGGCAGAATCGCGTATCTCTACAGGCACAACATTGTTAGGGCCTAAGCGGTTATCCATATCGGCGCCACCGGCACTAAAGCCCATCACATGCCAGTAACTTGCACCCGGTTCAATAGCAATACGCCTAAATTTTATCTGGTTAACGGGTACACCGGGTGCCGGCATTATGCGTGCCAAGCTATCGCTAGGGTCGGCGGTAAGGGCATTAAGCGGGTTATTTAACCTTTGCGGAGTAACGGCGGCCTGTGTAATGGCCCCGCGTATACCGCGTATGATTAAATCGTAATCGGTATAATTGCCGGCCACAACATAGATGGTTTGGCCGCGCTCAACTACAGTTAAGGCATTTTCAATCGTCATTAGGTTAGCTGCCGAGCTACCCGACCCATTACCGCTAGCCGACCGGCCTGCCCAGATAACCGGCCACGAAGCCGAAACTTTATTTGGGTTATGGTTAATGGTAAAACTGCCCGTTACTACATCGCGGTTTGGGGCATTAGCCGCGGTAGGGGTATAACGCCAAGTAAATTCGTTAGCACCGGCGGTTAAGGTTACATCACGGCGTACATCAACATAAGCGGTTGTTGTTACATTATTGGCTATCTCTGCACCATTATGGCTAATAGTGATAGTACCGGCGTAATTAGGCAATAGGGTTAAGGTATAAGCGCTTAAGCCGGTTTCACCGCTAACCGAGCTATTAACTACGGCAGGTGCCGGCCAGCGGTACCCTTGATGAGGGTTAGCGGTAACCTCGCCGTTAAAGCGGCCGGTTCTTTCAAGATGAATATCTTCTACCAAGATACGGGCGCCGCGAGCAGCAAAAAAGCCCCAAAACATTGTAGAGCCATCGATACGGGTAGCGATATTTTGGTCGGCCACATGCATACGTGGCGAAATAATATCAAGCCCGTCTTCAGAGAAAACAGTGGTAAAAAAACCTTCATCGGTGCGTTCAATTTCGTAAATAAAGCGAGTGCTAAGTTCGGCACGGCTGCTAAAGTTGGTAGTTTCTACCACACTAACGGCAGCGCCAATGGCGTTATTTAACATCGTACCATCGCGGCCAAAAGCGCCGTAGAAGGTAGGGCCGGCATTGGTGCGGCCAAAAACACCCAAAGCGGTAAAGTTAGAGATAGCCACAGTTTCTTCGGTAGAGGGGTCGATAGGGTCGGTTCGTGGCGGCCCTAAGGTATCGCGTACCATTAAACCGGCAGCAACTTGTCCGTTTTCGGCCATTAAGGTATCGCGGCCAAAGTTACCCACGTGTAATAACGAAACGGTACCGCGCATACGGTAATTAAAGCGGGCATCTAGCTCGGTGTACAAAAAGGTAAGGCCGTCTTGTCCGGCGGCAATTTTACCGCCCCTGCTTTCGATGATAAATTGGTCGTCTGCTCTAAGCCGTACAGGGCTGCCGTTACGCATAGCGGTGGCTCGTTCTTCGGCGCTAGGAACAAAACCGGCGCGGTTATCGTTGGCGGTGTTACCTGTTGCCGTGCCGTTACCCGGCGCACTGGCTCTTTGCACAAAGACCGGGTTGTGCCAAACGTAGTTGACACCCATTTGGGCCTGACCGGGAGCGTTGGCCCCAAGGTCGAAGGTAAGGTCGACCGATTGCCCAAAGGCTATCGAGTTCCAATTAACATTGCGGGTAATATCCCTAGGGCCATCGTTATTGCAGCTAGCAATGGCTAAGCTAACGGCCGTTACGGCAGCGATAGCTTTAAGTTTTTTAAACATAACTTCCTCCTTTAAGTAAGTTAGCATAATACTTTATCATTATAGCATAAGATTAAGCTTTATGAATATATCAATTACAATAATTTTACAACTAAGCTTATTTTGCAGTCCAAAAAACTTATATAAAAGCGGCAGTATCGCCTCTTGCCAAAAAAGTTTAAATAGGCTAATATAAACAAATTGTTTGCTAATAATTTGAGGAGTTATTAAATATAATGGATAAATTGCTATTAAAAGCCGAAGAACGTACCGATTTTGGCAAAAATGCCATGAACCGCCTGCGTAATAGCGGAAAAATTCCGGCTGTAATTTATGGACAAGGCACTGTAAAACATGTAAGTGTTGATGAAGGCGACTTTAACTTAAAATTTAGGCACATTTCGCCCAAAACCATTGTACCGCTAGAGTTAGCCGGTAAAAAAATGGAAATTTTAGTACAAGATTTTCAGCACGATATTGTGCGTGATAAAATTTTGCACATCGATTTTTACGAGTTTGTTCGTACCGCCAGTGTTAAACGTAAAGTAACCGTTAAATTAGTTGGCACACCGGTTGGTTTACGCGAAGGCGGCAGCCTGCAAAACCTTTTGGCTGAGCTTGAGGTGGAAGCTATTGAGCGTTTTATCCCAAGTGTGATAGAGGTTAATGTTAGCTCGCTTAAAGTGGGTGATAGTATTACGGTAGCCGATGTTAAAGCCGGCGAAAATGCCAAGTTTGTAACTAAAGGCGATAGCGTAATAGCCAAAGTAGCTTAATAGACTAACCGGCTTATGGCAGCTTTTTTGTTAATGGGGCTTGGTAACCCAGGCCCTGCTTACCACCTAACACGGCATAACGCCGGTTTTTGTGTGTTAGATAACTTTGCGGCTAGCCACGAAGTTATTAAGCACAAAACGGCATCTAACTATAGTTACACCAAACATTTAGTAAACGGTGCAGTTTTTTATTGCGTTAAACCTTTAACTTATATGAATTTATCCGGTAACATCTTGAATGACATTAAAAAAAAGACCGGGTTAGATACCGAAAATTTAGTAGTTATTTGTGATAACCTCGATTTACCGCTCGGTCGTTTAAGGTTAAAACAAGGCGGCGGTAGTGCCGGTCAAAAGGGACTGCAAAATATTATTGAAAGAGTGGGAACAGCTAACTTTGCCCGGCTTTATGTAGGTATTGGCCGGCCGCAGCCACCCTTTACAGTGGTAGATTATGTGTTAGGCCGCTTTCCACCAGTAGAAGAAGAAATTTTTTTAGCCGGTTGCGCCGGTGCCGCTCATTTTTTAGCCCAGCTTAATGGCACTAACTTTGCAGAGGTACAAGCTAAAATAAATGCAGGTTAATAAAAAAATTAAAAATGGCTTTATACTTTGTATGGTGTTTAGCACTTTTTTTCTTTATGGGTAAGCTAACAAAATAAATGACCATAACTCAAAAGTTTATACAGGCTCTCAAGAGTTTTTCTTTAAAAGATACCATCATTGTTGCTTGCTCCGGCGGCAGCGATAGTATGGCTTTAGCCGCCCTACTGGCCGAGACTAAACAGCTACATCAAAAGGAAGTAGTTTTAGCTCATTTTAATCATGGTCTGCGGCCGGCGGCTGAAACAACTGCCGACCTTGAGGTAATTAAAAGTTTGGCTAATCGTTATAACCTAAAATTATATGTGGAGCAGGCTAAATTAACGATAGTAAAAAACGTAGAGGCAACGGCTCGTAATGCTCGTTATAGCTTTTTAGAAGAAGTAGCCGCTAATTATAACGGGGCGAATATAACCACTGCCCATACGGCAAATGACCAACTAGAAACGGTTTATCTTAGGTTTAGCAGCAAAGCGGGATTAATGGGGTTAAAGGGTATCCCTGTTCAGCGCGGGATAATCATCAGACCGTTACTATCTGTTTATAAGCATGAACTAGAAGATTATTTAGTTAAAAAACAAATTGTTTGGCATAACGATAGTACTAATAACGATACTAAATATAAACGCAACCGGCTAAGACAAACCTTGCCCAGTTTTAATCAATTAGATTCAAACTTTAATACCGCTTTGCTTAACTTGGCTAAACGCGCCGATGAGGGCGAAACTATGCTTAACTACTTAGTAGATGAGGCGTTAAGCCATTTAATTGTTAGTGAAAATAGTTTTGCCTTGCCCTTAAGTAAATTTAACCAATATCCGCAGGTGGTACAGCGGCAGTTACTTTATACCCTTTTTAATAAATTAATGAAAGGTAAAGTATCACCGGCTTTTAGGCTGCCCGAAAAATTTTTACAGCTTAACTTAACTAAACAATATCCGGTTTTAGCGCAAGGTTTTGGGGTAAAAATTATTAAACAAAAAAGTTTATTAATTATGGCTGCCAATCCGTAAAGAGGTCAATTAAAGCTAAGGTTACATTGCCTTTTTTGCCGCTATTTTATATAATAAGGTTACACGATGTAAAATTAAGGAGATAGCGATGCACTTTGAAATAACCAATTTAACCCACGATGAAATTGAGCACTTAGAAGAATTGCTCGAAAAATATGACTTTAATTTTAAAGGTTATAAAGCTATCGATGATATAGATATAGGTATAAAAGTTGATGGCAAGCTGGTAGCCGGTATTAGCGGCCGGATAACCGAATATAAAATATTATATGTAGATACTCATTTTGTCGCTGCCGAATACCGTAATAAAGGGCTGGGTAAAAAGCTCCTATTGGCCTTAGAGGACGAAGCCCATAAACGCGGGGTTGGGACTATTAGGTTAGATACCTTTAACTGGCAAGGGCCTAAATTTTATCAAAAGCTGGGTTATAAATTGGTGGGTCAATACGAAAATAAAGAAGAAGGATTTGCCGAGCTTTTTTTTGTAAAAGATTTAACTGCTGGCGGCAAAGCTATAAAAGCCAAAATTAAATAAAAAAGGTAAAATTTTTATGCGTGTAAGCTTTAACGAAATGCTTACTGTAATGCAAACATGCTTACTAAAGTATGGTGTAAACGAAGATATTGCTAAAGAATGTGCCCATAATTTAGCCGAAAATAGCTTAAGCGGTGTTTATTCGCACGGGTTAAATCGTTTTCCGCGTGTTATTGCTATGTTAAAAAATGGCCATATTAAACCTAACAACCGGCCAACTTGCCTAGAGGCTTTTGCCGCCCTAGAGAGATGGGACGGTAATCTGGGTATGGGCAATACCAATGCTATTTTTACGATGAATAGGGCCATTAATTTGGCCGAAAATTATGGCGTAGGTACGGTAGCTCTGCGTAACACCAACCATTGGCAGCGCGGCGGAGCCTTCGGAGTGCAGGCGGCCAAAGCCGGCTATATTGGCCTTTGTTTTAGTAATACTATGCCTAATATGCCTGCTTGGGGGGCAACCGATAGAAGGCTAGGTAATAACCCCTTAGTATTGTGCCTGCCCTATAAAGATGATTATGTAATGATAGATAGTGCGATGTCGCAATTTTCTTATGGAGCCCTCGAACGCGCCCGGTTAGAGGGCAAGGAGCTACCGGTAGCCGGCGGCTACGATAGCCATAACAATTTATCGACTAATCCGGCCGCTATAGAAGAGACTAAACGCTTATTACCAATGGGCTTTTGGAAAGGCTCTGGTTTTTCTATCTTACTCGATTTACTAGCCGCTACCTTAGCCGGCGGCCTTGCCGTTTGCGATATTGGTCGGCAAGGTAATACCCCTACCGATGAATATAATCTTAGTCAAATATTTATTGCTATAAAAGTTAATGATAAAGCCGCCAATGACCAGTTAGTTAGCCGTGTTATTGCCGATATTAAAGCTTCGTTACCTATGAACGCCACTAGCCCGGTATTATACCCCAGCGAACGGCAAAAAGAGCTTTACCGCCAAAATAGCCAACTAGGTATTCCGGTAAATAAAACTATTTGGGAAAATGTTTTAAGTTTATAATTCTAAACTTTAGTGGCTGGCGGCCGTTACCCTACCGCTGCCGCTAATGTTAGTAGTTACGCTTGGCGGGTTGCCGCTATATTCTATCCGGCCACTGCCGCTTACGGTGGCATTTAAGCTATTGGCAACATAAACCGCCGCCCGCCCGCTGCCGCGCAGAGTAATAACGGAGTTATTTATGGTAAAGCTTTCACCACTAAAGCGTCCTGAGCCCGAAATAGTAATGTTGGCATTGTGGCTATTACCTAAAATGGTCATACGACCGGAGCCGGAGATGGCTGCCGTAAGGTTTTCACCGGTAAAATTGCCGTTCAAACGGCCTGAGCCCGAGATAGTAATGTTAATATTAGAGCTATTACTTAAAACAGCCATACGGCCGGAGCCGGAGATAGTAGCTGTAAAGTTATTAGCCTGTATGGTATCATCGCTGTTAAAACGTCCTGAACCCGAAATGGTAACACCGCTTAAAGTTGGAGCATAAACCTCTATAAGCAGTTCGGTAAACCAATATAAACCACTTTTAGTGCCTATCTCTAAGGTATTGCCCCTTATAATGGTTTCGACATTATCGATAAGGTTAGAATCGGCCTTAACCACCACTCGATAATTTGGGCTATGGTGAAACTGCACCCGGCTACTACCGTTAATACGAATAGCCTCGAAAGCGGTAACAGCACGCTCTTCGGCAATAATAATACCATTACCTCTAAGGCAAGAGGTAAATAATAAACTTATAAAGATGGCTAAGATACCTAATTTTTTCATATTACCGGTATTGTAACATTTATAATAGAGTTTGCCAATAGCTTGGTGGGGTTTTTAACCACGGGAAACCCCGTTATTAGTACTATAACGCTGCGTGTTATTGTTTTGGCTTTTTTAGTAAAGGCCTTGCAGGCATGGTATAAAAAAGTAAAATTAAAAGCTGAAGAAACTTTAATACCAAAGGAATAGCTATGCTTAATTTTATTATCAGTTTTTACTAATAAATTTATCTTTACTCCTTACTTTAAAATGCAAAACCGTTTCCCTTAAAACAGTGGCCGAACTACTAAGAATAGTAATGGCTTTAACTAACTCTTCGGTGCTGGCGGTGTTGTTATGGGTAGAGCTATCTAGCTGGTGCATGGCTTGCTCTATTTGGGTTATGCCTGCCCGTTGCCCACGGCTAGCTACGGCAATTTCCTGAATAAGCTTAGCCGTTTGTTGAATTTGCGGCACAATTTCGTTAATAAGCGTACCGGTGTTTTCGGCAATGAGTAAGCTTTCTTTGCTTAATGCAGCTATCTCGGTAGCGCTTAAACTGCTGCGCTCGGCTAGTTTACGTACCTCACCAGCTACGACGGCAAAGCCACGCCCAGCATCCCCCGCCCGCGCGGCCTCAATGGCGGCGTTAAGAGCCAATAAATTGGTTTGGCTGGCAATTTCTTCAATAACAATAATTTTTTCGGCAATACTTTTCATAGCCGTTACGGTTTGGTTTACTGCCTTACCCCCTTGTAGGGCATTGGCGCTGGCCTGTTGCGCAATGTGTTCGGTTTTGCCGGCATTTTCGGTGTTGTTTTCGATGGTGTTTACCATTTCTTTAATGTTTTCACTTATCTCTTTACTACTAGCGGCTTGTGTACTGCTGCTTTGCGAGATGTGCTCGATAGAGCCATAAATATTAGTTATGCCATCGGTAATAGTTAAGGTGCTACTTTGCACCTTAGTGATGGCCTCAACTAATTGCTCTTGCATAACGTTAAGGGTTGAAGCAATATCGCCTATTTCATCGCGGCCTGTGCGTTTAATGGGCTCTCTAAAATCCATTTTGGCTAATAAATCGGCCTCTTGGTTAATTTTACGAATGGGCAACACCAGCTGATAGCGGGTAAAAAAAATGGCAAAGATAAGGGCAATAACCACCGAAATACCCAGCACGCCAAAGAGAGTAAACAGCGTATTTTCGCGTGAAATGTTAATATAGGTCATATCGTAGTCGGCGGCCCAAACGGCAATAACGCGGCCATTTTCTATAACGGGTAAAAAGCCCGCCACAAAGGTGCCAAATTCGTCGGTAAACATATCGGTGGTAACGGGCTGGCCCGTAATAAAGGCAGCCGAAATTTCGGGCGGCGTTTTTTCCCATTCATAGCCCACATAGGCCATGTAAGTAGAGGTTAAAAAAGAATAGTGGCTGCCTTGTTGCTGTACCAAGTAAATAAAAGCTAGCCCAAAGTTATCGGCTATAGCGGTTAGGCTTTTAATAAGCTCGCTATGAAAGGCGTCATCTATACCTTCGGTTTCAAGGTGGCTAACCATTTGGCTGTTAATAGGGTGTAAATCGTACACCAATGAAAGCACATTGGTTAAGGTGCTTTCATAACTATCGCTAACAAAGCGTTGATACTGAAAAAACAGCGGCAAGGCGGCAATAGCAAAAACTAGCGAGCCTAGCGCCAAAAATAAAAAGAAGAATTTCCACCTTAAACTATATATACCCATAATATATTTATTCCTTTTGTTAGCAAATAATCCCTTATTAAAAAGGACACATTTAATACCATTATACTTATAATGCTTAAGCGCCATATTTTTTAGCATGAATCCTTAGATTAGTCAAGCTTGTTTTTTTTGAATATCTTTTTTTATGCTAAAATTTTCTATATTTCATATTTTAGTACCTATGCTGGATAGTTACCCTTTTGCCGTTATTTCTTAAACATCTGAACGAGTATAACAGAGTTTTCCTTTGGCATAATAAGCTTAAAGTTGTCTAAACTATCTATTTCTAGTAAAAGGAGGTCGCCTTGCTCAAGAATGTATTTTTGACCCAGCACAAAGGCTTTTACTTCGTCATTTAAGGCATACAAAGCAGTAAACCCAGCTGTAAATTGATATTGGCCGCTCTTACTCACAGCCTGCATTTTACCGTCCCAGCCGTCAGCTAACATAAGGCCAATATCTGTACACCGGCCGTAAGAAACTGTTAGCCACTCGCCGGCAAACTTGGCGACCTCAAAAGGGTTAAGTTCTGCTTCGCCTTGTCCGGTAAAGGCTAACTTCAAGGGCGCATTTAACGGCATTAAAATACGCCGGTAGCCGGGTAAGCTGGTAAAAGTTGAGGGGCTTTGGTTAACCGTTGCGGTAGAAAGGCGAAGTTGAAAGTTACGCTTAGCATAACTTGCCTCTGCCGGATATAAAAAAAGTTGGGTGGTACACCCCCCACCCCAATTACTGGTAGAAAATTCTTCTTTGCTTATTAGAGAAATTTTTTGCATATCTCTCCTCCTTCCCCAAAAATTAAAGCTATATTTTACACTATTTTTTCTAACGTGTTTCTCTATGTTGTCATTTTACAAAATTTAAATATTAAAATTTGTTGATATAAAAGCTATTAAGCAGCCTTGTAAAAAAGGCCATTAAATATTAAACTGACTAGGTGGTTCAATATATTGTTAATAGGTTAATAGTGGCTTTTTTAATGCTGATTGCTATCTCTTTAATCATTTTTTATTTAATGTGGCTTATGCCGGGCGATGCTTTAACGGCTTTTTATGACGAAGACAGCCGTAATTTACTTGGACTAAACCGCTCTTTTGGACAAAGTTACTTAAGCTGGCTAACGGCTTTGTTAAGCGGTAACTTTGGCTTTAGTTATCTTTATCATCAGCCTATTAGCGCCATTATCGGGCCGTTTTTAAGGCTTTCTTTGGTCTTACAAAGTTTGCCGTTCTTCTTGGCGTTTTTATTGGCCATTTTCTTAGCGGCTTATCAAGGCTATAATTTAAACAAGCCCCAGCAAAAGGTGTTAAGTTTATTAATGCTGCTTATTGCCGGTATCCCGGTAATGATATTAGCTTTAGCTTTACAATATTTGTTCGTTTTTAGATGGCCGCTCTTTCCTCTTTACAGCGTAGCGGCGGCTTTTAACCAAAGTATTTGGCCCAGCCTTATTTTACCGGCTTTTATTATATTTATAAGGTACTTAAGTTTATTTAGCCGCTATCTAAAGGAACATTATATTACCGTTTTTAGGCAGCCTTATAGCGAAATGGTTCATTTTAAAGGCGGCGGCACTACAGCCATATTTATCCATAGTTTAGCCCCGCTTAGTGCGGCTTTTATCCAGCTGTTTATGCTTAATTTGCCCAGTTTACTCAGCGGCAGTTTGGTGCTGGAAACTATCTTTGGTTTGCCGGGCTTAGGCCGGTTGTTTTACGAGGCCGTTATTGGCCGCGATAGTGCGCTGGTACTTTTTTTAGCTGCCATTTTCGCCGGTGTTTTGTTATTGGCCAGTATCATAGGCGATTTGCTGGCGGCTTTAATTGATAAAAGGATTGCCTATTAGGCAAAAAAGCTCTATACTGTATCCGGCTAAAACTATGGCAAATATTAAATTAAAGATAGGCTTAATATTAATAATTTTAATAACTTTGCTGGTTATTTTGCTGCCGGCTTTATCACCCTACAGCGCCCATAGCATTAATGTAGAAAAGTTGAGTTTGCACCCCAGCTGGCAGCACCCGCTAGGCACCGACCGTTTAGGGCGCGACTATCTTACCCGCCTTTTTTTAGCGGGGCGGTTAAGTTTATCTGTTGCTTTATTTTCGGCCTTATTAACCACTTTGCTGGGGTTAATTGTGGGCCTAAGCGCCGCCTTATTGGGCGGTAAGGCGGATAAAATACTTATGCGGCTGGCCGAGCTGATAAGCAGCTTACCTTTTATCCCGCTGGCCATTATTTTAATGGCTTTTTTAGCTTTTCAGCTTGATGCGGGGAGTAAAACATTATTTATTGTGCTATTAATTGCTCTGCTTAGCTGGCCCAGTACCGCCAGATTAATGCGCGGTAATATTTTGCATTTAAAAAATGAAGATTACTTATTAATAGCCACCGCTATGCAATTAAACTTGGCTCATAAAATAAAATATTATGCTTTGCCGGCTATTTTACCGCAGCTGGCCATTAATAGCGCCGTTAATTTTGGCCGTGCCTTAACTAGCGAGGCTACGCTTTCTTTTTTAGGGTTAGGTTTTACCGAACCTTTGCTCTCTTGGGGAACATTACTGGCTGCCGGCCGCAGTTTTGATGTGCTTACCAACCAATATTATATGTGGTTAAGTAGCGCCATCTTACTGATAGTTGCCCTGCTGGCTGTAAATTTAATCGCTGAAAGCGCCCGCACTTTAAGGAATAAGAAATAAATGCTGTTAGCCGTTAATCATCTTAAAGTAGCTATAAATAACAACACTATTATTGATGAAGTCGGCTTTAATTTAAAAGCCGGCCAAACTATGGCTTTATTAGGTACCAGTGGCAGCGGGAAGAGCACGTTATTAAGGGCTTTAATGGTAGCCGCTAACTTAAAAATAAGCGGCAGCATTTTCTTTAATGGCCAAAACTTATTATCTATGAGCAGCAAGCAGTTACAAGCTGTACGCGGTAAAGAGATAGCTTATTTGCCGCAACAGCCTTTAGCCGCTTTTAACCCGGTGCTTAGCTTGGGTTACCAACTTACCGAGGCTGCTAAGTTGCATAAGCTGCCCGCAGCTGTAAAAGAAGAGCGTTTAAATTATCTGCTGGTTAAGGCTCAGTTACCGAAAGGGGTGCTAAAAAAACGAGCCGAGCAACTATCCGGTGGTATGGCAGCCCGGTTAATGCTGGTAATGGCTTTGCTTAATAGCCCCAAACTGTTAATTAGTGATGAACTCACAGCTAGCCTTGATGAAGCTACAGCCAAGCAAATTATGCAGTTTATTAAAGATGAACAGGCCGAGCGGGCAATGGGGCACCTTTTTGTTAGCCACAATTTAGCTTTAACGCGGCAATTTGCCGACAGGGTTATGCAGCTTAAAGAAGGTAAACTTAATGAGATAAATAAAGAGAGCTTAGTTTACCCTATTAATAAGGAAAGACAAACGGTTCAAATAGATAGCAAAGCTAAACCGCTGCTGCAATTAACGGCCATCAATAAAAGTTATGGTAAAGAGCAAGTATTAAATAATATTAATTTAACCATTTACCCGCATGAAACTGTGGTATTATTAGGCAAAACCGGCAGCGGTAAAAGTACTTTAGCGCGTCTTATTTTGGGGCTAACTAAGGCCGACAGCGGCCATATTGTTATAAACGAAAAAGCCGTTATCCCGCTGGCTTTAATTTTACAAGAAAGCAGCCGGGCTTTTAATCCTTATCAAAATATGCTTTTTAATTTAAGTGAAGCTGCCTTAGCTCACAAACTGTATAGTAAAGCCGAGCTAAAGTTAAAGATAGCCGAGCTTTGCCACCAATGCGGTTTACCCGAAGAATTGCTTGGCCGCAAAGCTTATCAGCTTTCGGGCGGGGAGCGGCAGCGAATGGCTATTATTAGGGCCTTGCTTTTAAAAGCCGGCTTAATTATTTGTGATGAAGTAACCAGCAGCCTAGACAGCTTAAGTAAAATAAATATTATCAATTTATTAAATAATTTAAAAGATAGCTATGGTTTAAGTTTTTTATTTATTACTCACGATACCGAATCGGCCGCTTTAATGGCCAGCCGCTTGTTGCTCTTACAAGACGGTGTTTTAACTACGGTAGAGAGCACGCTGGTAACAAGCTAAGAATAACCTTTAAGTTTGTCTCTTTATCTACCCGATGGTAATGGTAAAATGTATATCGAAGTTGTTGTAAAATCGCCTTTAAAACAAAGTTTTACTTATAGTGTGCCGGACGGTTATATGGTGCAGCGAGGGTGCAGAGTCGAGGTAAGCTTTGGCAGCCGCACCCTTACCGCTATTGTGGTAGCCATTAATGCAGCTAAGCCGGCCGATTACGAAGTAAAACCCATTAATAAAATAATAGATGACCAGCCATTATTAACCGAAGAGCTTATGAGCTTGGCCGAATGGTTGGCCGGCTATAGTTTTGCCAGCTTAGGTGAAGTGCTTTTTGCCATTATCCCCAGCAGCCATAGCGATAAAGAACGGATGGTTATTACCTCGAATGAAGTTAGCGAAGATAAATATTTAACAATTCATCAGCAGTTAGCAGTCCAAAATATTTTAAACGGTAGTGCTAAAAATAATTATTTATTGGGCGTAACGGGCAGTGGCAAAACGGAGGTATTTTTTAAACTTATCGAAGAAAGTTTAGCTTTAGGCCAAAGCGCCATCTATTTAGTCCCAGAGATAGCTCTTTCCCGCCAAATGATTAACCGTATTAAAGGACGTTTTGGCGATATTGCTCTTATTAATAGTAAACAAAGCCCCAACAAACGTTTAAAAGATTGGCGGGCTATGCAAGCCGGCCAGATTAAGCTGGCCGTAGGCACACGCAGCGCTGTTTTTGCCCCTTTAGTTAATTTAGGCCTCATTATTATTGATGAAGAGCAAGATAGCTCGTATAAAGCGGCCTCTACGCCGCGTTATCACGCTCGGCAAGTAGCTATGCGGCGCAGCCAAAGCGGAGCTAAATTAGTTATGGGCAGCGCTACTCCTAGCTTAGAGGCCTATTATGCCATGCAAAGCGGCTATTTTGCCCGGTTTAATTTAAACGAACGCGTTATAGATGGTGCTAAGCTGCCGGCCTTAAAAATTATCGATATGCGGCGCGAAAAATCTTTGTTAAGCAAAGAGTTAATTGGTGAAATAATTAAAACTAAAGAGCTAGGCAAACAAAGTTTAATTTTACTTAATAAATTAGGGTTTGCTTATAACTATAGCTGTAACTGCGGCTTTGTGCTTACCTGCCATCAATGTTCGGTGGCTTTAACTTATTATAAAAAAGCCGGTAAACTTAGCTGCCACTATTGCGGGTACGGAGTGCCGCCGCCTGCCGCCTGCCCGCAGTGCGGCTCGCCCAGCGCTAGCTATCATAACTTTGGGGTAGAGAAAATAGAAGAAGAGCTTTACCGCTTATTTAGTGGTTATCGTATTTTGCGTTTAGATAGCGAAGTAGCCAAAAAGAAAAGCGAAGCCGAAGCTATCATTAAAGAATTTAGTGCAGGCAAGGCCGATATTTTGCTGGGTACCCAAATAATTGCTAAAGGGTTTAACTTTCCGCACTTGCGTTTAGTCGGCCTGCCGATGGCTGATGTAGGGTTAAGTTTGCCCGATTTTAGAGCTGCCGAACGTACCTTTAGTTTAATTAGCCAAGTGGCCGGCCGGGTTGGCCGCTTTGGTGAAGAAGGATTGGTACTGGTGCAAAGCCATAGGCCGCATAATGCCGCTTTAAGTTATGCCCTAGCTAACGATGTGGAAGGTTTTTACCGGCACGAGCTAACTATTAGGCAGCAAGCAGGCTTTCCGCCCTTTAGTAGGTTAATTAAGATACTTTTTAGAAGTAAAGATGAAGTTAAGGCTATTAAAGCCGGTGAAGATTTTGCCGCTAACTTTAAGGGTAACTTAACGAAGGCCGATGAGTTGCTTGGCCCGGCCGAAGCTCCTATTAAACAAATAGCTGCTAATTACCGTTACCAAATAATTTTAAAAACGACGGCCTTTAAGCAGTTGCATTTAGCCGTAGCGGCTTACTTTGCGACTCATAAAAGCCCAAGCGGAGTTTACATCGAGTTGGAAAACGACCCGTTATCGGTAATGTAAGTTAATTAGAGTAAATTACCTTTATAATTTTCCGTTATTGTAAAATTATTAGGCAGGGAGTAATTTTTGCAGCTAAAATTATAGCCTAAAAAAGCCAAATATTGTAAAATGCCTTAATAGTAATATTTGTCTTAATAAAGGGAGGAGTTTTTATGGAACAACACAAAGCTTACTTAGCTTGCGGCTGCTTTTGGGGCGTACAGTATTATTTTGATAAATTAAACGGTGTAACAGCTACCACCGTTGGTTATATGGGCGGCAGTGCCGAAACGGCTCATTACCCTCTTATTAAAGCCGGCGGTACAGAGCATAAAGAGGTGATAGAGGTTATTTATGACCCGGCTAAATTAAGTTACCGCGAGGCGCTTAAGTTTTTCTTCGAGCTGCACGATTTTACGCAAACCGATGGGCAAGGGCCGGATATTGGTACGCAATATCTCTCGGTAGTTTTTTATCAAAATAAGGCCGAACAAGAAAAGGCCGAGCAATTAATAACCTATTTAAACAGCCTAAACTATAAAGTAGCCACTAAACTAGAGCCGTTTAGTAATTTTTATAAAGCCGAAGATTATCACCAAAATTATTATGTTAAAAATGGTGAAGAACCTTATTGCCATTTACCTAAAAAGCTAAATTGGGATAGGTAATTTAAAGCGTGGCTTTTAGAGGATAAAGACTACCCACCGTTAATTTAGCGTTGTAACATCTTATTAATTATGTTAAAGTAAGAATTATGAAAAAGCTTTACCGCCTCATACCTATCATCAAAAATTACGAGTGGGGTAAGCGTAATGGCTTTAACAGCTTAAATATAGTTAATACAGATGGGCAGCCGCAGGCCGAGTTATGGTTAGGCACTCATGAAGCTGGGATAGCTATGGTAGAAGATGATGTCGGTAAAAAAACTCCTTTAAATTTATTTTTAGCGGCTAATCCTAGTTTGATGGCTGATAAACAATTATCTGCTTTAAATTTTATTTTTAAAATTTTAGCGGTGCAAGGGCCGCTCTCTTTACAGGTGCACCCTAAGCAAACCGAAGCCGAAGCAGGTTTTAGTTACGAAAATAACTTGGTTAAGAATAATTTAATTAATCGCAATTACGTGGATAGTAAAGGCAAAAATGAAATAGTTTGTGCTTTAAGTAAGCAATTTTGGCTGCTTTGCGGTTTTAAGCCATGTAAAGATATTTTAATTACCTTTAAGCAAGCCGGGTTTACCACTATGGCAGACAATATTAGCAGGTTTGAAGCTAATCAAAGCGAAGAAGGCTTAAAAGCCTTTTTTAGTTCGTTATTTTTGTTGGAACCCGATAGTGCAGCCTTATTAATAACAGAGGCCCTTAATTACGCCGCTTTGCAAAAAGATGCAGCTGCCGGTTGGGTTATTAAGTTGCATAAGCTTTACCCGCACGATGTTTGTATTTTAGCGCCGCTCTTTTTAAATTTATTATTGCTGAATAAAGATGAGGCTTTATATATAGAAGCTAATACTTTACATTGTTACTTAGAGGGTATGGCCGTTGAGGTTGTAGGTAACAGCGATAATGTGCTGCGTGCCGGCCTTACTAAAAAATATACAGATATTAACGAATTAATAAAAATAACCAACTTTACCTCGTTGCAGCCCAATGTGTTACAAGCTAATAGTAAAGGTAAATTTATAACAGCAAATAAAGGGTTTGTCTTGCAAAAAATTACGGTACCTGCCTATAAAATAATGGCAGCTGACAACTGTTTTAGCATAACGATGTGTTTAGCCGGCAGCGTTAAATTTGCCAGCTTTGATGGCAGCTTTAGCCTTACTTTAAAGCAAGGTGAGGCTATTCTCATTCCGGCTGGGGCGGGTGGCTATCAGCTAGAGGGCGAGGGCGAACTTGTGAGCGCCTTAATGGAAGTAAATTAAAAAAGTTTCCTTTACCGGCTAGTTTTTAATTAAATCAAGTTGTAGTACTGTATTTATCTTGTTAAGAGTGGTTATCACTTTGGCCTCTTCGTTAGCGGCAATGGTTTTATTTTGTTTTAAAGTTAAGGTCATCGCTTTAATTGCTTTAGCTACCGCTAAATCGTTGTCCATATTTTGGCTAAAGGCTAACTCTAATTTACCGGCTAATCCGCTGGGTTGGTTGCTTTTATTGCTAAGCGCCTCTTTAATTAAAGTTTTAAAGTTTTTTAAATTACTGCCGGCTTCGGCAAAGTTGGCTTTGGTAAAGTTAAGTCTTTGGCGATAATGTTTAACGGCCGTTAAAAAGTAACGAATATCCTCGCCGCTGTAACCTTGTTTTACTAAATCTTCGGGGTAGTAGATGTTACCTAAACTTTTGCTCATTTTTTTATCATCAATATAAAGATGAGCGCCGTGCAGATAGTAATTGGCGTAAGTTTTACCGGAGGCGGCCTCCATAATGGCAATGTTATAGTCGTGGTGGCGGATAATATTATCGATACCGCCGCAGTTAATATCTACCTGTTCACCTAACGCTTGTTTAATAATGGCCGGGTCTTCCACATTCCAGCTGGGGCGGCCTTTGCCCCATGGGCTATCCCATACGGCAGCGGCAGCGCTATTTTTATTGTTAGCTTTGTGCCACAAAATAAAATCACCTAAGTTCCAGCGCATACCGGGATAGGTATCTAATTTATATTGCATACGTTTTTTTGGCCAGCGGGCCATAAGTTTTTCGCGCCCATACAGTTTACCAAATTGTTCAAATTTTAAAGGGTCAAAAAAGATGGAGCCTTTGTCGTTGTAGGCCACCCCTTTAGCCAGTAAAATTTCGATAAGCTTAATAATTTCGTTTATACTATCGCTGGCATTAATAATAATAGGTTTTTTAGCTTTAAGCAGCTGTAAATCTTTTAAAAACTGTTCTTTAGCCGGCTCGGTTTGGGCAAAAACATTAAGGCCGGCTTGGTTAGCAGCCTCGACGGCTTTATCTTCTATATCGGTAAAGTTCATAGCACGGGTAACTTCGTAACCTTTGTACTCAAGGTACCTTACCAAAATATCTTCGTACAAAAAGGTGCGGTAATTACCTAAATGCGCTCTTAGATAAACCGATGGCCCGCAAGTAAACACCTTTACTTTACCGGCCTCGCGGCTATTAAATTGCTGCAACTGTTTACCCATACTGTTAAATAAAAGCACCTGCGCCTCCTATCTTTTAAAGCAATTATCTGCTACTATGAGTATAACAAAAATTTTTATTTAAATCAATTATTGGCGGTATGAAAATGAGCCCCTATTTCAATAATTTGAGTATTTTAGGCGCAATAGTTATTATGGTTGTGATTATTACCATTATTATCTCTATTATACAAGAACTGTTAGACCGTAAATATAAATCTAAGATTTTAACCAATATAATAACTATTCCCAGCACGGCAATTATTTTGGTAGCTGTAGCTTTTTTAATAAGGTGGTTAACCGGTGATACCGATGTTTTTATAGTAGCTATTATCGCTGCTGTTGTTGTTATGTTATTAATAATTAATGCAGTAATAGCTATTGATTAAAAGCAGTTTATGCAATGAGTTAGCCGCTAAAATTTTTTGTTGATAAATAAGAATTGTAGTGTTATAATGCAATTATCTTAAATATTGGAGGTGATACAATGAAGAAAGTATTACTCTTAATAGGGTTGCTAATGGCAACGAGTGTTTTTGCAACGCCTGCATTTGGTCCTATGGGCGATGGTGGTATGGGGAACGCTGGCGGCGCTTCAGGTGGTGGTGCTGGTGGCCCCGGTAATATTATGAGTGGTTGGTCTCTTCAGCTGTAATTAATTACCTTTTAACAGCTATTTTAGGAAATAAAATATGGGTAACTTTCTTAAAAAACTACCTTTGGATAAACTACTTTGTTTTGCCATAGCTTTATTGATAACCGATGGCTATTTGTATATAGGAATGATTGCTCAGCTGATAGATATAGAGCTAGGCGGTTATGTCGATTGGGATAGGGAAATATTTAAAGCTTTAACGGGTTTGGGTAACACCCGCGAGATACATAATATGTTTGCTTTGTTTGGCCTGCGCGGCGGGCTCTTTACGCTGGCGCTTGCTTTTTTAGTTGGCTTTACTTTAACTAAAATTATTATCAACAAGCTGGCAGTGGTTATTTTAGAGAATATAATATATAAGTACATGAAAGAGAACACTTTAGTAGAAGGTCTTAGCTATAACGGCCCTTTGGAGGCTGTTATTAAAAGCAAAATAGAGCAGCTGCCTCTTTCGGGCGATTTAAAACGTTATTTATACGCTAAATTAACTAACATTTTTGTAACTAATGGTTTAGATAAGGCTCTTGTGTAGCTTATTCATCTATGGCCGCTAAAACTTCGTTAAGCTCATCGTAAGTTAATAAGCCGCTAAAGTTGTACAGCCGGCCATCACTCGTTATAAAAATAAAGGTGGGGATAACCTCGATATTAAATAAAGCCAGCAGTTGACGTTCGTTATCTATATTTACCGTATAAAAGCTGTAGGCACTATAATTTGCCGCCGCTTTGTTTAAGTTGGTCAGTAATTGGTTATGGGCGGGGTGCCAAGCAGCGCTAAATAATAATACAACGGGGTGGTTGTTATGCGGCTGCCAACTATCCAAATGCCTGTAATTAAAAATAGTTTGCCTAAAGCGCGCCTCTGTTAGCTCGCTTACCGCCGGCCGGCAGGCGGCTAATAAAAAAAAGAAGGGCGCTAGCTTGATAAGTTTAACCATAAAAAAAATATAGCAAAAATTTGTTTTTAACGCAATTAGCGGTAATTTTAATGAGTAGGTAACTTCTTTAAAGGAAGCGAAGAGATATTTTTTAAAAATTTTTGTTGACACATTAAAGTAGTAACGTGTAAAATATAAGCCAGTGTAATTAATTTATAGCTGAGGTGAATATGATAAATTTACTTAGGAAATTACCGCTAGATAAAATACTGTGTTTTATCGTGGCTTTGCTTATAGTTGATGGTTGGCTGGCTTTTGGCATTAGCTTTCAGGCCATCGATTATGCGGCCGCTAGTAATTTTAATCCCGATGCCGGTCAAGTTGATTGGGATAACGAAATCTATAAACTTTTAACTAGTGATGATATACATGGTATGTATGGTCTTTTTGGTTTTCAGGGTGGGTTGGTTATGTTAGCCATTGTTTTTTTAATAGGTTTTTCCTTAACTAGGGCTCTTGTTAATAAATTAGCGACCATAAAGTTAGAAAATATTATTTATAAAGGTATGCGCACTAAAAGTTTAGATGATAGCCTTAGTTATATTGGCCCTAGCCAAATTGAGCTGGAACGCAAGCTGGAAAGGTTACCTATCTCCGGCGATTTACGGCGTTACTTGTATGTCAAATTGGTCAATATATTTGTGTCTAACAATTTAAACGGAACAAATCAATCTAAAGCTTCCTAAAAATAGTTTGTACTTTTTGTAAAGTCTTAAGAACCAAGTGAAAGAGCGGGTAAATAAATGGATAGTAATGTAAAAATAAAAGAATTAACCTCAAGCGATATTGAAGGTAATTTACTGCTTAATTTTAATAGGTATCAAAAAACCGATAAATTATGGACTAACGAAAGCGGTAGCTGGCAGTTGGTAGAAGAAGGTTACAGTTTTGATTGGAATAAAGATAAAAAAGAAAGTATAGCTAAAGAGTTTTTACATATTATTAATAACAAAAAAGGCTGTGTTTTTGCTGCTTATAACGGTAACAATTTAATTGGTTTTGCTATGCTTTTAAACGATAAATTTGGGACAAATTTAGAGTATGTACAATTAAAATATTTGCATGTATCTTACGAGTACCGGCATCAAGGCATAGGTAAACATCTATTTAAACTGTGTGCAGATAGAGCGAGAGAGTTAAATACCGGTAAGCTTTATCTTTCGGCCAACGATTCGGAAGATACGCAGCGGTTTTATTTAACTTTAGGTTGCACAGATGCAGCGGAGATAGATAAAAAACTGGCGGAGGCCGAACCGTACGATAGACAAATGGAATATATTTTATAGAGGGAATAAAGTGATGATTAAATTAAAAGAGGTTACAAAGGAAAGCTTTGAAGAGGTTATCGCTTTAAAAGTTGACGAAAAACAGGAAGGTTTTTTGCGGTCTAATATTTATTCTTTGGCTCAAGCTAAGTTTTATCCCGAGATGTGCCCGCTGGCCATCTATGATGATGATGAAGTTTTGGTTGGCTTTTTAATGTACAGAACCGACCATCTTAAAGGAAATAGTTATTTAATTTTTCGTTTAATGATTGATGAACGGTATCAGGCCAAAGGTTATGGGCGAGAGGCCTTAACAATACTCATTAAAAAATTGCAAAAAGATAAAAGCCGTGATACCATATATATTGATGTAAAACCCGAAAATAGTGTGGCGATAAAGCTATATAAAGAGCTAGGTTTTATAGATAAGGGTAAAATAGTAGAGGGTGAGATAGTTTTAGAGTTGTCTTATTAAACTATTTAAGGAGGGTTAAATGGAAAAACTCATAGCTTATTGCGGTGTAGATTGTGCCGAGTGCGGGGCCTATTTAGCCTTTAAAAATGACGATTGGGCTTTACGTGAGCAGACGGCTGCCGAATGGAACGAAGCCCATAAAGCCAGCTACACGCCGGAGATGATTAACTGCACCTCCTGCAAAAGCAGCGGTGTACAGTTGGAGCATTGTGCCGGCTGCGAAATACGCAGTTGCGCTAAGCAAAAAGAGGTAATTACCTGTGAAGAATGCGGCGAATTAGCAAGTTGTAAAATTATGGCTGGTTTTGGTGATAGATGTGTTGGCGAATAAGGTGAAATGATGACTATTAAAATTGCCGGTAAAAGTGATGTAGAGGGCATTTACGAATTAAATGCCCTCTTTGAAAATGATAATACTAAAGATAAAATAAAGAAAAATATTGAAAGCGCCGGAGAAATTGTTTGTATTGCTTATGAAGGAGATAAGGCCGTTGGCTTTTGTGTGGGGTTAATTGTAAAAACAATTTGTTACAAAAATTGTCGTTTGGATATAGAAACATTATTTATTAAAGAAGCGTACAGAAATAAAGGTATAGGTAAAAAGTTATTGCAATTTATGGAAAAGACGGCCTTAGCCAAAGGGATAACTCATTTTCATTTAGTAACTCAGCAAAATAATCAAGCCGTAAGAAGTTTTTACGAAAAGATTGGTTATAAAAATACCGGTGAAATATTGCTGGATAAAACATTAGCGCCTTAAGGGGAAAAACTATGATTGAGTTAAAAGAAGTTACCAAAGAAAACTTTGAAGAGGTTATCGCCCTAAATGCCGGTGATGAGGGTAAATTTGTGGCCGGTAACCTTTATTCTATGGCTGAAGCGAAGGTTTACCACGAGGCGACACCGCTAGCCATTTATAATAATGAAGTTTTGGTGGGCTTTTTAATGCACGAAATCGACAGCGATAACAATAACCATTACATTTGTCGTTTAATGGTTGATAAAAAATATCAGGCCAAAGGTTATGGTAAGCAAGCAATGGAGGTAATTATTAAAAAATTACAAGAGGATAAAAGCCGTAATAAAATAGTTATCAGTGCCGAGCCTGACAATAGTGTAGCTATTAAATTATATGAGAAGTTAGGTTTTAAATTAACCGGTGAAAAGGTTGATGGCGAAGATGTGCTGGAGTTAATTTATTAAATATGGTTGTTTGTGGTAGATAGGGCGGAGGATATTTTAGTAGTGTAAGACTTTATCCGTAGGATAAGGGAGTTAGGTGGACTAAGGTCAAAAAATTCAAAAAAATCTTAAAAAACTTTGGAAAGGGGTTGACAAAAGGTTGAGGATATGTTAAAGTACTTTTCGTTGCCTGAGAGCGATTGAGGGCGGCGTTGTTA
>Ga0131853_10002211_pt1 | contig 34872 bp, 31 predicted proteins | sample TergutLab28metaG_FD_92764 | JGI IMG/M metagenome (GOLD analysis project Ga0131853, IMG submission 92764) | Labiotermes labralis P1 segment gut microbial communities from Petit-Saut dam, French Guiana - Lab288 P1 (version 2) (version 2) | ecosystem: Host-associated > Arthropoda: Insects >... | reverse complement strand
GCTCGGCAAGGTGCGCATGGAGGGCAAGGACTACGTGATGCACGACGGTGACGTGGTCGAGTTCCGCTTCAACGTGTGAAGGTTCACCACGGTAGGTGGGTCAACGTCGGCAGGTTCACCACGGTAGGTGGGTCAACGTCTGCAGGTTCACCACGGTAGGTGGGTCAACGTCTGCAGGTTCACCACGGTAGGTGGGTCAACCCGCGCCTCGCACGGCGTACAGGCCCATGGAAGTGTCGGTCCAACCGCCTACCGTGGTGAACCTGCAGAGCGCTCACCCGCGCCACGCCCGCCATCCCGGGGATATGGGTGCTAGCTACTCGGTGGTGCCGAGTGCATTCGCGATCCGAACGGCCGTCTCGGCCGGTGTGAGGTGATCGGTATCGATCACGAGATCCCACCCGTCACCCGCAGACACATCGAAGTGGCCACGAGAATTTCCCAGCTGCTGTCCTTCGGTGGTTATGGTCGCGCCGCGGTAGCGGAAGGTCGCCGTGCCGGCGAGCACGGTGCCGCTGGAGAGGTCGACGTGTACGTCGAGTGCGGCGGGGCGAGTGGTGCTCATCGGCTGGGTCCGCGGACCCGTTGGGGCAGGACTTCGTCAGCACGTGCGCGGCCGAGGTCCGTCTCGTAGGGGTCGATGGCACGAACGGCTGCATCCATCTGGCCGAGCGCGCGCAGCACGTTGAGGTAGCTGGCGAGGGTGACGGTGAGCTCGCCGGCCTCGAGCTTGCTGAGCGTGGACCGGGTGATCCCGGCACGCTCGGCGAGCTGTTGCGCGGTGAGACCTTGGAGCTTGCGCCACACGGCGATGTGACTGCCCAGCTGCGTGCCCGCACGGACGAGACGGGCTTGTGGTGGGCGCTTCGCCATCGACCCTCCCGGAACGTAATGCGTAAGACAACGGACACTAAACTACTTAGTGTTCACTATCGTACACATTAAGCTCCCCCGAGGCGCTGTCGGGCTGCCGCGGATGTGCGGAGGGTTGAGGTCACTCTCTGACCTCAACCCTCCGCACATCGATCGGCGTACGCCGGCGGCTCAGCCCACCGGTCGCAGGGCGGCGTCGACGCCGCCGACCACGGTGCGCGCCACCGGCACGGGGATGCCGGCCGACTGGCCCTCGGCGCCACCGGCGGCACCCGTCCACCACTGGGTGGCCAGGCGTGCGCCCGGGTCGAAGAAGGCGACCTGGTAGGAACCGGCGGCGACGCCGTCGACCCGGTAGGTGCCGTCGTCGGCCGCGCAGCTGGCGTACGCCGCGCTGTCGCTGCGTCCGGTCGGGTAGAGGTAGACACATGCTCCGCCGGCCCGTGCCCCGCTGCCCGCGTCGGTCACGGCGCCGGCCACGCCGCCGGTTGCGAGGGAGGCCAGGGTCAGGTCCGCGGCGAGCTTCCCGCCGCCGACCGCGCCCGGAAGGGTTGCGCCGCGGTCGAACGTGCGGGCGCCCCCGGTCGAGCCCGTCCACCACTGGGACTCGTGGGCCGCCGTGGGGTCGGCCGCGGCGAGCTTGTAGTCGCCGGCGGCCAGGCCGCCGAGCCAGTACCTGCCGTCGCTACCGGTGCAGGTGGCGGCGAGCGCCGCCTGGGATCCGCTGGCCGGATACAGGTAGACGCACGCGCCCGCGACGGGCCCGTCCGCGTCGGCGACAGTCCCGCTCACCGACAGCACGGCGGCAGCGAACCGGGCGTCGAGGGTCGTCGTCGAGCCACCGCTGACATCGGTGGCCACGGCGTCGGCCTGGTTCGCGGCCTGGGTCGCGCCGCCGTACCACTGGGTCGGGTAGGTGCCGGTCGGGTCGAAGTAGGCGACGTCGTACGAACCGGGCGCCACGCCGTGCACGCTGTAGCGGCCGCCGGCGTCCGTGCACGTGGCGTACGCCGCGCCCGACGGCTCGCCGTGCCGGTAGAGGTAGACGCACGCGGTGGCAGGGCCCGAGGGCTGCGACACGGTCCCCGACACCACGCCCGTCGCCTTCGCGGTCAGCGACGGGGCCAGGGCCGAGGTGCCGTCGACCTGGACCGGAGCCTGGCTCCAGGACGTCTCGTAGCGACCCGACGGGTCGGCGACCGCGACCGTGTAGGAGCCCGGGGTCAGGGCCGGGATCTCGAAGCTGCCGTCCGGGGCGGTGCAGGTGGCATAGCTCGCGCTCGGTGCGTCGGGCTTGACGTAGAGGTAGACACAGGCGCCGGGGACGGGGCTGCCGCCACTGGTGACCGTGCCGGTCGCCTTGACCGCCTTGAGCGTCATGGTCGGCTCCCCGGCCGCGTTCAGGCCGGTGCCGTTGACGCACGTCGCCGAGACCGGCGCGCCGTTGTTGAAGGCCTGGCGCAGGCAGTTGCGCAGGGCGAGCTGACCCCAGTAGTTCGGGTGCATGCTCTCCTGCACGGCCAGGTTGCCGACGCCCGCGCTCTCGGTCCGGATCTGGTTGATCCACTCGCTCTGGTCGGCAGCCGCCGGATCGGTCCACTTCGCGGCCGCCGGCGGACCGGAGGTGGCCCCGACCAGGTTGACCCCCGTCTCGCAGAGGCGGTGGTTGTTGAACGCGCTGCTCACGTCGAGGGTGCGCACGTTGGTCAGCCCGCTCTGGCCGATGGCCGCGGCGACCATCTGGTTGATCGTGGGCAGCAGGGTCGCGTTGGCCCAGGTGGCGTCGTTGTCGCGGAAGAGGCAGCCGCCGTCGTACTGGCGTGACCAGTCGGTCCCGACGTAGCGGAACAGGCCGGGCGTCATCGACGGGCTGGCGATGGCCGGCTTGCTGCTACTGCTGACGGCCGTGGCGCCCGGGCCGGTGCCGCCGTTGGGGATCGGGGAGGGGTAGTTCTGCACCATCAGCGTCCACGAGCCGTCGGCATAGCCCGCGTTGCGCATCGCGGTGCGGACATTCTGCATGGCGGTGGCGACGCGGTTGGTGACAGCGCTGACGTTCGCGGGCGCCATCGCGTTCTTGGCGACGGTGCTGTTCTTGCAGTCCGACGACCAGCTGCCGAGCGTCCATGCGGTGGCACATTGGGTGATGATGCCGCTGAAGTTGAACTCGTTGCCGCCGAGGCCGAAGAGCACCATCTTCACCCGGTGGGTCGCGGCGAACTGCTGCAGTTGCAGCGCCTGGCCCTGTCCCTCGGCGCCGCTGTAGAAGTCGACGCCGGGCTTGAAGGTGCCGTCGGAGGACTTGGGCACGCTCACCGCGTTGCCGCCCGAGCAGGCGAGATCCAGGCCGCTGAGGCCGGCACCGAAGAAGATCTCCGAGGACGTGCCGCGGTGGCAGCCCTTGATCGACTCGGCCGTGTGGGCGGCGTTGTCGAAGTACGTCGCGGGGCCGCCCGCATCGATCAGCGACTCGTTGGGGGTCAGGTTCCGCGTGTTCCCGGCCCACCGGCCGGCCTCACCGGAGACGTAGCTGTCGCCGACGGAGACGGCCCACGCATCGGCTGCCGCGGGTGCCTGTGCGGCCTGCGGCGCGGTCGTCGTACCGGCGTGTGCTGGCGCGGTGCTGAGGAGCGAACCCATCAGCGCGAGTACGCCGGCGGCGCCAGCGCTGAGTATTCGCACCTTGGTGCGTGGCACGGTCATCTGTTTTCCCTCCGAGGTCACTGAAAAAGACGGTGCGCGCCCCGTCGCGGGCACGCGCGCGCCAAATGTGGGCCACGGAGGGTCAGGTTGCCGGAACCGGAGGTGAACGAGGCGTGAGCGCGGTGCGAACCCGCGTCCGGTCAGGGCTCGAGCTTCTGATCCCGGTCGAGCGACTCCCAGGCTCGCATGCGCTCGTGGACGGGGGCGCCGATGCGCGCGCTGATCGGCACGATGAGCGCCTCGACCAGCATGGTCATCCCCGCGAGCGACTCGAACGGCGAGGCCGAGCGCCCGCTGACCGACAGCACGACGTCGGCGTGCTGAGCCGCAGGGGAGAGCCACTCGTCGGTCACCACGATCACCGCCGCCTCCTGCCGGCGCAGGTGCGCCGCGAGGTCGACCATGTCCTGTTCGTAGCGGCGGATGTCGAGGATCACGTAGACGTCGCGCCGCCGTACGTCGAGCAGTGCGCCGCGGCCGCGGTGCCACGGGTCGGGCAGGTGCGTGACCCGGGGCCGGTTCCACGCGAGCAGTTCGGCGAAGCGCGCCGCGATCACGGCGCTGGACCGACCGCCGGTGAGATAGACCGAGCGCGCGGCGTCGGAGAGCAGATCGACCGCGGCATCGAGCTCGTGCGCCGGGATCGCCTCCACGGAGGCCTGGGCACTCTCGGCGATCAGGGCCACCGAGGACCGGACGAGGTCGGCGGTCGTGCCGTGGTCGCTGAGGTGCACGAACCGCTCCGCCGGGCCCCCGCCGCGGGAGCTGAGCTCGTCGCGCAACCGATCCTGCATGGCGGGGAAGCTCTCGAAGCCCAGCCGCTTGGAGAACCGCAGCACCGAGGGGCCGGAGACGCCGGCGCGCTCGGCGAGACCGGCGACCGTGCGCAGGCCGACGCTCGGGTAGTCGGCGAGCAGCACCCGCCCCACGCGGCGCTCGGCGGGGCTCAGCAGGTCCATGCTGGAGCGGACGAGGTCCGCGACGGACTCCGGCTCGACGCTCACGCCGTGCCGCCGACCGGGATCCGGCGCAGGGACATGTGGCCCGTGGTCAGGTCGAAGATCGTGATCGAGTCGTGCGGCAGTGTCGTCCAGCCGGCCGTGTCCAGCCCGCTGGAGGCGATCAGCACCGTGCCGTCTGCCTCGGTTCGCCAGTACATCTGGTAGTAGCCCGTCTCGTGCCCCTCGGGCAGGTCCGCGGTGCCGCTCTCGGCAAGCAGTTCCTCGAGCGGGTCGGGCGAGGAGCTGCTCGCGTGCACCACCACCATCTCGGCCTCGTCGATCATCACGGCGTTCAGGCTGGCGGTTGGGTGCGCGGCGCGCAATACCCCGACCGCCGACGCGGCGGCGGCGCCCAGGTCGGCGGCCGCACCCCGGTGGTCGGCGACCAGGCCCAGGTAGCGCTCGGAGTCGGTGGTGCTCGTCATCGCGGCCAGGGTCGCCGGCTCCAGCAGCGCGTCGAGGCGGTCGCGCGGCGCGATCGTGCCGTTGTGCATCAGGGAGATCCCGGCGTGCGTGAACGGGTGGCTGTTCGCCGGTACGACGGCCCCGGACGACGCCAGGCGCAGGTGCAGGCCCATCGCCACCGCGGGCTGCTCCTGGGTGAGTACGTCGAAGGCGCCGCCCGCGCGGAGGTCGGCGATCTCGCGATGGTGTCCGACCGGCGCCCCCGGGCGCTCGACCCACGCGGCCCCCCAGCCGTGGCTGTGCAGCTCGGCCAGCTTGGCAAACCGCTCGAGTTGCTCGGGGCCGAGCACCTCGGAGGCGTTGCGCGGCGCGGGTGCGACGTAGGCGAGCAGACGACACATAGATGGGTTCCTCGCGATCTCTGGGTCGGGAAGGGGTTGTAACGCACGACACATTCTGTCACGATTCCGGGCATTCGGTAACAGGTGATTCAGATTCGAGCACAGACTGGGAGTAAACCTCATGAAGCACTCGTTGGTGAGCTTGGCACTCATCGGGGCACTCGTCGCCTCGGTGTCCGGCTGTGGGAGCTCCGCCGCGCCGGCCGCGCAGGGCAGCACCCCGACCCCGGCAGACCCGAAGATCGCCGCGCTCGTGCCCGCCTCGGTCAAGGGCCACACGATCTCGGTGGCGATGGATGCGTCGTACCCGCCGTTCGAGTCGTTCGCCAGCGACCGGACGACGATCGTGGGCTTCGACGCCGACCTGGCCACCGCGATCCTGGCACGGATGGGGTTGAAGGCCCAGTTGGTCAACGTCGGCTTCGACGCCATCCTCACCGGCCTCGCGTCCGGTCGCTACGACATGGCCGACTCGGCCTTCTCGGTCACGCCCGAGCGGGAGAAGGTCGTCGACTTCGTCGACTACCTGCAGGGTGGATCCGGGCTCGCGGTCAAGAGCGGCAACCCGCTCCACCTCTCGATGGACCCGCTGGCACTGTGCGGCCGCAACATCGCCGCCCAGAAGGGCACGCTCCAGGCGATGACGCAGCTGCCGGAGATCACCAAGACGTGCACCGGCGCGGGCAAGCCCGCCGTCGCCGTCCAGCTGTTCCCCTCCGAGAACGACACCAACCTGGCGCTGGCCAGCGGCCGCGTCGACGCGGTCATGTCCGGCGCGACCGGGATCGCCTCGCAGTCGAAGCTCTCCGGTGGTCAGATCGAGCTCGCCCCCGGCGGTCTCTACGACCCCGCCGTGATGGGGATCGCGCTCCCGAAGGGCTCGCCGCTGACCAAGGCCGTCTCCGCCTCGCTGGCGTCGCTGTACGCCGACGGCACCGTCAAGACGCTTGCGGAGAAGTGGAACATCCCGGCCTCCAACCTGCTCCCGAAGTCGAAGGCCTGAGCGCAGATGAGTGCCGCGACGATGCCGCACCCGGCCCGCACGGCCGATGACCTCACCGTGGTGCCCCGCCGCCACCTCGGGCGCTGGGTCATCGGGCTCGTCCTGATCGCGCTGTGCGCCCTGCTGTTGCGCGACGTCTTCACCAACAAGCGCTTCGGATGGGACCTGGTCTGGACCGAGCTGCGCGACGTCTCGGTCCTGCGCGGCCTGGGCACCACGCTGCTGCTCACCGTGATCTGCATGGCGATCGGCATCGCGCTGGCCGTCGTACTGGCGGTCATGCGCCTCTCGCCGAACCCGGTCGCCCAATCCGTCGCCTTCGGCTACGTGTCGTTCTTCCGCGGTACGCCGCTGCTCGTCCAGCTGCTGTTCTGGTTCAACCTGGCGGCGCTCTACCCGGTCATCTCCTTCGGGCTGCCCGGCGTGCATCTCAACGCCAATGCGCTGATCTCGCCCTTCACGGCGGCAATCCTGGGCCTCGGCCTCAACGAGGCGGCGTACATGTCGGAGGTCGTCCGCTCGGGCATCCTCTCGGTCGACCACGGGCAGGTGGAGGCCGCCGCGGCGCTCGGCATGGGCCGCGGCCGGACGCTGCGCCGGATCGTGCTGCCGCAGGCGATGCGCGTGATCATGCCGCCGACAGGCAACGAGACCGTGGGCATGCTCAAGGCGACCGCAATGGTCAGCGTGCTCGCCGTACCGGACCTGCTCTACTCGACCCAGATCATCTACGCGCAGAACTTCCGCCCGATCCCGCTGCTGATCGTGGCGAGCATCTGGTATCTCGCGGTCACGACCGTGCTGAGCGTCGGGCAGTACTACCTGGAGCGCCGCTACGCCCGAGGCGAGCGCTCGCTCCCGCCCACGCCGATGCAGCGGGTACGCGCGATGATCCGGGTCCGTCGTCAGGAGAGGACCGCCCGATGAGCACCGTGAGCGAGGACGCCGTCGCGTCGACCCGGCCCCAGGCGATGATGCGAGCCGAGGGGGTGCGCAAGTCCTTCGGCGCCACGACCGTCCTCGACGGCATCGACCTGACCGTCGCCCAGGGCGAGGTGCTGTGCATCATCGGCCCGTCCGGGTCGGGCAAGAGCACCTTCCTGCGCTGCATCAACCATCTCGAGGTCGTCGACGGCGGACGGCTGTGGGTCGGCGACTCGATCGTCGGCTATCAACAGCGGGGCACGCGCCTGTACGAGCTGAGCAACGCCGAGATCTGTCGCCGTCGCGCCCGGATCGGGATGGTCTTCCAGCACTTCAACCTGTTCCCGCACATGACCGTGCTCGAGAACCTGATGGAGGCGCCGGTCGGCGTGCTCAAGCAGCCGCGGGCGGTGGTCAAGGAACGGGCCCTGGAGCTGCTGGGCCGCGTGGGCCTCGCCGAGAAGCGGGACGCCTACCCGCGCAGCCTCTCCGGCGGCCAGCAGCAGCGGGTGGCGATCGCCCGGGCGCTGTGCATGGAGCCCGATCTGATGCTCTTCGACGAGCCCACCTCGGCCCTGGACCCCGAGCTCGTCGGCGACGTACTCACCACGATGCGCGACCTCGCCACCTCGGGGATGACGATGATCGTGGTCACCCACGAGATCGGCTTCGCGCGCGACGTGGCGGACCGGGTCGCGTTCTTCGACGGCGGCCGGATCGTCGAGTGCGGTCCGCCCGACGAGGTCCTGTCCCACTCCCAGCACGAACGCACCCGGCAGTTCCTGGCCGCTGTGCGCTGAGCGCGTGCCGCCGTGCGCGGCCCGCGTGCGCTCCTCAGTGCCCCAGGAGCCGCCTGGTCACCAGAGACGCCGTGCGAGTCACCGCTTCAGCGAGTGGCTCGCCCGGCGTCTCCTCTGCTCTGTAGGTGATCGCGACGGCCGCGACCGGGTGGCCGTTGTGGTCGGTCACCGGCGCAGCCACGCTGGCCAGCCCGATGGTCACCTCGCCGTCCTCGACGGCATGGCCGCGCCGGCGGGTCTCGGCCAGGACCGACCGCAGCGTCGCCGGCGAGCTCGGGCCGAGACCGGTCCGGCTCGTGAAGGCCGCGCGGTCGGGGTAGAGCGCCAACACCTGCGCGCTGGACAGTGCCGCGAGCATGGCGCGCCCGCTCGCCGTGAGGTGCGAGGGGAGGCGTACGCCGACATCGGAGACCAGCGGCGGGCGACCCGGCGCACGCTCCTCGAGGACGTAGAGCACGTCGCGGCCGTGGAGCACCGCCAGGTGAGCGCTCTGGCCGACGCGATCGACCATCTGGGCCAACGGGCGGCGCGCGATCCGCTGCAACGGCTCCTGCCGCGCGTATCCGCTGCCGACCTCGAAGGCCGCGATGCCCAGGCCGTAGCGACGCTCGTCGGCGAGGTGGGCGACGAAGCCCTGCTCGATCATCGCGTTGATCAGGTGGTAGGCGCTGCTGCGCGGCAGGTCGCACGCGCGCATCACGGCCTCCATCGGCACCGGGTCGGCCTGGGTCGCCAGGTAGCGCAGGATGCGCAGCGCCTTCGTCGCCGCCGGAACCTGTGCCATCGCTCCTCCGTCACCGCCCCGCCCACGACCCCGCTTAAACCGGAGCGAATCTCGGATACGAGACTAGGCGTCGCGGGCAGGGATGGCGAGTCGGGCCGCGACGAGGTGAGATCGTGACATGAGCACTGTGGAGGTAGGGACCGGTCCGGTCTCGTTCGACGAACTGGTGGCGGTGGCGCGCGGAGGGGCGGGCGTCGAGCTCGCTCCCGAGGCCGTGAAGGCGATCGAGGCGGGGCGTGCCGTCGTGGAGGAACTGGCCGCGGCGCCGACCCCGACGTACGGCGTCTCGACCGGGTTCGGTGCCCTCGCCACCCGACACATCCCCAGCGAGATGCGCGCTCAGCTGCAGCGCTCCCTGGTGCGCTCGCACGCCGCCGGCTCCGGTCCCGAGGTGGAGACCGAGGTGGTGCGCGGCCTGATGCTGCTGCGCCTCTCGACCCTGGCCACCGGGCATACCGGCGTACGGCCGCAGACCGCTGAGCTGATGGCCGCGCTCCTGACCCACCGGATCACGCCGGTCGTGCGCGAGTACGGCTCGCTCGGGTGCTCGGGGGACCTGGCGCCGCTCGCCCACTGCGCGCTCGCGCTGATGGGTGAGGGCGAGGTGCGCGACGCGTCGGGCACCCTGATGCCCGCGGCCCAGGCGTTGGCCGCTGCCGGTCTGGAGCCGGTGGAGCTGGTCGCCAAGGAGGGTCTCGCCCTGATCAACGGCACGGACGGGATGCTGGGCCAGCTGGTGCTCGCGCTGGCCGACCTCGACCGCCTGGTGCGCACCGCCGACATCGCCGCCGCGATGTCGGTCGAGGGCCAGCTCGGCACCGACCGGGTCTTCGCCGCCGCGCTCCAGGCGCTCCGCCCGCACCCGGGTCAGGCCGCCTCCGCCGCCAACCTCACGGCCCTGCTCGCGGACTCCGGCGTGGTCGCCTCGCACCGCGGCCCGGACTGCAACCGCGTCCAGGACGCCTACTCCCTGCGCTGCAGCCCCCAGGTACACGGCGCGGCGCGGGACACCTTCGCCCACTGCGCCGCGGTGGCCGAGCGCGAGCTGGCCAGCGCCGTCGACAACCCGGTGGTGCTGCCCGACGGCCGGGTGGAGTCGAACGGCAACTTCCACGGCGCGCCGGTCGCCTACGTGCTCGACTTCGCCGCCATCGCCGTGGCCGACGTCGCCTCGATCAGCGAGCGCCGTACGGACCGGTTCCTCGACGTGGCGCGCAACCACGGGCTGCCGCCGTTCCTGGCCGACGACCCGGGCGTCGACAGCGGCCTGATGATCGCGCAGTACACCCAGGCCGCGATCGTCTCCGAGCTCAAGCGCCTGGCCGCGCCGGCGAGCGTCGACTCGATCCCGTCGAGCGCGATGCAGGAGGACCACGTCTCGATGGGCTGGTCGGCCGCCCGCAAGCTGCGCCGCGCCATCGACGGTCTGACCCGCGTGCTCGCGGTCGAGGTGCTGACCGCCGCCCGCGCCCTGCAGCTGCGCGCCCCGCTGGCGCCGTCGCCCGCGACGGCCGCGGTGATCGAGCTGCTCGTGAACCATGAGGTCGGCACCCCCGGCGCCGACCGCTGGCTGTCCCCGGAGATCGAGCAGGCCGTGGAGCTGGTGCGCTCCGGGGCCGTGCTCGCCGCCGCCGAATCCGCGATCGGAGAACTGCGATGACCACCAACCCCCGCCTTCCCGTCCACGCCCCGCGAGGCACCGACCTCACTGCCCGCTCGTGGCAGACCGAGGCGCCGCTGCGGATGCTGATGAACAACCTCGACCCCGAGGTCGCCGAGCGCCCCGAGGACCTCGTCGTGTACGGCGGCACCGGCAAGGCCGCGCGCAGCTGGGAGGCGTACGACGCGATCGTGCGCACCCTGGCGACGCTGGCCGACGACGAGACGCTGCTGGTGCAGTCGGGCAAGCCGGTCGGCGTCATGCGCACCCACGAGTGGGCACCCCGGGTCTTGATCGCCAACTCCAACCTGGTCGGCGACTGGGCCAACTGGGAGGAGTTCCGCCGGCTGGAGGACCTCGGCCTGACGATGTACGGCCAGATGACGGCCGGCTCGTGGATCTACATCGGCACCCAGGGCATCCTGCAGGGCACCTTCGAGACCTTCGCGGCCGTGGCGGACAAGAGGTTCGGCGGCACCCTGGCCGGGACGATCACGCTCACCGCCGGCCTCGGCGGCATGGGCGGCGCCCAGCCGCTCGCGGTGACGATGAACGACGGCGTCGCGATCTGCATCGAGTGCGACCCGGCCCGCATCGAGCGCCGGATCGAGCACCGCTACCTCGACGTCCGGGCGGACTCGCTCGAGCACGCTCTCGAGCTCGCGGTCGAGGCGCGCGACCAGCGGCGCGGGCTCTCGATCGGCGTCCTCGGCAACGCGGCCGAGCTGGTGCCGCAGCTGCTCGAGATGGACGCCCCGATCGACATCGTCACCGACCAGACCTCCGCGCACGACCCGCTGTTCTACCTCCCCGTCGGCGTGCCCTTCGAGGAGTGGCAGGCCCAGCGCGAGGCCGACCCGGTGGCGCACACCAAGGCCGCGCAGGCCTCCATGGCCGCCCACGTCGCCGCCATGGTCGGCTTCATGGACAAGGGTGCCGAGGTCTTCGACTACGGCAACTCGATCCGCGACGAGGCCCGCAAGGGCGGCTTCGACCGCGCCTTCGAGTTCCCGGGCTTCGTGCCGGCCTACATCCGGCCGCTCTTCTGCGAGGGCAAGGGCCCGTTCCGCTGGGCCGCCCTCTCCGGCGACCCCGAGGACATCCGCAAGACCGACGAGGCGATCCTCGAGCTCTTCGGTGACAACGCGCGGTTGCGCAAGTGGATCACGATGGCGCAGGAGCGGGTGCACTTCCAGGGCCTGCCGGCGCGGATCTGCTGGCTCGGGTACGGCGAGCGCCACCTCGCGGGGCTGAAGTTCAACGAGATGGTCGCCAGCGGCGAGCTCAAGGCACCGATCGTGATCGGCCGCGACCACCTCGACTGCGGCTCGGTGGCCAGCCCCTACCGCGAGACCGAGGCCATGCTCGACGGATCCGACGCGATCGCCGACTGGGCGCTGCTCAACGCGCTGGTCAACACCGCCTCGGGCGCCTCGTGGGTCTCGATCCACCACGGCGGCGGGGTCGGCATGGGCCGCTCCATCCATGCCGGTCAGGTGTGCGTGGCCGACGGCACCGAACTGGCCGCGCAGAAGCTCGAGCGCGTGCTGACCAACGACCCCGGCATGGGGGTCATCCGGCACGTCGACGCGGGCTACGACCGGGCGAGCGAGGTCGCCGCTGAGCGCGACGTACGCATCCCGATGCAGGAGGCCTGAGCACGATGCCCGTGCCCGACTTCGAGGCGATGTGGCGCGAGCTGGCACCGATCGGCCGCTCGTCGTCCTCCGGCGGATACTTCCGCCAGCCGTGGGAGTCGGCCGAGTTGGAGCTGCGCTCGTGGTTCCGCGAGGCCGCGACCGCGCGCGGACTGGAGGTCGAGGAGGATCCGTTCGGCAACCTGGTGGCCTGGTGGGGGCCGGCGGCCCTCACCGGCCGCGTGCTGACCGGATCCCACCTCGACTCCGTCCTCGACGGCGGCGCGTACGACGGCCCGCTCGGCGTCGTCTCGGCCTTCGCCGCGCTCGACCTCATGCGCGAGCAGGGCGTGGTGCCGACCACGCGGCTGGGCATCGCCGCCTTCGCGGAGGAGGAGGGCTCGCGCTTCGGCCGGGCCTGTCTCGGCTCGCGCCTCGCGGTCGGCGCCACCTCGTGGGCCGAGGCCCGCGAGCTGACCGACCGCGACGGCGTACGGCTCGGTGACGTGGTCGAGGGCGCGGACGCCGGGCCGGACGGCCGGACCTCGACGCTGCTCGACGGCGTCGGGCGCTACGTCGAGCTGCACGTCGAGCAGGGCCGTGCCCTCGTCGACCGCGATGCCGCCGTCGGCGTCGGCAGCGCCATCTGGCCGCACGGCCGCTTCCGGTACGACGTGGCGGGAAGGGCCGACCACGCCGGCACCACCCGGATGGAGGACCGCACCGACCCGATGCTGACCTTCGCGATGACCGCGCTCGCCGCCAACAAGCAGGCCCGGCTCTCGGGCCAGCGCGCGACCTTCGGTCGCGTCGACGTCCGCCCGAACGGCACCAACGCCGTACCCTCCCACGTCACCGCCTGGCTCGACGCCCGTGCGGAGTCCGAGGGGGCGCTGAACGCCCTGATCGACGCGATCGAGCGACAGGCCCGCGACCGTGCGGGCCGCGACGGCACCACGGTGACCGTGACGCCGGAGTCGGTCAGCGGCGAGGTGGCGTTCGACGCCGGCCTGCGCGACGCGCTCGCGGCACGGCTGGGCGGCGTGCCGGTGCTGCCCACTCAGGCCGGGCACGACGCCGGCATCCTGCAGGCGGCCGGCATCCCGACCGCGATGCTCTTCGTACGCAACCCGTCCGGCGTCTCCCACTCGCCGGCCGAGTCCGCGGAGCTCGCCGACTGCCTCGCCGGCGCGACGGCCCTCGCGCAGGTGCTCACCGAGCTTGTGGTGGAGGAGTCGTGACGACGTACCTGCTCGAGCGGGCGTGGGTCGACGGCGAGGTCCGTGACTCCGTGCTGGTCGAGGTCGCCGACGGGGTGTTCGTCGCTGTCGGCGGCGGGGAGGGCGCCGGGGACGCCGGCCGGGCCGTCCGCGTGCCCGGGCTGACGCTGCCCGGCCTCGCCAACACGCACAGCCACGCCTTCCACCGCGCGCTGCGGGGGCGCACCCAGGGCGACCGGGGCACCTTCTGGACCTGGCGGGAGACGATGTACGCCGCCGCGGCCCGGCTCGATCCGGACAGCTACTACGCCTTGGCGCGGGCGACCTTCGCGGAGATGGTCGCCTCCGGTCACACCTCGGTGGGGGAGTTCCACTACCTCCACCACCAGCCCGACGGCCGGCGCTACGACGACCCGAACGCCCTGGGCCGCGCGGTGATCGCCGCCGCCCACGACGCCGGGATCCGGATCACGCTCCTGGACACGCTGTATCTGTCCAGCGGGTTCGGCGCCGCACCGGAGGGCGTTCAGCGCCGCTTCGACGACGGCTGCGCCGAGACCTGGGCCGCGCGCGTCGCCGAACTTGCCACCGGCGAGCTCCCCGCCGGTGTGCGGGTGGGCGTGGCCGCCCACTCGGTGCGCGCCGTGCCGCGCGACGCGCTGAGTTCGCTGGTGCCCTACGTCGAGGCCGGCGTCGCCGTACACGTCCACCTCTCCGAGCAGGTCCGCGAGAACGAGGACTGCCTCGCGGCGTACGGCGTCACCCCGACGCGCCTGCTCGCCGACCACGGCCTGCTGGGTCCGATGACCACGGCGGTCCACGCCACCCATCTGACAGACGAGGATGTCCGGCTCCTCGGGGACGCGCGCGCGTTCGCCTCGTTCTGTCCCACGACCGAGCGCGATCTCGGCGACGGCATCGGCCCGAGCCGGCGGCTGCGGGAGGCCGGCGCCCGGCTGACGCTCGGCTCGGACAGCCACGCGGTGATCGACGGGTTCGAGGAGATGCGCGCACTCGAGATGAACGAGCGCCTGCATGCGCAGTCGCGCGGACACTGGAGCGCGGCCGAGCTGCTGGCCGCCGCGACGTACGACGGCCACGAGAGCCTCGGCGTCGACAACGCCGGCGCCATCGCCGTCGGCAAGCGGGCCGACCTCGTCACGGTGGCCCTCGACTCACCGCGTACGGCGGGCGCGGGCCGTGACGAGCACGCAGCCGTCTTCGCGGCCACTGCCGCCGACGTCACCCAGGTGATCGCGGAGGGCCGGGTCGTCTTCGACGGCGACCACGCCCGGGTGGGCCGGGAGCTCGACGCCGCCATCGGAAGGATCTGGGCATGAGCCTGCTGGTCACCAACATCGGCGAGCTGGTCACCAACGACCCCGCCGCCGAGGACATCCTCGGGATCCGTCACGGCGCCGCCGTGCTCCTCGACGAGGGCGCGGTCGCCTGGATCGGCGCCGCCTCGCACGCGCCGGAGGCCGACGAGGTCGTCGACGCCCGCGGGGGAGCGGTGCTGCCCGGCTTCGTCGACAGCCACAGCCACCTCGTCTTCGCCGGCGACCGCTCGGGGGAGTTCGCCGCTCGGATGGCGGGCGCGTCGTACGCCGCCGGCGGGATCCGCAGCACCGTGACGGCCACCCGCGCCGCGACCGAGGAGGAACTGGCTGCCGGCGTCGGCCGCCACGTCGCCGAGATGCGCCGCCACGGCACCACCACCGTCGAGATCAAGTCCGGCTACGGACTCACGGTGGCCGACGAGGCCCGGTCGCTGCGGATCGCCGGCCTCCACACCTGCGAGACGACCTTCCTCGGGGCCCACGTCGTGCCGCCCGAGTACGCCGAGGACCCGGCCGGATACGTCGACCTGGTCACCGGGCCGATGCTGGCCGCGGCGGCGCCGTACGCCCGGTGGATCGACGTCTTCTGCGAGCGTGGCGCGTTCGACGCCGACCAGGCCCGGACGATCCTCGAGGCAGGGGCGCGTGCGGGCCTGCGGGGGCGGCTGCACGCCAACCAGCTCGGTCAGGGCCCGGGGGCGATGCTCGCGGCCGAGCTGGGCCTGGTCGCCGTCGACCACTGCACCTACCTGAGCGACGACGACGTCCATGCGTTGCGGGAGGCGGGGACGGTCGCGACGCTGCTGCCGGGCGTGGAGTTCAGCACCCGGCACCCCTATCCCTCGGCGCGACGGCTCATCGAGGCCGGCGTCCGGGTCGCGCTCGCCAGCGACTGCAACCCCGGCTCGAGCTACACCAGCTCGGTGCCCTTCTGCATCGCGCTGGCGGTGCGGGAGATGGGCATGACGCCCGCGGAGGCGGTGTGGTCGGCGACCGCGGGCGGTGCGGCCGCGCTGGACCGCGCCGACGTGGGGGCGCTCATGTCCGGCTGCCGGGGCGACCTGATGATCCTCGACGCGCCGTCGTACATCCACCTGGCCTACCGGCCGGGCGTCCAGCTCGTGCGCAGGGTCGTCTCGTCGGGCGACTCGTGCGTGGCGCGCCAGTTCGCGCCTGCGACGCCGGAGTAGGTGGCGGTAGATCGCGGGTAGATTGCGGGTGGATCGGGAGGCAGATCGCGGGGCGCCCGCGAGTAGTTCGAGAAGTTGCGCGCGCCGGAGGCGAATGCCCTGGAGCCCACGTGGTTACGGGGCTCGAGGCATGCAGGATCACATCGGCGCCCGCCGGAGTCCCGGCGGCGCGGCCCTCGACCTCTCGGGAGTTCGGATTCACATGAGTCAGACGGTTCTCTGGTCGCGCCCGCGGGCCGCGGCGCCCCAGAACGAGGAATGGCGGCGCGACGCCCTGTGCGCGCACGAGTCGCCCGACCTGTTCTTCCCGCTCGGCCACTCCGAGCAGGCCGAGCGGCAGGCCGAGGAGGCCAAACGCGTCTGCGAGCACTGCCAGGTGCGCGACTCGTGCCTGGCCTGGGCCCTGGACTTCGGCCCGTCGGAGGGCGTCTTCGGCGGCACCGATCCCGACGAGCGGCGCGCCATCCTGCACCGGCGCTGATCTGGGCTGCGCCCCGATCCGGGGGCGGGGCGCCACCGGCCGCAGGTTTACCACGGTAGGCGGGTGAGCCTGCGCCTCTCGGGGTGAGTGGACCCGGGGGAGTGCCGGTCCACCCGCCTACCGTGGTAAACCCGCGCTACGGTTCGGTACGGCGGCGGAGGGCGACCAGCCGGCCCGTCGTCCCAGGTCGGTGAGGGCTCAGTAGAAGCGCCGCCAGTTCGGCTTGGACGGATGCGCGCGGCCGGCCGGGCCCATCCCCAGGACGCGCAGGACGTTGCCCGTGATCCGCTGGACGGCGGCGAGCGTCGCGGCCGACTCCCGCTGCGTGTTCTCGAGGGCCGGGATCCAGTTGTTCGTGCCGGAGTCCCAGACTCCCGCGCGGCTGTGCGGATCGGTGTAGTAGGTCATGTCCGAGTAGAAGCTGCCGCCGCTCCCGCTGGGTGACTGGCCGAGCGAGCTCGGTACGGCCGAGTGGGCGAGGACCTCGACGTCGGCAGGATGACCGAGCCCCGGCTGCAGGCTGTCGACGTCGGAGGCGACCACCCCGGGCAGGCGGGCGCCGCTGCGGAGACCGGTGCCACCGAAGACCCAGCTGGTGGGGTCGACGACCGTCAGGGCGGCGTCGCCGCCCGGCTCGAGGAAGCCGTTGTAGTCCTCACCCACGAAGCTGTTCTCCGGCCAGGAGGCAGGCGGGTCCGACCAGGTGTTCGCCGTGACCTCCATCCGGTTCCCTCTCCCGTTCAGCGGGTCGGCGGTCGAGTCGCGGTAGTCCACCAGTTGCCGGTCCGCTCCGAGCCGGGAGGATTCGAGGCGGACGTGGCGCAGCATGCCGCTCGCACCGAAGAAGGCCACGTTCATCCCATGGTGCTCGGCCGCGACGGCCGCGCGCCGCTCGGTGTAGGTCCAGCACTCGTCGTGGCCAAGCGAGAGCATCACCCGGTGGCGGCGCAGGAGACCTGGATGCTGCGCCACCGTGATGTCGGTGACGTAGGTGACGTCGAGGCCCCGTCGCTCCATGTAGCGCACCAGCGGTGCCTCCAGCTGGAGGAAGCCCGCCGCGCCGCGCCGGTCGTAGGGCCGGTCGAAGCTCACCACCCGGGCCCGCGAGCAGAGCGGGTAGATCCCGGGCGGGCACGTGCCGAGTCCGGCGTAGTAGTCGTAGCCGCCGTAGGTGTTCCAGGCCTGCCAGGTGAAGACGTCGTTCTTCATCACGTACGTCGCCCGGCTGGCCGGATCCCAGACCGTCAGCGGCACGTAGCCCTGCTGCTGGTCGCGGCCCACGAGCTTGAGCAGATAGTCGCCCGGCACGAAGGCGGCCGTGACGGGCATCGTGAGCGAGGGATGCCAGGCCTCGCAGGAGACCATGTTGATCCCGTGCGTCACCGTGCACGCGGGCTGGTGGCGGGCGGTCACGGTGCCGGAGTGCCAGACCTCGCGGGCACCGGCGCCGCCGTACCACCCGACCCGGTAGGCGACGACACGGAAGCTCGGCGCATCGGTGGCTACCCGGAGCACGACCTGTTGTCCCTGCGCGGCATAGGTCCGGTCGGCGAAGCCGCGGATGTAGCCGTTCTTCGGAGCCCCGGTGATACGCCAGGACGGGCTGCCCGCCTTTCTGTTCTCCGCCACCACGGCGGAGGAGCGGACGCCCGCGGGGCTCTCCGTGAGGGTCACGTGATCGGCCACCGAGCTCGACGCACCCGTAGGCGCCGAGGAACTCGACGAGCCGGCGTACGGCGACGTGGACGGCGACGTGAACGGCGATGTGGCGGACGGGGCGGGCGGGCTGGTGGCCTGGTGGACGGCCCCGCAGCCGCTCAGCGCGCCGGTCAGGGCGAGACCCAGGGCGGCCAATGCCGCCGCGGCCCGCGCACCCTTCGGCATGCGCCCGAAGGTACCCGATCCGTCATCGGCGGAAGCGTCGTCGCGGACCAGCTCGGACCACCGCGGACCGGCCGGGACGCTGTCTCGGCGCGTAGGATGCGTAGACGGCGCTCGCGCGACGGGAGCATCGGGTGAGAGAGGGGAGTGGCAGTGGTCGAGCAGCTCGTGATCGCCACCGGCGTGATGGGACTCCTCTTCCTCATGGCGATCGTGGTGACGTCCGTGGTGCTCGTCCGCGGAGTCCGGCGCCGCTATCGCAGCGTGCGGGCACGGTTCCTTGGGCCCGACGGGCGCCCCGACCTCTCCGGCACTCTGCGGGCCTCGGGCTCGGTCGCTGCGGCCTCGCTCGGCTCACCGGTGTGGTGGCGCGTGCAGAACCATCGCCACCGGCTGTGGAAGGCCGTCACCTCCGCGGAGCACGCCGTCGGCGTCGCGCGCCGGGCGAATGTCGCCACGGGTGATCTCCCGGCGCTGGCCCGCGACCTCCACGCGGCGGCCACCGCCGTCGACGCGGTGCTGCGTGCCAGCGGCCACCAAGGCCCGCTCCGCGAGGAGGACCGCCTCGACTGCGATCGGATCGTGGTCGCCGCGGATGAGATCCGGGAGGCCGCGCTGGCCTCGCTGAGGCATGGCTCCCATTCCGACACCGAGATGGTCGTCTCCGCCGTACGGATCGAGGTGGCGGCGCTGGCCGCGGGGCTGCGCGCCTCACACGGCTGAGCATCCGAGTCGACCGACCGATCGGGCCGCAGCGGGCTTTCATCTTCCGTTCATGTACCCGCGCCTAGGGTCGACACCCCGGCGGCGCACATCGCGGACCGGGGATCGGCGTACACGATGATGGCCGGGCACGAAGCGGTCAGGACGGGAGCGATCGGATGAGCGGGATCATCGAGCATCTCCTCAACACGCCGACGTGGCTGGCGCTGCTCGTCATCTTCGCCGTACCGGCGCTGGAGGCGTCGATCTTCCTGGGCTTCGTCTTCCCCGGCGAGACCGCCCTCATCCTGGGCGGCGTTCTGGCGAGCCAGGGCCACGTCCCGATCGCCGGAGTGTTCGTCGCCGGCATCGCCGGCGCGATCGTCGGCGACTCCGTCGGCTACGCCGTCGGGCACCGCTGGGGGCGCCGGATCCTCGACTCGACCCTGGGACGCTTCATCAACTCCGAGCACCTCGACAAGGCCGAGACCGCGCTCTCCGAGCGCGGCGGCTGGACGGTCTTCGTCGGCCGCTTCACCGTCGCGCTGCGGGTGCTGATCCCCGGCCTCGCCGGCATGGGGCGCATGCGGTATCGGACGTTCCTGGCGTTCAACGTCGTCGGCGGGGTGCTCTGGGGCGGACTGATGGTGCTCGTCGGCTACCTCGCCGGGCACAGCCTGCATCTCATCGAGCACGTCATCTCCGGCGCCGGCATCGCCCTGCTCGTCGTCGTGATCGCGATCTTCTTCATCGCCCGAGCCGTCCGCCGCCGCCGGCACGAGCATGCCGAGGCGGCGGAGACGGCTGAGGCGGGCGACGGCGTCAGGCGAACGCGATGATGCTCGCCACGCCCGCCACCACGCAGTAGACCGCGAACGGGTACAGGCTGCGGCGCTCGAAGTACTTGGTGAGGAACCGGATCGACAACAGCGCGCAGATGAACGCGACCACGGCGCCGGCGATGACCGGCCCACGGATCGACGCGGCATCCGGGTGCCCCAGCTCCGGCACCTTCAGTACGCCGGCGGCGAAGATGATCGGCGTCGCCAGCAGGAACGAGAAGTTCACCGCCGACTCGCGGTCCAGGCCTCGGAAGAGCCCGGCGACCATCGTGATGCCCGAGCGGCTGATGCCGGCGAGCAGGGCGAGCGTCTGCGACGTACCGATCGCGGCGGCCTGGGGCAGGGTGACGCGGTTGGTGACGATGGCCTCGGTCTCCGTCTGCCGGTCGGCGTACGGCTGGTCGGGCACGGGTGCTCGGCGGCTGAGCCGCTCACCGGCGAACAGGATGAAGCCGTTGATCGTCAGGAAGATCGCGGCCGCGAGCGGCTTGGCGAACAGCGTGCGCAACGGGTGTTCCAGGATCAGCCCGAGGATCCCTGTCGGGATCGTGGCCGTGACCACGAGCCAGGCGAGTCGCTGGGTGGGGGTCTCGATCTTGCGCGTGCGGAGCGTGACGAAGAACGCGCCGATCACCTTGACCCACACCCGCCAGTACCACAGCAGCAGCGCGAACGCGGTCGCGCAGTGCAGCGCGACGATGAACGCGAGGTAGGGCGACCCTCCGCTGTTGGACGTGGAGTTCTCCGTCACGAGGTGGTTCCAGCTGCCGCCGATCCAGGCCGGGAGGAGGACGGCGTGCCCGAGGCTGGAGATGGGGAACAGCTCCGTGATGCCCTGCGTCGCGCCGATCACCACAGCTTGCAGATACGTCAAATCCGTCATCGAGGTCCTTCGTCGCCGATTCTGAACGGGTCGTCTAGAGGCCGTCGTGCCCTCGTGGAGACGGCCAGGGCAGGCCGCTACGGGGTCACGTTAGCGATTCGAACATGGATGGAGCATGGATCGCAGGAAGCCTCGCGGGCCGGGCGCGACCCGGTGAGGCTTCCTGGCGCTTCATGATGGGCCCGGCGTCGTCGCGCGGTGAAATCTCCGCCGTGAAATCTGCGGTGCCCGCCATTGGCACGGACACGCCAGCGCCGGTCGTCCGGAAAGCCGGAACGGGCGGCCGACCCCTTGATACTGTCCGCGGGTCCCCGACCGCTCGACCCCCACCCCCGGATTTGTGAACAACCTCAGCCGAACCACCAGCCCCGCCCGTCCCAACCGCACCCGCCCCACCCGCCTCACCCGCATCCTCGTCGTCGCCTGCACCAGCCTCGCTGTGCTGGTCGCGGTGCTCGCCGTCATGACCGGCGCCGACGTCGTACCGGCGGATGCACGCTCCAACCCGGTCGAGCTCTTCGTCTCGTTCGACGGCGTCGCCTTCCCGGCGACCAACTACACCGACAGCACCGTCGTGCTGTGCCCGCAGGCCGCGACCGTGCGGATGCGCTTCCGCAACAGCATCACCGGCCGGCCCTTCTCCCACCGTCGCTTCACCGTCTACTGGACGACGGACGGATCGCAGTGGCGGAGCAGCCGCGGCCGCACGACCCGGGTCGGACTGGCGGCCCGCCGCATGCCGGGGCGCCTCACCGGCGTCCAGATCGCCGCCAGCGGCTACAACCACTACTTCGCGGTGCGCTACCGCTCCTGCCGGACCTCCGTCGCGCGGGTGCGGATCTCCAGGCCCTACGGCGTCCACGGCGATCGCCGGGCCCACGTCAGCATCCGCGGCAGGCTCTACGCACGCCGCGCCAACGGCGTCGTCATCCCGTTCGCCCGCGGGCGCGTCGAGATCCGGGACAACCGGACCCGCGGCCGGATCACGACACTGTGGTCGTCGGCGAGCGGCACGTTCGCCGCCTCGGTGCCGGTGCCCGCCTCGACGCGGCTGACGCTCATCCCCGTCGGTGGCCCGACGGGCTCCGTGCGTCGCGTCGCCTACGGGCGCGAGTGGGAGCCGAAGCCGATGCGCACGGTGGTCGTGCGGATCCCCTCGTGGATGCGCCGCCACGTCAGGTACGACGCGACCAGCGGCTTCGCCCCGCGCCTGCGGAACTTCACCGGCGGGTTCGCCGACCCCACCGTGATGCGGGTGGGCAGGACCTACTACGCCGCCTCGACCACCGGATCCGACCTCAACCTGCCTCTCATGACCAGCAGGAACCTGGTCGACTGGCGACCGCACGCGGCCCTGCGCAACTACTACGACTACTCCAGCTGGCCGGATTACAACGAGGCGATGACCCACGCTCCGGCCTGGGCGGTACGGGTCCAGACGCGTGAGAACGTGAAGCGGATCTCGCAGTGGGCGCCCTCGCTCGCCCGGGTCGGCAACCGCCGCTACGTCGCCGCGTTCTCGGCCGCGACCAAGGTGACCAACGGCAACGATCGGCACTCCTGCATCGGCCTGGCGGTGGCGAAGGCGCCGGCGGGCCCGTACTGGGCGCTGGACAAGCCGCTGCTGTGCGACCCGTCGACCGAGTTCGGCGTGATCGACCCGGACGTCTTCGTCGACCCGCGCACCCACCGCAAGTATCTGGTGTGGGCGGCCGAGGGCATCCGCGGTCGCCGTCGCGTCCAGCTCGCGATCCGGCAGCTGGACAGCGCGGGCACGTCCTGGGCGCGCGGCAGCCGGCGCCATGACCTGCTGACCTTCAGCCAGCGCTGGGAGGGCGTGATCATGGAGAACCCGTCGATGATCCGCTACCACGGCACGCTGTACCTGTTCTACTCGGCCAACGCGTACGCCACCAGCCGGTACGCGACGGGGTACGCCATCTGCAGGACCGTCGCCGGTCCCTGCTTCAAGCCGCGCCGGCGGCCGCTCCTGGCGACCAGGGGCAGCATCGCCGGGCCCGGGGGAGCAGATGCGTTCATCGACGTCCGCGGCCACCTCCGGCTGGCGTACGCCGCGTGGCGCCGCGGTCACGCGGGGCAGGCGGCACCGGGGCGGACGCTGCACATCGCAACGCTCGGGCGGAACCCGCGCAACGGCCGGCTGACCGTACGCCGCCTGACCCTGTGACGACGAAAGACGCCGCCTGACCCGGTTGCCCGGGTCAGGCGGCGTCAGCCGCGCTCAGCGGTGCTGAGACGGACGGCGCTCAGAACTGGCCGACGACGTCGACCACGAGCACCGAGGCAGGGTTGCCGGGCTGTGCCGGGGTCGACCCGGAGGCCGGGGTGCCCTTCGTCGCGGGGAGAAGCACGACCACGCGCGACCCGACCCGCTGACCCGACAGGGCGCTCGCGACCTGCAGCACGTTGGATGCCGTGACCACCTGCGGGGCCTGGCCCCAGGTGGCCTGGGTCTTCTTGCCGGTGGCCAGGTCGGTCTGCACCATCTGCAGCACCAGCGACTTCGACGGGCTGATCGGAGCGCCCGTGCCCCTCACGACCAGCTTCGAGATCGGCTTCTTCGGCGCCTTGACGCCGGCGACGCTGGAGATGGTGGGCTTCTTGCCGGGCGTCGCGGAGACCTTCGGCCAACCCGACGGGAGCGGCGCGGCGGGCTTCCCCGGCGCCGAGGCGTCGGGCTTGTACGCCGCGACCAGGTCGACCACGAAGACGAGGGTGTCCGTGCCCTTGATCCCCGCCTGGGGGTTGCCGTTCGGCCCGTACCCGTCGGCGGGCGGGATCGTCAGCAGCACGCGCGAGCCGATCTTCTTGCCGACCAGTGCCTTGTCCCACCCGGGGATGACCTGGCCCTTGCCGATCACGAACCCGGCCGGTGCGCCGCGCGAGAAGGAGCTGTCGAAGACCTTCTTGTTCGCCCACGTCTGACCGACGTAGTTGGCCACCAGGGTGTCGCCGGCGGCGACCGGGGCACCGCTGCCCTGGACCAGGGTCTTCTGGGTCAGCTGGGTCGGCGCCGCCGTACTGGGGATGGTGACGGTCGGCGTCGAGCCGAAGGCACCCGAGACAGTGACTCCGCTGTCGGAGTTGGAGCCGGAGGCCGGGGCGCTCTGCGAGGCGCCGTCGGAGGCGGAGGAGGTCGCCTGCGAGCCGGAGGAGCATGCGGTGACCGCCGTGGTCAGGCCAGCGACGACCAGGAGCGCCGCCATGCGGCGCGGAGCGTGGAACACGAGAAATCCCGTCAAGTTGTTGGCAGAAAGCGCCAGCCTAGCCCGCCCCTCCACGCGCGGCAGTCTTCGCTCGGCGTACGGGCGATGAACGTTCACCGTTACTCAGCCCGTTGCTCAGCCCGCTGCTCATGCCGTGCGTCGCCGTCCCTCACCTGCCGGCGCCGAGCGCGGGTGTACGTCGCAGCAGCACCGCGAGGACGGTGGTGACGGTGAGGAGCCCGACGGCGAGGACGACGACGCCGTGCCACTGGTAGTGGCTCCACGTCCAGCTGCCGGAGTCGCCGAAGACGGATGCACCGAGGTAGTAGGCGAACAGATAGAGCGACGCCGCCTGGGCGGTGGGTACGCCGCCGGCGTGGGCGCGGGCGGGGATCCAGCCGCTCACCACGCCGTGGATGCCGAAGAAGCCGGCGACCAGCAGGGCGATCCCGGCGATCATCGTCCCGAGTGCGGTGGGAAGGCTCAGCAGTGCCCCCGCCACCGCGAGGAGGCAGCCGATCGGGAGGACTGCTCGCCGGCCGTAGCGGTCGGCCAGGCGGCCGAAGGTGGCGGAGCTCAGCGAGCCGATCGGGTAGACGAGGAAGATGAGGCTGGCCACGCCCACCCCGAAGTGGAAGGGTGCGGCCTCGAGGCGGAACCCGATGGTGTTCATGATCGCGAGCTGGACGCCGGCGGCACAGCCGCCTACGCCGTACAGGGCCAGGAGGGCGGGGTCGGCCATGCTGCGCCGGGTGCGTTCGAGGATCGCCCTGACCTGCGGGCCCTGGGGGACGAAGTGCTGCGAGGCCGGCAGCAGCAGTCGTACGGCGAGAGTGCACGCGATGCCCACGACTCCCGCGGCGAGCAGGGCGCTGCGCCAGCCGGCCACGTCGGCCACCGCACCGGTCACGAGCCGTCCGGTCATGCCCCCGATCGCCGTACCGCCGATGTAGAGGCCGGTGACGCGGGCATGGGTCGACGGGTCGAGCTCCTCGCGCAGGTAGGCGGTGGCGACGGCGGGCAGCCCGGCGAGCGCGACGCCGGACAGGAATCGGAGCAGCAGCAGACTCGGCCAGGTGGGCGCCGCAGCACACGCGAGCCCGAGGACGGTCGAGGCCAGCAGCGAGGCATGGATCAGCCGGGTCCGTCCCACGACGTCGGAGATCGGACCTGCGACCAGCAGGGCCATGCCGAGGCCGAGCGTGGTCAGCGACATGGTCAGCGCCGAGCTCGATGCGCCGACGTGGAAGCTGGTGGCGAGCTCCGGAAGCAGGGCCTGGGTGCTGTAGATGAGGCTGAAGGTCGCGACCCCGCCGAGGAAGAGCGCGATGACGACCCGGCGATAGGCCCGAGTCCCGGGCAGGTGACCTCGCGCCGTCGGCTCGGCCTGGATCTGAAGAGTGGTCACGCCCCGACCTTCCACGCTCCAGCTTCATACGTCCAATGCGGTCACGGGCGAAATCCGATGCGTGCCGCGTATCATGATGGCCATGCTGGTCAGGGACCTGGCGTGGGTGTTGGCGGTGGCCGACCGGGGCCATGTCACCGAAGCGGCCGTCGTGCTGCGGGTGAACCAGCCGACGCTGTCGCGCGCGATCGCCCGGGTCGAGGCCGAACTCGGCGCCCGACTGTTCGACCGCCTGCCCGACGGCGTCCGGCTGACGCCGGCCGGGGAGGTCGCCCTGGTCGCGGCCCAGCAGATCGTCCGGCGCTACGAGCAGCTGCTCGGCGAGGTGCGGACGGTGACCGACCCGGAGGCCGGGGTGGTGCGACTGGCGTTCCTCGACTCGCTGGCCACCTGGTTGGTGCCGGGGCTGCTCCAGGCATTTCATGCGGAGGCGCCGAGGGTCCGGGTCGAGCTGAGCCAGGAGCCGGCGCACCTGATCGTCGCCGACCTGGAGTCAGCCGCGGTCGACGTGGCGATCACGTCCGCGCGGCCCGTCGGCCCCTACGGCTGGCATCCGCTCCAGGAGGAGCGGCTCGTCCTGGTCGTCCCGCCGGGTCATCGGCTGCGCCGCCGACGCGTGGTCGGAGTCGAGGAGCTCGGCGCGGAGGAGCTGATCACGACGCCGGTCGGCTACGGGTTCCGCGATCTGGTGGACCGGATCCTGCGAGACGGGGGCGTGGCGCCCACCGTCTCCTTCGAGAGCCAGGATCTGGCCACCATCGAGGGGCTCGTCGCCGCGGGCCTCGGGATCGCGATCGTTCCGGAGGCGTTCGCGGGCCAGTCGGGCAGCGTCGGGCTCCGACTCCGGGCCCCTGGCGCACACCGCACGATCGGCCTGACGTGGCGCAGCGACCGGACGTTGAGCCCGCCTGCGGTCCACCTGCGGAGCTTCGTCGTCGACCGATGGGCGGGCGCCGACGCGAACCGCAGCGTTGCCCGGCCACGTGACGGGGCGGGCTACGGCGTGGACGGCACGTAGGCCGCCTGCGCCCCCACCACCGGGCCCGGGGCCGGCGGCAGCGTGGCGACGCCGGTCAGGAACGGGTAGTTGGCCGCCGCCCACTCGGTCAGCCTGCGCGTCCCGGTGACCGAGCGGCCGCCCGGCGCGCCGAGGGTGGCCACGCCGATGCGCCGTACACCGAGGGGCGTGGCGATCGGGGTGGAGACGACGAGGGTGTTGCCGGCCGGCGTGGTGAAGCCGGACTTGCCCTGAGCGGTGGGGTAGAGGTTCACGTACTCGGTGCCTCGGTAGACCGTGTGCATCGGCCCGCGCACCGGGCCGACCTGGCCCGACAGCTTCTCCAGGTACGGCTCGACGAGCCGGTTGGCCTGCGCCGCACGCAAGAGGATCAGCAGGTCACGAGCCGACGAGTAGGCGCCGGCGGCGGTGAGCCCGGACGGGTTCGCCGCGTGCGTGTCGGTGGCGCCGAGCCTGAGCGCGCGGCGGTTCATCGCGGCGATGAACGCGGCCCGCCCGTGCGGGTCGGCCCCGGCGATCGCCTCGGCCGCGTCGTTGCCGGAGGGCAGCAGCATGCCGGTGAGCAGTGCACTGCGGCGATACCACTTGCCCGGGATCAGCCCGGCGCACGTGCAGTAGGCGGGGTGCGCCTCGGCGTACGAGACCTGGTGTGAGCGCGCGGGCACCCGGAAGGAGGCGGTCACCGCGGTGAGGAGCTTGAGTGTCGAGGCCTCCGGCAGGTGCTGGCGGTAGGCATGCACGGCCAGGATGGTGCCGGTGTCCATGTCGGCGATCGCCCACGCCCGCATCGTCACCTTCGGCGGCGCGGTGACCTTCCCGTCGGAGCGGAAGCGGGTGCCGTGGATCCGATGCTGCTCGATGGTCTGCGCGGGTGCTCCCGAACCGGCCGGAGTCCCGGCGTCGGCAGGAGTCGCGGGACGTCCCTCCCAGCCACCGATGGCGACTGCCGCCGTCAGCGCCGTCGCGACGAGTACGGCGGCGGCACGTGCGGCGCCCATGCGAGAGAGCCGGTAGCGCGCAGGACGCAGCTTCATGACGTGACTCCGGGCCTTGGCGGGACGAGCGGCGCTTCGTGACGGTTGGCGAGCCCGCCGCATGATGGTGCTCTCACCCTACGACTTCTCGCCTGTCACGGGGTGACTTCTCGGCTGTCACGGAGTGACGTCTCGGGTGTCAGGGAGTGACGTCTCGGCGGGGAGTGGTCAGTGCGCGAGGTCGCCGCGGCCGCGGATCAGGTTCCACAGGCCGGCCCGGGCTCCGTTGGTGCGGTACCAGGTGCCCAGGGCCGCCGCGCCGAGCAGGATCGGGCCTCCCACGGTGAAGACCCGCCACACGATCAGGGCGGCGACGGCCGAGGCCTCGATGCCGTGGCCCTCGACGGCGGTGAGGGAGGCGACGATGGCCGCGTCGAGCAGGCCGAGGCCGGCGAACGGGAAGAGGGTGAGCGGGTAGGCGATGGCGTACGCCGCCACGACCGTGCTCACCGAGGCGTCGGCGCTGCTGACGCCGACGAAGCGCAGGATCAGCGTCAGCATGCTGACGTCGACGACCAGTAGTCCCACCATCGCGGCCACGGCGCGTGGGAACGCGCCATGGAAGCGAGCCGCCACGTCGCCCCGGAACCGTACGCAGGAGGCCGCCCACTCCTCCGGATCGACCTTGCGGAACCGCCGCGCGATTGCCCCGCCGCGCAGGCCCACGGCGCGCGCCAGCGCGTCACTGTGCATCACCAGCAGGAGCACCACCAGGATGGCGACGGCGAGCGCAACGCTGGCGGCATCGATGAGGCGCACCTCGATGGGGTCGCCTCTGCCCGCCAGCAGGGCCAGGCCGGCCACCGGCACGGCGAAGCGGACGATCCAGAACGTGAGCTTGTGCAGCAGCGCGCCTGCCAGGCCGGCGGCCACCGGCACTCCCCACGAGGTGAACATCGCGCTGCGCAGCGCCAGGTCACTGGGGGTCGGCGCCACGGTGCCGATCGTGAAGGCGACCTGGTCATTGAGGACGGCGTGGTACGGCGAGACCCCGGCGATGTAGAGGGAGAGCGGCAGCGAGTTGAGCGTCTGCCGCACCAGCAGCAGCGCCACCAGCGTCGGGATCTGCCACCACGCGAGGAGGCCGAGTGCGTGCCCCACGGCAGCCCAGTCGATGCTGCCGATCAGCCGCACGGCGGCAATCGTGCCGACCACCGCGACCACCACCAGCACCGCCCGGACGAGCCAGGCGCGCAGTCGGGGACTCAGCGTGTCACCCGGGGGTGATCGTGTGCCGACATCGCGGCCCTCCGTCTGCTCGCCTGTCCTCCGGCGATCCTCGGACGACGCGTTAACGCTCATCCAACCACGTCGCCGTGGCGGGCGGTCGGCACAACGCTGGCATGACTGGCGTGCCGCCGCGGGCCCTGTCGACGGCTACGGGATCTCGGTGGGAGGCACGATCGCCGCCGGATCCGCCTCCTTGCCGGGACAGTCCGGGTTCGGGCAGAAGTCCTGGGCGATGACCGTCGCCGGGGACGCGCTCTGCAGATGCTCGGAGTCGGAGTCGGGGATCACCTCGACGACGCCCGACTCGAGCTGGGTCCCGCAGTACTCACAGTGTGTCGGCCACGGCCGCTGGTCGTCGACCGGCATATCCGGCATATCCGGCATATCCGGCATATCCGGCGTACCCGACGAATCCGGCATGTCAGGTGCGTCCGTGTGGTTGCTGTGCTCGCCCATGCCGCGCCGGTACCCACGCGTCGCGGCGCCCGTGCGTGGCCGGGCGAGATCCTCGCGCCCGGTCAGGCGGCGGGCGCTGCGGGCGGGTGGGTGCCTCTCGGAGCGAGCGCCATCCCGAGCAGGCCGAAGGGCAGCGGGAGCCAGTAGCTGAAGAGCCGGTAGGCGAACGTCGCCACGACGGCGTCACCCGGGTTGACCCCGGCGAGCGTGAGCAGTGCGGTCATCCCGGCCTCGACGAACCCCAGTCCGCCGGGGGTGACCGGGATGTTGGCGAGCGCCTTCGCGCCGGAGAACGCCATCAGCGTCAGGCTCGGCGGCGGTGACGCCCCGAGCGCCGCCAGCGCCACTTCCAGGGTCAGGAAGTCCAGCAGCCAGCGGCCCACCGCCGCGGCGAGTGCCCGTCCCCACCGACCGTCCAGCACCGTCGTGATCTGGTCGCGGGAGGCGAGGAGCCGCCGGGGCAGGTCCGCGATCGGGCGCGAGCGGCGCCGTACCCGGTTCCGTGCGACCTGCACGATCTTGGCGACCCAGATCAGGGGCGCGTCCGTCTTCATCAGCAGCGCAGCCAGGGCCACCAGGACGACGAACGCGACCACCGCCGTCCCGGCCGCCCGCAGCAGGGCGGCGTTCACCGTCCCCGTCAGCACGGCCGGGATCGCCAGCAGCGGGAGCCCGAGCACGAGGGCGAAGACCAGCAGGTTCACCGCGGTCAGCGCGTTCACGACGTGGCGGCGCTTCAGGCCCGCGGCCACGAACATCCGATACTGCAGGGCGGCGCCGACGGGCCCGCCGCCCGGGGCGATGTTGGAGAGTGCGTTGGACGCGAGCTGCGCGGCGATCACCGGCCGCCAGGCGACCTTGCCCAGCGCTACCCGCTGCAGGTCCCACAGGCAGGCGCAGACAGCCACCTGCAGGGCGAACATGGTCAGCAGCGACGTCGCAGAGAAGCGCGTGATCTGGCGCCAGGAGGAGAAGGTCTCGATCAGGCTCGGGAGCACCAGATACAGCGAGACGAGCGTGATGGCCAGCCACAGGATGTTGCGCCGGAGCGACCGCGGCTTCTCCTGCTCGCCCCGCTGGATCTCGCCCTCGGTGTCGGCGCGCCGTTCGATCGCACGCTCCAGGCGGTCACCGATCGACCGCGGAGCGAGGGTGTCATCCACAACGGCCATCGTTGCATGGCTACCGGGGCACGGCCGTTCATGACGGTCATGATGGATGCGTGGCGCGCAGGCACGACGAGGACGGGGAGTACGGCGAGCAGGGCGTGCTGGCGACCGTGGCCGCCGAGGCGTCGATCCTGCTCGGCGCAGGCGCGGCGATCCTCGAGCAGATCGCGGTCCGCCCCGTCGGGCTCGGCGTCGTGGAGCACAGCACCGCGCTGGCCCATCCCGTCGACCGGCTGCGCGGCACGCTGACCTACATCTACGTGCAGGTCTACGGCACCGACGCGGAGCGACGCGAGATCGCCGAGGAGGTCAACCGCGCCCATCGGCCGGTGCAGGCACCCGGCCGCTACGACGCCTTCGCCCCCGAGCTGCAGCTCTGGGTCGCGGCCACGCTGGCGCACGGCGGCAGGCGGCTGCACGAGCAGGTGTTCGGCCCACTGTCACCCGCGGCCGCGGAGCGCCTGCATGCCGAGTCCGCCGTCTACGCGACCGCGCTGCAGGTCGCCCCGGCGGCATGGCCGGCGGACGTGGCGTCGTTCGAGGAGTACTGGGCGACCGGTCTGCGCCGGCTGCGTCCCGACCCCGCGGTGCAGGGCTTCGCCCGTCGGCTGCTGTCGGGGCGCGACGGGCCGGCGTGGATCCGGCTCCTGATGCCGCTGCAGTCGCTGATGGCGCGCGGAGGGGTCTCGCCCGAGGTGCGCACCGTCCTCGATCTCCCGTGGTCGGAGCGCGACCAGGCCCGGTACGACCTCTTCTGGCGGACCTTCCCGCCCCTCTACCGACGGCTGCCACGCCGGCTGCGGAGCCTGCCCGCGCGACGCTGCGTGCGTTCCTACCGTCGCCACGTCGGCGATACGTGATAGCGCGGCCCGCGCGGTTAGGCTCGCGTCCGTGCCGCGCCGCTTCCCCAGTACGACGGGCGGCAGGACGATCCGGAGCGCCTGATGACCGACCCGAACATCGCGGTGATCCACACCGACGGCGGCTGCCGGCCCAATCCCGGGCCCGGCGGCTGGGCGCGGTGCTGCGCTACGGGTCGCATGTGCGCGAGCTCCTCGGCGGCGAGGCCGGCGAGACGACCAACAACCGGATGGAGCTCACTGCCCCCATCACGGCGCTGGAGACGCTCAACCGGCCGAGCGTCGTGCACGTCTACACCGACAGCACCTACGTCCGCAACGGCATCACGACCTGGCTGGCCGGGTGGAAGCGCAACGGCTGGAAGACCTCCGCGAAGCAGCCGGTGAAGAACGACGACCTGTGGCAGCGCCTCGAGGCCGCCTGCGAGCGGCACCAGGTCGAGTGGTTCTGGGTCAAGGGCCACGCCGGTATCGCCGACAACGAACTGGCCGACCAACTCGCCACCCGCGGGATGCAGGCGGCCATCGAGGCAGGAAGCCGACAGTGACTTTCGTCCGCACCCGGGTGAAACCCACACAACGGGGCACCGGTTCTCGTCCCTGCGCCCCCGAAGGAACCACGATGACTCAGTCCTCCGCCAGCCGTCGCCGCCTGGGCCGCCGCGTCCTCGCGCTGCTCGCCGTGGCCGGCGCCGTCGTCGCGAGCACCGCGACGATCGCCACCGCCACGCCGCCGAGCCCAAGCCCCTCGAAGCCCACTTCCACGACCGTGTCCGCGCCCACCTCCGGCACCGTGATGACGCCGCACGCGCAGCTCGACCGCACCGGCACCACCCAGCACTATGCGATCCCCAAGCCGAACTGCGGGCCGCCGGCACCCGGCCACCGGTCCTGCCTCTCGGCGCGCCTGGTCCGGGTCGCCAAGGGCACGCCGGGCGCGCTGGCGTACTCCGCGCCGGCGTACAAGCTCGGACCGCACGGCGGGTACACCCCGGGCGACCTCGCCACGGCGTACGGCTACACGCCCTCGGCCTCGGCCGGCGCCGGCCAGACCGTCGCGATCATCGACGCCTACGACGACTCGGCGGCGCGCTCCGAGCTCAACGTCTTCGACCATCGCTATGGTCTGCCGGCGGAGACCGGCACCTCCTTCCGCAAGGTCAACCAGGCCGGCAAGGCCTCGCCGCTGCCCGCCCTCGACACGGGCTGGGCGGAGGAGATCGCCCTCGACGTCCAGGCGGTCCGAGGGGTCTGCAACAAGTGCCACATCCTGCTCGTCGAGGCCAACAGCACCAGCGACAGCGACCTCGCCAAGGCGGTCGACACCGCGGCCCGGATGGGCGCCACCGAGATCAGCAACTCCTACGGCGGCCCCGACGCGATGGGTGGCCAGCCGACCTCCGGCAAGGCGACGGCGGCGGCCTACAACCACCCGGGCATCGTGATCACCGCCTCCACCGGCGACCATGGCTGGTATGACTGGGACCTCGCCAACGACGGCTCCCACGGCTGGTCCGACAACGCCCCGAACGCGCCCGCGTCGTACCCGACGGTCGTGGGGGTCGGCGGCACCACGCTCTCGCTGAACTCCAACGGCACCCGCAGCCGTGAGGTCGTGTGGAACGAGGACGGCCGTGACGACAGGATCGGGCTCACGAGGGTCAACCGTTGGCACGGTGACCAGGGCGCCTCGGGCGGCGGGTGCAGCACGGTGAACGCCGCCCCGTCGTTCCAGGCCTCGGCGGTGGGCTACGCGCAGCTCGGCTGCAAGAGCGGCATGCGCTCGACCGGCGACGTGGCCGCGCTGGCGGACCCGTTCACCGGCTACGACATCTACGACAGCTTCGCCCCCAACGGCGGCGGCTGGGTCACGGCCGGCGGCACGTCGCTGTCCTCGCCGCTGATCGCGGCGATGTGGGCGCTCGCCGGCGGTTCCGGCGGCGTGAGCTACCCGGCGCAGAACCTCTACGACCACCTGCGCTGGGCGCCGTCATCGATCTACGACGTGACCTCGGGAGGCAACGGCTTCTGCGGCGGTGACTCGGCGGCGGGCTGCTCGGCGTACCTGAACGGCGAGACCAGCCCGGCCACGACCAACCCGAACGGGATCGACAACGGCAACCCCTTCTACCCTGCGGGCTGGGCGGGCATGCTCGACTGCAGCTACACCAAGAGCGGCCTCGTCGTGCTCGCCAACCAGCAGTGCAACGCCGCGGCCGGATTCGACGGGCCGTCCGGTGTCGGCACGCCCCACGGCCTGAGCGCCTTCAAGCGGTTCGGCCCGAGCATCTCGGTCACCTGGCCCTCGCTCATCAAGCGCCGCACTGCCGTGACCTTCCGGGCCAACGGCTTCACCGACCCGATGCCGGGTGCGACGGCTGCGACGTACCACTGGACCTGGGGTGACGGCACCTCGACGACGACGCTCGTTCCCTCCGCGACGCACACGTTCACGCAGGGCCACGACCTGGTCTCGGTGCGCGTGGTCGACACGGCCGGGCGGAGCAGCCGGTCGATCGCGAAGCGGTATGCGATCGGCTACCTGCCGACGGCGAAGGCCAGCGGCCCCACCTCGGCGCGCCGCGGTGCGAGCGTCGCCTACACGGCCAAGGTCACCGAGCCGAACACCGGCGGCCGCATCACGTCCTACACCTGGCGGGTCGGCAACACCGTCGTCGGGCGGCGCGCGAGGCTCGTCCACCACTTCACCGCCAAGGGCACCTTCAAGGTGACCCTGACGGTGACCGACAACTCGGGCCTGTCCGGCAAGAGCAACACCGTGACGGTGAAGGCGACCTAGCCGCACGCCGCCCCGGTCGAGGCGCATCGGCCGGCCTGCCCGCGCCGGCCCGTGCCCGCCCGCGACGGTCGACACCGCGGCCGGGCGGTGCGACGCTGGGCGCATGTCGCTCTACGCCGACCTCGGCGGCTTCGACGTGATCCTGGCCGTGTGCCGTCGCTGGCACCGGCTGTGCCTCGAGGACCCGCTCTCCGCGCATCCCTTCGAGCACGGGCTCCATCCGCAGCACGACGAGCGGCTCGCGGCGTACCTCGCCGAGGCGACGGGAGGGCCGGCGCTCTACACCGGCGGGTACGGCGACGAGACGGTCGTCCAGCGGATGCACGCCGACAAGGGTGCGGGCGAGGAGCTCGAGGATGCCTGCCTGACCCGCTTCGACCGGGCGCTGGCCGAGGAGCGGGTCCCCGTGGAGGCCGCCGCGGCGCTCAACGCCTACTTCCGCGCCGCCACCGTCGCCTTGCGCGTCTACGCGGAACGTCCCGCGAGCGACGTGCCAGACGGGCTGCCCTTCAACTACGCGTGAGGCGCCGCAGGATGGCGCGCCATGCCAGGATCTACCCATGAGTACGACGCACGCCGATGTCATCGTCGTCGGCCACGGTCTCGCCGGGCTGGTCGCGGCGGCGGAGGCCGCCGACCACGGCCGGTCGGTGCTGCTGGTCGACCAGGAACCGGAGCAGTCGCTGGGCGGCCAGGCGTTCTGGTCACTCGGGGGGCTCTTCCTCGTCGACAGCCCCGAGCAGCGCCGGATGGGCATCAAGGACTCCCTCGAGCTGGCGACCCAGGACTGGATGGGCTCGGCCCAGTTCGACCGCGACGAGGACCTCTGGCCCCGGCGCTGGGCCGAGGCGTACCTCGACTTCGCGGCCGGTGAGAAGCGCTCGTGGCTGCACGCGATGGGGCACCGCTCCTTCCCGATCGTGGGCTGGGCCGAGCGGGG
>Ga0131853_10002210_pt1 | contig 34887 bp, 27 predicted proteins | sample TergutLab28metaG_FD_92764 | JGI IMG/M metagenome (GOLD analysis project Ga0131853, IMG submission 92764) | Labiotermes labralis P1 segment gut microbial communities from Petit-Saut dam, French Guiana - Lab288 P1 (version 2) (version 2) | ecosystem: Host-associated > Arthropoda: Insects >... | reverse complement strand
ATTACTTATTTCTCCTTAAAATGCACATCAAAAACTTGCATTAATTTTTTATTAATGCTATAATAATTCATTGTATGCTAAAATTACAATAAGCCCTTTTTGGTTATTGTGATTATAGTATATATAATATTTGTTAGACAGTCAAGCGTTTATCTAACATTTATTAGATATTTTTCTTGTAATTTATGGGAAAAATGGAACTGGATATGAAACAAAAAGATAAAGACATTATAAATAGAACACTAAAATTATTAGACGATAATGAAGAGACAGGTTATAGTTTAGAAAAAAAAGGTGTTTTAAAAAGCGGAACTGTCGTGATAACACAGTGGAAGCAATACCGAGCAAAGCCGTCTACAGATGCTTTAATGCAAATAGCCGACTACTTTGATGTATCTGTTGATTATCTTATGGGGCGAACCGAAAATCCAAGAATTAATTTGTGATGTAGGGGCGGCAATCTGCCACCCGCACTTTATTTTATTAGTTCGTTATTAAATAGAAGTTCGTGGTTATTGGAAATCATTGTGCGGGCGGCAGATTGCCGCCCCTACAGTTTATTTCACAGTTGTTTCAAAACATATTTTTTGTGGCGGACATTGACCGCCCCTATGGTTTGTTATGTCGTGTGATATTCGGGAGTTATTAAATTGTAGGGGTGAGTAGCGCGAGCCCGTTTAAATTATCATTATTATGTTGTTCATTATTCGGGTTCGCGTTGCTCACCCCTACAATTTAAAGCATCATACAAACAAATTAATTTTAACAATCATTATGTGTTGTGCGTCGCAGACAAATAAAAAAATCAGGTTTTCCAATTTTGGAAAACCTGATTTTTTTATTTGTCTGCTAAATCAGTGATAAAGTTTGCCGGGTCCACAAAGCGGTTTGTGTTTTGATTCCACATTCCGACATGGACGACAGGACCTGAATGGCTTTTGTTAGGAGTGTGTTGAGCCACTGTTCCGATTTGGTCGCCTACTGCGACGGTGTCGCCTACTGCAACTTTGATATATTCATCGTCGACATTGAGTCCTTTGTAGCGAGAGACCAGTCCGTCTGCATGCTGAATTTCAACGATAGTGTTGTAGCGGCTTGTTCTGTCTACTCTTGTGACAGTTCCTGCTCCTATCGCATAGACATTTGCTCCTGCTTGTGTTGCAAAGTCAATACCGTTCTGTGTTCTGAAGTTTCTTGTCGACTCATGCCACACAAGTCTGTTGAGTGAGACTGGTTTTGCAACGCTGAACTCGCCTTTGACAGGCATTGTCCAAGTTGGTGCCGGAGGCGGTCCGCCAACATAGTCGCCGCCATTACCCGGACCAGGGTCTGGTCCCAGTATCGGAGTGTCAGGCCTTGTCAGCACCACTGAGAGAGTTATAATCACAGCAGCCACTAGGACTAAAGCCGTGAAAAACACTCCATACCACAACTTCTTTCTTGAGTTGTTGTCATTTGTTTTTTTTGAGTTTCCATAGGTTCTCATAGTTTTTTTATCTCCTTTTTTTTGCGTTCTTCACGACGCTAAAAATAATTATTGACAAGTTTTTGGCGGTTATACATGGATTTTAAAAAAATTTAATTAAGTGAAAAGTATTGTTAAAGTTAATTTAAAAACAACTTACCCTTATTTTTCACTTTAATTAAAAACTTCCTTTTAATAATGGACTTCCGACACTGATGCGATTGTCTCTTAATGCTATCATGATATTTACTTTTTGAGAGTGAACTCTTTCATATTTTGTGATTAGCGGTGTTTTTGCATAGATTATGATAATGTTATTAACTTGTTCACGAAATAGTTCTCTTGCCCCTAGGTTGCGAAGAATGCCGTCAATGTCGCTGATGTTTCCATAGGTATCAAAACGAGTAAAGTAATTTGGAGTTTGATAACGATAAAAAATTGGTCGTTCATCATAAATTCGAACATTGTCAAATTCGTCAAAAACAGAAAAAGTTCCCTCTCTCTCAATCATTAAAAGGGAGTTAGAAAAAAGGCTAACTCCGACGACGAGACAGATAATTCCAAGAAAAAGAAAAAACTTTTTCACAAAAAAAATTATTGCCCGAAAGCAATAATTTTAAACGGTTTTAATTAATATAGTTTTATTCAACAATGTTTAAAAGATGTCATCATCGTCTGTCGGGACTTTCACATCCAGAAGTTCTTTTGCTGTTTTAGCGGCAAATGCCTGATTGGGCGAAGGTTCGGGCGGGATATTGTCAGTTTTTTTCGGGTTTGCGCTGCTCACCCCTGCAATGTTTTTGTTCTCTGTTTTAGAGAGTGGAATATCACTTTCATTATCATCATGAATTGTGAATTGTGAATTTTGCGATGATGGAGGAGGAGGTTCGGGAGAATAATCAACATCGACAAAGGAAGTATATTCGCCTTGCCATTTCAAATCGATTGAGCCTGTTTCACCGTTTCGATGTTTTGCTATTATTAATTCAACTTTGCTGCGGGTTACCTCATCAACTGTTCTGTCGTTTGAATCGTGTTCACGATGAATGAAAAGTATTATGTCTGCGTCCTGCTCGATTGCTCCGCTTTCCCTAAGGTCGGACATTTGAGGACGGGCAACTGCTTTTTTTGTTCCTCTTTTTTCAATGTCACGAGACATTTGAGAAAGGAGTATTATCGGAACATCCAATTCTTTTGCAGCAATTTTCATTGTTCTTGTGATTTCGGCAACTTCTTGCTGACGGCTCTCAATACGGTTTTTTCCGCTTGACATTAGTTGCAAATAGTCAACCATGACAAGATCCAGTCCTTTTTCTCTTTTTAGACGGCGGCATTTTGAGAGGATTTCAATAGGGGTTGTTAATGAACTGTCATCAATATAGATATGGGCTTTGTCCAATCCGGATTTTGCCTGATAGATTCTTTTCCATTCATCAGGTTTCAAATCACCTGAATTTGCTCCCTTCATGTTGACTTTTGCTCTTGCACAGAGCATTCTTTTTGCAATTTGGGATGCTCCCATTTCCAATGAAAAAACAGCGCATTTGTAGGGGTTTGGATTTCCTGCGTCTGTTCGGCGATTTGAATTGAGGGCGGCATTTAAAATAAAATTCATGCCGATAGAAGTTTTTCCTTGACCGGGACGAGCCGCAACCAGAACTAAGTCGCTTTTTTGAAAGCCGTTTAATATTCTGTCCAGTCTTTTAAAACCTGTCGGAATACCCCTTGCTGCATCCGGATCACGGAACAACATTTCCATTCGGGAAATTGCTTCTCTCAATCCTTCGCTTGAGGGCTTGAGTTTTGAACTATCTAACTTCTCAGCGAGCGAAAAAATTTCAGCCTCTGCAAAAGCAAGCGCATTGTTTTCAATGTCACCGGTGTAGGCTTTGTCACTAATTTTATTTGCACTTTCAATCAATTTTCTAAGGATTGAAGTTTTTTTGACAATACCTGTGTAGTGTTTCAGATTTGATGCAGACGGGACAAGATTTGTTAATTGATTTAGATACCCGATGCCTCCGATGCTGTCAAGACTGCCCATTCCTTTCAAAGTTTCTGCAACAGTCAAAGCATCAACAGGTTTGTCATTATTTGTCAGATGCTGAGCAGCGTTGAAAATTTCTCTATGTGCAAACGACATAAAATCAGAGGTGTTTAATTCAGTCAAAACAAGTGACGGAGCATACTCGTCAATAAGGACACATCCTAAAACTGCCTGCTCACTTTCATACGACGATGGCAAAATGCGTGCTGATATATTGGGGTGCTGCTTTTGTTGAGATTGTTTGGTGTCCATAAAAATTTTTCAAATTACAAAGGACAGTGGACAAAGGACAAATAAAGGACAAATAATGTTGATAAATTAAATTTTACCTTCTTTGTCCTTTGCAAACTGTCCTTTGTAATTTCTATTCGTTTGGGTTGTAGGGAAAAAAGTCCTCCGCCCTCTTCCCTGATTGTTCTTTGTTTCGTTTTACTAAAAATACTGTCAAGATAATGCCAAAGGCGACTATTAGTCCGATTATTATCGAAAGAACATTCCATGTCACAGTGTAGGCACGACGCATTTGAAGGATTAGTTGGTCAGTTTGCACTCCGTCATCCGCTATTCTTGTTGAAAAAGTGTGGACGGTGGTTTGCCCGATAGTTTCTTGAGTTCCGTTTGTCACCATTCTTGTGTTGTTGAGCCAATGATAAAACAAATTTATTTCTTGCAAATTAAGCATTCTTGCAATTGGGAAAATTTCAAAAAATGAAGGGAGCATACGAGTTCTTTCTCCGCCTAGTCCGATTGTTGTCCAACCGTTTGTAAATTTGTCTATAATATTTGTTCCTGCTTGATATCCGTAAATTCTATCGTTATTTACACTTGCATAGTGAAAGTCGTTGATATAGGAATTGAAAGGATGTTCCCACTCAAAAGTATGGGTGTTCCAAAAAAATCCTTGCTCGGTTGAGGAGTCGGGTCTTGTTGTTGTGCCGCCTGTTATTGTTCGGATTGGCTGCGGTGCATTTATGTCCTCGTCTTCAGGGATTGAAAATCTTGCACGCCAAATATACCTTTCTCCTGAGCCATGAACATTACTAAATTCCCTCTCGAATGTGTCTGCTCCCGGAGTTACCCACTGAAATTCTTCGTCCATAGAAGTTTCAATCAACACTCTTAAATACTTCTCAACACTCCAAACGCTATCATCGGTTATTATATAACCCCTTTGTCTAAGAAAAGTGTTCCACCTTTGAATCTCCTCGCCTGTGGCATTTGAGTTTAATAAATTCAACTCGGCACTGCAAAATCTTGCTTCAAAAGTGAACTCAATGTGTTCTCCGTGAATTTGGTCATATCTCCACACTTCAGTGATATGAATAGCAGTATTCGGCGAACATCCGATGAGGAAGAACGCAATTAAGAGGGTGGCTGATAGGATGGTGAGAAGTTTTCTTTTCATGAAAATCCTGTAGTGGGACGCCGCCCTCGGCGTCCCATTAATTTTGATGACTTTAATGCGGGACGCCGAGGGCGGCGTCCCCTGCTATTTTTATGTTAATTTTTTTAGTTCCTCTAATGTTTCTCTAAACTCTGAAAACGCTGCATCAAACGGGGCGTCTGTCATTAAGTCGCAGCCTGCATCTTTTAGAATCTCATAAGGAGATTTTGAACCGCCTGCCGAGAGGAAATTGTCGATGTAGTTTTTAACCGCACTCTCCCCTTTTGCCAAGATGTCTTTTGCAATATTCACGGCACTGATTAGACCTGTTGAATATTGATAGACATAGAATGGTCTGTAAAAATGCGGAATTCTCGCCCATTCACAAGATATATCGTCATCGTGAACAACTGATGAACCATAGTATTTTTTGTTAAGGTTCAAATATGTCTCATTGAGGCTCTCAACTGTAAGCGGCACTCCTTCATCTTCCATGCGATGCGTTTCTGCTTCAAATTCTGCGAACATAGTTTGTCTGAATAGCGTTGTCCTAAACATGTCAAGATAATAACTTAGGAGATATTTTTTTGTTTTGACATCGGTTGTGGTTTTTAAAAGATGTTTTAGCAGCAAAACTTCATTGACGGTTGAGGCAACTTCCGCAACAAAAGTTTCGTAACTTTGTTTTGCATACGGCTGACATTCTTTTGAATAATATGAGTGAAGCGCATGCCCCATTTCATGAGCAAGGGTGAAAATTTCGTTTGTGCTTTCTTGATAGTTCAGCAAAACAAACGGGTTTGCCTCAGACTGTCCTGCTGCATATGCTCCGCTTCTTTTGCCTTCAGTCTCATATACATCAATCCAACGGTTGTCTCTTGCTTTGATTAGGAGATTGCGGTATTCCTCTCCCATTGGTTTCAATCCTTCCAGCATCAAATCATATGCCTTGTCATACGGCAGTCTGATGTCTGCTTTTTCAAACATCGGAGCATACATATCAAACATAAATAATTTGTCATAGTTAAATATTTTCTTTCTAAGAGCAACATAGTCATGAACAGCGGGCAGTCCGTCGTTTGCTTTTTGAACAAGTTTTTCATAGACTTTCGTTGGAACATTACTTTCATGAAGCGAGCCTTGCATTGCGCTTTCATAGCCTCTCACTTGCGCTAAAAAATTGTCTTTGTTTACTGATGAAGCATAGGTTATGCTGAGTGTGTTGATGAGAGATTTTATTGCTTTATACATGCCTTTATAGGCATCTTTTCTCAATTTCCTGTCGTCGGAAGATAACCATAATCCATATTTGCCATGAGTTAATTGCTCTTTTTTGCCGTCAACTTTAATCATCGGCAACGGCAAATCAAGATCCTCAATTCTTTGATGAATTTCCGAAAATGCTCCGAATGTTTTTCCGCCCATAGCAATAATTTTTTCTTCTTTTTCGCTCAAAATGTGCTTCTTGCTTCGAATTATTCCCTCTAGCATATAAGAGTAGTCGGAAAATTCTTCGTCATTCATGAATGAAGTTAACAACTTTTCGTCAAGTGCTGATAACTCGGGAGTGATAAAAGAAACTATGGTTGAACATTCAACATAGAGAGTGTAGCCTCTTGAAAACATAGATATTGCCTCATTGCTTCTTCCGTCGAGGTCTTTGTTCAGATAGGCATAGAGAAAAAGTTTGTTGAATCTTTTTCCAATCTCATCGTTTTGTTTTAGTATTTTCAACAACTCGTCTTTTTTTCCTAGTTTCCCTTTGAATGTCAGAATCGACGGAATTAACGCTTTCAATTCGTCATGCTCATTATTCCATGCTGCCTCGTCACTAAATAGCACGCCTAAATCCCATGTATATTTTTTTTTAATTTCATTTCTTTTCATAATTAAAAATACTCTCCTTATTTGTTGTGTTTAATTATATTATCACAATTAAAAATTAATTGCAAGTAATTTTTATGGTTTGATTTTCAAACTTTAATATCCTTTTTATTTATTATCCTTTTTAAATAATGAATGCAAAATAGCAAAAGATGTTAAAACGAAACCAAAAGCACACAGAAGGGCAAAAACGACAGGTATTGTCGACGGTGCCCATATTATTGTCATTGCCCATGTGGCATATCCGAAAATAGATGGTATCAAAAATGTGATTATCAAAAACAATATTGTTAAAAGTGCAGCGATACCTATAAATATCCATTGCTTAGTTTTAGGTTTTGTGCGTCGTGATAATCCTTTTTTCACAAAAAATATTTTTAAGATTATTAAACCGAGCAATGCAGTAATTGCAATAATAAGCACAATCGACAAAACAGATGACATTGTGTCAAAAAGAACCAACTCGCTTGATGGTGAAATATTGATAGAGTTGCCCTCCAGAATATTTAATATGTTTCTTGCAAGATTTCCGGGCGAGCCTGTGGCAGAATTCATCAAAACTGCAACTGCTTTGTTTTCTTGCGGCAAAAATATAAGTTCTGTGACAAAATGCGGATTGCCTCCAGCATGCCTTATGGTGTTTCCGTCTTCGCTTATGTTCCAGCCTATGCCATAAAAATTACCGTTTGTCATCTCAACCTCTCTATTCGGCACTTGCTGCCTTTTAATTAAGTTCATTAAAAGGCGCAGGGGCGTCAGTTGGATCAAGTTGAAAGTTAAGCCAATTTGCAATATCATTTGCATTTGATATAATATATCCCGTTGGAGTGTGCCCTCTAAATTCCGGTGAAACAAAAGGACGGGAAGAGAACCATCCGGGCTTATATCCCGTTGCCATAAAGCCTTCTTCACTTTGATTCGCATCGTTTGCAGATGTGAAAGTGTTGTTAAGTCCGAGCGGTCTGAATATGTTAGCGGTCATAAATTCTTCATATGGCATGCCCGATATTTCTTGAATTAAAAAACCGGAAAGAATGTAGTTTGCAGAAGCATAGCCGTGTCTTGTTGACGGAGCAAAGTCAAGTCTTGAACCATTGAGCAGTTTAACAGTTTCTAATAACGCATCGTCACCGCTTGAAGGAGGCAGTGTTAGTGAATGACTTGAAAGCGTTAGTCCGCTTGTGTGGTGCAGCAAATCAATTATCCTAAAATCATTCATCGAAAAATGCTCGTCAAAATTGAAACTCAACCATGGAATATGTTTGTTAACAGGGTCGGTTAAATTTAATTTTCCTTCGTGTTCCAAATATAGCACACCAAGACCCGTAAAAGCCTTGCTGACTGAGCCTAACATATATAAAGTATTTTCATCAACTTTAGTATTAGTCCTGATATCGGCATATCCTGTTTGCGCGAAAAGCGTTTCATTTTCACTAATTACCGCTACAGAAATGCCCGGCACTCGTTGTGCTATTGCCGTTTGTTCAACTAAAGAATTTATGCTGTCTCTAGTGCTTAAACCAATTGTCGGCGATTGTGCCGCTGTCGCAGGGAAAGAAAAAGCAACCAAAGATACGGCAACTAATGCAAATGCAATGAATGCCGCAAAAATAACTTTAGATATTTTTGAATTAAAAAAAATTTTATTTTTCATTAAAATATTATAACACAAAATCCTTGTGCTTGCAACTAATTGTTCGGAATATTAAATATTTAATATCAAATACTAGACAATGCTTGAAATGTGTGGTATAATATTTCTCTATTCATATGGGATTTTTGAAGTTGTCAAGTGAATTAGTCAAGCAAAAAAAGGTGCAGTTAGAGCATATTTTTTTGACTGAGTATATGCCAAGCGCTCCTAGTGACTTTTTGAAAGTCTATTTAGCAGGGCTTTCCTTTGCAGAAAATGAAAGTGATAACGGCATTGAAAAAATTGGGGAACTACTCAATATCGACACAAAATTTATTTTTGAAGCATATGCATATTGGAAAGAGCAAGGATTGGTGGATTTCACTATTGAGCCGATGAGTGCAACATACTTGCCTGTTCTTTCAAAAAGCGAACAGCCTAGCCGAAAATATCCGGTAAAAAAATATAAAGATTTTGTTGACAGATTTCAAGCAATTGTGCCTGAAAATTTTCTCCTTGCAAATGAATTGAAGTATTACTATGATTTCATGGACTATAACAATATTGACCCGGCAACAATGATTGAAATCATCGGGTATTGTATTTTAAGAAAAGGCGATAGTTTTAAGCCGCCATACTACCACTACATATTAACCGTTGCAAACTCTCTTTTGAAAGATAATTATCGGACATTTGATAAAGTTAAAGAAAGGCTTGGATATTTGGAATTATTGGACAGCGACATAATGACAATTCATAAAACGCTTAACTCAAAAAAAATTGCTGATATTCAAGACAAGGAAATGTTTGAAAAATGGAAAAATGAGTTTAAGTTTTCTTTGGGAATTATTTTATCAGTTGCAAGAAAAGTAAAAGTTGGCGGAATAAAAACTCTTGATATGCTTCTTACAAGATATCACGAAAACGGACTTAATAACATTTTAGAAATTGAAGAGTTTGAAAACAAACGCAAAGATTTGTATGCACTTGTTAAAAAGATAACAAAAATATTAGGGCTTCGTTATGACAATCTTGACTACATAGTTGAAAATTATGCAACAAACTGGCTCTCATACGGACTTGACAATGATGTTTTAATTGCAATTGCTAAGCAGTTGTTCGAAAAAAACAACCGAAATGTCAGCATTCCTCACTATGATGAACAAGTCGAAAAATTTTATAAAGACGGCTTAAAAACTTTGGAAGATGTCAAAAAAATTGCTGCGCCTTTACCAAAACCAACCATCAAAAAAACAGAAAATTTCGTCTCCCGCACTCTTTCAGCGGATGAAACTAATGACCTGTTCGGAAAGTTGGATGATACAATTTAAAAGGCGTTACACCTATGAATAAACATAAAGAATATATTGCATTAGCAAATAAAATGGGGGCAAAAAATGCCGTTCCTTTTTCTATTGAACAAATAGCGTTTGACCCTAGAACGATTTTGAAGTGCCGTTGGGGCTGCGATGATTTCGGGAAACTGCACACTTGTCCGTCTGCTCCGCATTCATTAAGTGTTGAAGAATATATCCGTATTTTCAAACACTATAAATCCGGTGTCATTATTAATTGCCATGACAAAAAAGATTGTCAAAAAATTTCAATGGAGATTGAAAGACACGCTTATTTGGACGGCTTTTATTTTGCGATTTCTCTTTCGGATTGTGCTATTTGCACTGAATGCAAAGGAAAATTCGGAAAGCCTTGCGTTGCTCCTAAACTTGCAAGACCTGCTTTTCACAGCATAGGGGTTGATGTTTTCAAGACCGCAAAAAATATGGGACTTCCCCTTCATCCCTTAAAAGAAAAAACCGACGAACAAAATTGGTATTCGGCGGTTTTTATTGAATAAACTTAAAAACCCTCTTCATGTCTCGGGGACAGACGCAAGGGATTGCCTTCACCCCTTAGAGGGCACTTCGTATCAATGAGATAACTACGCTGCTTTATAAAACCAAAAGCGTTATCAAGGCGGAATGCCGAGGGCGGCACCCCCTTACAAGTGAACAAAAAGGCTGTCAAACTATTCGCAAGATACTCCCTCCATGCTCTTTATTCCTCTAATTTTTTGAAGTCTGCTTTACCCATCATGGTTAAGGCAGGCTTTTTTCGAATGCATTAGATATGATTAATTGCAGACTAATCGACTATAGTTAAAAAGACAGTCGGACTTTGTAGCGTTGGAATAAATAAGCCATGATAAAAAGCGGAATCATCATGATAGCAAGAGAGAGGAATAAATGCCCTGCATTAACGGAATAATACCATGCCCAACCTCCAGGCAAATAATTATTTCGTCCTATTCCGATTAGTCCGAGAACAATCCATGCAAGTTGGCTGAATATTCCCCCACCACATAAAATATCAATGCATTTTGTCCCATAGCACCAAAAATCGGCAAATGCTTTTTATGCAGATATTTCCATTTATCCGCAAGCATAAACACACCGACTACTATGGCAAGAGAAATTGTCATAAATGATATTGATTGGTGATGTTTGTTGATGAAAATATAAGGCATGAAATTTGAGTCCGCAGGGACAGCAAAACGCAAAATAATGAACAGTATTGCAAGCCCTCCGGTTATGATACTCAAAAGATAGAACCTTTTTTTGTTTGAAAAATACAATTCACCGATTGCCGAAGACACAAGCATTAAACCCAAGTAAGCAACAGTTCCCACAATTCCGCCATCTGATGTTCCGGGAACAAAACTTGACATCGCAGGGTAAATTGCCGTAAGCACAACATGATAAAGGAGCATTATGCCAAAGCCGATGCCGAATCTGATTTCTGCTTTTTTTATCGGCATAAACGCTAACATAAACATTGATGCTAAGCCATAGGTTGCAAGCACGCTCCAGCCCGTCAGACCTAAGCCATCTGCGAAATAATTCATTATAAAACCGACACCGATAAGAGCGGTTCCCCGAACAATACTCGCTTTCACAACAACTTTCACACCCTTTTGAACTATGTTTCTTTTAAAGTTGTAGGACATCATCATGGAAAGCAAAAAAATAAACGCAGGCATGCCGATATCAGCAAAACCTAATCCGTTTGTTGCCGCACTGACATGTCCGAAAAAATACGGTATGAAATGAAATCTATACATTACAACCGCAAACGATAATAGCAGCACCAAAAATCCCCGAATATTATCTATAAAGAAAAAACGGTTCTTAGAGTCATATACCGCAGTTTGCGGCATGCAACTCGCTTCTTGAAAAGAATTTTCTTCTGTGATAATTTCCTCTTCACACACAGATTCTTCTTCGCCTAATTTATCTTTTTCCATAAAAACTCCTTGAATTATATTTTTATGATAGCACTAATTCGTTTGAAAGTCAAACAAAAAATTGTGTTTTTGTGGTTTTTGTTAAAAGTCGCTTGCGTTAATAAATAATATGGTGTATACTTGCATAGTAATGTATAAAAAATCTATTCTAGAAATACAATTAAGACGGGAGAGAGAACTCTCTAAGGCGAAAGAAAAATTTGAGGATGCACTAAGGCGCAATCCTGAACTTTTGTCTGTTGAAAAGGAACTTCGGGAATCTGTTTTGAAAGATGCAAAAGATGAAAAAACAGCATCTTTGAAAACACAAAAACTAAACAAAAGCCGTGATGAAATCCTTTTAAAAATGGGCATAACTAAAAAAGAATTAGAGCCTCCTTTTAAATGCAAATCATGTTTTGACACAGGTATTTTTAATAAAAGTGTTTGCGATTGCGCAAAAGTGCTTGCGCTGAATTCGACTGTGAATATCGGTATTCCGCTATATAATTTCAAAGATTTTAATCCTTCATTGTTTGAAGAAGAAGTTCGAAAACACACCATAAAAATCTTTGCAAATGTCCAAAAGATAGTCAGTGCTTTTCCAAACGATACAAGACGCATTATCACAGTTCTCGGACCGACCGGAACAGGCAAAACATTTTTGGCAGGGTGTGTTGCTAATGAATTTCTACACAAAAACTACAGTGTTACTGCCATTACCGCTTTTGATTTTGTTAATCGAGCATTATCTTATCACACCACATTTGATGAGGATAAAATGTATTATTTATCACCACTCTTAGACAGCGATTTGCTTATTATTGACGATCTTGGAACTGAACCGATCCTAAAAAATGTCTCGTTAGAATATCTGTTTTTAGTGTTAAACGAGAGAATGCGAAACGATTGCTTGACTTTTATTAATTCCAATCTTGATGCGGCATCTTTGAAAGCACGCTACGGTGAGAGAATTTATTCGAGAATAAGCGACCAAAATATTGCTTACCCCACTTTATTGAAAGGCAATGATATAAGGCGTCTTGAAAAAAGATAACCCTTATTACCTTAAACCTATGCAAACAATAATGACTCATCAAAAAATGCCTCGGCCTTATATTGTTGACACTCACACTCATACGGAGCATTCCTATGACGGTTCGACCAGTGCTGAAAATTTCATCAGAGCGGCGATTGCAAGAGGCATTTCTCATCTTTGCATTACCGACCACTCGGAAACTTTTGTCAATAAAGATTTAAAAATTTATCAGCAAAGAGCAATGTTTTATGTCAATGATATTTTGGAGTTAAAGAAAAAATATAGGGACAAAATTTATGTGAGTGCAGGCTTAGAATGCAATTGGTCAAGGTTTGATGAACCTCTTAATAAAGAAATGTTCGAAAAAATTGAGCAAGACAAGCATTTTCCTTTTGAATATATTCTGAACTCTTTTCATGATGTTTTCGGAAGTCGTGAAAAAGGAATAAAAAAAGACAATTTGTGTTCGTGTGAGCGGTATTATCAAAATGTGTCACAAAGCCTTGATGCTCCTTATCATTTTCATGCTGTCGGACATATTAATTTTATTTCAAGATATATTGACAAATGCGATTGCGGAAATGATTTTTCAAAATACAATCCTGTTTTTGATGAAATCTTGAAAAAAATAATAAAAAGAGGTGTTATTTTAGAATTAAACACCTCGACAAAACCGGGACACTTCCCCACCATTCCCGATATCAATATTTTAAAAAAATATCGTGAGTTCGGCGGAACAATGATTTGTCCGGCATCCGATGCCCACATTAAAGAACATATCGGCAGAAACTACAACCTGGCAAAAGAAATAGCAAAAAAAGCAAACTTTGAATATTGGACAATAATTCAAAACGGACAATCTTTGAAAGTTAGGTTTTAGTTTAATGCGTGCGGGCGGACAAGCCGTCTGCCCCTTCAATTTTTTACCGTCGCATTAAACAACAAAATTAACCTTAGCGGGGATTGATGCCTCCTCTGTAAATTATGTTGATGATTTTACCGTTTGCTCTCGTATAGCAGAGTAAATTTATCTTTTGTTTGGATTATGAAGTCATTTAACATGCTGTGGCGTTTTGCTATATAGTTGTTGCGGGTCATTTTTTTTATGTTGTCTTCTTTGCCGATAAGGACGACCATTTTTTTTGCCCTTGTTATTGCGGTGTAGAGAAGATTTCGGGTCATCATTATCGGGTTATAAGTTACAATCGGAATGATAACGGCATCAAATTCGCTTCCTTGCGACTTGTGGATAGTTATTGAGTAAGACAGCGTTAGTTGGTGACGAATATCGGGAGTGTAGGTTGCAAGCCGCCCATCCTCAAACAACACATCCATTTCACCGCTTTCGTGACGAATGTTTTGAACGATTCCCATGTCACCGTTGAAAATACCTTCGCCTTTTTCGTAGGGGACAGCGCCCTCGCCGTCCCGCTGTCCGTTGGATTTCGAAACTCCGAGAGCGGCCGTCCCTACATGGCTATTGTGCGAGTGATAGGCTGCGTCCACTGCATTTAAATATCCTCCGGTTCTTGTCCATTCGAGGTCATAGTTATTGACGGTGTGCATTACTCTGTCGCCTGCTTTTAACTTTTGTTCGCCGTCAAAGAGGAATGAACGGTTGTTTTGATTTAGTTTTTCACTTAAAAGCGAATTAAGGTTTATTGTTCCCGCTTCGCCGTTTTTCATTGGACACAAAACTTGAATGCTTTTTGAAGAACATTTTAGAAATTTTGGCAAGCGCTCCGAGACCAGCCCCAGGATAGTGTTTGCAATTTTTGAAGTGTCACTTTCTTCAATAAAGAAAAAGTCTTTTGTCGGGTCGTTTGATAAAACAGGATTTTCGCCGTTGTTGATTTTGTGGGCATTTGTTACTATCAAACTAATTTGAGCCTGACGATAAATTTGAGTGAGATATATAACGGGAATGTATTCACTGAATATTATGTCAGAGAGAACATTACCTGCTCCGACTGATGGCAACTGGTCTTTGTCGCCGACAAATATTACTTTTGTTCCGTCAATGATACTACTAAGCAGGCGGTGCAAAAGATAGACATCGACCATTGAGACCTCGTCAACGATGACTACATCTGTTGTTATTTTTTCCGCCGGCAAATCATTGTTTGGATTGATGTTTAGTTTGCGATGAATTGTTGAGGCATCTTTACCTGTTGCAAGCGACATTTTTTTTGCCGCCCTTCCAGTTGGGGCAAGAAGTGTGTAGGATTTGTTTAAACTATCTAAAACTCTTAAAATACATTTTATTATCGTTGTCTTTCCTGTTCCGGGTCCGCCCGTGATAACGCTTACTCCGCTTGTTGTTGCAGATTTAACGGCTTCTTTTTGAGTTTCATGAAGAGTGATTTTCTCCGCTCTCTCAAACTCTTCTATTAGTTTGTCACAATCATATAAAACTTGATTTGACCTCTCAACTAATTCAACGAGCCTTGTTGCAGCACCCTTTTCCGCACGATGAGTTTTTGAGTGCATTAGACCGTTTTTAACTCTTTTTAGTTTTCCGGAAATGATTAACGGTTCTATCGCATCTTTGACAAGGTCTTGCGATATGCCGAGTATTGAAGCGGCATCACCTATTAATTCGCCATAGGGTAAGTATGTGTTTCCGCTTTTGTCACCGGCAACAGTCAGTGCATGAAGAATACCTGCTGAAATTCTAAAGGAACTGTCTTTTAAAATCCCGACCTCTTTTGCGATTTTATCGGCTTTTTGAAAACCTATGCCCGGGATGTCTTCAACTAGTTTGTAGGGGTTGGTTGTGATGATTGCCCTTGTTCCCCCTTCATAGACTTTATAGATTTTCATCGACAGCGATATTGTTAATTTCTTTTCTTGCAGGAACAGTAATGTGTCTTGCATTTCTTTCAAAGAACCGAATTGTTCGGAAATTTTTCTCGCCTTTTCTTTTGATATTCCCTTGACCCTTGCAAGAGAGTCCGGACTTTTTTCAATGACTGAAATAGTATCTTCGCCAAATCGTGAAACAATCGCCGCAGCAGTGACAGGCCCTATTCCTTTGATTAAACCGCCTGCAAGATATCTGGTCATTGCTTCTACTCCTGTCGGCTTTGTGCCGGCAACTTCCGAAACTTTGAATTGTTTTCCGTATTTTGAATGATTAGTCATCTCCCCTTTCACACACAAAAATTCACCCTCCGCAACAGGCGGAAAGGAGCCAACGCAAGTTAAAGGCTGACCATCCACATCTAAAACCAAGATAGTGTAGCCGTTTTCTTCGTTACGGAAAATGATGTCTTCAATTGAACCTTTAAACTCCATTAAAAAGAATATACCATATTTAAAAAATAAACGCAAATCACATAAAGGGGTATTTTAACATAACATGTCTATGAACCTCTTGAAAATCTAATGCGGTTAGATAAGATGCAGATTTTTTAGTTCAAAATTAAATAATCTACGACGCTTAATATTTTATGTATTATATAGGAGATTAGTTAATTTTGAACTAAAAAAGATGAGTCTTAGATGCCGCTGCAAGAGGTTTAAAAAGAGGTGAAAATGCGAATACACTTTGTTGGAATTTTAGGGGCTTCTATGAGCGGATTAGCAAAACTTTGTTCAAGTTTTGGAGATGTTGTCACCGGCTCGGACAGGAATTTGAATGGTCACGATAAAAATAATGTTGAAAATGCTGATGTCGTTGTCTATACTAATGCAGTTGGCGAGAATAATGTTGAGGTTGTTTATGCAAGAGAAATTGGAAAAAGAGTTATTGAAAGAGCAGAATTTTTGGGCGAGATTTTAATGCGATATGAAACTGTTTTTGCAATTAGCGGAACTCATGGAAAGACCAGCACGGCCGGATTTTTAGCGAGTATTTTTCAGCCGTATTCTCCAACATTACATATCGGCGGACAATTAGCAAATGATTTTGAAATTGTTGGAGGCGATGAATACATAATTTGTGAAGCATGTGAATACCGAAATAGTTTTCATTTTGTTAAAAGTAATATTGCCTTGATTTTGAACATGGAGTTTGACCATCCCGATTTTTTTGAAGGTGAAAACGATTATGCCGCTAGTTTTCAAAAGTTTGCAAAAGGGGCAAAAAAAATTATTGTTCATGAGGATATTGCAAATTATTTTGGCAAATGGAAACAGGATAATTTCTGCTTGAAATCCTCATTTGTTACTTTTGGTCTTAGTGAAAATGCTGATTACTTTGTCAAAAAAATAAGAGCAGCACAAGATGGTGTCACATTCAATATTTTTCACAATAGAAAAATGCTCCTCAAAAATGCAAAAATCCGTCAGTTTGGACTGCATAGTGTTTTGAATGCACTCGCATCTGTTGCACTGTCACATGAAGCGGGAGCAAATAAAAAGGAGATTAAAGAGGGGCTTTACAATTTTAAAGGTGTTAAAAGACGGCAAGAATCAGTAGGGAGTTTTAATGATGCTTTTGTCTATACTGACTATGCCCATCATCCGTCGGAAGTCAATTCAATTTTAAAAACTTTCAATAATATCAAGTCAAAGGGAGCAAAATTACATGTCGTTTACGAGCCTCACACTTACTCAAGAACTAAAACTTTTCTAAGAGATTATGCCCTCGCACTAAACGAGGCAGATGAAATAGTTCTCACAAACATATTTGCCGCCCGTGAAATAAATACAGATAATTTAACATCTCAATCACTTGCCGGAGAAGTGACAAAATGCTCGGATAAACCTGCATATTATTTTGAAGATGAAGATTTTATTTTGGAATATTTGAAAAAAACTGTTCAAAGCGGTGATATTGTTTTGTTTTGCGGAGCAGGAAATATTGACAAATTGGCGAAAAGATTTATTAAGTAGTATATTTCCGCTTGCTTTTTTTCTTTGATTTACATATAATATCACCATGAAAGAAAAATTAAAAAAAGAATTATCACAATCTGAAAAAATGGACATACTGGTTGCTAATGCCGAAACAGCACTGGCGGAATTTATGGACATGACGCAAGAAGAAGTCGACAAGATTTGTCAAGCAATGGCGCTTGCCGGCGCCGGAGAAAATTTTCCGCTTGCTAAAATGGCGGTTGAAGAGACCAAGAGAGGTATTTTTGAGGACAAGGTTATCAAAAACCTTTTTGCTACCGAATACATTTGGCACAGCATAAAAGGTGTCAAAACTGTCGGCATTGTTGACGAGAATGAGTCGGACGGCTTCATTGAAGTTGCAGAGCCCGTCGGTGTTGTTGCGGCGGTTACTCCTGTTACTAATCCGACTTCAACAACAATGTTTAAGGCTCTCATTTGCTTAAAGGCGCGAAACCCTGTTGTTTTCGGCTTTCATCCGTCCGCACAAAAATGCTCACAAGAATCTGCAAGAGTTTTAAGAGATGCTGCGATTAAAGCAGGAGCGCCGAAAAATTGTATTCAATGGATTGAAGAGCCCTCACTTGAAGCGACAAGCGCCTTGATGAACCACAAGGGCGTGAGTTTGATACTTGCAACAGGCGGTGCGGGACTTGTTAAGGCAGCATATAGTTGCGGCAAGCCTGCTCTTGGCGTAGGTCCCGGGAATGTTCCGTGTTATATCAACAAAGATGTTGATATAGGGCGTGCCTGCACAGACTTAATGCTTTCAAAAACATTCGACAACGGAATGATTTGTGCTTCCGAGCAAGCGGCGATTGTTGACAAAGAGATTGCTCCTCAATTTGAAAAGTATTTAAAAGAGCATAATTGTTACTTTTTGAGCAAAGAAGAAATAACAAAGGTTGAAAATTATGTTATCAAAAAAAATACCGAAACAGGAAGGTTTAGCGTAAACGCTGAACCTGTCGGACAGTCAGCATATTTTATCGCACAAAAGGCAGGAATAAAAGTTCCTGAAAAAACTAAAATACTTCTTGCAAAATTGCCTGAACCGTCTTTTAAGCATCCCCTTTCAATGGAAACTTTAATGCCGCTTCTTGCATACTTCATTGTTGACGGAGCAGAGCAAGGCTTTGATTATTGCAAAAAGATGCTTGAGATTGGCGGCATGGGTCATACTGCGGTTATTCACAGTGATGACAAAGAATTGTGCAAGCGCTTTGGTCAAGAAATGCAAACAGGGAGAGTAATTCTCAACTCCCCTTCTTCACAAGGCGCTATCGGCGATATTTATAACACAGCGACTCCGTCATTGACATTGGGCTGCGGTTCATACGGAAAAAATTCAACAACAGCAAATGTCTCAACTGTTCATCTCATGAACAAAAAAAGGGTTTCAAAAAGGAGAAACAACATGCAGTGGTTCAAAGTTCCGCCGAGAATTTATTTTGAAAAAGGCTCAATTCAATATCTTGAGCATATGCCGAGAATTAAAAAAGCGTTTATCGTCACTGACCCTGTTATGGTTGAGTTGGGATATGTTGACAGAGCCCTTTATCATCTTCGCAAAAGAGAGGACTATGTTCATTCTTCGATTTTTAAGTCCGTTGAACCTGACCCTTCGGTTGAAACTGTTATGAAAGGCGCAGCCGCTATGAAAGCGTTTAAGCCTGATGTTATTATTGCGCTCGGAGGCGGAAGTGCAATTGATGCAGCAAAAGCAATGTGGCTGTTCTATGAACATCCCGAGACTGATTTTGAAGCGTTGCATTTAAAATTTTTGGATATTCGCAAACGAGCGTTTAAGTATCCGAGTTTGAGGCAAAAAGCACAGTTTGTTGCAATTCCGACAACAAGCGGAACAGGAAGTGAGGTCACAAGTTTCACCGTCATAACCGACAAAGAAAACGGGAACATCAAGTATCCTCTTGCGGATTATGAGTTAACTCCCGATGTTGCAATTATTGACCCGCAATTTGTTGCGACTATGCCCTCTTCAATTGTTGCCGACACAGGTCTTGATGTTTTAACTCACGCAATTGAGACTTATGTTTCGGTTTTAGCGTCTGACTACACAGACGGGCTAGCGATGAAAGCAATTGAGTTGGTGTTCAAATATTTGCCGAGAAGTTTTGCGGACGCTAATGACCAAATAGCAAGAGAAAAAGTTCACAATGCTTCGTGTATTGCAGGAATGGCATTCACTAATGCGTTTTTAGGAATTAATCATTCATTGGCTCATAAACTAGGCGGAGAGTTTGGAATTGCCCATGGAAGGGCAAATGCACTGCTGCTTCCTTTCGTCATTGAATACAACTCACAAAAACCTGAAAAATTCCCAATCTTTCCAAAATACAAAGAGTTCAAAGCAGACGAAAGATATGCCGAGATTGCAAACAGTTTAAGACTTGGCGGAAAAGATAAAAACAGCGAAATTCAAGCGTTAATCAATGCAATTTGGGACTTGATGAAAACACTCGGAATGCCGACAAGTTTAAAAGAATGCGGCATTGATGAAAAAGAATTTATGTCAAAAATCCCCTCACTCGCTGAACGAGCCTTCGACGACCAATGCACCACTGCAAACCCAAGGTATCCGTTAGTTAAAGACTTGGAAGAAATTTATCGCAAAGCGTTTTATGGAAAAGACGGGAAGAAATAGTAAAAATTAGTTTAAAATTTTAGGTGCGGTCACTGACCGCACCTAAAATTTTTACCATGGAATATGTTTTGATGTTAAAACTTTACCACAATCGCAAGTTATAGTATAAATATAGCATTTACACTGATAACAGTAAATTGTTCGCGGTGACTTAGAACAAGAAACAGTATTCGCATGACAACCGGTACACCGATAGTCAATCAAATAAACTGTTTTTCCGCATGGACAATCTAGCGTTCCATTCACGCTCCGTTGCTTGTGTATTTCTTTGTTTTGCCGCTTGATTTCACTTTGCTTTTCACGATCTCTATCTCCTTGCGTTTTTGGAGTGAATATTGAGATTATAAACATAAGAACAAAAAATCCTATTATTCCAGCACCAATACCTATAACAACAACCATGAATGGCCCGCCTATATAATCAATTCTCTCATGATTCCACAAAATAACTATTATTATAATAGCACCAATAAGTGAAAGCGGCAACGGAATCAGCCATCTAATTAATTCAATTTTTTTATCTCTTTTGTTCGTATTTTTATTGCTCATATCTTTTCCTCAAGGTTATCCACAATAATTTTCTCATGAAAAATTTATCAGAAAATTTGTTTTTAAGATTTCCACAAAGATATTATATTCTTTCTTTCTTTCTTTCTTTGGCAAGTGATTGAGCACTATTTTGAGTTTCCAATTGCTGTCAATTTTTGTGTTTTTGAGGTTTTAAAAAAAATAGTTATCCACAATTTTTTGACAGCGGATTTATTTATGAAAATGAATTATCCACAGATTGATTGTTGTTGATTTATTTCGGGTTCACATTTCTCACCCCGTCAAGTAATTTTTTTGACACACCTAAATATCCACTCTATGTCATGGGGACAGGCACCTTGATTGAAAAATGTAAGATTTTTCAACCCCTTCGAGGCATTTGTGTCAATGAGTCCGTCCCCATGACACCATGACATTTGTGTCAATGAGTCCGTCCCCATGACATCCCCATGACAGTCCGTCCCCATGACACCATGACACATGACACCATGACATGGAGTGAGCAATGCGAACACGACTAATTAGTGCTTATATTTTTTTGTCCTTTTTTGTTTTATTTGTTGACTTATTTTTGATAAGGTGATATTATTGTTTTATGAAAAAGTATAATGATAATCCGCTTATTCAAACTATGCGGTTAACTAAAATTATGATGTGGTCGATTTTGGGCATTGTTGTCAGTTTTATTTTGATGTCAATATGTATTCCTATTTCTTTTGTTTTCGGAGGAATTGCGGTCGGAATTCCGATGACGGTTGTTTTGTTTTTGTGTTTTGTCATCTGTATTGTTGTTTTAAGAGTTTGTTTAAATAAACAAAAAAAGATGATGTTTGACATGGGAAAAACTTTGCATGATAGTTTTGAAAAAGGTTTTAGCGGTGAGACTATTGGCAGCAGTAATGATGTTTATGAGGAAGTTGAATTTGAAGAAGTTGAATAAGAAAAAATAACATGGTTTAATACCATATTTGTCGTCGTTGCATTTTTTCTCTTGCAAGCAAAAAAATGCTTATTTATATAAACAAATTTGTGCGGGAGGCAGATTGCCTCCCCTACTTTTTTTAGTAATTAAAGTAGGGACGCCGCTCGGCATCCCCCTACAAACTCTGTTGGTTAGTTTCAAATTTATTTTTTTGTTGTCTGCTTTTGTCGTTTTTTCAGTTGACAGATATGTGTGGAATTTGTTATTATATTTAGTGGGGGAGTTTAACATTTGAAAAAAAAGCAAAGGAGGCTTTAAAAAAATAAAACTATGAAAAAAATGGAACTGACAAAATTTGAGAAGGTCTGCGAAATTTTGGACAAGTATGAAAAAGACCCCGGCAATTTGATTGCGATACTCGGCGGCGTTCAAGAAGAATACTCATACTTACCGGAAGATGTCATCACATTTGTGGCGACCGCCTTGGGAGTAACTCCCGGACATGTCTATGGTGTTGCAACATTCTACGCTCACTTTACGCTTGAGCCTAAGGGTAAGTATGTCATCAAAGTGTGTGACGGGACGGCGTGTCATGTCAGAAAGTCCGGTGATGTTATCAAAACTTTTGAGAGCGAATTGGGTCTTACTGAAACTCGCAAAACTAGTGAGGACATGTTATTTACTTTGGAGGTTGTTGCGTGTATCGGTGCATGCGGATTAGCGCCTGTTATCACGATTAATGAAGATGTCTATGCTGCGATGACAATTGAAAAAACCAAAGAATTGGTTGCAGAATATAAAAGAAGGGAGGCAGAAGGACAATAATGAAACTACTTACACTTGAAGAAAGAAAGGCACGATACGAGCGCTCAAAAGCAGGCACTGCTCCACGCATTGTTATTTGTGCCGGAACCGGATGTGTTGCATCCGGTGCGATGAAAGTTTATGAAAAGTTCCGTGAAATACTGGGCAAAAAAGGTTTGAGCATTGCGGTTGTTTTAGAGGATGAATCAAAGCCTGACAAAGGTGATTTTTCAATTGCGGAAACAGGCTGCAAAGGCTTTTGTCAAATGGGACCTCTTGTTTCAATAAAACAAAAAAACATTCTTTACTGCAAAGTTCAGCCTGAAGATGTTGAAGAAATTATTGAAAAATCCCTTTTAGGAAATGATTACATAGAGAGACTTCTCTATACCGACCCAAAATGCGGCTCAAAAGAAAAAGAGATGCAAAAAATTCCTTTTTATTCACTTCAAAACCGCTTGACCCTTGGACTTTGCGGAAATATTGATGTTAATAACTTGGACGAATATATCCATCATGGCGGCTATTTTCAAGCAAGAAAAGCAGTTCTTGAAATGAGTGATAAAGAAGTTTGTGATGAGATTATGGCGTCGGGTCTTCGCGGTCGCGGGGGCGGCGGCTTCCCTACCGGTCTCAAATGGGATTTGACAAGAAAGCAAAAAAGTGACACGAAATATGTTATCTGCAATGGTGACGAGGGTGACCCGGGTGCATTTATGGACAGATGTTTGCTTGAAGGCGACCCGCACTCTGTTATTGAAGGAATGATAATTGCTGCCGTTGCAATCGGTGCAACCGGCGGGCATTTCTATTTGAGAATGGAATACCCTCTTGCTATCAAAAGATTGCGACAAGCACTAAAGCAAGCAAGAGAAGCAGGATTTTTGGGCAAAAATATTTTTGGCTCAAAAATGAATTTTGATTTGAAAATCAAAGAAGGAGCGGGTGCGTTTATTTGCGGAGAAGAAACTGCTCTTATTGCTTCAATTGAAGGAAAAAGAGGTATGCCAATACTAAAGCCTCCCTTCCCTTCTGAAAGAGGATTATACGGCAAGCCGACTGCTATCAACAATGTTGAAACTCTTGCGTCAATTCCGGTCATTTTGAGAATGGGTGCAAAAGAATATTCTAAACTCGGAACTGCAACTGCAAAAGGAACAAAAACTTTTGCTCTTACCGGTCATGTTGCAAACACAGGTCTTATTGAGGTACCTTTTGATATCACTCTTCGTGACATTGTCGGTGTTATCGGCGGCGGTGTTATCAATGATGACGGAACTCTTTGCGGAAAGGTGACAAACGGTCCCGGCTCAGATTGCGGCTGCGATTTCAAAGCGGTTCAAATCGGAGGTCCATCGGGCGGTTGCTTAACACAGGACCATCTTGACTTGCAACTTGATTATGATAACTTAGCAAAAATCGGCGCAATGGTTGGCAGCGGCGGACTTGTTGTTATGAACCAAGGCACTTGTATGGTCAAAATTGCAAAGTATTTCATGCAATTCACTCAAAACGAAAGTTGCGGAAAATGCACAGTTTGCCGTGAAGGAACAAGACAAATGCTCGCCCTTCTCGATGATATCACTGAAGGCAGAGCAACTGAGAAAACACTTCCTCTTTTGGAAGAGTTGGCTCAAACTGTCAAAGTCGGCTCATTGTGTGCTTTGGGAAAAACTGCGCCTAATCCGGTTTTATCAACGCTTACTTACTTTAGAGACGAGGTAATGGCACATATTAATGAAGGAAAATGTCCTGCCGGTGCATGTGAAGCGCTTGCATCGTTTAAAATACTAAAAGACAAGTGCAAAGCATGCACGCTATGCAAAAGAACTTGTCCGGTAGATGCTATCAGCGGTGAAATCAGGCAGCCTGAAACTTGGGAAATTGACCAAGAGAAATGTATTAAGTGTAATGCTTGCGTTCCTGTTTGTAAGTTTGGCGCAATCATTAGGGGTTAAGGAGGAGAATTAAAAATTATGAAAAAAATAACAATTGATAATATTGAAACAACATTTAAAAATGAAAGAAATGTTTTGGAGGTTGCAAGAAATTTAGGGATTGAACTGCCTACTTTTTGTTATCAACCGGAACTCAGCATTTTCGGCTCATGCAGAATGTGTTTGGTTGAAGTTGAAGGAAGAGGCATTCTTCCGGCATGTTCTACTGTTCCATGGGAAGGAATGGTTATTCAAACTAACACTTCTCAAATCAGAAGCATTCGCAAAATGATTTTGGAAATGATGCTTGCAAGCCATGACCAACAATGCACAATTTGTCCAAAAAGTGAAAATTGCAGACTTCAATCTTTTGCAAAACAGCATGGTGTTGACGAAGTTCGTTTTCAATCATTCAAGCCTGAGGCCGAAAAAGACTTCTCTTCCCTTGCTATCACCCGTGACCAAACAAAGTGCGTTCTTTGCGGAAACTGCGTTAGAATGTGTGATGAAATTCAATCTGTTGACGCATTGAAGTTTTCGTTCCGCGGTGCTAAGGCAAAAGTCGGAACATTCTTGGATAAAGGCATCGGGTTTGAAGAGTGTATCGGCTGCGCTCAATGCGTAAAGGTTTGCCCAGTTGGCGCATTGAATGAAAGACACAACATCAAAGAAGTTTGGAATGCGGTCTATGACAAAAACAAAACTGTTGTTGTTCAAATATCCCCTGCCGCTCGTGTTACTTTGGGCGAGTTGTTCGGAAAAGATGCCGGAACAAGAGTGACCGGAAAAATAATAACAGCCTTAAAAAGAATGGGCTTTGACAAAGTTTTCGACACTTGTTTTGCGGCAGATTTTACTGTTGTTGAAGAAGGAAACGAGTTTTTGGCGAGGAAGAAAAAAGGCGAAAACCTTCCCCTTTTCACTTCGTGCTGCCCAGGCTGGGTTAAGTTTGCTGAGCAAAATTTCCCTGATTTAGTCGGAAATCTCTCGTCAGCAAAATCACCTCAACAAATGCTCGGTTCAATGATTAAAGACAGATTGACCACTGACATGAAAATCAAAAGAGAAGATTTGGTTGTTGTTGCACTAATGCCTTGCACAGCGAAAAAATTCGAGGCTGCAAGAGAAGAGTTAAGCGTTAACGGCAATCCTGATGTTGATTTTGTTTTGACAACTAACGAGTTGGCACTGATGATTAAAGAACGGGGGCTTGACTTTAACAAATTAACGGAAAGTGAGTTGGACGAGCCGTTTGGACTTTCAACCGGCGCAGGCATTATCTTTGGCTCAAGCGGTGGTGTTTCTGAAGCGGTTTTGAGATATGCTGCTGAAACTCTTGAAAAAGGCTCAACTCCTGATTTGAAGAAACTAAGAGCGGACAAAGACCTCAAAATTACTGAAATTAAACTTGGCGGTGAAACACTAAGACTTGGTGCAGTGTCAGGACTTAAAAACGCAAGAAAATTGATAGAAGATGTTAAATCAAGCAAAACGAAACTCGACATTATTGAAGTCATGGCGTGTCCGGGAGGCTGTGTTAACGGCGGAGGACAGCCAAGAGCGACTGTCAACAAAGCAGTGTCAAAGAAAAGAGCCGGAGGTTTATACAATAACGACAAAGTTCTATCTGAAAGAATTTCTTCAAATAATCCTGGACTAAAGAAAATTTATGCTGATATGGGGGAGAAAAAAGCACATAATCTTCTCCACACTCATCATCAGCATCGTCAAAAAAATAAAAATGAAGGTTATGTCATTGACGAAACTCCCGGTGAAAAGTCATTGCACCTTGACATCTGCTTCGGGGCAAGTTGTTTAAAAAATGGCGGACAAGAGTTGTATCTTGGTGTGATGAAACATTTAAGAGAAAATAATCTTGTTGAAAAGACCGAATTCAAAGCAACCTACTGCATGAAAATCTGCACCAAAGGACCGGTTCTAAGAGTTAACGGAAAGCAACTGGAAAAGTGTTCAGTTGACATGGCAATTGCTGAAATCAAAAAAGCGAAATAACAGTCTTTGTTAATAGACAAACTCACACACAAAGCATCCTCTTAGTTTTGAGAGGATGCTTTTTTTATTGGAAAATCACAGAACTGTAGGGGTGAGCAACGCGAACCCGAATAATGGACAACATAATAATGATTATTTAAGCGGGCTCGCGTTGCTTGCCCCTGCAATTTAATTCACTCCCGAATATCACACGATAAAAATCTCGTAGGGGATGCCGCCCGCACAAAGTGAAACGACAATCACGAACCATCCATCAAATAACGAACCAACAAAACTGTAGGGGTGAGCAACGCGAACCCGAATACTAGGCAACATATGATATTATTTTTCTTGTTCGATGATGACATAACAGTCAATGCTATCATTGTCTGTCGGGAGTCTTACTTTTTCCGAGACATAGTTTTCTAGTTCTCTAAATCTGGAGTAGAATCCTTCATCTTTCATTAAATTGCAAAAAACATGCAATCCTTCCAAATAATCAACAGCATAGTGCCAATGATATGGGTGTTTTGTTATAATTTTTTCTTTCATATGAGAATAGTATAATACTACGATTGTAGTATGTCAAGCGTTTTTATTACATTTGTGATATATTTTTTATTATGTTAAAATTTGCACAAAGACTAAGAGAACTAAGATTGGAAAAAAATTTGACTCAAGTTGAACTTTCCAAAGAAGTTGATATAAGCCAATCCGGAATTACTCATTGGGAGAATGAAAAACGAATTCCAAATGCACTTGTGATAATAGCATTTGCAAAGTTTTTTGATGTTACAAGTGATTATCTTTTAGGATTGACTGATGATTAATTTATGCTAGCGATCACTAACCGTCACTCAAATAGTAATTAAAATTCTTCCAAAAACATGACCCTTGTAACAAATAACTAACTATTTGTTGAAAAAAACTTGTCAAAATAACTGTAGGGGCGATTATTAATCGCCCGCACAATGTGGTTCGTTGTCCACGAACCACCATCAAAAACAAACCAATGAAATAATGTGCGGGCGGTCAATGCCCGCCCCTACAATTTAATTATCATCTTCTAAAGAGAACTCGTCTAAACAATTGTAGGGGCAGACGCCCTCGTCCGCCAGCACTTTATAAAAAAACATTCATTAATATATTCAACTCTAATTCGGGCGGCAGAATGCCGCCCCTACAATAAATATAGATAGTTTTTTTTGAAATAATCCACAATAACAAATACTCCTTCTGTGTTGAGAAGAACTCGACACAAGGGGCGATTATTAATCGCCCGCACAAATATAAATGCAATTATGACGGAAAGTGAATGCTCACACAATATTGTCAAACAAAAAACCTCATGATTTTTTCGTCATGAGGTTTTTGATTGCCGTCGTTATTGTCCTTCTTCCTCTAAAATTTCTTCTTCAGGCTCGGCTACTGCAACACAAACTACTTCACCCGCTCCCTTCAATCTCATCATTCTCACGCCTTGGGTGTCACGGGAGATTTTTGAAACATCTCTAGCACGCATTCTGATTATTGTTCCGTTGTCGGCAATAACCATTATGTCATCTTCGGGGTTGATAAGTTTGAGGTTAACAAGGTTTCCTGTTTTTTCGGTGAATCTTCCTGCTTTTATTCCCTTTCCGCCCCTAAATTGCAAGCGATAGTCTTCAAGGTCGCTTCGTTTTCCATAGCCGTTTTGAGAAACAGTCAAGACTTCATAGCCGTCTTTAACAACCGTCATGTCAACAACATAATCCTCGTCTCTTAATCTCATTGAGCGAACACCATGAGTGCCTCTGCCCATTTTTCTGACATCGTCTTCAGCAAAGCGAATAACTTTTCCTTCATGGGATGCAATTAGTATTTCGTCTCTTCCTGTTGTTAATTGGACGCTCATTAACTCGTCGCCTTCATTTAGGGCGATTGCAATTTTTCCGACTTTTCTGATGCTCTTGAACTCAACTAGGTCAGTCTTTTTGACAAGTCCTCTTCGAGTTGCCATCATGAGGTTGCCTTGAGTGTCGTCTTTTAGAGGAATGATTGCTTCAACTTTTTCACCTTCTGATAATTGCAGCAAATTAACAATTGCTCTTCCTCTTGCAGTTCTTTCAAATTCCGGCACTTCATAGGCTTTAATTGCATAAACTTTTCCGAAATTGGTGAAGAACAGCAAGTTGTCGTGGGTGTTAGTGACGAACATTGTCGTGACAAAGTCTTCTTCTTTCGGGCGATGAGCAGTGACGCCTTTTCCGCCTCTTCTTTGAGCGCGATATTCATTTTTCGGCAAGCGCTTGACATAACCGAAGTGGGTCATACTCACTACTACATCTTCTTTGTCAATAAGGTCTCCGATGTCAATCTCATCATAGTCAATCTGAACTTCTGTTTGTCTTTCTTTTCCGTGTTTTTCAACGATTTCAGTCAACTCTTCTTTTAGAATATCAAGAACTCTTTGCGGAGTGTTTAGTATATTTTTTAAATCAGCGATTACTTCTTTGATTTGAGCAAGTTCGTTTTTGAGATGTTCAACTTCCAGACTGGTTAATCTTGATAAACGCATTTCCAAAATTGCGTTCGCTTGCTTGTCACTCAAAATGAACTTTGCCATTAATTGCTCGCATGCTTCAACTTTATCACGGGATTTTTTGATAATAGCGATAACTGCATCAATATTTGCAAGCGCTTTAACAAGACCTTCTAAGATGTGTTCTCTTTCTTCTGCTTTTTCTAAATCATATTTAGTTCTTCGAACGATTATTTCTTTTTGATGCTCAAGGTAGTAGAAGAGCATTTCTTTTAGATTAAGGATTTTCGGCTCGCCGTTTACTAAAGAAAGGAATGTGATACCGTTTGAAATTTGAAGGTTGGTGTGTTTGTAGAGCAAATTCAAGACAACATTTGCTTGAGCATCTCTTTTGATGTCAATAACAACTCTTAGGCCGGTTCTGTCGCTTTGCTCATGAACAGCACTAATGCCCTCAATTTTCTTTTCTTTGACAAGGTCAGCGATATGGGCGATGAGTTCCGCTTTGTTGACTTGATAAGGAAGTTCGGTGATGACAATCCTTTCTCTTTTCGCCTCGCCTCCCTCTCTTGCAGAATACTCTTGAATTTCACATTTTGAACGAATGACAACTCCGCCTCGACCTGTTTTATAGGCACGGCGAAGGTTTGCCCTTCCCATGATGACACCGCCGGTAGGATAGTCGGGCGCAGGAATGTGAGAGCATAATTCGTCAATTGAAATTTCCGGATTGTCAATGAGAGCAATGACAGCACCGACAGTTTCCCCCAAATTATGCGGAGGAATATTTGTTGCCATACCGACCGCAATACCGTCCGAACCGTTGACAAGTAGATTTGGAAATCTCGATGGCAAAACTTGAGGCTGCTCTAAACTATCATCAAAGTTCGGATACCAGTCAACTGTTTCCTTGTCGATGTCTCGAAGCATTTCCGCTGCAATTTTGCTGAGTTTTGCCTCAGTGTACCTTTGAGCCGCCGCCGGGTCGCCGTCAACAGAGCCAAAGTTTCCATGGCCGTCAACAAGCGGGTGAAGTATAGAAAAAGGCTGAGCAAGTCTAACCAATGCGTTATAGACCGCACTATCGCCGTGTGGATGGTATTTACCCAAGACATCCCCGACAATCCTAGCACACTTTCTATAGGGTTTGTCAGGATATAAATTTAATTCGCCCATCGCATACAAAATTCTGCGATGAACCGGTTTTAGTCCGTCACGAACATCGGGAATAGCGCGCGAGACATTAACCGCCATCGCATAAGAGATGAACGACTTTTCCATCTCTTCCTTGATTTGGCGTTTAATAATCTTGGTGTTATCCACGATTTTTTTTAGTTCTTCGTTGTTGCTGTCTTTCTTTTTCATATTGACTTGTCCTTATTTTTTGGGCGGCAGGTTGCCACACGCACATTATTGATTATCCTGCTGTTAATTCGCTCCAAATTTCTTTTAATGATTTTTCGTTTATTTGAACTTTTTCAAAAAGTTCTTCGGGTGAGTTGTAGGTTATTGTGTTTTTTTCGAATTCTTTTTCATCAAATTCTTCTTCACTTGCACTTGTGAAAGATATTTCGCATCCCATATCTTCACCGTTAGAAATAACAAAACAAACTTCTTCATGAATGAAAACAAATGGACATAATGCCATGTTTTCAAATATTATGAAAAATTCGTCATGAGTTAGGTAATCGCTGATTTTCCTGTCCTCTGTTATGTTATCTAAATACGCAACATACTTGCTTAACAACTTCGGCTCAATCTCACCAGTCACAAAACTATTAATATCCAACGCACTGCTTTCATTAATTGCCTTATAGTTAGGATTTTTCATTGTTCTTTTGCTTGATTTCCCTGCTTTGCTCATCTCTCTTAATTCTCGGTTAAGTTCTCTATTACTTTTTATGCCATCTATACTGCTTCTTACTTCATGTAAAAATCCTGCAAACATTTCTCTAACTTCTTTCTCGCCTCTTTTGCCTTTTTTTATTTTCCATTCTTCACCATCGGGATGAAAAACTTTACATTTGGAAGAACTAAGCAAAAAAAGCAAAAACTCAACTGGTGCCGTGTATCTTTTATCTCTAAAAAAACCTGTATGAATTGAAAAAATTTTAACTCTTTTTTCATCAGCATAGAACTCCCATGAATACCAATCCATATGCCCTCTTGCTCTTAACATTCCTCTAACAAACATTCTCATTTCTTTGATATCTTGAATATTAACTTTTATTTTCTTGCCAAAAAATGAAGAAACAATCGCAATCTTACTTTCTTTGTCCACAACAACTTTTCTCATAACAGACACACGAGTATAAAATAAAGCAATAATAATAAGGATAAAAATAAGAGGATACATATAGGTTCTTGCTCCGTCTTCACTAGGAAAAACTAAGAGCGGAAGAATAACGAGTGCCGATACTAGCAAAAGAATACCATAGATTGGGATAAGATAACAGGAAGTCACTTCTATCACATTTGTGTTTCGTTTTCTTGCTTGCCGTCTTATTTCTTCCCATAAAACATAACCAAACATACAAAGCAAAATTGTTAAAAAAATTATTGCAAATATTAAATCTAACATATTTTTAAACTCCCTTGTTGTGTAGTCGTTCCCGCTCTTATAGTTTTTTATAGTTGATTATTCTGGCTCGCGATGCTTGCGCCTACATATTTCATTTGAATTGAATATCGCAAATTTGCACAAATTGACAACTTGTATGGGTGAGCAACGCGAACCCGTTCATTTTTTAAATATCCAACTCTTTAACCAATTTCGCATTGTCTTCAATGAATTTTCTGCGAAGTTCGGGGAGGTCACCCATTAGTATGTTGAAGATTTGGTCGGCTTCGAAAGCGTCGTCCATTGTTACTTGAATGAGGGTTCGGTTTTCGGGGTTCATTGTTGTGTCCCAAAGTTGGTTTGCGTTCATCTCACCAAGACCTTTGTAGCGTTGAACATCACAGCCTTTTCGCCCTAGTGAGTTTAGTTTGTCGTTTAGTTCTTTGTCGTTGTAGCAATAGTGTTCTTGACGAGACTTTGTCACTTTGTAGAGAGGGGGTTGAGCAATATAGACATTTCCGTTTTCAATTAGTGGACGCATATACCTAAATAAGAATGTTAAGATAAGAATTCTGATGTGAGAGCCGTCAACATCGGCATCGGTCATACAAATTATGCGGTTGTAACGAAGTTTTGAGGCATCAAAATCTTCACCAATTCCGCAGCCGAAAGCAGTAATCATTGCTTTGATTTCTTGATTTTCCAACACTTTTGCAAGCCTTGACTTTTCGACATTCAATATTTTTCCGCGAAGAGGAAGGATTGCTTGAAATCTGCGGTCTCTGCCTTGTTTTGCCGTTCCGCCTGCACTGTCACCCTCAACAATATAAATTTCACAATTCGCAGGGTCTCTGTCTGTGCAGTCGGCAAGTTTTCCGGGAAGAGTTGTGTTTTCCAAGATGCCTTTGCGGATAGTCAACTCTCTTGCTTTTCTTGCAGCATCTCTTGCCCGTTGAGCGGTTAAACATTTTAGTATTAACTCTTTTGCCTGAGTCGGGTTTTCTTCTAAAAATGTTCCTAAGCCTTCAGTGAGGGCTTTTTCAACATAACCTCTCATTTCCGAATTTCCAAGTTTTGTTTTTGTTTGACCTTCGAATTGCGGATTAGTCAGTTTCACGCTGATGACTGCCGTTAGACCTTCTCGGACATCTTCCCCTGCCAGTTTATCGTCCGCTTTTAGTATGTTTTGGCGGTGAGCAAAGTCGTTAATGATTTTTGTCAATGCATTTCTGAATCCTGTTAAATGAGTTCCGCCCTCTTCTGTGTTGATGTTGTTTGCATAGGTGTAGACAATTTCTGAGAAACTGTCGTTATATTGAAGTGCGATTTCGACAGTGCTATCTTTATATTCTTGTTCGGTGTAGATAGCGGTTGGGAAAAGTGTGACTTTGTTTCGGTTGAGATAGTCAACAAAATCCAAAATTCCGCCGTCAAATTTAAATGTTTCTTCTTTTTCACGACCCACTCTTCTGTCTGCAAGAGTGATTTTTAGACCCTTGTTAAGATAAGCCGCTTCACGCATACGAGTTCTTAAATAATCATATTGAAAATCAAGTGTTTCAAAAATATCGCCGTCGGGGAAAAAGGTCACTTTTGTTCCTCGTTTTGAACTTTTGCCAACTTCGGCGAGCGCACGCATCGGAATACCGCGCATATATTTTTGGCGATAAATTTTGCCGTCTCTATAAACTTCGACTTCAAGCCATTCAGAAAGCGCATTAACAACACTCATGCCCACGCCATGAAGACCGCCGGATACTTTGTAGCCGCCATCGCCGAATTTTCCGCCTGCATGAAGTTTTGTCAAAACTACTTCAACAGTCGAAATTTTCTCTTTCGGATGAATTTCAACAGGAATACCACGCCCGTTGTCAGTGACTGAGCAAGAGCCGTCTCTTTGAATTTCAATCAAAATATCGGTGCAATGTCCAGCCAATGCCTCGTCAACAGAGTTGTCAACAATCTCAGTCACAAGGTGATGAAGTCCTCTTTCATCGGTTGAACCAATATACATCCCCGGTCTTTTTCTGACCGGGTCAAGTCCTTCAAGAACCTGAATCTTACTGCTATCATATTTTTCGTTTACTTTAGACATTTTTAAATGCTCCCAGCAATTTTTGATGATAAATTAACTAAATTGCAAGAGCCCCCCACCCTCGGTTCACGACCAAGCAGGGAGGCATCCTTTGTAATTAAAAAATCATCAAAAAATCACATTTTCATTATAACATAACCAAAAAAAATACGCAAATGAATTATACTCATTTACGCATTTATTTTAAGAAATTTTGTTGATTTTGCTCTAAAAGCCCTCAATTAGGGCTAAATCGCACGAAAAATCTTTCTGCGAAAATATTCTTGCTCAAATTAACAACCATTAAATGCCCTCTAAATGCGTTTTTAATCAATTGAGCAACGACAACGGCATGAAAAAGCCGTATTAGACGGTCTCCCTTCACTTGAGTTTCGTCTTTTTATATAATTAATCTTCTAGCCCTAATAGGTAATCTGTAGAGACTTCAAAATATTTAGATATAGCAATAAGCATGGGGACTTCCGGAATTTGCCTTCCTGCTTCCCAATTGCTTATCGCAGCTTGTGACATACTAAATATTACAGCCATATCTTTTTGGCTTTTCTTCCTCAATAATCTTAATGTTTTGAAATTATCTCCAAAAGTTTTCATATAAAAATTATATCACTTTGGCGAAAGTTTTGCTTGATATATTAGTTTGACGAAAGTATAATATATATATTATAACACATATTGTCTGTGGACTCCTGTTTATGGACAACGAAAATGGTTCTTCTCTTATTTACTATTGAGTAAAAATCCATTTTCTCTCCTTTCATTGCAAAAGCCTAGCCTCCGCTCGGCTTGGGGTTTAATTTGCTTGGAATAACAATATCCTCAGCAACCTCCATCTCCTCTAGGCTGAGCCTGCCGTTCTTGTTGGTTCTTGCTTTTTGCTTAGTTCCGCAAAATACGCAAGTCATAGCCGCTCGACTTGATGTGTCTAGGCTCATTGGCTGTTCTTTTTTACATTTGATGCAGAATAATTCTCTCATGTTTTTTTTCTTATTTTACTCCCTCCATTAGAGTCATCGTAGGTCTTTCAAAACCTTAATTGCTACACCTTGAATTTGGACGCTATTGACTACGATGTCTTGGTGGTCGTCATTCTCAGGCTTTAATATTACCTTTTTTCTTTTTTTGTCTATAAAATATCTCTTGAGCGTATTTTCTCCCTCATCGGTCAGGGCTACGATTATGTTGCCCTCGTATGCCTCTTGAGTCTCTCTTACTAGCACTAGGTCGCCGTTGTCTATCCCGACATCCCTCATGCTGTCCCCCGATGCCCT
>Ga0131853_10002209_pt1 | contig 34905 bp, 19 predicted proteins | sample TergutLab28metaG_FD_92764 | JGI IMG/M metagenome (GOLD analysis project Ga0131853, IMG submission 92764) | Labiotermes labralis P1 segment gut microbial communities from Petit-Saut dam, French Guiana - Lab288 P1 (version 2) (version 2) | ecosystem: Host-associated > Arthropoda: Insects >... | reverse complement strand
TGTGACTTGGAACTTTTCTGTCTGTACAGAATGCTGAAGTATACACCAGAGCATGTAACTTGTATGGCCCACTTCTGGGGTCCCATAACACCACAGAATACTGGTATTTTAGCAGTACAGGATGTGGCAACAAAACAGGTAATTAGTTGTAAGATTTGAGGTCAGAGTGGTGTTACAGAGGATTGAGATCTTCGGGGATATGATCTTGTTTTGTTGGATGAGTGGTTCCCAGCAGTTTCAAGGAATATTGGGAACCACTCACCCAGCAACACAGTGTCAAAGTATAATCAGGTAAATAGTTGTAAACTGAAGTTAATTGATTTATTCTAAAGCTGTCATTACATGGTTTCATTTTTCTTGCATGTCAGAGTGCTTGCTGTAACTCATAGTGGTGCATCTGGGAATATCTAGTTGTAAATTAGTTAGTAGATGTGTGAATGGTCAAGGAGAATAATCTTGTCAGCATCCTCTTCGGACTGTTTACACACTTCTAGGAAGATCAGAAGTCTATTTATTGTTGATGCCAGAACTGTTGCACTGTGTATTGCTATCATTGATGCAGACTTTTGGCATTTGAAGACCTGTACGCTGTAAGAATTAAATTTCATTAGAAAATTGGCTGAAAATGCTTTCACATTCTTTTTGACAGTCTAATGCTAATTTGTGGCTATTTCAGTCTGCCTTCCTGTTGAAACACTGGACAGATGGCTAGTAGTTAAACAAAAGTGAATTCAGTTATGTGTTCATGATTTCTTGTGGCAGCTTTGAGAACCCGTGCATGTGTGTTCACAAACAGTACAGTGGTAGAAACATATTGTGGAATTGGAGGTTTATTATTTAGAAATAGGGGTGCCAAAATTCTTAAAACATTTTTAAAAGGAACAAAATAAATTGAAGTCTGGGAGTTTATTATGCCCTGCTTGTATGATAAGTTTATTGTTGTATTCTCCAACTTCCCTGCTTTAATTGAAATTTCATATATTATCATCTGTCCTTATGTTTCAGCCTGACTTCAGGATTGCAGCCACAGGGTCAGTGGTAGAATTGGATAAGTCAACAAAAATCATGAAGAAACTGAAGTTAATTGGCACACCATTCAAAATTTATAGGAAGACAGCATTTATACGTGACATGTTCAGCTCTACTTTAGAAGTTGCCAAATTTGAAGGAGCAAAACTGAGAACTGTTTCAGGTATCAGGGGGCAGATAAAGAAAGCTGTATCGAAACCAGAGGGTGCATTCCGGGCTACATTTGAGGATAAAATCTTGCTCAGTGGTAAGTCCCATTTTAAACGTATACAGTGAAAGAAAACAAAACTGTGAAGTATATGGTGTATTGCAGTATGTCTTACACTGTATCTGTCCTGTGGAGAAACTGATAGCTGACAGATTGCAAGTAGTTTGCTGTTAGAAGTTCGCAAAGTATGCAGACCCTAGAATGTACCTCCGTTATTACAATAGCTGCTGCTATACATGTTCATTAACTAACTGCCATTGCAGTCAGTTGGTGGGTGGGTTGGCTGATGACATTTAATTAACACCATAATCATTTGGTACACAAGTAACTTAGATATTTATGGGACTCATTTTAAGGTCCTATCAATCTCTGCCAACACATTAACGAACTTAATACTGTCACACATCAATTTTGTATCTTCATATTTGTAACTTCTTCTCTGATGTGTGATTAATAAACGGTTTTTATTTTAGGAGTGGAACTTACCTGTGACCTGTAACACATTGATGTAATTTAGACAATATAAAACTCTGAGTTTGTTGGTACTAGTCTGGATTTGAACCAGAACTCACCTATAATAGTGGTTTTAAAAAATTTGTGTTATGATAGGCTGTGATTGTATCTGAACTGTAGGTGCAGAAACAGAAATGCTAACACAAGAAACTGAAAAATCCGTTCTTTCTTCACACAACATTCCATTGCCATTGTTAAAGACAAGGTATCCAAACATGTTCCTGGATAATTCATTACTGATGCACCAAAGCTAGAGTAAACCAAACTTAGTGAGATCCAACTCGCTTTTTGTTTTTTCGTCTTCTTCTTGGGTATTTGTTTATCTTTTTCCTTTTTCCCCCCTCCCCTCATATCCTCAAAGGAAAGTGTTAAAGATGTCCCCAAATTACGTTAATAGCAGGTAAAGATAGGCAGGAGTTACAAAGTTACAACAAAGAAATCTTCAAAAAATTACATTTTTATTGCATTTATGGGGACATGTAATAGCAAGAAGTTGCTGTTAACCTTATGATGTAATTTCTCTTATTTAGCATTGTTAAATTTGTAATGCAGTGAATAATCTTGTTGTGAACAGGCATAATAAGAGCAGACTTTCAAGTACATGTATTTATCATACATTGTTACGTAACATTTAGTTTTTATAACAGCAACCTATGGCCAGTTACCTGTCATTTTTTTTTTTCTGATTGTACACTGAGAAAGTGTACAAGGCAGCTGAAATAAACACTGTTATCTATAAATGTTGCTTTGATTTTTTTGTCCTTTCTTGCTTAATAGGCCAATTTATTTTATCTATCTGAATACTTGACAGCATTGACCGTACAGTGACTTGCTAAAATTAGAAGACCCATATCTTGGCTAAGGCATTCAGTCACTGGCTTCGCACCACAGAGGCTCAGGTTTGATTCCAGGGTAGACAGAATAGGATTTGTAGTGCACTAATTGGAACTGGGATTTTTTTTGCTGAGTATTTCAGTTTTTCTGTGTCAGTATTGTACATTTAAATTGGCATGTGATTGTCTACTGTAGGAACTGTCTGAAGGATGCAGTGAAACCTGCTTCAGACATCCCCCCTCAAGAAGCTTTCCCGCCTAAGATATGAGAACAGTTTAGTACCTGAATTTTCCATTATGATTAACACATACATTGCCTTTTTCAGATGTTTCTTGCTTAAAAGGATTTTTCACCTAAGAAGCATGAAAATTTTACAATATGAGTTTTATCACCCATTTAACCCATTTTCACTCAGACTTTTAAATAACTTTATGCTCATTTATTTTGTTTCCAGCATATAACAATCATATAATGCTCTCAGTTTGTAATTGTAATCTCCAAGATAGTTTCAATCATAGATGAGAGGTACAGATTTGCAACTCTTTGTTAATCTGTGAAAGTGGGGTAGGAAATTATGTCACATTCTGACTGTGCTGTCATCCGTATCCACGCAGTATCATGGTGTATGTGTTGCGTGATCTGCAACGTGAATAAGCATTGATTTTTAGTGGACCACATTGTGACTGTAACTGTTTTGCTTTAATTTCAGTAATTTGTAGTATTACATAGTATGTGTGCAGAATTTATAGCCTTTTTATTTTCACTTCAAACTGCTGTATATGTACAGTTTTCATCTTGTAGAGCCAGTAATTATTGAACACATTATCAGCACAGCTACTGCATTAGAAGGCACTCCCGAACGTAAGCTGGTCACAGTTAACGAAATGCTGATTATTACACACATGGCAAATGCTACTTAAAATTTTCATCACAAAAGATCATATAAGAGCTTTGGATTTCTCTGTCAGCTTAAAATATGAAACAGTAGTCAGTCTGTAAGTGAAGAGCTGAGGCAGAAAAAACTGAGAACAGCAAAATGTAGTACAGCTTATGGAATAGTTGTAGCAGGAATGGGCTCTTCATCTATCATTTGTGCTTGTAAAAAAGGCTTGTCTTATATTGAGGAATGTGTCAAAATTGCTCAAGAAGGTATCTCTTGAAATACGGTTTGATGGTGAAGGTAATTTAATGCAGAATCTGGGTGGAGTAATATTCCATTAAAGTTAATGTAAATTGCGACACAGAATTATAGTATCATTCTGAGCTTACTGTTTTAAGATGTGTTCCTCCTCAATAAGCCCACTTCATTGAATTTTACAGAAATGTTGCAGGAGGGGGTCACTGTACATAAAATGTTTCCTTACAGACACTGAATGTAATTATATTATGTTATTGGATGAGCCATGTAAATACAAAATAAAACCTGGATATTTAGGACATGGAGATGGTGTACAATATCTGAGTTTTATTTCAGTTTGGCATCACTGATAGTCTGAAGCCTTCATTATGTATAATAGTCTGAAGTCTTCATTATGTATAAACTGGTATTTACACTGCTTGTCATGGTTGAGAAACTGGGACAGTTAAGGTGTGAATTGCTGTATTGATATCTTATTGTATACATTGGACTGTATGTACCAAGATATAGAGGTAAATTTGCTTATGTGTGTGTGGACTGCCATTGCAAGTAAATTCATTAGTGTGTGTTGAACTTTATAGACATTGTGTTCTGCCGAACCTGGTACCGAGTGGAAGTTCCAAAACTTTACAATCCTTTGACGTCACTGCTGTTGCCTCCTGAACAGAAGAACGTGTGGCAAGGAATGAAAACAGTAGGACAGCTTAAAAGAGAGAAAGGAATACATAGTGAGCCTGCCATTGACAGTCTCTATACAGTATGTATTATGGTTTGTGATGTTAATTTGTTGGGAGACACTATAAACACAGTAATGAAGAATGCAGTGATTCTGTTGCAGGCGAGCACAGATATTTATCTAGAACTAAATGTGGGTAAGAGGATTCCATTCATCTGTGATATGATGCCATATCACTGGGTTTTGGTTTCCTGATGTTTTGAAGACACCAAATTTTTTCAATATCTCAGGCACTAATTACCCAGAAATGCAATGTAGTAGAATGGAATCCCCAACAACGCCCATGTGTAATCCTCAGAGCTTATGTAGAGGTACAAAGTTATAACTGTATCTGATAAATAACTTGAACTTCTAGGAACAAAAACAGCAAATGGAACTAATGTTCTTGACAGAATTATGAGAAGAAATTCTGGAAATTTTTCTTGATTATTTACTTCAGAAACTACCGTTCTGTACGTTCAGAATGTAAACATCAAGATATAAAGGTATAATTGTTCCTGTGGAGTGCCATGAAGAAATATAAAGTATATATATGTCTCCACTCATCAAGATCGGTGTAGAGCAACCTGTTATTGCACAAGGGACATTTGAAAGTCTCCGAAATGTATGCAGTCACAAATCACTGTTTAACAGTAAAGTCTTATTTTTTCAGGGAAAATTTATTTTATACTAAGCAATCACAATATTAGTAAAACATAATATCACAGTTAATTGTAAGGTAATTTTTATGATTTACATTGTGTTTGAAGAACAGAAGAATGGGAACAAAATTTTGCCCTGTTCCTTTTTCACTTTTTTTAAAAAGAAATACATGGAATTTCTTTCTATAAAATTGTGACTGGAGTATGCTTTCTGTAATCAGTATTATGACTGACTTTGAAGTGAAATAGTAAGGAGAATGGTGAAGCTTATGATACTGTATTTTTCACTCCTTCCACTGTTATGTTTCTAACAATATTGTCCATCGCAATATTCATGAATTCTGTCACAACTTCAACAGCGTTCACCAAATTTAACTGTGTGTGCAGAGTTCTCCAGATGACTGATAAAAGTTGTCCTTCGTTCTAATGAGGGAACATAAGTTGTTGTTGTTGTTGTTGTTGTTGTTGTTGTTGTTGTTGGGTGTGTGGAGTGGGTTTTGTTTTGTGTGTTGTTGTTGTTGTGTGTGTTTTTGTTGTTGTTGTTGTTGTTGTTGTAAGTCACAGACATAACTTGGGTGGGCTGCAGGTTGCTGGTCACTGCCATAGATGGAAGTAACTGTTCAGGTTTATGCTCCACCTACATTACCCTTCATGGAAAGAGCCTCTGTTTCCATTGAATAGGATGCCATATGTTGTTGTAAAACATGGTCTTGTTTCTTTATTGTCTCTCCCTCTTTATTTAATACAAGTGACTAAAAACAGTGCTAAGTAAAGGATGAAGAAACTGAGTAATTTGGGAGGGTATCACAGATTGACATTGTATTTGATTCATACATTCACCTTTGTTTGTGATTCATACATTCACCTGCAGTCACCTGGAAGATGAAGAAAGAGACTGATTAAAATTCAGGAGACTGTAAGGATGGATGGTAGTTAGAATTGATTTAATTCAGGTGCAGTTGTGGGCTTCAGTATTGGAGGTGCTGAAGGTTCAGTTCATACATGCTACTACAGCACTGTTTACTTCACTCTTTAGGAACTTAGTGAATTCAGCTATTGCCCACCATGATTTAGGAACCATGTTGATTCACATGCTAATGACTGTGGAAATGTTTGTAATTGTGGTCATTACCTTACATCATTGTTATGATGGACATCCATTTTCAGAGATGTGTTTATGTTCTTGACATTCTGGGAGTTTTCATGGTATTGGTTGTTAGTGCAAACATCTGAATGTTCAGTTGAGACCTGATTAGGCTGGGGCAAGTTTTCAGCTTCACATTCTGGTTACTTTATGACATGCAGACAGATCCTTTGCCAAGCAAGCACAAATCCCAGGTGCCTGGTCACCCGAGCAACCACATTTTATACAGTGGCATCTAATATTTTCAGCATGTTTATTACAGTTCTTCTTTCTTGCATAAAAGGAAATGGTTGTCAGTTCACATACACTGAGTAAAAAGCACCAGATACCAGTGATGTTCACAGGTCACTCAGAATTGTGAGTCCTCAGTGTGGAGTGTGCTTTATATCATCCTTCAAGCACCTAGGATTTGAAGATGGCTCCGAGGTTTATGGAAAATTTGTGTGCCCCTGCCTCTGCTGTCCACTGCATAGGAAGCTAACTGTATTCTGCTTCCAGTCTGGACATACTGGCAGAGATACTGTGGACGAAATCCTTAGCAAGTCATGCTACGGCGGTACACTTCTGTTTTAGAAACAGACACATGCCATGGACAGCCTAATTTCTGTAGTTAAAATGTCTCAAAGAAAGTAATTGGTTTTCTATCAATATATGTTTTGTAAGGTGTACAGAGCTAATTAAGAACTGTTTTTAACATTGAACCAGTTAATTACCCAGTGCCACTCCAATCATGTAAACCTTTAGTACAATCATAATTTAAGTTCCTAAAGCGTGACATGCAAAACTCATATTGTTGGCACTGCATTAGCCCTTTAAATGCTGAATTAAACCCCCATCTGCCATTTGCTGGCATTATTAGGAGGTCACCATATTCTCCACATTAGCAGGATAAGAGTTAAAGAAATTGTGGGTGTTCATAATATTTATGAGGTGCATAAAATTTAGCCTATGTTGGTCAGTATAATACTGTAATACTTATATATTTTGTAATTTGAAAATTGCTTTTGTTTATTTACTTGTATTTCAATCTGTTTTGTAGCCAATCGAACGTCAACCAAAGATGTTCCGACCACTGGTTATTCCACGGACTCTGCAGAAAGAGCTGCCATATAAGGACAAGCCCAAAAACAAGGCAATAAATGAGAAAAAGATCCTGGAGTCCAAAAGAATCACTGTTGTTAGAGAGCCTCATGAACAAAGGGTGTGTGTAATTGTAGTCTGATCGTGACAGATTTAGTTTTCATCTGTATTGGCCCAGTATAGTTTCTCTTCTACATGAAGCTCAAATGAGCCATATAATTTCTGTGATGTACATAATGGAGGTTGTAGCTGTAACAGTTGTTCAGTAGTTAGTAAAACCCAAATGAATAAGTAGCAAAGTATGCCAGTAAGTTAATAATACTGCCATGATTATTTTTGTATTAATCACACAGGTGGCAGCACTTATGAAAATGCTGAAGGTGTCATATAGTCACAAAAAGAAACAGTTGAAGGCAGCCACAAAGAAGCGGATGGAGGAGCATAAAAAGGAACTGCAAAAAGAAGAACTTAGAAAGCTAAAGAGGCATAAGGAACTTAGGAACCAAGTGTTTAGAACATTGAGCAAACTTGACATGAAAAACAAAACAAAACTAAGGAGATGATGCACACAGCATTATTTGCAGGTAAGATTATCTGTAGGAGTCTGCACCACCATACCATATCTTACCATCTCTTGTAGTGTAAGAGGATATATTTTGCTGCAGTTGTCTTGCATAGACTTAGTTAACTTTTTGCTAGTGATAACTATAAAGTTCTGCCTGTTTACCAATTCACTAGCCTGACAATGGTTAACCTCAACAAGTACTTTACATGTCTAGTGTCCACATCCAAAATTTACCAGCAGGTTTGAAGGTTTGAAGGCAGTGTAAATGTAACTTTGGGTTATAGAGTTTGACCAAGTTGTCTTGGAGCTGTTTGAACATTTTGCCATATATTGCAGTTGCCACCTTTAGAGTGAATGAGACATGAAGTGGTAGTGGACCTGTGTAGTGCAAGTGTGGCTGGTAGTGCTGGTAGTGCAGAATGTATTACTATTCACTGCAAAGGGGCCTTGTAGTTACTGCCTGCCTAGCCAGGCACATTAGAGCTTTTCTCAGTCTTGGTCTTTGAGGATGGCAACAGTTACTGGAACATTGTGTGTATTTTGGTGTGTTTTTGTATTATTAGAACACTATATGATATACTGAGTCCAGGAACTAAGTAGTTACATATGCAATTTGCTGTCCTCAGAATCCTAGAGAACTCCCCAAAGTTTTTCTTGTAATTTTAGCAGGTGTGACAATGAGAGGAGCTGCTGTTTATGTCATACAGTAAGTCCTTGTTAATCATCTGTTTTATGATCCTGAAAATTGCACTGTAGAGACAAACGTAGAACAACTTTTTTTCCCCTCCCATAAGAATTAACTAATATGCTTAAGAGTCTGACTGTTGAAAGCCACACTGATTACCAGCAAAAACATAATTCTCAGTTGTAGCAATACTCATTGGATCTTTGGTCACTGATTTTTTATGTTAAAGTGAAGTGGTGTTCTGTTATCAGTAATTGAGTACTGTGTATATTATTATCCTGTATACCTAGTTATGGACAGAGCCTGTAACATTCAGGGAGACAGTTTTTTATATCATATGATTAAAGTACATTTCACTTGTTCCTTTTGTGAAGGTGTATGAGGAGTATGGAGATAAAGCTCCATGCAATCAAACCCTCAGTGGTTGACCAGCTTTACAGCTGAGTTGCTTTATGCTGTGTAATTGATTTGAGACTGGTTGGAACAAAAACAGTTTTGGATGTAATTGCAAAGAGAAAGGTCCATGCTTCAGCAAGGAATAGAACTGCCAGCTGTTCAGTGTGTAGCCAGCCACTAACTGTACACTGAGCTATCCCAGTTCACTTTGTTTCATCTGATTTTTTGTATTTCCAATTGAAAGTGAGAAGTGCAATTTTTTTTAATAAAAATGAAGCCAGCCAAAATAAATAAAATACATTTACTTGGCCACCAGTAATGCAGGGATGTTAAGAATTATGTGCATTGACATACTATACTCACACAGTATGTAATTAAGCAAAATTATGTCACATAAGAAAGCAGTTAACAGTTTTTACTGTTATGTCACCAGTTGTGATGGTAGCTCCACAAATGTTGAATTATTTTCAGCAGTTACTGGTTCACTGCTTGAGGAATGACATACTGTAGTTCACTATCCCTGAGACTGACCACATCTGTTACCTCAAAAAATTCTGAAACAACTTCATTGAGAGGGAGAATTAATAAAGTTTTGTGGATCTCATAATACAGAACACAAACTTTGCAGCCAAGTGGGTAGTATTCGTGCTTCCTATTTGCGAGATTTTGGGTTCAAATCACAGACGGAGTTCACCTGTCATGGCTGAAGTTTCTCAGTATTTTTTGTCTTGTATTTCTTTGCTTAGGGTTTGCTTTATAATGCTGTCAGTAGCTCAGACTTAGTGGTTGAATGCTTAGTGAGTAATAAACTGGAAAAGATGCAGAAGGAAGCAGTCATAACTTAATGTGATAATATGTCAGACAAGGTTAGATTGGGTTATGATTTGAGAGATGAAAATGTGAGAAGAATCGACATGATGCATTGATGTAGTCTTACCAGTGTGTAATGTGGACATAAAGTGAACACAGAAGAGACCAGTGGCCATCATAGTGCTGGAAATAGTGTAGCAGCTGTTCTTAATTTTACTGCCTTACATTTGATTGTTTGGCCACAACCATCTTCAGGAGTTACTCAGTGTCCTTTTCTCTCACAATTAAACTCTACCATTGGGTGATCTGTCTTTGTATTGGTCTTCTGAATAATTTTTCCCTCTCTAACCTTAATTGAGAACTATTCTTGTATGTTCCTGTAATTTATTTCTGTAGTTTGAAATTCTTGGAGATATTGGTAACTGATCCCAGTTCCAGCCTAAAAAGTTTCTTTCCAGAGGTTTGTTGTTCTTTCTGTTATTGTTGTATGGATTTGTAATTGTGTGCTATGTTCGGCCATATATCTTCACCTGCAACATCTACGTGGTCTTCCCATCTTTCAATTGTCATATGAATCTCACATATAACCAAATGTCTGGGATAGATTGTATATCACCACATAATTTACACACCCTGATTTGATGTTTGTGTGACTGTGCATCCTTAATATGAAATGATATGTGAGACCAACTAGATGCAACAATTTTTATTAATAACCAATTTGCTCAACGTGTTTCAGGCATCATTATGCCCATCTTCAGGAGCGCTAGACCATATATTACTGCATATGGCTTTCAGCACTTGATGTGCTAGCTGGTGTCTTTGGGAGCCGGAAAGCAGGCCGTGTGCACTGTGTAGAGGATGTTGTTTGACTGAGTCGAACAACATCCTCTACACAGTGCACATGGTCTAGCACTCCTGAAGATGGGCATAATAATGCCTGAAACATGTTGAGCAAATGGATTATTAATAAATCATAATTGTTGCATCTAGTTGGTCTCACATATCATTTCACACCCTGATTTGTTATTCTGAAGTTAGGAAAAAATAAATTCCCATACATTTTATGTATTTTATTCTTACACATAACAGAAGACATTAAATGAAAAGTATTGTAACCAAAGTCTGATAGTTGACAGCAGCTTGTATAAAACTGCACAAAGCAACCAGGGAGGTAGAACAATTCATTCATATTTTGCAGTTCTACAGATGTGCTACACATGACAGTACCACACCAGAGAAATGTGGTGTGTGTGACATGCACCTGAGTCAGTAGTGCATGAAAATTTTGGATAAAAAGAGTAAGGTATCTGTTGTTACTAGTTGACATTATTTGGTCTATCTAATTTTCAAAGACAATATCTGAAATATAATGATAGATAAAGGAAGGCAATATTTCCTGTGACCTTGTCAATAAATTCTCACATAAACTATGCACCCAGGTGTTTGATATCAAGATTTTCGGGTGGTGTGTGAATTATACTGTGAAATGAAGTAGGTGGTGATGCACTGAGAAGTTTAATGAAGAACAGTATATGCAAGAGGCTGTAGATCCTTATTATGACACAGTGCTATTGTTTCAGCAGTGTGTGGTTTGCTGCAAGGAAAGTAGGTGTGAATGAAATGTCCGATGGCTTCTGATTAATAAAGCTCTTCTTTTTTTAAAATAAATATTGTGTTAAATATCATTCGTCCTTCCAATCATGACAGATCAAGTTCATGTTCACAAAACCCGGGTGTCCATGCGACCTGTGCTACCTTAAGAAATCTGAAAAAAAACCCAAACGTGTGTGGCTAAGCAATCCAAGTTTTTTTTTTTAGGTCATCTTGAAGAAACCCAAAACTTGTGTGCCTGTGCAACCCATCTTACCTCAGGAAATCCTAAAGAAACCCAAAACTTACATGCATCTACAACCTGTGTTACTCATGAATTTCTGAAGAAGCTGAAAACTTGTGTGCCTGTGCAACCTGTGTTACCTCAGGAAATCCTAAAGAAACCCAAAACTTGTGTGCCTGTGCAACCCATGTTACCTTAGGAAATCCTGAAGAATCCCAAATCTTTGAAATGGATGGTACCTTAGACTGGGAAAGATCCTTTGAAATCGCCTAAACAATGAAGGGGTAAGACTAATTTTCCTTGTTTTATGTGGACATGAAATTTATTCTTATTCTCATTCAGTTTAGGCCTACCCATGAAACTTACAACACTGATTGTAAATTGAAGTGTATTCTTTAAGACCCCTTTCTCCACCCAAGCTGAACATTGATGAATGATCTTGATTTGTTTAGTGATATCTGTTCAGCTGTGTAGGTGTTACGGGTTGTGGGTAATAAAGTGAAAGATTAATAAGAAGTATGTGAAAGGCTCGGCCCATATCATTGTTTTGTACTTTCTGTGCCATCGCAGAAAAGAAGCTTCGAAATAAAGTACCTGAGATGTTTATTATGTGTTTAGTCACATCACTTTGTGTTTTGGCTTTTTAAGGAATGTTCACCTTGAACGCTGGAGTCAGAATATTTATTCTGTCACACATTTCTTCTCTGTAGTACGTTGGTGAACCTATCAGGATGCAAAACATATGCGCGGAGCACTAATCGCCATTAAAGAAGTGACGAGACATAGCAACATAACGGTACAATGCCAAACAAATGGGGAATACAGCGACGTCTAGAAAAATTATTTCCTTTTGCCGTTTTATCTGGCGACATCAAACTGCGGTGTGTAGGCATGGTAACGTCTAGTGACGTCCTCAGATAGCGTCCCTCTGTCAGGAGGACAGCGTCACGATCGGCACTTGGGCCCGAAACGATGGAAGTAATCTTTTCTATACTGTGAACGAGATGTGTGGCTTCCCTGTTCCGTATTTGTGTTTGGTTCTTGACATCACTTTAGCGAAACCTATTATATCTCTCGTTGACAGTTTTACGTAACAGTTCGCGGTGCAGGACAAACTGGATTTATAATTTACTAAGAATGCATAAAAGAAAAGCATGTTTTCCCCGAAGACCCAAGCACGGAAAGGATTAAATGGTAATATGAAATGCAAGCGGTATCAGTTCGAGATTCACCTTGAGGACCTTCGTGCCCGGACTGACGTTCCGAGCGTTGCGTTATAGCAGTAGGCCACACATGTTTTCCGGTAGTGAAGTTCCGTATTCGAACCTTAGCGCCGGAGTTCAGCTAGCCCAGCTGACCTCTTTTGCTTGTACCCAGTCCGTCCAGACATGTGGTTGACCCTTTGGCGACGAAATTGGACATTTAAATACCTGCGCGCCGTTTATGTAAAATGTGAATATTTTATGAACAAAGAATATTACATTATGAAGTACATGGCATTTTGTGGAGAAAAACGGAATTTGTGCAGCATGTATAAAAAAAAATTCAGTAATTGTTGACTAAATATATACATGCGGTCGCTGAGGGGTAGCGGTGCGACCGTTCTACATACAGGGCGTTCGGCTACCTGCTTAGTCATTCACAGCCATGCTATCGTTATTAGCTAGCTGTGTGATGGTGGTAGTTGACGAATTGTCACTGAAGGTGAAAGCTAAAGCTGTCGCAGGCCCTAATGAATTACCACACCATGAAGACGTACGGGGGAGTGGAGCGTTAATCCTGCGTTCCTTACTTCGGTGTTAGATTGTGTGACTCAGTTGCAGGCGCAGCCGGCGACTTCATCCGTCGAGAAAGAACTCTGGTACCCACTATGCAGGCTATGCCGGACTAGACGTTGTGGAGAAGAGAAATCTCTGATCCTGCCTTGGATAAGCAATAGATTTTCCGGTGGTCCAGTCCGTAGCCTAGTTGCTAATTTATCTGTCCCGGCCCCACTTTCGTCACTGGCACCAGCATTATATCGTATGTGGCAATTTTGAATACGTCTGCTGACACAAATAGCACGTAATCGCCTGAACTGTGCTGCACGATAAGCGTGCATTTCCCCGTGCTATGCTAGCCTCATCATCGTACAGAGAGAATTTAGCCTTGCCGATTACAGTTTGTTGAAAGCCAGGGTCAGACCGCCGTAACGAGTATCATTTTCTGGAATATCGCTTTGGAGTTCTGTTGTTACTCTTTTCAATAGACGTTGCAATTCGATACTTGAGTCTGTCAAAAACAAATCTAGGTGCCCTTTGACATGATTCTGATAGGCGTGAACCAACATAGAAAGAATCTGATCGTTCAAAGGCTGCGAAATTCTTATATCTGTGCTAATGTAAAGGAAGGACCAGGGAAATGGTACATTTTATCCACTTTGAGTTTCCTGAGTATGCATTGTGTGGTTGAAACACATGATGACGTTTCTATAAAAATGTTAAACTAAATAAGTTCAACGTAATTTAGAAACGTTAAGTCTACACTATAAATTACCCAATTACAACTTCATGAGAACGTACATGTATGTATTGATAATTTAGTTGTAACACTGAGGTTAGCAAATATACATCCAGATTGAATTTGCCTGTCTGTGAAGATAACTTGGCTGAAACACATTCGTGTAAAACCAACTGAACGGGTAATATAGCATTTTGTTATAAGTGTATGTACGTACGTACACATTCCGTAAAGCCAGAAATAATGTTTCCTCGTATCTGCGCGAAGTTAAGTATCATTGTGTAGATAAATTATTCAAATGAAGACACGCTGTGGTATTTTTCCGGCGAGCCGTGTAGAGGATGTTGTTAAACTGTTTTTATAATGGGCCGATTTTAGAGAAAATACGTTAGATTTGGGTTTCTCATTGGGGTTTATGTTGGATCGGTTAATTAAACTTGCATAACGGTGGTTAGTGTAGTGCCAGATGTCAGTTTAATTGAAATTTGTTAAGTAGTTTCGGAGATGAAACACGTGGACAGGCAGGATTTGGGCATTTTGTGGGAATAAAAGCAAAGTTAACCCCAGAACAGGCCATGTAGGCTCACAGGGGTGTAGAGGAATAGCTCTACTGTTTCTTATCCCCGGTGCTATTATGGGGGTTGGGGGTGGGAGTCAGCGCCACACCTCGGCCGCTTTGCCCCCAGGAAACTTTGTTGACATACTTGTTTAACATCAGCTTGTCAGAGACAAATTTAGTAATGAACTGAGATCCTACATTCTGAATAAATCGACCTGTTTCCTTTCAGCTTGTCATCTGATTTTTCCTTGTGTTGTTTATAAGGAAGAGAATCGTGGAATTTTATGGGCTTCCTCATTCTGCCTCTACGTTCTATCTGCCTATCAAACTTACAAACTTATGGGATCATAAATAAGAACCCGAATTCCAAAGTTTTATTTTCTTTCCGCAATTTAGTGTCCGGCACGACAGATTTCAAAGCTAACTGACCTTCACATAGTGAACTGTATTACTATTTACGATCGATGTTGTAAGTTTATACGGTTGTATGGAATCCTTTCAGAATAGCTGACAAGATGGTTATCTTGATTTCAAATCAACGTCAACTTGAACACAAAATTAATACAAATAAGCCGGTTTAAAGCTTAGAGTGTACCCGCCAGTTTCCGTGCGTCGTAGACTGAAATCTGGCTTATCAGACTTCTAAATGTTGCTGCTTATGATTTTGTATTTAACGACGCTGTCTCGACTGCGTATGTTACGTAGCATCGAATGAAATAACGATAGCGAAATTATGAATTGTAGAAAGCGATGATGGTCTATTTTAAAATACCATCAACTCATTTTCCTGCAGGGACGAAGGAAACTGCGAACACAAGATATCAGCAATCCAACCTTCGTTGAACCCGCTACTTCATGAATGCAAGTTCCCAGCGTTGCTACTATGCCGACGTCGGGGCTGATTATTGTTGGCAGGCATCATTTATCGAAATTAAATCTTTATTTGGATCTTACCGGTCCATTTTGGCTCGGGCCAATACTCGATGTGTTCAGCTTTTCTTGAGTGTCCAGTATTTACATTTCCAGCGGAAATACGACAACGGCGTATTTAGCTGTCTTCTCTCTAGCAATTTAGATAGGTTTTCACCTTTTTGTAGGCCACGAAGGCCCTTAGGGTGAGTAGAGGTATAGCTCTACTCTTTCTAGGACCTCGGCACACCAGATGGGGGTGGGGGTCAACCCCACGCTCCGGCCGCCTCTACCCCCGGGAAAGACCTGGTATCCATTGTACAGGAGACTGGGTGGGCCCCAGGGCCGGTCTGGACAGGCGGAAAATCTCGTCCCCACCGGGATTCGATCCCGGACCGTCCAGCCCGTAGTCAGTCGCTCTAGCAATGTTCATCTAGAAAATAATTGTCGAGTACATTAAGTAAACACAACAGGACATCATCTTGGGAACAGGGAGAATGTTCGACTGTTTACGAAGTGAGAAAATTTTATTTTCTTAACTGAACATGGGTCATTCAAACAAATCAGCTTTGTGTGTATTTGACGATTTCCTTTAAACCTTTTCATGCTACCAGTTAAATGTATCGCATTTCTTTCCTGCAAATTTTCGACCTGTGACCGCATGAGTGACAATATCTTTCGGTATTTTGAAATCTTTGCGTACGCAATTTATGTGTTAACCAACAATACACTGAGCGTTGGAAACTCAGCATGGAAAAGTTTAATGTCGTGAAGTATTTGAGTAGACAGACCAGTTCGTTAAGTCGATTGCGGGCACATAGGCACTTCTTACACTGAAGATTGGCGCTCGAGCTGTTTATTTCTACAAATGTTCACATAACTTCTGTGGAGATAAAAATAAATATCTTGTAATCAGTGTATGAGAGTTCGATTGTAAATAGCATCATTGCCCGACGCATCACAGCATTTCAAATAGTACGCCTTTAGTAATATTAGAAATCATCTGTTGTTCCCTCATTAAAATTTATTAAACAATTTTAGTAGAAAATAAATATCACCACTTTTTTTTCACATCACACACACTGTCACAAATTCCAGCTTCTCTTTCACAACATACTGCAGTCACTTTCTTCGTATGCTCGCTTGTGTAAAGCGTAACTTCCAAAATGGGAAACAAAGCCCAACACTTTGTCTCTAAATAGGCACAACCTTTGAAATGTACTGACTTTGAGAGTTTACCTAGTCTGGTACTTAGGTCTGTAGGGGGGGGGGGGGAGTAATTTTGCGCGGGACCGGATTGGGATATTTCGGAGTGACCAGATCTGAGATTCTAGCGAGAAAAATTTTGTAACTAATTTATTAAAGAAAGACGTATATCAAAATATGTTAAGATTTCATTGCCTGCTTGACACGGAAGACAGTCCATCTCCGTTACAGCTATATACTGCTTAATGCTGTTTAGGAAAATGAGGAGTGGTTGCTATGAGAATTGCACGAACCCCACAGGTACACTGTGTGGACAAAGTGCAGGGTTTCTTACAGTCAACCACAGCTTTTTTTCGATACCACGCTGAAATTTCAGTTGGCCTGCTGATTTCGAAATTTCACATTTGTTATCGATGAGAAGTAAGCCATCTGGTTCAGGTAGTCCTAAATTTAAATAAATAAATAAATATGTGTGACTATTTTGCCGATTACCTGACAGTCGATATTAACAACATATACACCATTAAAAGTACACGTCTTTCAAACGTTTACATGTACTGTGTGTCTACTGTCGATGGTGCATATGTTGTTAATGTAGTTGTCAAATTTGTGTTCGACAGTCGGACTACGTAACTTTTTCTTCGACAAGTAACGAACTACTCTAGTGTGGAGTCTTGAAGCTCACAGATACAAAATTTATCGCCATTGAGCAACTCACTTCGCCACCGGAAGCAAAGAACTATAAGGACCGAAACAAGCAACAGAAATCCGACTGGCAGACTGTCTCTGCAGGGGGGGAAAAAAAAGTCCCCCCCCCCTGTTTCCAGGACGGTCTCAAGGGGTGTTGTTATCATTCTCGTTCTCCTGCTAGAAGAAACGAGTTCTGAACATTTCTACCAGTAACTGTTATAAATCATCAGAGATTTGTTTCGGTATTTCATTCTTCGAATTGCGTTTTCTTCCTTTCCATTGACATTTTTTGTTATTTTATATCGGAAATGACAATATTACACATTACCGGCACAACTCTATAGAAATATTACAGTTTCTCTTGGGGAAAGAAAGTCCCAATTTGAATAGCATTCTTTCCCAACAGATTTCTAAGCATTCAACTTTAACAAGGGTTCATGTTTTTGTATGTTCGAAATAAGTTGACGATGCTAACAAGTTTATGTGACAATTAAGTCACACATTATCACTATCAGTGCAAGAACGCCTTCACATCCTGTCATTCAGGAATCCAGACACTGCGCTTCTGTTTAGAACATACTGCATTGCGACCACTCTTTATCACTCAGCTAAAGACGGAGCGTTAGAAGGCTAGGGCCTTGCTTGGAATTGTAACCTGATGCCTGCTCAAGTGAGATTTGACATCTGGTATTCCGAGGACGATGTCACGCACCCCTTGTTCCCAGACAAAGAGAGCGTACCTGTGCATTCCCTTTCCACTTGGTACAAAATGGACGACGAAGAATCACACGCGCCGTCACTTGTGCACGCGAATGGCGTGTAAGCGCTAAGAAAAGTTATTAACGTCACTAATATATGCAAACTTCTTAAACGTGCGTCGTTAACAGACAGCAAGAAGTGACGGTTTTCAAGAAGATTGATAAAATTATGATGGGGATGATTCCACTGTCTCCAAGGCAAGAGCCGCCGCTGGTTGGGATGTAAACATTTTCTTTTGGCGTAGAAGTCAGTATCATCAAAACTAGTTACTTCCGGTCCCTTCTAACCCTCCAAGCATTTCACTGTCTCCTACTTCTCTGGACGGCACATACTGGATACACTTAACCTTTCCGGTTTCAATTCGAGACAGACACAAAACCCACCACGTTGGTGTCACACGGAATATATTAATTATGTTTAGCAGTACATATGGTATATATCATATCTGTGTAAAACGCAGTAAATTTTCCCTATTTCCATTAATTTAATTAAACATTTCGTTCACGTCTGGTGTTATTCCGTGTAATAACAGCGCTGCAGAATTCCACAAGCCACTGCACGGAGTGGGTCATTAACTGGTTCGAATCTTGTTTCCCTTAAGCGATTTGGTTAAGTTCTTCATATAGTGTTCTGTTTATGTCTCCGTATTCTTGACACCCCCTGGAAGGATCTGCGCATGGATTGTCTTGGATGCTCGTCATTATTAATCGTCCTGGAATTATCACCACCGCTATCCTGGCTCGAACTTCCTCTGCAAATATAAAAAACAAAGGCATGCACAGTTACGTTTGTCCTTCAGTTGTGTCCTTCAATTGTCTGGTTATTTTATTCGAATAGATGTACCGTGGCATGCATAATAAGCAGGGCTAGCAGTCGTTTGTGATTAAATTATGAAGCCTTTGGAGGCGAAGTCAAAGTCAAAATCTTTTTACGACGTAAGAGTCTGTCTTGGTATCACGTCAATGTTGGGGCTCATGAACTGATTCCTTTTTTTTTTTTTTTTCAGCATGTGGACAAATAGGTCTATTGTCTTGATTGTCGCGTGTGTCGAGACGACGGGTTTCTTTGTTATTAGGATGTCACTCTTTCATCTGTTCTTGTGTTCTGACTTCAATCTTTTAATCCTGTCAAATACGTTATATATTTATGAGGTATTAAATGTGTATAAACACTGTACACTGTAGACACAGCCTCAGCCACTGACGGCCTTGTAAAGCAGATCGTGCCTTTTCCTACTCATCTCAAGCTACAGGCAATTTAGTCACTTGAACCATGGTTTAATGCAAGTTATGACGTAACTCTGCGAATGAACGTCAAAGATTCGCACCACCACAATATTTGTAACTTGAATGCACAAGAGAGATCTTTTGATAAAAATGCTCGTATCTGTATATACAGTTAACTTAACGGCAGTTCATTGGTTGGCTTCACTCTACGACAGTTCAAGATCCCAGCAATACCCATCGGAGAGAGTTCGGTTTGGACGCGGTGGCGAAGAGGGGAACCACTTTTCCTGCCATCAATCTAAGTCCTATCTCCAACACATAGCCATTGACTTTACTGAGTAAGTGATCCAGACCCTTCCATCTTGTTGGAAACGCGGACCCGTCGTGGTTTGGATTTAACATGATATTCCCGCGGTAATCCACCCCGTCTTTTAATAGACATTTCTTGATTTATGATGATTGATGGAGTCATTACAGTGGTGGTTATTAAATTACTATTTTCTTATAAACACAACTGAAAACAGTATTGATGTCACTGCTTTGCTTTTCTTTCTGCGGTTAAACGTGCTCTTCTGTCTTCCATTGTTTTGTCATCGTCTGTTAGGTGCTTTTGTAACTAACTCGTTTTGTTTAATACTCGTCTGTCCGTCTGCCAGCTACTACGTTGCTTAATCTTTATTTTACGTAAAAATGGCCTTAAATACTAGCATATTCATATTTATTTCATTTTTGTCATTACATTCTTCTTTTACCCTACACCAAAATGCACCATCTTTGTTCCCAGCTCGGTTCTCACAAACGTTGACTGCCTGAAATTAGACAAGGAGATCTAAAACGTGATATTCTTGTACACCGTGCATTAATAAACCTCTAATGTAAAATCTACAGTTTTAGAAAAATCTGATAATATTTTAATTAAGGGAGAGAAAGACATCTGGGCGGGGTTTCTGGCTATGTCTTTGTATGATGAGTTCGATATTCAGAATCTGGTAGACAACAAGAGTGAAGGGGTGTACTCCGGTGGTGTACACTTATTTACGAAATGCTTTCTGTGCAATTCTGCAGGCTTTTGTGTTCTTGATATGGACTTATTTCAGATACACATAGGTCGCTGAGGAGTTAGAATAACAAATGCAATACAGATATATTGCAGATTGGGGCACTGGAGTTCTTTTTCTTTGTTTCTGTTGAATTACCCTACATTTACACTGTGTACAATGAGCTACTTTCTGCAAAATTACCAGTGTTGATACTTGAACTGATCTTCGTGTAAAAAAGGGCTTCAGAATGTGCTGTACCGACACAAACCAGACGTGACACAAAATTTTTGGTGTAAACGTGCAATTGAATTCAATTTAACTCCTTGCAGAAGCATTCGTCCAGAATAGGTACGGAATCAGTTTCAGTGATGTTGTCGGCACTACAGACTGTGGCTTCCTCAAGTGAACACTTCACGCACCTGATCGATCTCCCAGAGGCTGTGCATGCTGTACGGCGTATCGTAATCTGCCCGATAAGGCCTGTTGTACCATACTTCATGTAAGCTAAGGGTGAAGAACGTTACTCGGGAGACGGGGGGTGGGGGGGGGGTATATTGCGAACTGACTGCTCTCCGAAGGCACTGCGGGATGGATTTTGTAGACAAATTATTACTAATAATGACCACTTATTTCCACCGACTGAAAGTACAAGGTTGCCAAAATACTTAGGCATAGGCTTTACCCGTGGTGCAGATGAGATGTTCGGTCTTCTGAGATGTTACGCAGCGTAGATTGGTAGTTACAAATCTACGCTGCATAACATCTCAGAAGTGCATAAATTCCTAATAATTAATTCGGACACCGTATCCTAAGCTGCGTTTGGTGTTCTCTTGATATTAAGACAAGCAGTGAACCAAATTTAAAGATGACACTACTGGAGTTTTTATACCCTGTGTTATGAATACCTACAGTAAACTAAAATAATATAGGTGTACAAGAGGAACTTCGAAATTCACACCTTCGGACTAGTCTTTATTTTTATTTCGTTATTTGATTTTCAATGACAAAACTTTTCGAGGTTGTGTTTAATGTTAAATATATAGCTGTCCGAAGCAGTTTCAAGTGCAACTTACAGCAATTCGTCAGAATACACTCTATTTTCGTTCTTTAATCCTGCAGACCAAAAGTTAAAGAGCTTTTCTTCATCGACTAGACAACACAGTGCTTGCCAATTTGTCTTCTTTGTACACGTTGTCTTGTGCTGTCTTGAGGCACTTGTCCGTCAATTTTTTAGTAGCCCACCTGGCAATTGTCAACCTGTTGTGCCTGGCATTTAGTCAACCAGTACGTACGCTGAACAGACGGTCAGCCGTTCAGTCAGTCGATCAGTCTGTTTTGCCGGCCCAATTGTTCCATCGACCGACCAATTAGTCAGTCAGTCAGCTAATTAACTAGCCAACCCAGTCGCTCTGAGAATTTGGCGTCACGGCGGCCGTTGACACATGCATTCACTGTGCACTCACCCAGCTGTCCCTCGTTGCGTCTCCGACGTCCTTAGCGTCTGTTGCTCGACTCTCGTGAGCCTCTGCTTCACCTTGGCGTGCTGGCTCGAACAGTCTGCTAGCAGACGTGCAAATCGCGTCTGCAGGTTTTCCAGGGTGTTTTCTGCAAGCATCAGTTTGCACCTCTAGCTGAGACAGTGGAAGTAGTTCAGTTTTCTTTTGTAATGCATAAAATAGTATTTAAGACGACCCTTCCTATGCAATAGTAATATTCTTTAAATAAGTAAACTATGTGTGTATGTATATACGTATATATATAATATATATACATACACCCTTATATATATATACATATATATATATATATATATAATATATATTTTATATATATATAAGGGTGGTCGAGGCTACGAACCTGCGGCAGCAGACCGGCTATTCCGACAAATTTTTTGTGGTTTTCCTCACTCCTCTAAATTTCGGCATAATACTTCAAATTAAACCACAAACGTTTCCTTGTAAATCCACTCCATTTCATTTCTCATCAGTCACACTTTTATTCCAAGATACGTTTTCAAGGTAATTGTTTGCGCTGTTCAGTAAACCATAAATCAATAAAAATGTGTGTTCCCTTAAATGACGTATTATTTCACTTTCTGTTTCCATGTTAAGCCGCTTCAGGTCACTGGAGTTATTTAATGTTGGTAGTCACTAAATATTCTAGGAACTAGAAAGTTTTAACGATAAAGACAAGATTCCGTTTAACACAGGATCTACTTCGACATGGTTTACTACAGGCCCCCTCAATCCGTAGCTCGCGAGCAACATGCTGTCCACGAAACAGTGTAATGTTGTCCCTGGAGCCATTTGGAATCCGAGATAGAACACCGAAGCAATTTTGAAAAATTGTGAGTTCTTTATTTATGGAGACGCACTTTACATTCTTAACTCTTTTTGCTAAAATGTGCTAAAGTAACGACAGCCTAGCGAACGTAGTTTATTTCTATTATTACCAGTAGCTAATATTTTGTTGCGCAGACGTATACGTGGCAGCTTCAGAATGTTCCCGGAACTACTTTATTTCAGACAAGTACAAAACAGTACCTTCATTTAAGTTACATTTCATTCAAAATAGTCCCCTTGTACACTTCTGCCAGCGATTGTAAATGGGACGGAAATATTTCTGGAAGCAATTTTGTGAGACCCTTTTCAGCTGTTCCGCCGCATTATTAATGATGTCAGTAACTTCACAAATCGCCGTCCTTTCAGTGCTGATTGCAGTCTTAAGAAACAGGTAACAATCAGCCGGAGTCATCCAGGGGGATGTTCCAGTGTTGTCACATTGTTCTTTGCTAAGAAATCCTTGACAAAACCGACCTCTGTGCTGGAGCATTGTCACGAAGGAGAAACCAACTGTTGGTTCCCCATTTTTAGGGGCATTTCCTTCTGACCACATCCCAAAAGCATCTATGGACAGCAATGTACACTTCTTTATTCACAGCAGCAATTCCTGCAAATTATACTAGCGAATTGCGGAGCATTTTGAATCTACTACGTAGAAAAATACGTGCATAATATAATACACACAATTATACGTATACGTATTCAGTCTTCAGTCTGTGTGTTAAATTTCGTGTTGTTCGCTTGCGGACTAAATTTTGTTGAAGTTGCTCACATCACGTAAATAATTGAGCAGGCGTGGTATACTGTGGCAGTCCTACTGCATTTGCCATTGTCGAGTGATGAAAATAATGAGAAGAATGAGATGGGCATGGCATGTGGTAAGTACTGGAGGGAAGAGAAATACATTCAGGGTTCCTGTGGGAAAAGAGCCGCTTGGAAGAATTAATCGCAGATGGAGTATAATGTTAAAATGGATCTTAAGGAAATAGGGTAGGAAGATGTGGACTTCATTCATCTGGCTGAGGATAGGGATAAGTGGCGGGCTGTTTGGACAAGGTAATGAAATTTCGGGCTGCATAAAATGTGGGGAATTTCTTGCCTAGCAAAAGAACTCTTAGCTTTTTAAGAAAAACTCTGCACCGTGCAGTTGGTAGGTTGGTACTTATGCAGGTAAAGTTTCGCGGACACATATATACTGAATTGTACATACTATCAACTTAGTGCAAGACATCCCTCAATCTTTGTGTAACAGTAAGTAATCAATAATATGTGCCATCAACACATCTGAATATTTATGATGCAGTTTTAAAAGACCATCTTCGGGCCACAAATGACGAAATTTGTGCAAGCAAGAAAATAGCCTACGTGGTTTTTATATTTTATTTTCTTGCTTTACAAATTTCGTCATACTTGGCTTGATAAGGGTCTGTTACGACTGAAACATGTAGCTTCATACTACATAATAAATGTGCAGATGTGTGGACGGAATTCTTGATTGCTTACTTACGGTACACCTTATCAAGTTCCCCCTTCCCTTCAAGAAATCCATAAAATAATTTTGCCTCCAGCGAGTCAAATTCTTTTCTTTCTTCTGAAACGAACTCCATATAGTTGGATAGGTTACAAAATTATATGAGCAGAAAAGTAACAAACACAGGCCTATTTTCCGTTGATGTCGCACTTTCTGTATCCGCATTAAACAGTATCATGCGTTTGATGTACAAAATTGGCTTTCATCCTGTACTCCCGGAACCAGAAATGCTTCTTCCAATTTAGAAAGTTTTCTGTGTCAGGTACATACCGAGTCGCTCTACTTTGTCGGTGAGGTTCTCGTTCTCCACCTGCGCCTTCGTGAAGGCTTGTTCGTCCAGGAGGCCATCCTTCCTCAGCAGCTGGCATCCTCTCTCCATGAGACTGTGCTTGGCTTCGGGATAGTCGAAAAGTGCCTCCCAAAGGTCGCGTTTCGACAGGCAGAACAGATCCGAGTAGCCGAGTGAACGGACGTTGGCCGTACGGCGGTTTCCCGTCTTGTTGCCTGCAATCTCCAGTACGCTCACTTCCCCGAAAACGGAACCTGCCCCCAGAGTGGCCAACACAGTCCACCCGTCGTCTGCCACCACGGTGACCCGTCCTCGCTTTACGATGTACATCTCCCGCCCCACGTCCCCCTTCCGACAGATGTAATCACCCGGACTGAAAACCTGGAATATTACACAGGTAAGCCACTTCACTAGAGTCTGCGATATGCCTCTCCTTCACCGAAAATATGTTGGAAATGTCCCTTGCCTGGTTGCTGTTTAACCCTTTTCATGCTACGCGCGAGATTTCTCGCTTTGAACTACTGATACTTGTGGCCTGTATTGGTATATGAAAACATCAGTGAAATAAACCCCTACTATTGTCTGTTGACATCCAACGCTGAACTACAGTTTACTTTACAAATACACTGATGATTCCAGTTGGCAATTAATGGGCCTTCCCTGTAGCAGTTATATTCTCGACAAAAACACTGGACATCCTAAACTTTTTTGACTTTTTTTTTCTCCAGGCAAGTGCGGAGATAATAATCTTAATCTAAACCAGAACACGATCGTTCTACTCTAAGTCCTACCCATTTCTTCAGTCCCATTTAATTTTCCAATTCGACGCAAGTGTAGATAAAGAAGGAAGAGGACCTGCACCGCCATGTTACACGGATAATTGTACTTTACAATGTAATAAGAGATTCAAGAGAACAGAACTGGATCGAACTTGCTTTATGAGGCATTGCCATGGCAAATATATCGTTATAGTTTTGCTGATTCTTCTGTTTCCAAACATTGTTTCCAAAATGTTGACAGTTCCTGTCTGTGTACAATGGCAGAACACGTTGCTTTTAGACCATTTTAGTGCACACCGTAATACTGCTCTATAAAACAAACAATCCATCAACACAAAATGTATTGTAAAGAATATGATCAGCTGCATGTTTCGGCTACATCAGTAATGATCATCGGGCTGTGCAAACGAAAATTAAGGGCGTTGACGTACAGCAGCAAGAAGCAGTAAGTGTTTTCCAACTTAACAATTTTTACACACAAAAAATTAGTATAAAATAAGTGACATAAAATACAATGCACTATATACGTAGGCCTATATTTAAAAAATCAAAGCTGTTTTGAACGTTATGTTGATGGATTATTTGTTAAACTTGGTCACCCCTTGTGTGTGTGTGTTTTTTTTTTGCTTACTAATTTAATTTAGGCTTCAGTCAACACACAATATACATCAATTATGCTTTAATACAACATGTTTCGACTTGTAGAAGTCATCATCAGACTACTTTAAAACCATACTGAGGTGCACAAAGTAACTGCGCACAGTTACTTTGTGCGCCTCAACATGGTTTTAAAGTAGCCTGATGACGACACCTCCAAGTCGAAACATGTTGCATTAAAGCATAATTGATATATATTGTGTGTTGACTGAAGCCTAAATTAAATTAGTAAGGATTATTTGTTAGTTTTAATGACTGCAAGCACAACGGACGTAAATCGCCTAAGATATCAGCCGTGTAGCTTGCAGTTCTCTTCTCCACACTCGTTGACTGTGCACGGTGAAGAGACGACGCCCTAAATGAAAGTGCATCGTCACTGACTCTGAGCCCTTTCTCACCTGCAGACGCAGCTTTAGCACGAGCTCCTCCAGTAGGCCTGGCTCGCAGTCTTGGAAGATGCGCACTTGCCGCAAAGTGTCCAGGTGCACGTGAATCGCTATCTCAGCCTTCAGCTTGTCAGGCAAAGCACCCAACACTCGTTCCTCGTCTAGGGCCTGCGAAACACAACAGAATCAACAGATTTGTCCCTGAACAGTTGGCATTTACATTAGTTCTTACCACATGTGATATTAATGTGCTGTGTGCTTGATTTCATGGAATGGAAGCCTAAAGCTGTCGCATCCACCCGTCCGCTCGACCACAGTTCACAGTATTCTTTTAAAATGAAAAGTGATTTGGGAGATATGCACTTAAATGTGAAAGGAGAATTTAACTAGGGTTGGTGTCGGACTGATATAGGCTATGTGCGATTTCAGACTTCTGACGAGGTGTAAATGAGATCTTCACTCTTCTAGGATGTTACGCAGCTAGACTGGTAATTAGTTACCAACGTTACGGTCCCTTCTTCAATGGACAAGCTTGACCCTTGAAGATGAGACCTATAGGTTATCCCGAAACGTCGGTAACTAAATACCCAGCTATGCTGCGTAACAACTCAGAACAGCGATTATCTAAAATGGGCATATTCCTTCAGTTCAGAAAGATGACGCTGAGGTGCGCCGACTTCTTCACAATCGGTTTACCGTGCAACAATCAGCAAGAACTTTACATAACATTAAATACTGTACTGTGAGTCGCAGTGATGCACACCTCCTCCCCCCCCCCCCCCCCACACACACACACACATTTAGTTTGAAAAATTTGCGATTTGGCGAACTTTTGACCAGGTACACGGAAAAATAATGTCCGTTTGCTGTGGTATGACAGCCTAGCTGCAGTGTGATTAGCTTGAAAATATTAGGTTCGTATCTGTGACTAACAAACACCAAGACCACTGAAATACACAGAATACTAAATAAAGATTTGTAAAATACAGACACTCTTGTTCTACTGGAGTACATATTTCGTACTCTTGTTAACTTCTTCCTTGCATGATGGATCTACTGGACTAGAATCCTGAGTTACCTAATCGCTCTGTGTCTTAAACATACACATCAAATGTGTGCTGCTATTTAATGTTGGGGTAGAGAAGAAGTGCATACAGGGTTTTGGTGGGGAAACCTGAGGGAAAGAGACAGCTTGTAAGACCCATGCGTAGACGGGAGGATAATATTAAAATAATTATTTTAACACATGTACCCTGCATCATTTATTATTTTATACTATGAACAACCAATGTACAATTAATTCACAAATTATCACACTCCTACTTGTTTCCACACTATCATGTCATCCTCAGGAAGCCTGTAATCAGTACCTTGCCAAGTTACATAAGTGCTTCAAATGCAGCTGTTGGTAATACAAGTTGAAATTAAGATGTTTCAATTTCAATTTTTTAATGTTTTAAAGATTTTATAATATTGAGATTTCAAACACTATAACGAGAACTTGCATAAAACCTACGTGAAACATCTTAATTTCAAATTCTATTACCAACAGCTGCATATGAAATACTTGTGTACCTTGGCAAGGTACTGAGTACAGGCTTCCTGAGGATGATACGATAATGTCGAAACATGTAGGAGTGTGATAATTTGTGAATTAATTGTGCATTTGTTTGTCATAGCATAATATAATTAAAACGAATCTTCAGGAAGTAGGATGGCGGGCATGGACTGGATTGATTTCGCTCAGAATAGGAACAGGTGGCTGGTTCTTGTGAATGCGGCAATGAATCTTTGGGCTACATAAAATGCAAGGAATTTCTTGACTAGCTTCTCAAAATGGACCATTGAAGGGGGGGGGGCGATAACACCACAAGGGTATAGGTGGTCAAAACCACACACCGGCCGCTTTACGCCCGGGAAAGAACTCCGGTGTCCATAGTGTGCAGTAGGCTGTTTGGGCTCCAGTACCAGTCTGGACGGTTATGGAAAATCTCATCACCCCCAAATTCGAACCCCAAGCAGTCTAGTACGTAGCGAATCTGTATGCTATCCTGGCTCCTATTTAATATGGGTGAGATGAGTAAATCGGAAAGGATGCAGTAGACGAGCCATGTTTTGCACCCAGAATATTACTAGTGGAGACCTGAAGGAAAGAGATAAATTTGTAAACGCGTGCGTAGAAAAAAAAATTAAAGTTAATGTCGAAGGAACAGTATAGGGTGATGCGAACTGGATTTAACAGGCTGTGCATAGGGTGAGATGTAAAAAGATTCTTGAACACGGCGATGAGAATTTGGGTTCCCTAATGCAGGGAATTTCTTTGTCAGGTGGATGACATATTCAAGGAAGGCTCTGCATCGTTGCGTTAATTCAGTTATTTGAAAGCCATTAACTGTCACAAAAGAGTGATCCCTGCTCAGACAATAAACATACATGACCATATTTCGTCACTAGATTTGGTAACATCAGAATATTCCCTAAAGCGATTCATTGCTCACTGAATACAAAAGGGGCACGATAAAAAAATTACCCATTTGGAGTTCATACTACGATTGAGCTCAAAAATATAACTGCATCCGACAGTAATGACATCTAGCAGGCTGTGTTTTGACTAAGAAATGTGCCGGTATTTTCGGATGTATTTTTTTTAATATTTTTTAGCTCAATCGTAGTATTAACTCCAAATGGCAATTTTTGAGTTGTGCTACTATTGCATTCAGTGAGCGATATGGTCACCACAGACTTTGCATGGATGTAACTGACTGGTGTACTATTTTAACCTTTTGACGCCTAATATCAACTATAGTGGTCGTACCGCACCGCTAACCTCTAAAGTTGCATTTTATATATTTATTCAACAAATATATTTACTGAATATTTTAAACATGGTATATACTCTCTGTTTTTTTCTCTTCAAAATGCAGTTTGTTTCATAATTCTAACGTATTTGGTTCCTGTATTATTCACATTTTATATTCAGAGTGTGCTAAAATTACAAAAATAATTCCGGCGCCAAAAGGTTAAAATGTCTACTAAAATGCTTAGTTTACGTGAAATGTATTAAGTGCTGAGAGAATAAATAGCTCTAAACTGTCAGAACTCCTCACGTGTATGACACTGAATCTACAATCCAGGACTGTAACTGGGGGGGGGGGGACATTTCTGAAGTTAATGCTCTTCGAATGGGCGGACCTCCTTCAGTTGTCGAAGTATGCATGTGGCTTAAACAGTACTGTATTGAATGCTGTAGGAAGGAACTTACCTGTTTGTTGGCCCATGTGTAGGAGAACCAGCGAATGACACGAGCCTCGAGTTCTTTGGAGACTCGCCGGAAGGCCATGTACTGTTTAACCCCGTCCATACGTTTCTGGAACTCAACCCTAGCCACGTTCATGTTACTGATCATACTGCCAATATTACCGACAATCGTAGCGAAGATTAACACACCGGCCAGGAAGTCCGCCACTACGAACAGGTACTCCGCATCATTCTCTGGTTGGGGGGTCTCTCCTGCAAGCAGACCGAATGGTACGTGCAGTATGCTTACAAGGTCTTGACCAAAGTTCTGCGCGTTGATTATATGTGTGGTACAGCGTATTATTTTCTGACCAGCTGTACTGCCGACTACTCGTACACTCAGCAGTTCTTGACAGCAGTTTCAAACGCAGTTTTCTTGTCACTTTTGACAAAGTAAGCAGATATTTATAGACAACTCTTCTGTTTCAACAACCTCCCTGCTCTTTAATCAGTTTGGTCTAACGACGCCCATGTTTCCTCACACTGTAAAAAAAAGTGCCGCACCTGAAGACATTCTTGCACAATTTTTAGGGCGCGTCCGAAAAAATTGCGAAAAACGACTTAGTTCCGTCATGTCTGTATGTCCGTCCGTCCGCATGGACAAACTCAGCTCCCACTGGACGGATTTTCGTGAAATTTGAGTTTTTGTCGAAAATCTGTCGAGAAAATTCAAATTGAATTAAAATCTGTATTTTACATGAAGATCAATGTACTGTTTTTTTTAATCATATCTCACTCAATTCTTTTCAGAATGAGAAATTTGTCAGATAAATTTTAGAGAAAATCAAAACACACATTTTATTCTCAATAACATTTTTTTTTCGAAAATCTTAATATTTATAAGATAATGTGGAAAAATATTGTAGAACCGGACACGTCACAGGTGAAAATATGACGCGTGCACATTGGCTACAAATACATACCCAGAATATGTAATACTTAACGATTGTCCACTGGAACAATTGTTGCATGACAGCGTCTGAATATTAAGTTACACTTACATATTGTCTATCTTTTTTATTCACACAAACATGTGCATTTAAATTGCTGTGCCATCAGTGCTGATTTTTTCGGTTGTTTACGACAAACGACACTACAATCAATGGCCTCACAAGACGTGCATCGTAGTAACGTTTCTTTGTGCATTTTATATCTTTCTACATGTTCGCAAGATTTGATCTGGCTGATACGATCGTTACCTTACTGAAATGACACTGTTCATTACATTTCACCTGTTTACACATCCTGTATGAAGAATATTATTTCTGGAGCATGTCGTCAATGCTGCTGCCTTCACTACTCAAAAGATAGTAAGGACGAGTAAAAATGAAGGAAGGTGCACATTTTTCACGTATGTTACTCTTTACGGCGTCGCCAAGGTTCACTAAAATTGCCCTTTCCCTACCTATGGTGGTGAGGGTGAGTGTGGACCAGTAGAAGCTGTAGATGTACTGTCTGGACAGCGTGCTGTTTCGCACCCCGCTGTTATTGTACACCCAGTTGTCCGAGCTGAACCCTATTGCGTAGCTGATAGCGAAGTAGAAACAGGCGTTCCAGTGGATTAGTACCAGGATCGCCAGCACAACCTGTAAACACGCACACATTCATCAATTTCAGCCCATTAATGGACAAGACTAATCACGCGTGTTACTTGGTTTGACGTTACAGAATTTAACATTTAGCTCATGGACTGTATTAGTTAATTCCAGCTGGTTTTCAGAGTTAATGGGTTTATTGTTTCTGCATGTCATCAGAGGTTTCGACTTCGTAACAGGCGCGCAGCTTGTTTTCTTGGAAGTAAGAACCAAATTTTTATATAAGTTGCATTCACATCAGTCTTGCTCTTTGAAGTGTTAACTTCGTCGGTTGGATTTTCGCCCAAAGAACTTGTGTATACAACCTACTTGAATCCTAAGTTTAAAAAAGAAACATGCATTTTGTGCATGTTATTAGCTAACTGATATTAGAATGAATATACAATGTTTCCTTGGAGGTGAGAACGGAGTAACTGTATAATTACTGTATGGTGTTCTGATCAGCGTCGCTGTTTGCCGACCAAAGCAACCGCGCATTGTGAAGTATACAGGCCTTTTCCTTCAACCACTCCAACTGGATGGTGCATTCGAATGCCTCTCGGTTGTGGATGTACGTCGGCATTTTTGCTTTGATCGCATTATCTCGTGCCTCTACATGTCTAGTGAAGGTACAGCCCTGTCCACGGTGTCCTAATTCTGTACCAGTCTATAAAAAAGATTTAGAAAAAGGCAGAACGGCAGGCTTCTGGCCGTATTGCCATGAGTCGCCATACAGGTGATTACTAGGCACATAGACAAATTTGCTTTAACATGTAAAAATAATTGATTTACTCATTTATTTATTAGCAAAATTCCAAGTGTATTTAATTACACAGCGTCATATGATACAGGATGATAGTGAACGATGATTTGTAAAGAATGTATAAGGAAGCAAGCCGAGATTCAAACTCCAATAGAGGTCAGGAATACTAACTAATAAGTTTCGATGTTTAATTATACATAGAAACACACACACACACATATACATGTGTATATATGTATATATATATATATATATATACAGGGTGTTTCAAGAGGAATCTACCATGCTTCCGGAGAAAGTTCCTTAGGTAACTTTACGTCGATATAACCGAACACACCTATATCAGAAGTTGAATGGTTGCGTGAGAACAATGCGGTCTTCCTTCGGTTCCGTGTACTGTTCCTGTTTAACATAATATGTTATATGTACACTGGTCATGTCCTTCGATGAACCGATAGTCAAGCCATACGGAGAAGAGTGAACTATGTAAAGTACTTGGAATACCGAGGGCGATTTTTAAGAAACCTATGCGAGTTCTTCTTGCTTAATGTTTTGTGTCACTCGCATGTTAATTAGATGTTAAGTACAAGTGTTAACATTACGGTAACTACAAATTCATTCAAGTTTTAATATGGACTTGATAATCAATAAGTGTGTAACAGTTCTCATTCTTGAAACTTATCTCTCCATTGTCTCCGTAACCGTTCAACAAACATACATATAGACAAACCAAGACCAAGGTAGCAGGGGTCAATGCTCAACAGGAACCCGCCTGCGAGCCGCTATTACTGATTATGTCTGCATTGAAATGCGCCTGAAGACATCAAAGCTGTGTTAGATTGTGAGGTACTGGAGACATTCTGAATCTATTTGCAAGGATTTCCATGTCTTTAAGCCTCTGCAGCGTGTAGTCAAGCAACGCTGAAAAGTACAGGTTACGGGGCGTTGGTGCTAGCAACAGACAGCTGATTCCTGTACGAAAAGCATGCAAAGCTTGGTGGCTCAATGGAATGCGTGCGTCACAGCGTAGAAAGACTTTGTATGACTGGAAGAAATGAATCTCGTATTATCGCTCTGAGTGGGTTTATTTCGAACCTCCCATGTTTAAAGGCTGTAATCAGCGGCTTGGTACAATTGTAATGCAGGGTGTCCTGTTATATGTTTTCCACGTAGGAATCATTTAAGAAGAATTTATATCCCACTACATCCTTCATAACACTACTAGCGAAATACATGTAGTCTATCTGACCTTTTTATATTTTAAAGTCGGGAATCGGTAGGCCTGGTAGTGACATGAAATTCTCGGTTTTATTATAAGTGGCTCCGAACAGCAAGCTATTGAAAATGTCAGTGTAGCTTGGTACTATATGAACTCCATGTCACCAAAAATTCTGACATCGCTCCCTTGCGGACTTCTGAAATGGAAACAACATTAGCGCCATCTTCACCCTTGAGTATCTGTGTTGTGTTGTACAGAATATCTTTAGACAGATCAGGTATGTACAGGGTCCGGCATAAAAACCTGACGATTTTTAAGTTACAATAAAATGAAAAGTATACTATCATTTTACATGAATTTATTATTAAAATTATCTTTATCTTAAAGCATTTTAATTACAATATTTCCTTCCTGAACATAGTGTCTATGAGGTGGCGTCCCTTTTTGTCAGCACATTCCCACAAGCGGAGGACTTCTGACAAAAGCCTGACGCAAACGTTCGATGTTCTTAGGAGTTCTAAGTGAAGTCTCTCTTCCTGGACGTTTACTTTTTGCGGCAGACGCGGAGTCTCTGAAGTTTCTCACCCACAACAGTACAGTATTGCGACTAGGGACACTGTCGTTCCGATTAATATTGAAGTGCTGACGAAATATCTGCTGAGTCACAAAGACAGAATCGTTGTTTTAGAAATACGTCTCCACAGCGAAAGCCCGATGCTCTAGAGACCAGCGCTTCATGACAACTGAAATGTTTTGGGTCTCGCTAGAAGGGCGCTCAAAGACAAATTCCCCACGCCAACGGTTCCACTCACAGCTGTGTTGCCAAATCGTCAGGTATTTCTGTCGGATCCTGTAGAACCTAAGAAGCTTCTTTTCAGTTGAGAAACTGATTGAGTAATATAATGATTAATTCTGTCGAATATATTTTAGTGCTGAATGTTGGAATACGTACGTACGAGTACTAGAAACAATGACATTACTTTATTCATTGTATTTAAGAGTGGACAACATAGCTTGTTGCTTGTGTTTAACTGCTGGAGAGAGGTCCTTGAAGTCAACGCGAAAATAAAAATTAAGGCAGGAATTATATTGCTACGCGTAATTCCAGAGAATGCCAATCCTTATGACAAAATTAATGAGCGCAATTTAGTATGAATTTATTTAAACGGTTGTACTTGAACACAGAAGGCTTTTTTTTTTGGGGGGGGGGCTGTTCGTGGACTGCTGAACACTGAAGATGATTGGACTGCGGTCTTTCGAAACTTCGGGAACATCTCACACAAAGACAAAGAGTCACTTTCCAGAAGTCTTCGATCTTAGCAACATCGCTATGAGAACATCAAAACTCACACCCTAATGGTATTTGATGGAGTAAAAACTATGAAATATTACTTACTCCATGGTGCAGAGTCCTTCTTGAGAAGCTAACTGGTTTGCAGCCAGTCAAGAAATTCCCCACATTTCATGGAACCCGAAGGTTCATTACCGCACTCACAAGCGTCCGCCACCTGTCCCTATCCTGGGCCAACCCAATCCAGTCCACATACCCACATCCCACCTCCTG
>Ga0131853_10002208_pt1 | contig 34914 bp, 23 predicted proteins | sample TergutLab28metaG_FD_92764 | JGI IMG/M metagenome (GOLD analysis project Ga0131853, IMG submission 92764) | Labiotermes labralis P1 segment gut microbial communities from Petit-Saut dam, French Guiana - Lab288 P1 (version 2) (version 2) | ecosystem: Host-associated > Arthropoda: Insects >... | reverse complement strand
TATTATATTTTATTATATTATATTATATTATATTATATTATATTATATTATATTATATTATATTATATTATATTATATTATATTATATTATATTATATTATATTATATTATATTATATTATATATATGCAGCTCAGCAGCAGACCGTCCTGATTTAAAGTAACTTGCAAGCATACGTATGCCGAGAGTGTGAGACTGGACGCGCAATTAATGAAGACAGTAAAGAGGCATTTTGAATTTAAACTTCAGTTTTGTGCTGATTTTTCTTCTTCATAAAAAACATAAAATTTTGGCGGAAAACATGGGATACTAAGGCGTTTACGGGATACAATTGAACAGAATCTTAGAAAAGAGGGTGAGATATGCATTCAAGTGGCACATGACGAGGGCAATCATCGGGATGCTGAGGACACAGCAATTAATTTTTTGGACAAAAGGCAGGGAATTCCTCGACTAAATAAGCGACCGTTGGTTTCTGAAAGTAGCCTCGCATTCATGTAGTTAACATCCACTACCAAATTTGGATGTTTTGCTCACCGTGCACCTCAGTATAATCTGAGTAATTAACCAACTTAATGCACAAATTCTTGTTCCATAATAAGTTTATTATATGTCTCTACATGTTTCGAGCACTATGTGCTCATCATCAGGAGGTCAAAATTGTATTATACAGCATCTGGTATCATCACACTGAAACAAGTGAGAGGTCTAAAAATAATAAAATAGAATTGTATTTTCGTAATTTTAAACCACTCACTTGTTTTAGTGTGATGATACCAGATGCTGTATAATATAATTTTTACCTCCTGATGATGAGCACATAGTGCTCGAAACATGTAGAGGCATATAATAAACTTAGTATAAAACAAGAATTTGTGCATTAAGTTGGTTAATTACTAAGATCCATTAGAAAATTTATTCTCATTACACATCAAACGACAGACAAATTTCCGACCTCTAAGTCTTCTGGGATGCTATGCCGTTTCGACTAGTAAATAGTTACCGACGTTTCGGAAGAGCCTGATGTCTCCATCTTCATGACCGAGCAGTCCCAGTAGCAAGGATATCCTGCATTATGTTTGACTGCACACACAATTCCAGAAAAATAACGACACGGCCAGCCGTACCGCAAGGATGGACAAAGAACAGTTAATATTTTGCAGGAAGGCAATATATCTCCGAAAATACCGATGACAAAAACCTGCGATCCTTTTTGTCGACTAGAATGGCACTCAAAGTGCATACAGAGTTGCCATCTACTACGTATTTCTAGCGTTCGAAATGAACCAGTGCGTTAAATGGCCGTCTTGTGCTGCCACTACCGGTGGATCCCATAACTACCTGCATTTTTAACTCCGAGCAGTCAACAAAATAATATCACAGCCGCGTCGTGTTGCTCTTCAAACTTGCTGGTTCAAATAAAACCGACGTTCAACCGTATTCGCCGACCTCTTGGGCATATGTTGAAATCAATATAATACAGCGCTCTCACTTCTCTCTGTGTTCAAGATACCGTTCATTCCCCCTTTATGTTTCTTTCCTTCTCTCTGTCTTTCTTTTCTTCCTCTGTAGCCAAGGAACTAAAAACAACGTTGAACAATATTCACGGTATTCACATTAATTTGACCCCATAAGATTCTCTCATATTCCCGAAACTAAAAATCTTCATTAAGGTGTGCACTGATCAATTGTCAGAATAACTTGAGTAGCAGGCTGTGCTCACAGTACTTATGAAAATAATTTTCAGCAAGATGCCCAGAAATCGCTATGGCGTCAGAGTGTGTGTATGAAGTCGGAAGGCACCTCGTGCAAGGTGACGAGACTCATTAAACCTGAGTAACTTTGCACAAAGTTGTTCCTCTGCTAAGCAAAGTCCTGCGCCTTCAAGGCACATATTGTTGTAGGTGGCAGTTCCAATAATGTTCAGTGGAACTACGATAAACTTAAAAATATCCTTAACCTCGGAACCAGATGGAGGTGAATGGTCAACTTCAAGCCCCGCCCGCTTTGTTCCAGGTACAGAGTATCCATCACTAACTGAATAGGACTGTAGGCGGGATTCAGGAATGATCTGCCTGCTTTAGACAGCAGATAACTATCGTGCCGCGGACAGAAATCGAACCACGAATCTGAAAAGGTCCAGCCAGCAGCCTAATAACCACACCGACTGATCCACTCGAGCCGCCTTGAATTGTTTTTTTAGCCTAATTTAAACGAAGGTTTCAAATTCAGAAGCTAGGCACAATTTACGAAAGTTCGGATGATCAGTGAATAATTAGTTGGAAAATATTTAAATAAAGTGACCTGACTTTAATTTATGTAGCGTGAATGAGGAAAGCCAGTCGTACAGCAGACCTTAGTGGCGGACATTTTAACCTGAAACCCGTGGAGCAGAAAACAGGACTGCCAACCGCAGCCGCGATGTGCGGGAAAACTTCGCGACTTAATCCGAAAATGACTGCAGTTCCTATGGAGTAAAACACAGAAAACACAGAAGAACACAGGAAAGTTTATATTTCAAAAAATTTGGTTTTATCTCACCGTGATCTTTACCCAAGACACCTTGTTTCGAAGACACACTACATCTCAATACGTCACGATTGTTTGCTTTGCCCTCGTGACCTCATTATTCACTACTGCACAGTATTTCTATGCCTCGTTCCTTGCTGAAAAGTTCAAGGTTGATCGACTCCTACACCGTCAATTCGTACAGTCGCTACACAAGGTATAAAAGTTAAAAAGAAAGACGAACCGTTTCCTATTTCATAAATGGGTTTGACTTTGCACACAAAAAAATTCTGAAACATGTAATAATGGCTGAAACGAAGTTACAGTGCGTGAGTCGTAAATTTGAAGTAGAAGCAAATACAATTTAAGGAACTTCGACGTAGTTTCTCCGACGAACCTACTGTCTGACTACCGAACACGGGTGATGAAAAAGGGTGAAGAACACAATACGCTGACAGTTTAGTGGAGGAAGCCACCACCCGCCTTCAGAACTCAAGATAATTAACACCGGAGAGAAGTCTTGGAAATTTCTCGTTGTATGAAAGTATTACACACTGAAGGCACACAGAACCTGCGTCATGACCGCATATTACATTCTACTTTAACGTGATCGGCACAGTCGCTATTGTAAGTTAACTACGATCTGGACGACGGAGAAATTGTGTGACGATTTCCCGACCAAGATAAAGACACTTTCTCTTCTCCGAAACATCAGAACGGCTTCTGACGCCCACTGGGCTTCTTATTCAATAGGCAATGGGGCCCTTTTCCAGGGAATTAAGCAGCCGGAGCGTTAAGCACTCACTCCTATCTAATACTCGTGTCAAGATTAAACAATGGCGCGCACTATAGTAATTTTACCTTCTATGTTTACAGTCTCAGTCATACACTGTGTCGAGAAAACAAGGTGAATGGACAGTTACACAGCAGCAAACAGACCCCGCACACATTTAAACCACGTGAGAGTCCTGTCGGTTTCCTCGTCCGGCCCCTAAAGGTTAAAATGTGCAGAGCGTACAAGAAGGAATCCGCCACACTTCAGGGAATCGTTCCTTAAACTAAACTACACCGGTGTGACCAAACACTGAACATTTGCGGAGATAATGAATGCGTTGTAAAGACTAAAAAATGTTATGCGTTTATTGTTTACCAAATATATATTAAAGCAAGGAGCAATTTGTAGCTTCTGTGATTTTTAACACCTGTACTTAACAACGAGTGGGCCGGGTAGCTCAGTCGGTATAGCGACTGAGCTACGGGCTGGACGGTCCGCGATCGAATCCCGGTGGGAACGAGATTTTCCGCACCCGTCCAGACCGGCCGTGGGGCCCACGCAGCCTCCTGTACAATGGGTACCGGGTCTTTCCCGGGGGTAGAGGCGGCCGGGGCGTGGGGCTGACCCCCCCCCATCTAGTGCCGAGGTCGTAGAAAGAATAGAGCTATACCTCTACTCTCCCTAAGGGCCTTCGTGGCCTATAAAAAAGGGTGAAACCTACCTACTTAACAACTAGTTAACATCTGAGTGGCATAAAACTTTAATGAAACTATAAAAACCCGCACTATTTTCATAAAAACCATCCTTAGGAGTCCAAGTACTTTACATACGATAAACGTGCCTCCGTATTGTTTGGCTTGGCTGTCGGCTCAAGGATGGACCTACGCAGCTTACGGATAACACCGTGTTAAACAGACGCAATACACGGAACAGCAACAAGACCACATTTTTCTCGGGTCATCATGTATGAAGTTGTCCATGCCCCTAATATATTACGTCATTAAAACATTACTTTTAACAGCTGATCAAAAGATACTCGTGTGGGGCACGCGTGTCTGGCGTGGTGCAAGGGACTGCTGGCTATGGGAGGGAATTCTGGACTGCTAGTGGTACAAACGACAGGCTGTTCTGCTACACACAGAGCAAAAACGTCAGGCGTTTCGAGTGGTGAGAGAGAGAATTGTGTATTCTGCAGTCTTGGAAAGAACGCTAGCAGGATGGATAGTAGCAACTCGTCATTCGCCATGAGATGATAAGCATTCGCATCTGATCGCATTTCTGGCAGGGATCTCCTGAGCTGTAGATGGTAGAAACCATGAAAATGCAGTTCCGTGCATTATTAACCTGGGCACAAAAAGGTAAAGTGGCTCAGACGATAGATAAGCGGTGACTGCGAACACAGTGCTTTCTCAGACGATAGATAAGCGGTGACTGCGAACACAGTACTTTCCGGTCCCCACTGTATACGTGTGTCCCCGTCCCCTTCACTGACGGAAAGGAACCCACCCAACTTCCGAAACTTTATGTTCCTTTTGAAAAATTACTCGATTTACAAAGTGCAGACACTTAAGGAATATGCCTCTGCCAGTAATCAAAGATCGGTAATCCAATGGCCGCGCGGCCTAAGGCATCGGTCTGTGGGCGCTCGCTTGCTGGGATTGCGGGTTCGAATTCCTCTCGGGATGGAGGTCCGTCTGTCTCTTGTGAGTGGTGTGTGTTGTCAGGTAGAGGTCTCTGCGTCGGGCTGGTCACTTGTCCAGAGAAATCTTATCAAGTATGGCGTATCTGAGTGCTGATCGTGGAGCCTCGATATTGAGCAGACCCTGGCCCACTAGGAGCTGTCGTGCCACAAAAAAAAAGTAAGATGGGACTTAGTGTAAGTGCAAACTGCTACGTTATGCAGCAGCGCCGTTCTTGTGACAGCGACAAGCGCAACATAATGGGCTGGATGGTAATAGCACTTAAGAGAATCTGGTGAGATATGAGACTTTCGCAGCAGTGACTATAAAGGTGACAGTATTATGGAATGTGACGCTGTGTAGTCTGGTAAATAATGCATAAACCGACGCGTCAAACAAACTTGCTGCTGTCACTCCATGATGATGGCTGCATCAGATTCCTCTGTCTGCAAGAATACACGTCACATCTCAGGAAAAGATTACCCTCCCAGACAGCTTGCCTGCCAATCACATAACCTGAACGAAATAACAGTGTGGTCGGTAGAACACGCAGCAACCAATTGGGCGCCTTCGTAAGTCAATAAATTGATTACGTAATGCCTGTTAATTATACGTGACTTCAAGGAAAAAGTGTGAAAACAATTTATAACGGTGGGTTCGGAAGGACGAGAAAGAACACAGATATGGCCATCTAACACCACAATCTGTATGTAGGTGTACTTCGTGTTGCATACTTAAAAGGAAGGTTATGAATGAGAGAATACTGAACAAACAAATTACCGCAAGACAAGAAAATATAATCCTAGTAATTAACCAGCTTGATGCACAAGATCTTGTTCTATAATAAATTTATTAAATGCCTCTAAATGTTTCGAGCACTATGTGCTCATCATTAGGAGTTCAAAATTGTATTACGCAGCATCTGGTATCATTACACCTGTAGGTGGCCGTCCCGTGCACAGGTTTGCCCAACCTGTGCACGGGACGGCCATCTACAGGTGTGACGATACCAGATGCTGTATAATACAATTTTGACCTCCTGATGATGAGCACATAGTGCTCGAAACATGTAGAGGCATATAATAAACTTATTATAAAAAAGGATTTTGTGCATCAAGTTGGTTAATTAATAGGATTATACTGAGATGCACGGTCAGCAAAACATCGAAGAAAATATCAGTTTACTTTCACTAGTGCGATTTAACAGTTAACTAACTCCATGGTGTTGATAAACCAAGGAGTTCCTCAACTCGTCAAGGAAATACTCGTATTTTATGAAAACCGAAGGATCATTACCGCATTCAAGGCAACCCGTCACATTTCCCTGTCCTGAGTCGGACAAATGTCCACACCCTGTCATCCGATGTCTATGGTTAGTTCTTCAAAGTGCCCCCACCCCCTCCCTTCTGGTCTCCATACAAAAATACTGTGAACATTTCTGTTCGCCCCTAAGCGTGCCGCACGCTCCGTTCATCTCACAGAGCGGTTCTTCTTGAATGCTCATTTTTCCTCAGCTACTCAAGAAATTCCTCGCGTGATATGTAACCCGAAATTTCATCGCCAATTACACAAGCGACCGCCACTTGTTCCTATTCTGAGCCAGATCAATCCAGTCCACAACCCCCCTCCCCCATCCTGTTACTTGAAGTTGTATATTTACATCACCCTCCCATCTCCGCCTAGGTCAGGGATGGAGAATCTTTTTGCGACCGCATTCCAAAATTTTTTATCTATATCGCAGAAATCCTTTCGCGTGCAAATGGGAATTCGGAAGAGCAAAATAAGATCTTGGAGTCTTCCATGGTTATCATTAATTACTGCATTGTTATCATTAATGCGTATTGTAATTTTATAATTATGCATAATGTAACTACTGTTTTTCTAATAAAGGCCTCTTCGTGGAATGAAATAAGAGAGAAAGTGTGAAGTAATCTGGTGCTGCTACTACTTCTGTTTAAAAAAAAAGATGGCAAAAGGTTTTGTCCAATGTCACGTATTCGCCCAGTCACCGCCAAGCCGGCGCCACAGTGATAAATATCCAGTCAACACTTCGCACCGCTCCCGATTTGTGCAAAAGTGTTCCACTCGCAGTAAAACGAGTATTTGGTACCAACAGTCATCACATACAGTCTCTACGCAGTCAGATGTGTGTGTGTGTGTGTGTGTGTGTGTGTGTGTGTGTGTGTGTGTGCGCGCGTGTGTGTATATATATATATATATATATATATATATATATGTCTGTGTGTATATATATACATACACACACACACACACACACACACATATTCTTCACAATATGGAGACTGGTCGGAGAATAGAAATGAAATCAATTGGAAAAGTAGTGAATGCCGCGTACCAAGAATATATTTGGCAGGCCATTTTGGGCATGAGTGCCACTTGTTCGTCAGCCTTGGCCTGGATCTTGAAACGTCTCTTGCGTTCATATCCTCCCCCCCCCCCAAAAAAAATCTATATGCACCTGTCCTCTCTCTCTCTCTCTCAAACACACACACACACACACACACACACACACATACATACCGCATCAAGATTACTTACTGACTTACTCCATGGAGCAGAGTCCTTCTTGAGAACATGATCGGTTCTCAGCTAGTCAAGAAATTCCCCGCGTTTTGTAGAAACCGAAGGTTCATTACTGCATTCACAAGTGACCGCCACCTGTCCCTATGCTAAGTCAGATCGATCCAGTCCATGCCCCGACAAACCACTTCCTGAAGATCCATCTTAATATCATCCTCCTATCTACACCTGGGTCTTCCAAGTGGTCTATTTCCCTGACGTTTCCCACCAAAACCCTATGTCGCCTTCTATTGTCATCATACGTGCTACATGCCCCGCCCATCTCATTCTTCTCGATTTTATCACTCGAACAATATTCGGTGATGAGTAAAGATCATTAAGCTCCTCATTTAGTTCTTTCCATTCCCGTTCCCTCGTCCCTCTTGGGCCCAAATATTATCCCCAGCACCCTATTCTCCAACACCCGCAGCCTACGTTTCTCCCTCAATGTGAGTAACAAATTTTCACACTCATACAAAACAGCAGGCAAAATTATAGTTCTGTATATCTTAATCTTTACATTTTTGGGTAACAAACTAGAAGACAAAAGATTCTGCACCGAATGATAGTAAGCATTCCCCGACTTCAATCTGCTCTTAATTTCTTCCTGAATATAATTTTGATTTGTTAATGTTGTTTTCAAATACTTGAACCCTTCCATCCTTTCAAAGGAACTATTATCAATCTTTATACTGTGACTTTGTCCTGCATTCTGATCTCGAGGCATGACCATTTACTTAGACTTACCAGCAATTACTTCTATTCAATTCTCTTTACAGCACTATTAAGCTTCTGCGTTTTCCTTTATAGTATGTACGCTTCCTCACAATATTTCAACATCATCAGCATAAACCAGAAGCTGATGTGTACCATTTAATTTCAATCCATCCTGGTTTACCTGAACCCTCTTAATGGCGTACTCTAAAGCAAAGTTGAAAAGCAATGGCGATAAAGCATCCCCTTGTTTCAAACCAGTCCTAATAGGAAACATGTCAGACAAATTCTTGCCTACATGGACTTTGTTATAGGTTTCATTCAGACACAAGTTTACTAGCCCTACCAGTTTCATGGGGATCTCAGACTCAATGAGAATATTATACAAGACCTCATTCCTAACTGAAACACAAGCTTTCTTGAAGTCTATAAATAGCTGCTGCACTGCTTCATTGTATTCCCATTTTTTCTCAAGTATTTGACGAATGCAGAATATATGATCAGTAGTTGATTTGTTGAGTCTAAATAAACATTGATAAACCTCAATAATTTCTTCTGCGAATGGAATTAACCTTGATAGCAGGATGTTGGATAAAATTTTGTACGTAGTTGACAAAAGTGATATGCCTTTATAATTACTACAAACTGCTTAATCGTCCTTCTTATAAATAGGTACAACGATCGACTCCTTCCACTCCCAGAACGAACTTTTCTACCTCCTGCTATAGCCATTTCTGCTAGGATTTGATCAGTACCTGGTGATTTGTGTCTTTTTTGTTTTTCAAAAGCTATCTCATTCTCAAAGGCACTCGGCTCAGGCACTGGTGATTCTGCTGTGTGTATTTCTCTCTACCTAATATCATTAATCCCATGTACGTTGGACAGCTGAGAGAAATGGATGTTCCGCCTAGCCAAAACTCTGTCGCAGTCTGTAACCAAATCACCCTTCTCATCTTTACTATATTAGTTCTAGGCTGGTAACCGTTCTTGAAGTCATTGATGCCCCTATACAAATCTCTGATAGTTTTTATTTTACTGCTAGTTTCAAGTTCATCAATTTTGACTTTCAGATATTACTTCTTGTTTTTCCTGAAATGTCTGCTAGCTTCACACCTTACATTGTTTAGATTATGTACATTGTTTTGATTTGGATCCTGTACCCACTGCATTTTAACTTCTCGCCATTGATTTAAAAATACCTAAACAATCGTCATCAAACCATGGTTTATGCTGCTTCAATTCGTACAGACCTAGACTCTCTCTAGCTCAGATTTTTATATTCTCTTTAATGTTCTCCCAAGCTCTATTTATGTCCTCGGTATCAATTAAGTTCTCCAAAGCTGCAAACCTGTTTGAGAACTTAATCTGATACTGTTTCCTAACCGTCAGCTCATTTAGCTTCCTGAGATTAAATCTTTCCACATCAAATTTCTGTGCTGCTTTTTTAACTTACTGTCAATCTCTCCCTAATTTTTGCAACCACCAGATAGTGATCGGTATCACAGTAAATTCCCCTGAGAGATCGTAAATCAAATATGCTCGAATGTCTTCTCCTATCTATCAATATGTGGTCAATCTGGTTGTGTGTCTTACCCTCAGGAGAGGTCCAGGTGTAAGTACGAATGTTCGATGCGGGAACATCGTTATCTTAACAACTAGATTTTTTGATGTGACAAAGTTTACAATTCTAACACCATTATCTTTACTATCCTGGTGTACGCTTCATTCGTTTTGAAAATATACTCTCTACCCATTTTCGCATTAAAATCTCATAAGAGAATTTTCAGGTGGTAGTCTGGAAAATGATCGAAAAAACCAAATATAATTTTTAATAAAAACTGTATTTTTAATCGTCACTTTTCTCCTCACTTGGTGCATGCACATTCTAAAAGATGATATTACACCAGCGACCTCTCAGCACCATATATGACATCTTATCACGAACAAACTCTACTCTCTTAACTGCTGACACTATTCTGTGGTGTACAAAAATCCTGTTCCCAATTGATGATTTTCGTTTCCTCTTCCATAGAAAAATTATAATCCTCTGCTTTTACCGTACCTCCTCTGTCCCATATAACCTCAGGTAGAGCCACTAAACCTAATATACATCTTGCTAATTCCCTAGCTAATGTTGTAAGTGAACCTGAACTACGTGTATACAGGCTCCTAACATTCCAGGTACCGAATCTACCACGTGAAGATATCCCACCTAAAATTCTGTCCGCATTTTTAATTTCTCCCATGCGACCAACAAGTCGTTCCTTCCTCCTCGACTTCACCGTTACAATAATATATTATAAACAGTAAGTATTCAGGTGCTTCTGAGGCCGTGCAGACATACCGACAGGTAGCAAAGTTTGAGGTAAGTGCTATTTACACCGTCACAGATTCACGAACTCAGAACGATGCCTGGGTACACAACCCGACCAAAACCCTAAATCATACACCCTGATACGTAATTCTCTCCAGTCTTCTGTCACTTCATTAGCCCATCCCAAATATTAAGAATTCTTTTAAGCAAATGACACTGTCTGAAATTGGAAGAGTTGTGTCTTACGTGTACATGACGGAGAGAAAAAAAGCCACACTGAAAGAGACGCAAGTGTTCGACACAGTAAACACGGGAAAATAGAACACGCTTCAATCAAGTGACAACCAGGTAAGATTTAAACCTTAGATTACACTGATGTAAGATGTATATATTCAGTCAAAAATTATGCATAGCATATTTTTAAAAATACATAAGATCGTGTCATATTTTAACATAATAAAGTGCCCATATTTTATAACTACCCATATGCAGTAATGCGATGTGTTGACGATCAATATCATAGAAAAAATTAGAATATAATACACAACTTTTATAGACGCTGTTGGAATCTTCCGTTGCAGGATGGGGTGTTGGGTTCCGAAATAAATTATTCATATTTATACTTTTAAAAATTAATTTAAAGAATCGAGTCAGAGACAACATAGAAATATAATTAAACTGTCACATGGACATTGCACTTGATTCGCTACTTCCATCACTGGCCAGAATTGAAGGTACACAAGTAATGTAACGCATTCAGTAAGTGACTGCCACAAAAAGACTTTCGTGTATAATAGTTTGTATATCCAATAGCACCGTGATTCAATGTACAGGAATAAATCGGTGGAGGGAAATTCTATTGAAACCAAAGCGAGAGACGAGAAATGCTTTTTCGAAGGCTTTGACTAGTTCTGTAAGAAAAAATTAAGTGTGAAGTATTAAGAGATAAAATCTGTAAGCTATACTGTATATTTTCGCCCATTTGTTTTATGTAGGATCTAAACGATTCCATTTCATTCAAACAAATACAAGACGTGCAGACGAAGACTGCAAATTGCGTAGGCAAAAAAAATCGAATATGTGTTTACAATAGTGGTTGTGAAGGTAGTTGCAGCGGTAGTAGCAGTACTAGTAGTGGCGACAGTGGTGGAGGTAGTAGTAGTAGTAGTGACAGTGGTAGAGGTAATGGTGGTGGTGGTGGTGGTGGTAGTAGTAGTGACAGTGGTAGAGGTAATGGTGGTGGTGGTGGTAGTAGTAGTAGTAAGAGTAGTAGCAATAGCATTAGTTGTAGCAGTCCATGCCGCAGCCTAGTCACTACACCGACCGAGAAATCCAGGTAAATTACTGTTACTTAAACACATTCAAGAAACACTGTCACACTCAGTGCAACAGGAAGCCTGTCAATGACCGCTCGGAACGGTGCAGAAACCAGCGACAAGTAATCGACACCTTCATCCAACTGCATGTTCGCTGTCTACGTGTATACAGTAAATACTAATTTTATGATTTACTCGATCTCTGAGTAATTTCAAAGGTTTACAGCAAATGAATCTTATTTGGCGATGCCTTCCAACGTCAGTTGTATTCAGCATTTCAAACAGAATTTAAATGAGGCAAAAATTTAAATATCTAAGATATGAACTCACGGTACGTCAACACTAAAGAAAATTTCATGCCCTTAATTTAGTACATTTCACGCAGATATGTAAAAATGTTTATATTATTATTTTTATTGTTATATTACTGTAAAGTGCATTATATTATTACTTTCATTATTATTATTATCATTATTTTTAAAGTAATTCATGTTTTATACATATCTGATGTTTTCTGTCTGAGGATGATTCTTTAGGAATCAGAGATGTTGGAGTTCTAATTTTTTAAGTGTAAAATTATACGCTGCAATGTTCTGCATTTTTTTTTTATTATAATATAAATGTAACAATAAATGACAAGATTTCGTTTGGAATTCCAGCATTCTGGTGTCTCTGTTGCCTTTAAATTTATGACGTAGTGTATACCTTCTCCTGGTCATGACAGCCACTTCTCGATGCAGTGCCCAGACAAACAAGTAATACGGTCCCTAAGGTGGGTGCAGATAGCGTGTTATCAGCTTCGTGAATAAATCTATATGTGGGCCAAGTACGGTAGGCAAGGGAAGATTGACGAGTGGCGGGTTGTGAGTTTCTCCTCGTCCCCCCTCCCTGAGACACGCCGTGTCACGCAAGAACCACCAACGAGAAGGTGGACTTCGGGGTAATAGGAGGGTGGGGCCGTGAGTTCTTGGTTACTGTCTGAGCAGACTCGCGCTTCCACGCGGCACCACACTCCGAACGGTTTGTCCATCAGAACATCTCACTTCAATGTGTGTCTCCGAAACCTTGCACGAAGTTCTGACTTCATTGCTTTTATTCAATTCTGAAGCTAAAAAAAGTGCACTGGTTTGGGATCAGACGGTGGAGCTAACAAGTCCGTCGCAGTGTTTCGAAGACATTTAATTACGCAGAACAGCTGTTTTCATTCGCCAATGTTGAAGTGTAACAGACTGACTCTGTCTTCACTGCTGCATAACTACAAAGAAGCTCGCCCTTCCTCCGAGAATACGTACGGATGTGTTCAAGCGACGTAAACTGCGAGGACGTCCAGGGCTGCGCGTCGTGTGAAAACCGAACAGTTAAGAAGTCAACGAACTCAGCCGCTTTGAAAACCGTAACCAGTACAAATCCTTGCTAAAACAGTATCTCAGATCCGTATTTCCATCGACATAAATATTCCTCTCCTTTAACGTAATCCATATTACGTGCAAGAGACTGAAAATACAGTATTTGATCCAACAAACCACACAATCAATTCTTTGACGCTTATGTCACTCCTACATGTTTCCTCTCCTTACTGATTCTTCCGGTCCAAATGTCGATGTTGCAGACGGATCGGCTTATATTTCCATGACGTATGTGTGTGGAAGTTTGCTTGACTACCTCGTTCTCCGCTTAGTGATCACATTCCTTGGAATAACAAAGCGGTGTCAAAACACAAGTCCACATTTCAGTGCAAGGAACTGGCTCGGACTAACATGCCTGATTGTCGTCCCGACTACTCTTGGTGCTCCAACGAGATCAACAAATGGCAGCGGTAGCAGTGAAGATATCGGCAATATTGTCATCCTCAGGAGCAGTGTTGCGAGTGCAGTGAATGTGACAGAACGTAAACGTGTATGCTGGCTCGACGCAGACTGTGTTCTCCTCTACCCGACTTGCAAGAATCCGCCCTCAACTTGCCGCTGCCAGTTGCCAGGAATCTGCGTTATCCTTCGAAAATATGGCCAGAAATGCATAGGCAACGACAGCTGCGAAGACAGCATGCATTGTGTGTTAGAGAGAATACAGAACGTTGATAGAAAAGGACAAAGAATCATGGGAATATGCCGGTGTGCGTCCCGTGCTCGCTATAACTCCTTTCTCAATAAGTGTCTCAAACCCTCAGGTGTAGTGAGTTCTGCAGCAGACGACATTTCTCACGTTTCCTATCTTCCAAATTCACTTGACGACAGTGCTGTTGTACAACAGATACCCGCCACGTACGACGGCGGAAAAGATGTTCCTCGTTTTCCTGATCTTCCTGACCCAGGAGGAGAAGATATTAATGCTCTCGATGAGATACCTGCAACGTATGATGGCGCAATTCTTGTTGGATTCCTCAGTCTAGGTTTAGTGATCGTGTGCCTCGGTTTGGCAATGTGGTGTCACTACACAAGCCCACGGTTCACAGCCCAACAATTCCTTCGCCCTTTGCCTCAGTCTCATGAGTATCTGACCTCCTCGTCTGAATCTCTTCGTCGTACATCTGCACATCCAAACAGTCTACCTTTGGGCGATAAAGACGCTGAAAATATTCCTCTAGACATGTTTATACCTCCCCCAAAAATGTATCAAACGCCGGGTTTTTATAACTATTTGACTATCAGTGATAATACAGCTAGTACTTCTCGTACTGGGCAGGCTCTGAGTGTGCTGGCAGACGAACTGTCTTGGACTCTGAGGTGAGACTTTGGGTAAGTGATGAGAGTAATACAAAATATTTCAGACCGCAAATTTGGTTTCCAAAGTGTAATTCGGTAGATTTTTTCCTTCGTACAAAAAGAAGGCAGCCAAAATAATGCATTTTTAAAACTATTAAAATACATTACTGATTACTGTGCAACCACAATAAATTCTCAGCTGAATGACCAAGCATTGTGTCACGCACAAATTGCTTTAACTGCTATTCGAAGTTTACATATTCCTTGCCACTCCCATTACAATGAACGACAAAGAAAATTAAATTCTCATCACGGTGGGCCCAAGTAATTACACTTCGGCACAATTCTCACGTATCTGACTCCCGCACCAGCTTATAATTTGACAGTCAACTGAATTATGTCAAGATATTCGTCCAAGAGGACCAAACCCGTATGCGAAAGCACATTCACACACTACTGTAGTAATTTGTAAGGCACTCTTCTCATATTTTAGTTACGGTGTTCGCAAGAACGGTTTTTAATCTAAGAAGGTACGGCTTAGCTGCCCTTTGGAATGACTGTTGGTTGGTTCTACATAGGTCAAACCTGAACATGGAGACAACATGATCCTACGAAACTTTTGAAACATCCTACTCCCGCAAAGTGCAGAAATACAAAAACGTGAAGGGCTTCAAAAAATAACCACCACGAAACGTAAAATCGGTCACAGTAAAACTTCTCTGACTGGAACATAATACGTCATGACCTGGATGACCACGATAAATTACAATCGGGCACAGGACCCGAGATCCTCTGCATAATCGATAATTACAAATAAATCGCAAATGTTAAGTTCATTAATTGCAAAATCGTGACTTGCGTAGGTCTCTCTTTCTTGTAGGCATAAGCGTGTCAACGATCGTTTTGCTCCTTCGCCGCTCACTGCAATGCCGATACAGCCATCAGTCACGGTTAAGGAACTGGGTTTGGGGAACATCGCGGCACCCAGTAGTGCAAGTGCCATTCGACGGTGCGTCTTTTACGCGAGCCATGGGGATCCTCTAAACCTTGTCCTCTGTACAAGAACTGCCAGGGCATGGACGGAGGAATGGTCAAGCTACTGGTTGCAGTCACAACCTGATACTTCATTCTTGGTGAGTGTGAACTGCCTTGCTGAGAACCAGATAAAATTAATTACTGGTAATTAATTATTCTAAACGGCAGGTTGGAACTAAATTCTTTCAACAAAATTCGAGATACCGTTGACTAAGAAATATTAAAAGTGACAGTGAGGTTAGCTACATACTCTGTGACTCACTATGGAGTAATTGTTATGTGCTTTCTTCTGGGTAATTCCCCGGCGTCTGAATTTTATATGCCGACGTTTCGGAACACGCTGTTTTATCTTTATAGGCAGGTAGGTATGAAGTATGACTGGATTGAGAAAAGTTGAAGTATGTATACTGTCACTCTTCATCCTATTGACTCAAGCTGTTTTCGAGCCAAACCTTTTCTTGTATAAATACTCCAACTTTTCACAATCCAGTCATATTTCATACCTATCTGCCTATGAAGATGGAACAGACAGAGTGTTCCGAAACGTCGGCATTTAAAATTCAGACGCCGGGGAATTACCCACAAGAAAGCACATAACATTCAGAACACGGCGAAAGTTTGAAATCAAGAGTAATTTTTAACTTGTACATTTGTGCATAAACTGTAAACAACGAATAACTAATTGCTGTTAATCAACTCATATCCCGGTGTTTCCCAACATTTTATGCGTGCAGGAACCCCTAAAATAATTTTTTCTATTCCGAGGAATCCCCACTTATATAAAAACTTACAATCCAGACAGAAATAGATGCAGTTAATAGTGCGGATATTACCGCAGCACAGCTGATTGTTGGCCAAAAATTCCCGTGATATTTCCTGGGATATTCAAAATTTTTCGCGGTGTTTCAAAATATTGATGTATTTTTCCACGATTTCTCACAAAACCCCTTAACATTTTCCGCGGAACACTAACCTATCGTTTCAGTAAGTAACAGTTAAAAAATAAGTTGCACTAACTGACAAAAAAAATAGATCCGAGATTAAACAGTAACACAAGTGCTGCAATATAAAAAACCGAGTGTGCAGTTTGTAAAACATTGTAAAAAGACGGTACAACAGTGAGTACGTGCAGTACAATAAACATAATCGAGGAACATTACAAAACCGAGACAACATCGATTATACTAAATGAACCATATAATACGTTAGGAGACATCGTTGACTATGTAGTAGCGTCGAAACGCTGTTTCGCCTAACAACACATAAGCGTAAGAGTGTTGGTACATACAACATATACCTGTATGTGTGTGTGTGTGTATAATATATATATATATACAGTAACCCAGGGGTGCACAAATTTAACAAAAATCTGTTAGTCATCTCAAAATTCTAAGCGCCACAATGGTGGCGTGTATGAGTGTTCCATATTGAGGACACACATATATTATGTGCCAGCGAAAAAACCTCAGGCGCCCTGACCACCTGGCTCCCCGGACTGGAGCACTTCTGTTTTAACCACACGGTATTCACTGCATAAAAAAGTGACACAGGCAAAATTTCCCTACCCTTCATCCCGACAGAATCTGTGTTGATGAGAAGTGTAAGACAGTAGGTTTAACATCTTGCCGGAGTGACTGAAGAAAACGTAGTTTAGCAAGTTCGGGGCAGCAAGATAAGACTAACTGAAACGATACAGTGGTATTGATGTGGGAGTTTGAAAGCTGAAAACAACCCCCTCCCCCGGCAGACGATATAATACTAAAACGGAATGATTATAATTATACCAAGGTTCCAGGGTAGCTGGTAGCTACAGTGACGATCGGGAGTTCGGATCTTGGCAGAGGAAAGAAAATTTTCTCTTCTCCAAACCGTCCAGACCAGATCTGGGGTACACCCAGTCTCCAGTCCAGTTGTTACAGGAGGCTCTTTCCCAGGGAGGTAAAGAGACCGGCGTATGAAGCTAACCACTCATCTCCATATACTGCCGAGGTCAAGAACGACAGGTGCTGTAACTCCACTACACGATGAGTGTGTAATGAAAAAGCTTGCTTCCACATACCCATCCTAACCTAGGTGAGAATGACAAACTGATGGGACACGAAAATCGAGAATCGCTCGTTCACCATCGTCGCAGTTTTGTTTCTCGAACCAAGGTCGACTTCCGCAGCGTCCGCAAGATTTGCTAATCTATAACACAGATTTATTGATTGTATCAGGAACTATTAACTCTCTGTCGGTCGGTCCCGTTCTGTCTGTGGAGCCTCTGGCCTTGGGGCACTGTTTTACTACAGACGCGCCCAGCTATCAGCAATCCTAAGGCAAAATCGCATAGGCTGCCACCTGCACAGTCGACAGAGCTAATAAAGTTTTCGTTACGCACAGGACTATACAAATCCCAGGCGACTTTATTTGGTATCGTGAAGCCTACTATTTGTGGGTCCTTGGCGTGTATCTTGCTTCCGGTCCCCTGTCTGGCGTCTACAATATTGAGGTGCCTCCAGTTTTTCTGGAAAATTTGTTGAACAATGTAGAAGGTTTCACCGTGCGACCGCGCTAGCTTGCATTTGGTCGTTATGTTCAGCTTAATGTTAAAATAAACAAAGTCAGTCCTTCCTGTCATTTTGTACGAGTATGAGATTGGTCTCTCACGTTGAGAGAATTGCATTGACTGAGGATGCTCGAGAACAGAATGATAAACGAAAATATTTGGGAGGGGGACGAAGTGCATGAGAGATTGAGAAAACTGCACAATGAGGATTTACATAATTTTTACTCATCACCAAACTTTATGACGTTGTACAGTTGGGTAACATCATCCCGTTGTATTTGTTCAAAAAAGTTTGTTTATTGTTTTCCGATAAATACAACGCTATAAATGATTTTATATGAGACGATGCGTTCAGCAGAAACTGTAACGGGATTTACACTGATGCAGAAGGAAGGGCACGAAAATCGGGGCCTTTAGGGGTTTTTTTGATCGCCCATAAAAATATGCACCAAGTCCAGTACAAAATACGTGTAAGACCAGGCTAAGGAATGCATATTTAATGTCGCTGTCACGACCGACCTGGCGTCTGTTCTGTTTCTCTCTCTGCAAAACAAACTAATGACTACGGTGTTTTTGTCTACGAAGGCTATAAAACTAAGGGGATGAATGCGCCACAAAATGGATGATATTAATAACGTAAGCTGCCTGGCACAGTTGCACACTACTGTGCCAGGCCACCTCTACTGTGGTACAAATTATGTTATCAGGCTCCCATTCAAAACATTCTAGTTCAGTTCTCTTTGGCTGATAACCTTGTAAGGTAGCTGTTTTTCTCTTAGTCCCTTTGGACGCAACGCGTTAAATAACAAGGGTAGTACGTACATTAGTTTATATACTGACTGCCCCAGGATCATGTCACTGATACAATATTTTGGTTGAAAACCCCTAAACACGGTCACTTCGAAGACACAGAAGTAGACGGGAGGATAATATTAAAATGGAAACACGGTGGGCTAGATTCGTCTAGATTAAGATAGTAGTACGAGGGATGAGCTATTGTAAAAATAATAATGAAATTATGGTTCCCCCAAGGCCAGGAAATTCGCGTCTAATTGTGGTTTGGATTGGGAAATTATTCAGGCGTCACGGGTTAGTTACTCCTGCTTCTTTCAGTTCATGATTAGTTGTCAACTTTCAAAACTTTAGCTACTCGGTCGAATAATCTGCACGATGAACCGGCGGGTCGCGAAAACTGTCTGTATACAGCAACGCAATACAGAAAGAGACATACACGTCCGTACCCTGAACATCTGTTGGGTTCCGGCAGACCGAAGCGGCAGAGATGTCTCTTTCAGAAACAACAATAATGATCGATCGTTACTCTATTAGTAATTATATTATAATGTGTATCTACGTACAGGAAGACTGTTATATAGAGACAATCAAGAACACAGCCTGCCACAATTGGACACAATTACCAGTAAAGTAACGTATAATTTAACCATGTCTACTAATGAAGTTACAGAGAATCGAACTATGAACGTCGGAATCAATAAACCTGTATAAACAGGCACGGTCACAGTAATCACCTCGAATAAAAGTAGCAGCCAATGTATACTTAGAGAAACATAAAAAATAAATTTAAAAAATTCTGTTTTTGCGTAAAAATGCTGACCACAATGATATTTTTTAAATATGGCTTGAATTTTCTCATCACCATAAGTCAGCCTGAAGGAGTAAGTTTCGACATCAAATCAACAATACGTATTGAAATTGGCATTTAAGAGACTTGAAACCTTTTCCTGTATTTAGAAATAATGCTTATTAAAAATGCAGGCGTTTGCTACGTCTCCGTCATACAAAGTGTCACTCATGTCTTCATGCAGTGCACACGGACAACAGGAGCTCTGAATAGAAGTGGGCAAAACAGGTATTTACAAAGATTCGGTTCGTTCAGTACGGGTTCCCTGGGTTACCAGTTCATGGAACCCGTTCTCTTCCATAACTTTCAGCAAATCACTATGTATTTATATGTTAAGACCAGGGTTTTCAAACATTAGCTGTACCTATAGCCCTTTGAGATTATGATGATAAATAATAATAATATAATAACTTATATACTGTCATGTTCACGAACACTTCTAGGAAAACACAGAGGTAATAAATAAAAAACAAAAATCAGTGATAAGTTACAGTTCGCCCTATAAAGGCCACGTATGTCCAGAGGAATAGCTCTACCCTTTCTTTAACCTCGGCACTAGATGTGGGTGGGAAGTTAACACCACACCCCGGCCTCTGTGCCTACGGAAAAGAGACCCGGTACTCATTGCTTAAGAGGTTGGATGGGCCCCAGGGCCGGTTTTGATTGGTAAGGAAATTTCGCCCTCATCGGAGTTCGAACCCCCGACCGTCCAGCCCGTAGTGAATCACTATACCGACTACACTATCCCGGGGGCGGGGGGGCAGTATTTAACATTCTGTCACGTTATTACATTCTGCTAATCATGTATTAACGACAAAATCAAAAGCAGATTATAAGACTCGAAATACAACAGGAAACATGTTAGTTTACAACCTTACCCCAAACTGGCATCTAGAAACGAAATTATTGATCCTTTTTCCCTCACCATGGCGAAAAAATCTGTACCGAAATAAAAGTTGTTTTAATAATTATGTTTTCTCATCATTTCTTGCTTAACGTAAACTTTGAAATAAAAGTAAGGAAGTGAAAATAAGTACGAATATGCTGTTTGCATAAATAGAAGCATCACGATGTGCTCTCAACGTAATATAATACTATATAGTGTACGTCAGCACAATCACTTTATTATATAAGGTAATACAAGGCTATATGTTTAGACTATAACCTAGTCATCTTCAGGCCTATATTAACATTTGTGTTACCAGATGCTATGCACACTTTGGGGGTCCCATGGAGTTCAGTTCTAAGTGTGCATAGCATCTGGTAATACAAATGTTAATATAGGCCTGAAGATGACTAGGTTATAGTCTAAACATATAGCCTTGTATTACCTTATATAATAAAGTGATTGTGCTGACGTACACTATATAGCATTACATTACGTTTGTATAAAGTACGTATATACACTATTACTTAGTGAAATTCTTACCTAGTTTACCAAACAACAAAGCTAATAATACAGCTGGTTAACGAGACTGGCATATGAACCACACAGCAACCGGTGACAAATAGGCGAAGAATGCAGTTTGGTGAACGATAAAGTTTCGCGAACGGAGATCGGCGCGTGAAAGACAAGAGGACCCGTTGAGTAACTGCGAATCCGGGAATGAGATAGTTCTGCAAATTCGGTGAATTAAAGGAAACGCGTTCCGGTGGAGGCTAGTGAATTAAGACCCACAACAACCTGTGGACACAGTTTGGTGAATGAGGTAAGTTAATGGACGATGGGTGGCTGAATGACGGACGGTAGAAACCCGCCCAGATCTGGTCGGCGGGGCCGAAACCCGGTTCTCATCAGTCCGCTTATTAATTTGTTCATTCAGCAACGACATACACATCTCAAATAATAAATGTTATGACAATAAATGAATAATAATTTATGATTTATTCTGTATCCAACAAGTTTTCCTCTTATGGATTTGTAGAATTCAAAAATCAATAAATAAACAAATAAATAATAAATTGGGAAGAATGTGAGTTTGAGCGCCTAGTGGCCCCATTTCAGTTAATATGGCGGACGGAGAAGACCTACAGGACTTAAAATAGTTACATGGACCTAACACTTCTTTATCGACATAACCTTCAAAATTTCAGTACTTTCAAAACAAGTTTTCAACTTACACATCTGTAGTGACGGACCGAGCACGCTTCCTTTCTTGAAGATGTAACGTACAGCTTCCTTAACGTTGTTCTGATGACTCACGATAGGACAGCACACACCGGCCAACTCATGGCGGAAACGACATTAATGCCCTTCCTACTTTCCACCCGTAACAAAGATAGGTGCAGTTTCAAACACACACGTACATCGTTCTATCGCATCAAAGTGCTGACACATCACTACAGTACACACAGCACATATCACATACCCAAATCACAAAACATTTCGGATTAAACACAGTTTAAACTGACCACAAACACAACTTATACCCACAAATGCATTTTATATCACTGCGCATGTGCGGGCCACAACGGTGACAGGAAGTGGTGAATATTCAGTTTCACTCTTTCCGTTTTTTTTTGTGCTGGTATTAGGAGGAATGTATACTATAGAATGAATCATACTATCAAAAGTTCGACTGTCTTCATTCGGTTTTTTGATACACGATGACAGGAATGAATAGTACGTAAAGAACGTAAATATTCATAACAAATAATCCTGACGCCTATTCAATGGGTACCAGGAATTCTTTCCCTGCGGGTAAAGAGGCCGGTGCATGAGGTTGACCAATCATCATCCCGTTAAGAATGAGTAGAGCTATACCTACACTGCCCCTATATGTCTTCATAGAGTGTACAGGCACTTCACCTTGTACTACAAAATCTATGCTTAGACTTACATGATGGTACAAACTAGTACAACTGAACCGTGAATTTAATAGAATCAAATTCTTATGCAACCCTTTCCCATTGCTATGAGGTACATTAATAAGAGAATATGTCGTTATTCCGGCATTAACAATATCGGAAATGCCAGTTACAATTGTCTGGCAGTAGGGCAGCAAAACAACCACCAACTCTCTGGGCATTTATGTCATCACCACCACCGAAATAGCAATGACTTCCTGGTATTTTAAAGTGATTAAAACAAGAAGAATGAAATGAGCAGCACATATAACACGAGTCACAACAATAAATGTATACAACATATTTGTGTTAGAAGCTCAACAGAAAAGGTCACTTGAGAAATTTAGGCATATCAATAGATAAGACAATTTATAAAAATTGTTCTTACAGAAACAGGATATGAATATGTACATATGCTGTATTCCATAGGTATTACACAAACGTACGTCAGCACAATCTATTTATTCTATAGTATGGCTACATGTTTCGACTAGATGTTAGTCATCTTCAGGCCCCTACACTTACTTTACCAGATGCTTTGTCAGTGTATTCCATAGGCTCAGAATCAAGTCAGATGTTTGGCAGAACACCCCACGTTCAATGTAAGCAGCAATTTCAAGACAAGCTATGCAACTACAATTTTTTCAAAGAAGAGTCTGCACCATACAATTAATTACAACATTAAGATTTTGAAGTCCAGTGGTTAGTGTACATACTTCCAGGTTGAAAATTAAGAATTGTGCGTGGTGTCCACTCAGAGTGTTTATGTGTTCCATATAGTTTGTACCAAAAACAGCTATTTTTTTTCCTATACAGAAGTCATAATTTTGTTTTTATAATGGAAACACACTGTATTCTCTGTGAGATGCAGAATGAATATATAAAGGGTAAATTTTATATGTATTGCATATTACTTTTAGTCTTCAAAGAGTTAAATACGATTTAACCTTTTAAACGCCAAGTTAAATTCCATCTGCCAATTGCTGGCTTTATTAGGAGCTCACCATATTCTCCACGTTAGCGGGATAAGGGTTAATAACTGTCTTATCAGATTGAATCCACATTACATAGTGATTTTCTGACACCTTATGCAAATGACAGCATATTTTATGCAAGAGTTTAATGTAAATTCATGTTCATACCCACACATGCAGCAGGCTACTTACTGCATAATTTACTAGTTTAAATTTATACATTTTTCTTCCTTTTGATTTTAAGACACAAGCAAGGATTAAACTTCAAAATACACACAAGTTCTTAGCAAGGTTTACATGTTGACACATTCTCCAAACAAGATGGACCAAATATGCAAAAACAACACTGTGATGAACTACAAACTCACTCTTCATTCATTCAGAGGGGTTTAAAACTAGGAACACAATTGCAGGAAACTGAACATAGATAGTATGTCTGAAAAAACAGACCCTACTAATTCATATTTAAATAACAGTTGGAAAGAAGGATCAATGTTATTACATTGTGATATGTATAAGGGCAAATGTGATGAGATAAACTCATATCTAATGTAAGATTACTGAAAGCATTATTATAAAGACATTCAATTAGAAAATATTGTTATTGCCACAAAAGCAACAACTCATATTACAGTATGGAATCAAACCACGAAATTGGTCAATATTGCCACAAATATTGATCAACAGATAAGAGAGGGAAGAAACAGTGTGCATTTCTCTAAAAATAAATCAAATTAACAAGTGGAAAATAAAGTGATTATCATTTGTCAGGTATTTTGCTTAAGCCTCACTCAGGACCAGCTGTTTCAGTAACTATATGGATTTTCTCATGCCCCAGAAAATGGGAACATAATATATTATGTTAGAGAGACAGAGAAAGATATGCTCCAGTGCAGCTTATTTTTTCTGCCACACCTCTTCCTCAGGGTTGATTACAGATAATGGTTATTGGGCTCATTTATCAAAAAAGAATAATGTAATAAGGTGAAAAAGTGAAAGGCAAAGGCTGAAACATAGTGCAGGCCAAACTCACTCCTATACATCCAAATATCTGCAGGTTATTGATGATGTAAGTTTGCAGTAGACAACACAGTACAGGAGACTGGAAGGTTTCCAGTCAAGTTACATCATTTTGTTTAACATAGCCCTTTAATGTCTTAATGCTGTATTGCTACACTTGGCTCAAGGAATAAAAGTTATGTCTAAGAGGAGTGACAGAATAAAACTGTTAAGCATGATTCTTATCCAGGTACTTATTACAAGTCCAGGGAACATCAAAAGGCCAAAATGATGACTCAGATATAAATCACAGTCAGTTACAGATAATGTAAATACGGACATCACACTATTTGCAACATTCCATATAAACAAGAACATGTGTGGCTAAATGTATCACAAAAATCTACAGCTTTTATAAAAATGTCTTCTATTTTTTTTACTTTTGGTGTCACATTCATTTACAACAAATTTCCCAAGCGTATGGTCCATTATCTAACAGCAGAAAAATACATTCCACATTATAAAATCACTAACTTGTTAAGGTAGTAGAAACAATGTTGTGTTTAATGCAATGGGATTGGATGGGCTTTGGATATTCACAACCAAGCCAATATTTGACTCCAACTTGGAGTCGCAAAGTACCAGGTCACTATTTCCTTCACATCTCACTGCTAAAGCTTCACTCATAAGGTTGCATAGCTTTCCTGAGGCAATATAACAACAAACAGTAATGTCATATGTTAACAGTAAGCTGTATGCATTATGCCACTGAAAACAAGAGGGGAAAATATGCTGGTGATAAAAGTACAAAATATATTAAACATATTTTTTGTGTAATTCGTAAGAAACTTCTTGCAAATAATTACACAGAGTGAGATATCAAAACAGCATGCCCATGAAGGGAACATTCCACTATACAAGGTCCCAGGTTGGGAGAAGGAACAAACAGTTATTCTGTGCGAGCCCATATTCACAAGAAAACACAGTGAATGAGTAGGTGTGTTCAATACAGATGGCAAAAAAGATATCTGAAGACAATGAGTCACAAAAAACTGTAATTTTTCATAGACTTACTTACCACCCTTACATTCCTCAAGACCAACTAAAGGAGTGACAGAATGAACTAAATGAGTCCACAGTTCTTTTGAGTGGCAAATGAAAACGAAAATTGCTTTTGTAATTCAGAGGACCACAATGGAGTTCATGAACACTTCATATGAGAGCAATGTCTTGTACCAAATGTTAACCTTCAAAGTGGTAACCTGTAAGACATTAAATGAGGTTAGTAAGAGAAGGGGGACCGTGGTAGCACAGTGGTTAAGATGATGTGCTACAAATCAGAAGGTCGCTGGTTCGATTCCAAATAGTGTCATTGGAATTCCTCCTTGACATAATCCTTCCGATCGCACTATGGCCCTGGGGGTCGACTCAGCCTCTAACAGAAATGAGTATTTCCTGGGGGTAAAAAGCAGCCGGTGCTTAAGGCTGACAACCTTACCATCATCCTAGGCCATTGTCACGTAATTTGGGAACCTTAACTTCCTGGAACCCTCTGGGAACCTTGGGCCTATAAAGGGACTTATTTACCTTTTTTAGGAAGAGAAGGACAGAAAATGGTCTGATAATATACAAATCTAAGTGCTGAAAAATTAACTGTTTAATTTTTTTAATTAGTACACATACTTTACAATCACAATCTCTTCAATAACCGGTATTAATACATGTTTGCATATATAACAGTGTCGCATTTTTTCTTCAACGTATGTATATTGGTCGCTTTATAAACTTACGGTAATAATAAATTAAACAGAAGTACTGTCATACCTTGTAGCCAGAACAGCTCAGTGTACTCACTAAGATGCAGGATGTTTTACTGAGATTTAGTTCCTGGCAGAAGGTAACGCTTCTCCACATCTCTGACTCTGAATTGGCACCGCTGTTGTTCTAGCCATCTATCCGATTGTTACTGGGGCTGCTGTCCCACAGATGAATCAGCCAGGCTTTCAAGCTTGCTATTCATCTTCAACTAGCACAGCCATTCTTAACCTGGAGTCCAAAGACCCCATGGGGGGGTCCATGAACTTGGACATGAAAAAAATTACAACTTTTTTTTCAATAACCTATGACTGATATTTAGGTTTTCATGTACGAATGAATGTACGCAACAAAGTAACTTATGTACTCTAGACTCCAAAAAAGTTTGTTAACTTCAACAAATCTCACTATCTCTATTTTATGCATTTAAAATACAATTCTCTGAGAAGGGGTCGTAGATTTCACCATACTCTCAAAGGGGTCCCTGACAAAAAAAGTGGTTAAGAAACTTTGTGACTGTCATATATTCTGTTGAATATATCACATCCACAATGCTTAGGCCTTCAATTTTCTACTAACCACAGGAGAAACTTCACCATTTTGTCTTTATGAAGATCTGCATCAAATCATGCACACAGATCAGTTCACATAAATACAAAATCATCTCAAAAAATGTTCACAAATTACTTCAGAGCTCTCAAGGCCACTCTAATACCAGTGAGATGATAGCAGTACACAATCATATGACATGAGCTGGTAATGGACAAATATGTGGGTAGAAATAGAAGCCATTTGTGTACTTTTGAAAGCCTTCGTTTAATTAAATAGTTCTCAATGAATTGAGACATGATATCCATTGTTCCCAAAATTTATACTTGTAGAAACAAATTCCAGTATCCTCACTTCACTCATACCTAATGTTGAGACACACCATCTACCCAATTCTGCAAAGCCATTTCGATCCCTGTATATGACTGATATGTTGGTAGCTTTGTTCTTGAACCATGACATAACAACACCTTACTGTTTCTTCTCAAGAGATGAAAAAAGAACTGGACGTTCGATTCTTGGATGGCTGAAATTCCTATGGTGATTTAACAATAGAACACTGGAAAATATTTACCTTTATTCTCATCTTTGTTCAAGGCCCATTTTGTATAAAACTCTGTGTTGCCAGGAATATTCAAATACAATGTGAACCAACATTCTTCATTGGTACAAGTAAGAATAATGCAATTTATGTTTTATGTAAGGTCAACATGAGAAGTTGATATCATAAGAAAATCTGTATTTTCTGCAATAAAATACGGTTTGCCCTAACACATGTATCATGTTATTCAGTTTCAGTAATGCAAAATATAATCATAATAATTAATTGACTTACTAATATCACATACAAATATTTAAATTATAAATTTATGATAAATTAATAACAACCACTAATAAAAAAATGAGAAAATGTTAACATTAAATTTGTCAACATTTCATATTGAAAACAATATTCGTTCTAAAATATGAACTGCACACCCTGGACAGAGTATTTCTACAATAATCCATTTTTAAAATAGAAGGTTTGAGATTACTGTACACACATTTCATAATATTTGTTTCAATTATGGAAAATAATTTTAAAACAGTCATACTAATACATTGTAGCTTTGCGATCATTAGTTTTTATTAAAGAGACAGTCTACATTTCTGTTGCAAATTTTCACTAATTTCTATTTTACATCATCCGCCAATTTTCCGGTTGTTATGCCCAAAATCACTGAGCTTCTTAAGGAAATTAATCTTTTGTAATTAGAAAGATTTAATTTGAAAATTTCTAGACAATTCCAAGACATCCTTCATGACTCACTTGATACTTAACAAATCACTAGTTACTGTTAAATTTAAATACATTACATGAGACTTGAGGAGAGTTTGGTTCAGCGTCCACCCATGAATAAAAGCTTATATTTGAGTAAGGAAACTGAATACATGAGCACTTTTGTATTCCACAAATAACTTTTTTTTTACATACAAAGTTAAGGTCTTTTAACTCCTAAATGTGTATTATTTTTAAGGCCTGAACAGTAATACAATTAATAAAGTCTACTTAGACATTCAGGTTTGATAAGATGGATGCTCCTCACTGATTACTTTACTGACCATGAAGGCCTCAAATTTTAAATGAATTTAACTGAAGAATAAATCAAAACATGTCAGTGACAGCTCAGACCGAATTAAGAAGATCTACAAAGATGTCTCGAAAAATGTTACTCAATTTGGGTTTTGAATACTAGCATAGGCAGGAGAGCACCTAAACAGTGGGTTGCCTGGCTACTGCCCCCACACAGCAACCCACAATATCCAAATTTAAAAAAAACACATATTTTATAGTCGCTATGATATTGGACATTTTATGTGATTTACCCGACAGTCAAAATCAGCTACCAAAATCGGCCAATGACAGGAATATGGAAATGTTTAAGAATATGGCTAAGTAATTAGGAAGTTACAGATGAACTTGACAAACTAAGACTATTTGGCCTTATTATTTAAATTGGGCAAGTGAGTCAAAGAACATGTAGTTATATTTGTATGTATATAAATGCAGTTGCCAACTTTGATTGTGTTACAGTTTTAATTATAACACAATTTTTATAACATAGTTTCTAAAGTCAGACATACATTATATACAGCCTCAGGGTCAACACTACCCCTTCTCCCTAAATTAAAAATTCTGGGTGTGCCTGAGTGCAGGGAAAAAGATAAGACTATGGTTAAACTGTGAATAGGTAAAGTTTTTTGTCAGAGATCTAATTATCTGTAGATCAGACTAAATTTTCATAGCAAATATTACATCAGTACAGTAAATGGGTAATTTATCCATGTTACGTGAAAATCATGCATCATTAGGTTTGAAATAACTGAGATGGCCAGAAGGTAAGAACCCAAACAGTCAATATATGGCATGAGCAGCATAAGCAATATAAGTTTCAGACAGCTGACAGGCGGTGTTCTCCAAGCTTGGCAGCCAGGTCATGAGTCCTACAACCTGTTACAGCAAAGAATTTACAAGAAAATATTCAAACATAAATTATGCTAGAACTGATTCCTTGGTCAGATGAACTTTTGTGAGACAACAATGAGTTTGTTGGTAACCGCAAATATTTACTCAGCAAACTTAATACACCTTGAAGTGTTCAACTAAATCTTGAACCAAGGTGCCACTTAGTGTTGTGTGCACTTCATGCTCTTATTCATGGATACAATGCACTATTTGTGACATCACATTTCCAGTAACAAATGGCACTTTTTATAGACATGAAAATATGCTCCACATGTGAATACTGTGTACACAACAACAGCTGAATGTGGACTGTGTTAATATTTATAAAACGTTGACAAACTTAATGAAAAGCTTGGAATTAACAATATCAACAAATGTTTCGCCACTCTCTGGTGTACATAATTTTACAAGTCTACAACAGCACATTCTGTACAAAACTTTTAGCTACAAGAAATAAAATGCAAGTACCCTTCTTAGAATTTGGTGGAATGGTACAGAGCATCATGTCCTCTGGCAACACTGGTGGTCAGTGGTGGCATGCTGGATGCTGGTAGCAGAACAGGCCCTACACCAGAAACTGTACCCTGAACAACAACAGATGTGCTTCGTGTAACTTGTTCAGTGGCTGTGGGCTCTGTTGTAGGAGAAGGGTTGAATGTTGTGCAAGAAGCTAAGGGTGTTCCTGTGTTTGTAAATGTCTGGGAAATGGAAGGCAACTCTGACTCTACTTGAGTCGTCCCAGGGCTAGATGTCTGTGATACCATAACTGGGGATGGTCGCAACACTACGCTGACAGACGGACGTGTTGAACCCAATGGGTTGAATGTCTGCTGACTGAAAGATGTTCCATGACTGTACAGGAAAAAAAAAAATGTTAATGCCATCTCTAGCAAACACTTTAGTTAGAAATAGATCTTTCAGTAACTGGTATCCAGGCGACCAAGAAATATTTTATCTGAGACTTCAGACCTTCACCATGATGTGTGCTGGAATCTGGTGCTTCTGGGCTATTGCACAGCACGAAATGGTTAAAATTCATTGACATTTTGGGACGTCTTGTCACTTCCATTATGTGAGTTTCAGAACCCAGAAGCACCAGATTATAAAATTTTCCTTTTATTGTACATATGTCTTTCAGGTTTCATTCAGACTAATGGGATCTTCCTCACACATAAAATTAACCCATTCACTGTTATGTCTAGTGTGGATACAGTCAACTATGTGCTTGCAATTTCACTACATACTTATGTACACTAAGGACAATGACACCTGATCCATTAACAATGACAGCTGTGGATCCTTCATGAACAGCTTCTTGTGCATATCTGACATGCAGTAGGTGCCTATTAAGTGAGAATACCGTAACTGCTCTGTCATATCTAGAAGCCATATTGCTTGTTGGACTTACAATTTGTAACTGCGTGAAACAACGACAAATTTTACTTATATACAAGTTACACACATGCATGGTCATATTCTGCCACATAATTGTGCACAGGTCTTAAAAATGTAATTAGCCATGAATACTTACTAGAGATGGCAGACCTTCCAGTATGCTATGCTGTGTATGCAAAATAACTGTTGCAACATACTAAAAGTAGTGTTAAAGTACAGTAATCATAACGCCCAGATATTACACAATGGAATTAAGGCTGGTAACACATCATGCAAGCAACATCTGGGACAAAACATGGACTGACTTCTCACACTGCTCTTTAAAACTGTCAAACAAAATTCATCAAATTTTATGTTTGTTTACTGTGCATCCCTGTATAATCTTGTAAATAAAGCCAGCTTGGTGCATAATTTTTCTTTGTTTGTTTATTTATTTTCTCTACATGTTTCCCTGGGACTATGTGCCCATCATCAGGAGAAATAACTGTATCTATGCCACACTTGGCATTTGTCACTTTGTATGGAGGACTGTCTGGTAGACATACTAGACAGTCATCCACACAGAGTGACAAATACCAAGTGTGCATAGATACAGTCATTTCTCCTGATGATGGGCACATAGTCCCCAGAAACTAGAGAAAAGAAATAAACATACTAAGAAAAACTGGGCACAAAGTTGGTTTTATTTACGAGTACAAGAAAAACTTATCAAACTCTTCACTGAATTTCCCAGCCTGGACTTTACTTCCTAACATGTGCTTCTTTTTTAAACACTGCCAGCAGATATAACTTAAATGAGACAGTTAGCATAGTACATGAATTTATTTTCCTGAACATAATACTCTGAAAATTCTATATGATGATATACCACATTAAGAGAGTATCTTTTTCCCCTGTCACACACAGCAGGGTAGCGTTTGATTACAATTTTTGCCTCCAGATGCGGACAGATCCTGTCCCCAAATCATACTGTATAAGTAAACTTTCATAGTTATTTTTAACATGAGACAGTGGAAAAATTCCATAAATTAAGTTATTTAAAATAATACGCAGAGTTTTAAATTTTGAGTATTTCAGCAACAGACGTACTAACTTGCATTCAAAATTGTAGAGGTAAAGACAATTCTAATTTCAGTGTTGTAAATAGACTCTTTTTCTTTTCTTGAGTTAAGTGAATCATACAATAGCACCCTATGTCATTCAGTGCCCAGTATCTGAACACTGCACTTCCTTCTAGCTGTATCTGTCTTACAGTTGTTTTATTCTGTATTATTTCCTTGTTCTTCAATCAACATCTTCATCGATGCTACAACTCACCTGAGAACTTGCACTGTTGAATCCGGATGTTGTTCATCCCTTGAAGAATTATAAGGCGGAGGTGGTTCCGGTGACAACAGCCCTGTCCTTGTAGCAGGAACCCTATCACTCATCTCACCCAGTTCACTGATATTTAGGTCCACTGCAATGGGACGTGATTCCCTTGAGAATGTGTGACCTCTTGGCATACTAGTGCGACTTTCAGTTGGACCTAAAGAGTGCGGGACGACTACTGGATCAAGGTCCACCAGAAGACGTGCGCTAGCTACAGCTGCATCTAACGGAGTAGCAGCCAAATTGGTCGGGTTGGAAAAAGAATACATGTTCGCCACTCCACTAGCTGTAGAAGAGCAGTGCATTCGGTACAACGGTCCTGCCAAACAAGCAGTAGGCACAGCTGTCACATACAGATCACGTGTATTGTCTTTAAAATTAAGATGCAATGACCCAGCCCTTGTTCTGCACCCTCGCTCCGTTCCTGGAAAAGTGGGCGTACAGCGAAAAGACCTAAATCGAAGTGTTATTCCCATAAGAAAAAAATTAAATACATGCAATTAAGCTAGCCAAAGGGAGTTGAAATGACAGCGCGCAAATTAAACAGTGTAAAGTGGTAACAGGCGTTAAATCAAAACGGCATAAAACAAACGGATGTAAAATGAGGAATCGTTGTATAAATTTTAGGGTTCCAAGGTAGATTAAGGTTAAAGAAGTCACATTCTTGTCATTTGGATCATCCTATCCTGACAATCAGAGCACATTTACAACCCTGGAGATTGGATCTGTACATTACTCCGACACATTGGATGCAACCTACCAAACCACACAGTGTCATAACACAGGAGATTCTAATGTGAATACGCACTTATGGTACAAGATTTAAAGAGTAAATTACGAGCAGCTAAGAGCATAGACTTGTTGTCCATTAAATTCCAATACTTATGGTGATTTCATCACACGAAATTGTCAAAATTGACAGAAGTGATGCGATCATTACGCAAGGAAAACTAAGATGGGGTGTAGCTAAACGTATGGTACAGAGATTGTGCCTACAGTCAGGTGCAACATTGTTGACCTGTCCTAGCAGAAACAGCTGTGATCATGTTTCTGTATCAGGTACTATGTAACTAAATTTCAAAGAGGAGTGACCGAGCAAACTGGCTCAAACAGTAACACTTCTGTCTTGTATTATAGAGGTGCCCAGATCGAATATCGGCCGAGACACCGACTTACCTGACTGAGATTTTCATCGTTAAATATAATAATAATAACAATAGCAATAAAGTGTATTAAGAGCAGATTGAGGTCAGGAAATGCTTGCTATCATTCGGTGCAGAATCTTTTGTCTTTCAGGTCGCTATCCAAAAATTTAAGGATCAAGATATATAGAATTATAATTTTGCCTGTTGTTTTGTATGGGTGTGAAACTTGGTCGTTGACATTGCGGGAGGAAAGGAAGTTGAGGGTGTTTGAGAACATGGTGTTAAGGAGAATATTTGGACCTAGGAGGGACGAGGTAACGGGGGAATGGAGGAGAATGCATAACGAGGAGCTAAATGATTGTGCGGGTGATAAAATCGAGAAGAATGAGATGGGCTGGGCATGTGGCGCGTATGGGTGAGAAGGGGGTGTATAGAGTCTTGCTGGGGAAACCGGAGGGAAGAAGCCACTGGGGAGACCTAGACGTAGATGTGCGGATAATATTAGGATGGATCTCCAGGAGGTGGGATGTGGGTATATAGACTGGATTGGGCTGGACCAGGATAGAGACAGGTGGTGGATGCTTGTGAGTGCGGTAATGAACCTCCGGGTTCCCTGAAATGCGGGGAATTTCTTAACTAGCTGCAAACCAGTTAGCTTCTCAAGAAGGACTCTGCACCATGGGGTAAGTAAGTAAGTAATGAAGTAATAATAAAGTGTAGGGTTGAAGTGAAAAAATAAATTGACCAATAACATCAAATTATGTCTAAACGATTGCCTCTTCTTTTTCTTCCTATTGTGCTCACCATAAACCATAAAAAAGAATAAACATGGCACTTGAAACGTGACTAGTACGTTATACAGAATCGATTGTTCATGGCATATGTTTATCTACTTGATATTCTGCAGGATTAAAAGGACACAAAATAACGAAGTGGCGCGAATTTACTGTAACTTGATTTATCTTAAACGGAGGGAGATCAGAGGAGTCGACTGATGCGTGATATTAGTATGTAACACATCACACGCCGTCGCCGACACAAGCTGACACATCGCTTGCACATTTTATAACCCGAACGTGACGGAACAGAACGTGATACACGGAAAGTCACGCTGCACAGAAATTAATAACTCAAACGTTACTGGTTTCCGTGCCACAAAAAGAACTCGTGTGTTTTATTAATGAATCGCATAAATTATAGCCTTTGATGTCTGTACTACAGAGGCGGTAGACTTCAAAGACCTCCACCTACGTGTTTTAGATTCATATTGCAATAACAACTTAATAATATTTTTTGACGTTTTGCTGACCGTGCATCTCATTGTATTTATCTCAGTAATTAACCAACTTGATGCCCAAAATTTTTGTTTTACAATAAATTTATTTCATGCCTCTACATGTTTCGAGCACATGTGCTCATCATCAGGAGGTCAAAATTGCATTAAACAGCCTCTGGTATCATCACACCTATAGGTGGCCGTCTCGTGCACAGGTTGAGAGAG
>Ga0131853_10002206_pt1 | contig 34928 bp, 15 predicted proteins | sample TergutLab28metaG_FD_92764 | JGI IMG/M metagenome (GOLD analysis project Ga0131853, IMG submission 92764) | Labiotermes labralis P1 segment gut microbial communities from Petit-Saut dam, French Guiana - Lab288 P1 (version 2) (version 2) | ecosystem: Host-associated > Arthropoda: Insects >... | reverse complement strand
TGGGTGTGTGGGGGGGTGTGGGTGGGTGGGTGTGTGTGTGTGGTGGGGGGGGTGGGGGGTGGGTGGTGGGGTGTGTGTGTGGGTGTGTGTGTGGGGGGGGGGGGGGGGGGTGTGTGTGTGTGGTGTGTGTGTGTGGTATGTGTGTGTGTGATGTATGTGTGGTTTCCCCTTTTTTTTGTAGGGGGGGGGGGGAAATATTTGCCTATTAAAGGGTGGGTTTTGGGTGTGGGGGGGGGGGGGGGACAGGCTGTACAGAAGTTTCTGAAAAACTCATTTATAATTAAACATCATTCTAGAGACAAGTAAAATTTTGCTACTATTCTATATGATGTCCGACTAATCGTTTAGGATGTGGACATTTGCATGGACGAGAAAATATATCCCTATTCGAATCGAAGGTGGAAGTTTGTATTTTTGGACAACAAGACTCTAAAGTTAGATAATATTCGTAGACATATATTGACCATCATGTATGAAATCCACTGCTAAACGAACGACCACTTTTCAGGCAAAGAAAATAGGTAAAGTCATTGCTCTTAAGGACCACACCGTTACTAACCTCGACACTGCACATCAGTGGTCAACTTCACGCCCCAATCATTTTACTCCCCCGCCGGTGAGGACGTGATGCGATCGGCGGCAATACTTCGTTATAAGAACTGCAGGTTCAGTGGAGTCAACTGGCAAGGGTATCGACACGGAAATAGAAGCTGAGAGCGTGCTGCTCCTTCTGATTTCATTCTCTTAATTCCACGATGCTATGTGTTGACAGGGGCTTAGGATTCAGACCGGGCTGCTGTTACGAGCTAATCGAACGAATGGAATATGTCTTTTGCTTCCATCGGCTGTAGTAAGCAGAAGCAGTAATTAGACTGATGAATTCATCAACCTTGACAGCCCAACGAAGGAGGTCATTCTTGCCCGGGCACACACTTACTCTGATGACCTCATTTTTCTACCATAGGTGTCTCGCTTCAGACTTGTCTTGAAATCCTGCCATTAGTTATAGCAATGCAGTCATCCCTTACAGCTGGAGTAAAATTTTAATTTCAGATCATTTCTGTCAGTTGAGTTACGCGACCGCTGGTAAGGTCTCACCAGTTTACTTCAAACACCCGCTCTAAGGCTACGGTACAGTACTTGAGGAGCACACATTCGTGATCCGGGCTGTTCGTACAGGGGTGTGCGTCCTAGGACAGATCAGCACGCGTGCGGTGTCGTAGTTCTTACCCAAGTGACTAATAAACAACTTCACTGGCAAAAATATGTAGTCTGGGTTTTAATGGCGTCCATGTCCATACTTACAATTTTATTCGTTTGTGTGGCTTTACAATAAAAATCTCGAAGTCCTCTACTTGTTCCCATTAGGCATACTGTCTGCACTAGACACCACCACTTTTCACACGACCTACTGCAATATCTTTAACAACTCACACCCGGGTATTAAATTTTAATCCATTGTTAACCCTTTAAGTTTCAATGGTTTGTACGTGTACCACAAGACTTAACATTCAAGGAGGCTACATTTTGCACAGTGAGCTCATTTTGTGATTCATGTGGTGTCCACAATAAACATTTTTTTTTCTCTACATGGCGTTAACCGGATAGTGTCTGCAATAATTACGCAGTGTTCTCTGTGACATAACAAGTACATTTTAAAACATAATTCCGAATAATTTTAGTCTTAAAAGTGTAAATTACTTACCCTTTCCATACACACATACATACGTACATACACACATACATACATATACACATACACACATACATACATACATACATACACACACACATACATAACTACATACACACATACATACATACACACACATACATAAATACATACACACATACATAAATACATACATACATACACACATACATAAATACATACATACACACATACATACATACGCTTTAACTACCATAGCCGCGTCGATAGTACTTTTTTTTAGGTCTAAAGCCGAACTGATTTTCGTTCTGTGTCCCCGTGAGTACAAGTGGTGGTTGATTCAATTGATCAATAACTTTTCCAGCACCTTCCCACCTATGCCCAGTAGAATTATGGGACGGAATTTAGATGCTTCTTCACTTTCTGTCTTCCCTGGTTTAGTTATTGGTATTACCAGCACTTTTTTTCCACCTCTGCGGGAATGTTCCTTTACGGAGACATCCATTGTGTATGGCTGTCATGTACCTGGGTAAGATTTCTACCACACTCTTAAAGACTTCACTTGATATGCCGTCTTCCTCTGGTGCCTTATTTTTACCCATGCTCAGTACCACGTTCTTAACTTCCTGTACGGTAAACTCCTTGTCGTCGTCCGTGTCAATGTCTTCTTGTGCTAGTGCCCGGGTGTTTTTCTGCAATTCCGTGTCGTTCTCTTGGTTTTCTTCTGGTGTGAGGATCTGTAGCATGTGTTGAATAGTTTCTTGGAGATTTGTTTTTAGTGTACCATCTTTTTGTTTTAGTGTAGTTTGAGGTGCAGCTCACTTAAAACTAAATAAAAAAAACATACATACACACATACACATACATAATACATACATACACACATACATACACACACATACATACATACATAACATACACACACGCATACACATACATACAACTTACATACACATATACATACACACACATACATACATACATACATACACACACATACATACATACACACACATACATACACATACATACATACACACACATACATACAACTTACATACACACATACATACATACACACATACATACATACACATACATACATACATACACACACATACATACATACATACACATACATACACATACATACATACACACACATACATACAACTTACATACACACATACATACATACATACATACACACATACATACATACATACACACACATACATACATACATACATACACACACATACACATACATACACATACATACATACACACACATACACATACATACATGCACACATACATACATACATACACACACATACATACATACACATACATACATACATACATACACACACATACACATACATACACACACATACACATACATACACACACATACACATACATACATACACACACATACATACATACACACACATACACATACATACACACACACACATACACATACATACATACACACACATACATACATACACACACATACACATACATACATACACACATACATACATACATACACACACATACACATACATACATGCACACACACATACATACATACACATACATATATACATATATACATACACACATACACATACATACACACATACATACATACATACACACACGCATACATACACATACATACATACACACATACACATACATACACACATACATACATACATACATACACACACGCATACATACACATACACACACATACATACACACACACACATATACATGCACACGTACACACACACACATACATACACACATACACACACACACATACACACACATACACATACATACACACACACATACACACATACATACACATACACACACACACACATACACACACACACATACATACACACATACACACACATACATCAGCACGGACGATATTTAGGCGCTGAATTAGACAAATACGAAACTAAAGTCAACGAAAGTAACGAGACTGAACAATAAATACTTTTCAACTAATGTAAAATATAAAGTCTAAAATATATACTAAGGTAGAATAAACTCGGTAGGCTATATAGCAGGCTTCTGTGTGCTATTTATTTCACTGTCTGGGAAAAATGCCTTTTTTGTACCACCAGCAGTGACTTTTCGGTTACTGGAAATATTTGGGTATTTTGTCGGTAAAGATAACATGTCTTACTGTTAGGTATCAAACAGCAGACGCAGCTTTCCGAAACTTAAGGCTAATTAAGCAACATCAGTAATAAACACTGATGGACGCAAATGTTCGGACTGGAGAGTGCAACATTTAATTTCGTTCAGCATGAAATGGTTTTGAAACTGGAATTAAAAAAGGAAAAACTAATAGGATATGTGTTATGTAAATTTTAGTATAATAAATTTTACCTCTTAATTAGTTACATAACCGCTAATATTTTTGTCGTAGATATTTCTTTCTTTTGCACTTCTGTTGTTGCTGCTGCTGAATGAGGATTTCCCTAGTGATGGTTTACTCGAAATGTGAGCGTACCGGAAATTGTTTTATGACAAAGATCTTTCATTTGGTTGAACCGTGCACTATATTACAAATTAACTATTGCCCATATATTCTTTTACGTTACAAGGGACTTCTGTACGTCTGTCTGTCACATCTCTATGACGCTACAAAATGCCACGTTTGACCTGCCGTACTGAACAACATATTGCCAAATTTCTGCAGTAAAAACGGAACAGTGAACCAGTGAAACATCTGCGTTACAGAAAGTTTAACCTTTTGGCGCCGGAATTATTTTTTTTAATTTTAGCACACTCTGTATATAAAATGTGAATAATACAGAACCAAATACGTTAGAATTATGAAACAAACTGCATTTTGAAGAGGAAAAAACGCAGAGTGTGTACCATGTTTAAAATATTCAGTACCTATATTTGTTGAATAAAAATATAAAATGCAACTTTAGAGGTTAGCTGTGCGGTACGACCACTATAGTTGACGTTAGGCGTCTAAAGGTTAATGTAAGTAGTGCAGCGTGTTAGTCGGGAACAGCTCTTCATTTAAGGATACTTGACTAGAACTGTCTGACTCTTATGTGTGCTGTTTCATTCAGAACACACTTTACGCCCCGAGGACGACGTCTTGAGTATTCATTCAAAAAGTAAGAACATGTCCAATCGAAACACGTTCTCGTATGAGGCATAGGCGAAGATAATACGGACGTATATTCCGCGCGCTTATTGGGCCGAGAGGGCAGGCTTTTGACGTCAAGATGATGCCCTGACCTAATACAGCACTCGTTCTTCGTAGTTGGTGCAATCGACATGCTCGTAGAGACGGGAAACATTGTCCAAGCTATGTTTCTGACACGGGCAGTAGCATGACACAGCATTTATTTATGGAGGATATGTCCGTTCATTGATACATCATTGACACAATAACAATACGCTATAAATATTGGTGGTAGTTTATGCAGAACTTGTACACAAAGACGAAGAAACTTTCTTTAACTCTTCGACCATGAAAAATTGCAAGCACTTTTCTAGTCAATGATCCCCAATTTCCGAAATAACAATGCTTTTTGAAGACTACCACGCTTCGCCCCTTGGTACGTATGATGAGCGTAGCACATAGATGAAGTTGGGTATGAACCAGTGATGGATTTATATTGACACGGAACAACTGAAATACTGAAATAAAAACCTGTCCTAGTGCCACCCTGTCCACCACAAATCCCATATGGACTGGCCCTAGGTCGAAATTGGATCTCCGTGGTGCCGAAAATTAATCTACATGATACATAAAGATCATATCTCAAAGACAACGCAGTTTTTTCGCATTACAAAGACCAATCGGTTTATATTGTGCACTGCAGCAAATGTACTGTATTGTAAGAACCATACGAATCACATACACTTTGTGGGTAAAATGCAGAGTTTCATAACGTTACAGCAGGTGGTACCTATAGAAACCACTGGTCTTAAAAGGGTTAAATAAAGAAGAAAACCTCTGTTTTTTAAGTTTATACGTTAAACGTTGTTCAGATCTCCTAATTGATTCACTAAGCTGTCTGCTATACTGTGTACGTATCTTTACGACTGTAACGTAGCGATACGTTACAGTGAGGCTCGTAACGGGGGGCTTGTAACACGGTGCAATTCAGCCACTACAAATGTGGACGGACCCACTAGGAATTTGCAAAATATCGAAGACAGACATGCTGATCAGCTCGCTAAGAAATGTGCGACACCCTGCCGCATCCACGAGTTATTTCCTTTGTTGAACCGCCGTTGTTGTAAAACAGCTAATTTTAAAAAATGTATGGATATGCAAGATGTTTTTTGTGCAATGTTACAGAGCGCATAGTTGATCATCATCATCATCAGTAATCTGTCAAACGACAGGTCCAAAGCCTCTCCCAAAACGATTCCTCCACACAGTGTGATCTAGAGCTTCCTCCTTCAATTCACAGTATCCTCTACTGTCCTTAAGGTCATCCAGTAACTTCTTACGCCTTCTTCCTCGTATTCTTGTCACTTCTATCTGCCCCTTTAGCTTTTCTTCAATAACTTGTCTTAGAAGGCAGTTTCTACTTAAGATGTGACCAATCCAGTTAGCCTTCCGTTTTCGTATTTCATGCAGGATATTCCTCTGCTCATTGACTCTAAGTAACACTTCTTCATTTCTCACATGATTGGTCCAACTTATCTTCTCCATCCTTTTCCAGCACCACATTTCAAAACTTTCCAGGCGTTTCTGATCTGTTGCCCGGAGCGTCCTAGTTTCAGCACCATACAGAGCTATGCTCCAAACGTAGCATTTCATTAGTCTCTTCCTCAAATTTACGTCCAATTTGCTGATAAAAAGATTCTTCTTCTTGCTAAATACAGCTTTTGTTATGACAATTCTGGATTTCATTTCACACGTACACCTTCCATCTTCTGTTAACATGCTACCCAGATATTTAAAACATTTCACATTCTCTAGTTGTTTTTGTTCTATCTTAATTGCTACTGGGGATGGTTGTCTTGAAATTCTCATTACTTTTGTTTTTTCCACATTCATTTCCATGCCATAGTATCTAACAGTTTCAATTAATTTATCAGTCATGCCCTGAAGCACCGTTTCTTCCTTAGCCATCAACACAAGGTCATCAGCATATTTCACAGTTTGAATAATTTGTCCTCTGAGTTTGAAGTCTCCAAGCCCATCCGGAGCTTCCTTGGTAAGACACTCACTGTACAAGAACAGAATTGGTGACAAACAGCATCCTTGTCGAACTCCTCTTCCAATCTGCACACTTCTTGTCTCTCCTCGGTCCAGTCGTACTTTAACCTTCTGCTCCATGTACATAGTTATTTCATATAAAAAACCGATTACTGCATACTTATATTCTTCACACTTTGTTAGCACTGGGTTACTGGAACGTGTTTCAGCCCTTGGAGTAGCACTGTGCTAATAAAGTGACGTGAATAATACAAGTGTCTATTAGACGTTTTTGATGTAAAACAGTGTTATCAGTGCATGGACATGAACAAAATAAAGAGCGCATTATGCATTTAAACTGTTGATTTTGCGGTCCAGACAAAGGCTCTTTTTACGCTTATGTACACATAATATGTATAACAGAATGTGTATAACACAGCATTATATACACATATAAACGTATGTATATGTACCCACACTGGAAGCCACTACGCCGTCTATGTTCGTGGTCTGGCTACAGGCTTGGTTCAACCTGTCGAAATACAGGAACCTTGGTGACAAATGCGAAACGGCTGCTTCCAGCTTCGGGGTGCAGTCATAGGCAGCAGGATCTGCTGGAACATTGGCAAATTTCTACCGGATTACGCGAGGGCATGTCCCAGAAAACAGTAACATTTTCAGGCTCTGAGAACTTAAAATCTCAAGACAGTACTCGTGACAGGCCTTTGTTGCTTCGTTTTCTTAACAGACACGTGATAAAGACAAAAAGAGAAACTTCGATCCTGTAAGAACACAGGATATATACCAACGTGTTAGTGCAGCGTTTATGTAATTAGAGAACAAGAGAAGTACACTGGTACTTACTGAAGATCTGCACTGACATTGGTTGTGTCAGACTGATCCAATGAGATCGCTGGAAGGTGACGAAACTACTGACTGTGCACTGCTGCTGAACACTGTTCTTGTTGCTAACGAGAAAAGATGGACTTAATTACCGTATGCTACAAGTACCGTTTGTGGCATCATTCGAGTAAGTCTGCATGTGCCGGTCATAAGCCTCCTGAAAGTAACACATATTACTCGAGCCGGTCGCAGTGGCCGCGCGGTCTAAGGCTTTGGTCTGCGGTCACTCGCTTGCTGGTATTTCGGGTTCGAATTTCGCCGGGGGCATGGATGCCTGTCTCCTGTGATTGTTATGTGTAGTCAGAGGTCTCTGCGACGGGGTGATCACTCGTCCAGAGGAGACTTACCAAGTGTGTGCGTGTGAGTGTGATCAGGTGCAACTGTAACCTTCTGCGCCAAAAATGAGTAGTCAGAAGAGGTCAGACTAAGAATGAACGAAAGAAATAAAACAGAAGAATATACATGACGAAAATTAGGTCCGCTTTAAAACTGTAAGACTTTGGTTATAAAAACTAACTGTAAGAAGAATTCACTGCTTGGGCTATAACCATGTGCACGTCTGCTTGAATACCGGCTTCAAAATCGCTGAGTGTCCTTAAAGGTAGAATAAAACGTAGGTGCATGAAAGGATTTGAATTATACGCAAATCTCGGTAGCTTTGCCATGAATAAAGGAGGTAATAATATAAACGTGCCTGTTCATTGCATTACTCTGAGAGAGTTATTTCATACCGGCAGTTCGTTCAGCAGTCATTGATTCTGCTGAAGGAACTTCTTTGTGTGATGCTCATTGATGCTCCCGGACGGTTTAGACAGTAAACGCTCAGTGGTGATTCCTTTCATTTCTGCTACCTTTAACTGCAACGACCTTCCGTACATTCGTGAACAAGACATTCTACATGAAATGAATGCCTGTATGTTCGTTAGTAGTTTTAATTTGCAAAATACTTAACGACTTTTATTAGCATTTGGTTTCGGAAGTACATAAATGATTTCAGCTTCGAAGCTGTCTTATGAACTCAACGTTTGTCGGTAATTGTTCTACAAAATTTCTACTTTCAAGTGATTAATCCGGAACACAACAAATTTTTCTTGGGACTAGGAGTCAAAAAATCTTTTTCGCCACCAAATTACGTGGGTGAACCTCCGAATTCATCTGCACTTTAAAATCGGCACAAAAGCCAAACTTCGCGCCACCCAGTGACATTAGGAACAAGAGTTCGACGACGGTAAAGAACAAAATCCAGACAAAGACTTTTGTCACAGTTCGTAAAAAATTGCGGATTCAGTGTAACTAGGAATGTTACCAATTTTTATTCATTATATTCATGCACCTAAACTCACATACTCCGACTTCTGTTTGAGGCAGTTGACGATAGAAAACAATTTATTATACCTGTATTTAAAGCTGATTCCTATAGAACAAATAATTTTGTTACTGACATTTTATTTACGACCGGTCTAAGCAAAGCTACTTGTGTTTAAAATACAAACACTTCTTAATAATACGTTATGTAAAGGAGGAAGCGAGTGAAGCTGAAGAACAAGTAACGGAAGATGTAAAAGTAGGTGGTAAAAGAAGAAAATGAGGAGAATTTTGTTGATAACATGGCTATGTGCATATCAGATGGAAATTAAAATATGAAACACTGGAGTTTAAGTACGTAACAATATTCAATATTGTACGCCGCCTGTGAAATCGTCTCATACACGGAAGTTTCAACTGTGCAACCTGTTGGAAGCTGAAAAGTATGTGCACAACAGTGTCTCAGGATTTCTTTAAACCCGAACAAGTTTTAGAACTCCATGAAAGACAAATAATCCAACCGTATAAAAGCGATCCCGTCGGCCAATCTGTTAACACGAATAGAATTCATGTGACAACAGCAGCAGTAGTGTTCCATTAGCATTTCGTTGAAACACAGAAGAGGATCATGAGGCTGAACACAAGAGGTACCATGAAGAAGCATTTATGTTGAATACGATAAACAACGCCACGTAATTCAATTTATATATCAGTGCTACATGCAGTGGAAATTCAGCTATTATGACAGTAACATTTTCCTGTTAACTGTAATGAATTACTGCGGATGGTGCCGTGCGAGTTACGCACGGCACCATCCGCACCGCACACACGACCTACGCAGCGGCTCTCAAGACCACCACCAATCCAAAAACTCGGTGCAGAAAACCATATGCTGCAACACAACATCTAATGCTCCTGATGATGGACGTGTGCACCCGAAACATGTCGAACTAAGAATACATCAATAAAATTACCTTGTTGCATCAAGTTGGCACACCACATTATTTCATGAGGAAGATGCACGGTCAAACAACCCTCAAATCTTGTGGTTATGTTTCTCCATAGGCTAATAGCACCTAATGCGGCGTGATAACAGTGACTTAACGTATCTTTAAATTAACCCAACAGGGTGAAATGAAATATACCAAACCAAGTAGGAGAGCAGTTTGTTTTTGTACCTTTAGTAACATGCAATATTATTTCAGTACGCCGTTTGCTTGCAGATAACTCACTTATCGTGAGACATGAAATTCATTAAAGGCTTAGTTGCCTGTTGCTCATGTGAGGACAAAACAGCCGCCCCTTGCAGTCACCGTTTACGCTTGCATTTGGGCCCTATATAGTTATAATCTCGATCAGATTCATGATCTTCACTGATATAGTGCGTGGTTTTTACTTAGTCGCTCCAGAAAAATGACAGGCTAAATTCACAAAAGAAAGCACGAACTTCTTCCGCAACCTGGACTGTTCGTATTTATCTTCCGGTTCATTCGACTGCGTAAAACACATGCAATAGAAAAAGTCTTTAATTTACAAAGAATAAAACAACCAGACAAGCTGTAGTGTACTTAGACACGAGTGTCACAAATTAGCCCCTACTACTTATTAACGTAGATGTCATATACAAAGGCAAAAGTCCTGACATAAATTGTAAAAATTCGTTTCTTACAGAACTAGTAAACTTTCAAAATGCTGGGTGGTATATAAGTATAGAATAGCCTGTTAAGAACAGTACGTGTTGTTGTGACATTGGTCAGAAGCACTAATTCTTCCTCGTAATCTGTTGTTTCAATTACATACCACATCAAAAAATGTTTTAAGGAGAAGTTAGGTAACATTTGGTCTTACGTAATATGGAGGTTATATTCAAGATATACTGGCCAACATTTAATTCGCACCATAACTGGTAAACAGATCGGCAATACACGATTTCATTAAGATTTATATCGTGGTGCCCTAAGTACATTAAACGAAGGGGAGCACGTTCAGAAATATATATTATGACCTCAGTCCTGCGTTCATCTTACGCACGAAGTGTCAATAAAGTATTAAAGCGATCTCGCACTTTGTGACTGCGAATTACTACACCGGTTTATTTCGTGGCCATAACTGTATAGATGGGTAGCTTTCTGCAGTAAAATATCATGGCGCCGCTAATTTATCTTGGTGGGCAAAATGTTTTGCTGTAGCTGGGGGTACCCGCAGAAATGATCTTTCAGTCTGAATGTGTCAGACAGCGAGAACAAAAGAAGCTGGTTCAGAACACCGAGGCTGACAGAGAAAACTGCATAAATTTGTTAGCAGGCGAAGGTTGCTGGTATTACTTTCGGGTCTTTTAAAATAGGATATATACTTGAATTCATTATGGCCAAATATTATTTTTATCTCAACGTTGTACAGTAATGGCAGAATAACATTTGTATTGCATTACTTACTTCATGCATGCAGCCCACACAGATCTACACAGATGGTGAATTACAGGTTTCTGTGAGAAAGATTCCATTTTACACTTATTTATTCTGCTTAGGTAAGAAATGGCTGTGAAATTGTTCGCCCGCTTCGTCCTTTCAAGATCCAGTTACTTCCCGGAACAATTTGTTTTGAGACTACAGCAAGTATACACATTCTGCAGCTTCACAAAACAACTCCCATCACTTCAGAATTTTTACAGTAGAAGGGATGACACAGCAAGTACTGTGTCTGTGTCGTTATATTCCTAGCCAGCAGCCGCAACTATAGCCCTGCCAGTTATCGCTGGATGCGCAAACACCTCGGAGTGTTTGTTGAGCGCATATTTGTGTGCTGTGACACACCGAACGTTGCTCATTTCTTCACACAGCAAATAATGCTGTTTACTGTTCCATAATCATACGGGCTTATGACAAGAGAAAAGTCACCCTAAGCACGTGAGAGACCCGCTTACTGTACAAACTATCAACTTGCTACTTTCACTAAGGTTCCTGTCTCCACATATAAACACCTGCGTGTCATTTTCGTGGCGCTACATACAGTCTGCATGTTTTGAGGATGGACCTGTTGTGACGGTGGAGGAAGTGGTGTAATATAAATGTTAAGCCTCTATTATGCGAAGTTACACATCAGGCAGAGAAATGTTGCTCAGATGCTGCTCATCTGGGTTATTGGTGCGTGTAGAATAAGTGCGATCAGAAATTTCAGAAGGCAGTTCTCCGAAACGTCGGATCCACCTGAACCAAATTGTAATCCTCAATATGGAGACCTAGTCTTCCGAAACGTTTGCCGGAACATTATCCTACACGGTATAGTAACGCAGAAGATCGTCTCAACAACACCCACCACGAAAGCTTGAATTACGTTCCGTGTCTGTGAAAGTGTTAGTCCGAGTTTTCTCTCGTTGCGGGTTACTGTGATGAAGATGATGAAGAAGGTTTTTATTGTAATGGGAGAGGCGGTGAGCATTAGAAAGTAATGCCCATCGTAAGCGTAGCGATACGTCGGACGATCGGTCAGTCAGTCAACCAGAACGCCCAGCGTCGAGCCGTTCAGTGATTTAACGTACGACTGGAGTTGTGAGCCTTGGATCGCGTTCTGTGACGTGGGAACGAATCTGTTCTACCAGAAGCCGCGCAGTCTTTTTGGGCTATACACACAGTTTTTGTTTTAAATACGAGTATTTACAGATTCTGTTTTGTATTTCGCACATTTTTCGCAATGTTTAAACTCACAAATAACTTGAAATTTTTTTCAAGATTCATTTCGTACATCGCAGCGAGCACACTCCATCTCCATACTGAAGTACAGTCAGTTAATGCAGCACCGGAAAATAATCGCTGTTCTTTGTGAGAATCATGCGAGGGATGGTCTTTGGTTAGAAGACATGGAGAGATTATTGGTTGAGAAAAATTCTGTCATTACTGAATCCTTTAAAATCCACGATTTACCTAAATTATATGTAACATTCGCAGTTCGTACTGCGCACCAAACACTCTGTTTGGGCTATAAAACCAATTAGTTAATGTTGTTTATGTAAATAATGCACGTTTGTTCTCAGGTCCTTCCAAAACACATAAATGCACTGTGTGAGAGAATTAGAATTTTTTAATGTTGAAACTGGTGGTATATAAAGTAAGTACTGTGCTTTATAGGGTTAAGCTTCCAAGGTCCAACTGCTCCCCTGACACTGTCCTCTCTTACTCCTCAGACATTCCTAATGTCCACCATCCGCTGTCTAACAAGTTTCACACCTGCGGCGGTGCGCGCTGCTTCGTTGGAGTCATTATCCAGCATCTGGTATCTGGGATGATTGCCAGGATATTATTAAGGTCCGACGCCAGGTAAGGGTGTGTGCCTAAAGTATATTGTTTCGCCACGCTTTGGACTGCAACTTCACTAGTCACCGCAGTAAATATATCCTATGGCATCAAAAGTCCTTCAATGGAAGTAGACGATTATTCCCCCTACCATTTCTTCGTTTTAGTCACTGACACTGCCATGTGGAATGTTCCTCGGAATTCCTATCAACATTTGAGAATACGGTGTAATTTTTTGTCGTTTCCGATGTGTAACCGCTAAAGCACACATTTAGTGGGCCAACATGCAGTCGAGGCTGTATGTGCGATTACGTATAATAAATCCGTCGAAAATGTGGCAGAATTCAGGTATTTGGTAAGGGCACTAACAAATAAAAATTACATTAAATGACAAAAAACTTTTTTTTTGTGCAGAATATTTGGTTTGACAGAAACAAACGATAATTATGAAATATAACGAGCGATAATTTTACACCCATTTGCTGCGTGTTTGTACAGTTTTGTCTTAACACATTATGGAGAGAACCTAGACCGATTAATTATGAGAATAACTTGCTGAGGAAAAATATGGATCTGAAACCAAGGAATTAAGGAAGTTTACACAACAAGAGTTCCATAATTTGTAACTCTTGACGAAATTACATTAAAATGGTTAACTCAAGGAGTATGGGAGGGATGGAGTGCACGTAGCATGCAGGCGTGCGACGAGAATCGCATACAGAAGTTTAGTTTGAAAACCTGAAGTGAAGAGAAGGCTTACGCGTAAATGGATATATATATATATATATATATATATATATATATATATATACGCTGTATATTTATATAACAGGAAGAAGGTTTGTAATTTATTGTGTATGGTATATATTCACACAGAATGTAGTTTCTCTCCGTGTCAGATGTCCACGAAATATTTTCCTCTGTAACAGACTTTCCCTTGGAATTTAAGATGGTTCCTTTCCCATAGTAAGTTTAAAATGGATATTTAAGAGATGGAATATGATCAGGCAAACCGGATTTATCCGGCTGAGGACAGGATTTAGTGAGTGGCTGTCTCTTATAAACACGGTAGGCTTCTTGCCTTCTTGACTTCTTGGCTACCTGAGCCATTGTTAACTGCTCAAGACGGACTGTGCTCCCCTGATTTATAGATGATAGGAGTTGTTACTTTGTAACCCTCGAAGCTGTGTCAGTCTGTCTTTTCTTGATTCAGTGGGCATGAAGTGGTGTGCCTAAAGCTCATAGAACTCTGCATGACCATAATATTCCTTGGAGACCTCTCGGTCATCAGTAATGTCATCACTGCGGCCGTACGATGTTGCGAGACGGGAAACACCTCGACCCCGGGTTTCGTCTGGCGATGCAGCGCGCACAAGTTTATGATCATTGTCAATAACAGGCCCATGGAATGATACGAATGGTGTGATGACAATTGATCATTCAGTCTGATTCGATCCACAGACGCATGCTACAAACACAGGTACTATAACCCAAACAGTTCGTTGTTTGAAAATATAGGCCTACAAGGTTTAGAGGGTGCCAGGATAGCGTATTCGGTATAGCAGCTAGGCTGCTGGATTTTTGTCTTCTCCAAAGCGTCCGGACCGGCTCTGGGGCCCACCCAGCCTCCTTTTCCCTGGATACAGGGACTTTTTTCTGGGGGTAAAGCGGTAGGAGCACGAAGCTGACCACCAACCTCCATGTAATGTCGAGGGTAAGAATGCGTGGAACTTTGCTTCCACTCGTCGATATGCCTTCATGGTGTGTACAGTCACAACTTGACATGTACCAGTTCAGATACCTTAAAATACCTCACAACAGCGGTACGAAGGTAATGTGTATGTTGCTGTTCCACCTCTTTGAAATGCTACAAAAAACTCCAGCATAAAGAGACGTGAAGGATGGCAATTTGTAATGCATAAAGCTACTACTATGTTACGGTTAGCCATGCAAGTGTATTCCAGTGTCGGAAACAGGAAACTATCTGGACCATTTGAGGTTCTCACAAGGGTGCTGCATAAGACTGTAGTGTTCTGCTTGTTACACCATGTCGATTTGTAAACACTTACCGACGTTTTGAAGGACAGTAACTCCATGCCAGTGTCAAGCCTTCAAAGAAGGCCGCTTGATTCCCTACCAATTGACAAGGTGCATTATAATAGACGACCTGAATCTCCAAGAAACCTCCTATTAGTTACCTGGGAGTTACATTTCCAGCTGAAATAACGTGCAACAAAAGTAACTAGTCAGTGCTCTTGAGAACACACAAAATGCGAATTCAAATCTTGTGTGATATAAGAAGAGAACGTGTGAAATAATGCTTCCTGTTTTGATCCGTAATGAATACTGAGCAAATGGACGTAACAGATGTTACCGTAACACATTGTCAGCTGCGAACTGACTGTATAATATTCTTACAAGCTTTGACTAGTGTACTGGACATACGTTTTGTTGCACCACGGCGTGTCAGAAACTGGGTCTCTTTTCGTTTTCAGGTGATGGCGGTGGTGGCTTTGGGTCATACCTACCGGTTGGGTCCGTTTGAAGGAGCTAAAGACATGATGTTTGTATGTTAACTCCATTGTGTTAGATCATATTGGAGTTCTATCGAAATATGTAAAGAACAACAGAATACATTATAGAATGTGACCTTCCGAGCTGTGTCACGCTCAGTATTTGCCAACACGCACAATAGATATTGTATTGCAATCATGTGAGTGGTGACTGCCAACCCGTCAGTAAAACGTTCACTTCGACGACGAAGAGGAGACAGCAGAGGATTTAATATTACGATAATTGTTAATGAAATAAGTTGTATAGTTGTGAACTTGACGGAAGTGTATCAAAAGTTGTTTTCGTAGCAATGATATATATCATATATTCTATTACAGAATCAGTTAGTGCGTTACTTTCTTTGTTAGGGTCTATAAAGCCAATTAGCCACTGGACTTTTTGGTTGGTAAGCTAGTTACTTGTTTGGTTCAGTAATAATCCGTGATCCGGATAATGTACCTTTCGATTACACTTCAAATGGCACGACTATAAAAGCAAGTTAAAGATCCTAGGGAAGGTTCTCTGCAGGAGACAGTAGGCAGGTCAGGGGTCAAATGTTGTAGCTGCTGTGGCCAGTATGATATCTGTCACAGTCATCTACAGCATGACTTTCAGTGACATGGTGACACGGGGCCCCTATGTCTGGAACAAGCTCCGAGTGACAGCATGAACTTAACAAGCGTTTACAGGACGAAGAGCTATATGCAAGTCACGGACCTGCAGCAACAGGCTCATACAGACACGGAGATAGACATCTGTAGAACACACTTCATTTAGAAGAGTCGCATTATAGTACTGGAGGAAAAAAAAAATCCCTAGAGGATAGTATGTACTGAGATATGGTGCTGCACAGTCTGCCAGGTAGATACAAAGGTTTGGGCGGATCATACCGCTTGCATCCTCAGGGCAGTAAACCCTTAACTCATATCATATTTCTACCCTAAAGACTGAGGTAACAGTATCCTCCGATGCGTTAGTACACATCTACCAAACTATACGGCATCACATTCCTGAAGAAAATAATTTTTAGCTATTTCTCATATTTATACTGACTGCTGTGAAAATCCCAAATTTCATACTCTCTTTCAGAAAACGATTATGAGCAATGTGCAGATTGTCATACAGTATCGGCTCCCATAAGAATAAAGATATGAAGACAAAAACATTTATCTTCATAGCCTTCATTCTCCCTATGTTTCTTATCCTTAAGTAACTTGTCATTCTTTCTCCGAAGTCGAAACTAAAATTTGCTAAAGCAAATAGAGTTCACTACATTAGTTAAGAATGGGTTCTAATTATTATTATATGAATCATACGAATCTCCAGAACTAGGTGTTAACAATACAGACTACCTCCTATTGTGTTTTAAAGTCTAATTACCTTGAATGCATAGTATGTAGTCACTTGAAAGGTTAGTATAACCAATACGCATAACCGATCAAATGGGCCTTTGTAATTTATTTACATAACGAAGAGTGGAGTTTGTTTCTGGCGTAACAGCCCCCAGTGGGCCAGGGCCTCCTCATTCACGAGGTTTCTAGATCACACACAACGACGCACCACAGTCGGTAGCACTCCTCTGGACGCGTGACGAAGCATGGAGTAGCTCGTGTTGTAGCATGTAGCACAGAACGATGAGATAATTAAACATTAATTGAAAAGAATACAGAAGGAAGTGACCGTGCCTAATTCCAGAACCTAAACCGATATTTGCCGGGGATGACCAAAGAAATACATGAAAAGCTCAGTTTAAATATCCGGTCTCTGGGCCAAGGTTCGAACCCAAAACCTATCAAACACGAAGTAGGATTGCTGCTTATGCCACAGACACATTTTGTGTTTATATGAAATAACTCACCGATATTAAAACAGAAACTAGAAAGGACATTTACGGAAATTACACAACATTGCTCCTATAGTGATAGAGTTTGTTTTGTACGCTAAATATAAGTTTTGAGAAAGAACAAATGAATGAAGGAAGGTGAAACTGCGCGCATGACACGTCGCACATCGATACTGGTAGTAGCATTACGAGGAAAATCCAGAACAGAGAAACAGGAAACGTCCTGAAAAGTATGAACTCTTTTGCCTACTTGAAACCATAAAAAATTGCTAATTAAATTGTAAACAATAATTAATGAAAGAAGATGGGATCCATACAATTATGTACACATATGCAGTCAGTTTTAGGGATGTTTATAGAGTTGTGAATGAGAAAAGGATAAAATAATAGAATAAAGAAACTAATAAGAAAAAGCAACGTGCACCTAACAAAGTGAAGTTAAAATTCATGTTCGCTGTTGGTTTTCAAAAGTGCCACGTAGTTAAGAGTCACAGCGCATCCCAATGATCATTTTCTTGGCCGTTTGGTTGGTTGTGGTGGTCAACAAAAAAGGCCACCTAGGTCTCTGGCACCTAAACCCTTCCGATTATTTGTGTGCGTGTGTGCGCGCGCGCGCGCGCGCGCGTGGGGGTAAGAATTGAGGACCTGGTGTACCACAGAATGTTACAAGCAAGATATCCAGTGCTTCATCGTATTCTGGGTGCTGTAGCCCTCTTACAGAACAGTCGTAATGCACTAACGAAAACTAAACGGGTTATTCAGAGACACGCTGCGATGTGTATGAGGTCGAGGATTTTATTTTTGGAAACCTAATGTAAACATGAACTGTAACTTCACTTTACTAGTATCATGCCTATAAAAGTTTGTACGACCATAGCACCGTAAGCGTTCAGAATGGGATGCATGCTTATTGGAAGGTTCTGCTCAGCCTGTATGAAAGCCAAGGGAAGGTTGGTTCATCCGTTTAACTTCTGACCGTATAGAGACAAGGTTCTATAGTTTCAGGCAAACTAATACGCCAGCGAGACGAGAAAGATTAGGATAATAGAAAAAAAAACATTACATGTGACTGGAATAATTTAAACACACATACACGTGTATCACACACATACACACTCTTACGTCAAGTAAGTTTCAAGACTACACACTCGCAGTTTCAAGAACTCTCATTTCAGACAGTTGTAAAACATTTCAGTGAGACTTGGATTTCGAAATCAAGACACGTGACAGCGAAATAAGTGAGTAAGCGTAATTTGTTGTATGATATTACGACATGCTGAATTGGGGTTGACATCATATGGGTTATGCGAGGGAAGACTGGAGGCGTAGACTTTACAACAAAAATTGATGTGATCAAATGCGAACAAATTTTGTCAATGATGTAAGCCTAATTTACAAGTTTTGGGCCCCTAGATGTTTATAGTAAACATGAATTGTGAAGAGAACGAAGGAAAATGCAATATAGATCTATCGAACTGAGCAACGAAGATATGACGAAGAAGAAGCGAAGAAGATGGCCAGATTTTAAGTTCGATACAGACATTAAATTGCCTAACCTCTAAAGACATACTTAGATTTAAGTATATCTGTAAGTAAAACGTTTTGATTCGTAGCGTATGACGAAGAAGAAGCGAAGAAGATGCCAGATTTTAAGTTCGATACAGACATTAAATTGCCTAACCTCTAAAGACATACTTAGATTTAAGTATATCTGTAAGTAAAAGTTTTGATTCGTAGCGTAGCGCGCAAAGAAAAGGAAGACAAACAGATCATCGTCTTCATCTCAATGTCATCTCGTTTCGTTGCCAAGTTCTGTGGGTCTGCCAAACAAGGGGTTCTGACATTCACCTCTGCCAGGAATGAATGGAAATTCACTCACACAAACATTTTAACTTTTGAATCAGCATGTACTTGATTGGACTTACAAACAGAGGACAAATTGAACTGCGTAGCTTCCAAATTATGCTCCCTTCTTTGTTAGTGTTCAAGACACAACTGCCCATTTTTAGGCATTGCCCAGTCGCTTGTTTCTGCCACTAACAGCCGACATTAAACCGACGGGCATCTGTAGTAGACTGACTGACTTCCTCCTTCACAGTGATTGTGTGACCTGGATGTAATAATATCAGAGAAGGCACGGAGCGCGACAAGTGGAAAACTAGTTCAAGATGATCTGATGGTTGAAGTGAATGGATTTAGAAATTCTGGCCGCTATGTACAATAAATGGACGGTGTTACTATGCCCCTAGTACACGTCAACTATGTCAATGTGTATGTAATAATTTTTTATTGACTTTCTGACTGCACGTTTTTTTCCGCTGTAAGAAATAAATTTCATTTGGTCCCAAACATCGTAATACCTATAACGGTTCCTTAGCCACCAGGATTGTTTTAAAGCCATTTTAAGGTTATTACTCGTTCCATGTATTCTTTGACTTTCCTGCATCTCACTTTCCTCTGGTAGCACAGTATATAAGATATACGGATCCTGTCTTATTGTGTCTTGTGTATAGTTAACGAGTTTATACGAAAGCTCGTGGTTTGAATCTTGTTCCGGAAACTAACTGGTATGGCTATGCTAGAGATGAGATTACTACAACATAACATTTTTACCCAGTTTATATTTCGTTATCATCCGTTATACAGCGTACAGCGTGTAGCCTGTGCCTTTGTGGTGAAAGACATTACGTTCTACAGGTCTACCCACACACATCAGTAGACAACAGGCCAACAAACGAAATAACAAAGGAAAGAAAGTAGATAAGCACGTACAGACATCATGTCTAAGACTCGTTTGCACCTTTCCATATTTGTTAGATTCACTTCTCAGTTTCTTGAAAACAGACACAGAATTTGTATTGTAAGTTTTTTTTAATGAGAACTGCAATTTAAAACACCTAGTGTAGTAAATAGTACAGCACAGCTTAAAATAGTGTATGTTTATGACCTATAACTGATAAGATAAAGAGAAATCCGCGGTAACTGACGGGTGGGTGGGATGCTTTGGAGACAAGTTGTAATATTATCTTATACTTTTTTCATTCCCAAGGCTAATTATTGTCCTTACAACGCATTTAAGAACAGGGCTGTATCCCTGTTGTATCACAACACGCTGTACAACTTCTTAACACTCTAATCCCAAAGAGAATGTAACGTTATTCTTACAATTACAGGTCACTGGAGGCAGTGGAGTTGCTATACCCATGCGAAGGGCTACGAGGGCACAATGCGTTTGTTCAGGAGTCGACGTCATTCTGAGCCACCCTCGGCGCTTGCCCCCAATTCCGGAGGGGGTATCGAGTACCAGACTGTGAAAGCGATGCCGGCAGTCGTTCTGGAAGAGGCGACTCCAAGGGAAATGAAAAGAAGTAAGTGTCGATGATGTGATATAAGCACACTTCTGTTCGGTTGTGAATCTATGTTTCCACCGTCTCCACTCTAGAAATAAAGTATAACTAACTTTGGGGTGTAACGCCAGGTAGATTAGTAGGACCGTAACACCTTCGTCTTCAGTGTTAAGCAGTCCAAGAAGACTTACTGGACGCTAAGATACTACGTCACGTCAGTAACTACTGTCCAGTCTACACGGCCTAACACCTCAGGAACGTGAACCTGCAGTAACACCTCTGTAAGAACCTCATATCCCTCAACTAACTCCTTGGACGAGAATCCTTCCTTCAAAAAAGGCCGCCAATTCCGAGGACTTGCTTTACATTTCTTATCACAATGGCCTTGTAGGGTGCGGAGTTGTCAGTTCTCCAACTGACACTCAGGTTGGTGGAACACACCTTGTCTGCCGTCTGCGAGTTTGTTTTATTCACAGCTACCCTCCATATCCGGAGATTGTACTCGAATGCATCGAAACACTTCAGTTAACTTCAATACCTTACCGTATGTTGAAATGCCGGGATTGAATTACCAGTTTAAATGCAATTAATCATTTACGCGTATATACAACCTGCTGTAATATAAGAAACTCTGCAACCTCTTCCACGGTGACCAACTGCAAGGGGGGTTTTTTTTTTATTATCGCTTGCTGTGTATGACTTTCGGTTTAATATGCTGGTTCGGTTGCCAGGGACCTGGTGAACGGCTTGCTTTCAGATTACAGTTTTACCGACCCTCCATGTCGGGTGGGTAGCGCTTATATTTTGTAATAGGCAGTTAAAGGTAAAAAATTCCCTGCCTTTTATGTAACCCGAAGATTCATTGCCACGCTCCCAAGAGTCCATGTTTGGTTCCAGTGCTGGGCCAGGTGAGTCAGATCCACATTCTTCAGTTATGTTTTCTCAAGCTCAATATCAATACAGTCGTCATATCTGTGCCTTCATCTTTCAAGGAGTTCCGTCGCCTTAGATCCTTCTGTCACAATGTTGTATGGGTTAAACACACTGACATCCGATCGTACTGAGGTTTGCCTCTTACGGAGTTTGATCGGAGGACCTCTGAACTCAGACGCACAGTGTTATAGCAATTCTGCTGAATTTCACGTACTGTCCGTATAGAAGTATTTCTAAAACACTCCTTTTTGTTTTACTGAAGCAGCGTCTGAATTAGGGTCGCATTCTTTTCGTTAGGCTAGTCATTTATTGCACAAAGCATCCATTCACTATAATGAACCTGATTTAGAGTCCCAGCAAAGATAAGTGATATATTTCATCGGAAGAAAAATGTGACTGGATTCGGCGCTATGTTCGTGAGAGGGAGAGTTCTATGTTGCTCTCATTCTTTTAACAAACACTGTCTTGTCTCCATGCTCCTTTAATTTAGTAGCGTTTCATATTTCGCTATTTCACGACGCAGAAGCACTGTACCAAGTTACGCTGTGAGCTTGTGGAAAATCTGTATCGTGGCACTTCCTGTGTACGTATAAATGATTTATTATTCAGTTCCTTTCCTTCATCAGTAGCCCTTAAGTATCTGTTGTGCTTAATTCAGTGCATCTGTGCAAAGGCGACATCATAGATGTGGAAGCGATGGACTGCCAATGAGAAGGCAAGGTTTAACAGAACAGTTGTCTCGCCTGTTATTGTACAAAGCCGTGTCCATTTTCAGGCTGTACTAGTATAAAATGTGGGTTTTAGGCATTCGTGGCCTATTTTAACCTGCTAAGTCACTGCCACAAACTGATGTATTTGACAATTTTTGAAACAGTTTTCTGCTTGCAAAGCTGTCAGGCATGTTGCCTCTTCGAAACAGACTTAGCCGACCACCAAAGAGAAAAGAATTATCCACCCCTGTTTTAGGGAGATTTCGTAGTTGGTTGATTGTGTTTCTGGGTCTTACTTCAAACAGCGGAATTTGGAAAGACAAAAAATCCACAATATCGACAAATCTTATCGCCGCCTAGTGATGAAGGGTCTGTTTCTCAACTGTTCAAGTAGTAACAAAAGGAATACTTCAGATTTGGCGGTGGTCAGTCATTTGAAGTGCTAATTATATTTAGGCCCCGCTTTCCTGTCGTTCTGTTACTACATACACAAAACCCACACACAAAATCACGCAACATATAGGTATAAAGGTGAAGTTAAAATGCACCTGTTCACGCCATTAAGACGTACAGAGGTATAAAGATTTAGCTCCACTCATTCTTAAACGTCGGCACTAGAAGGATGTGAGTAGTCAGCTTCACGACCACGCCGTTTTAACCCGGGGAAAGTACCGCGGTACCTATTGAACAGGAGGACCCAAGAGACGGTCTGACGTTTTAGAGAGGATAGAAAGGTTTGCCTGTTCCGGTAATTGAATCCCACATCGTCCAGACCGGCTATGTCGTCACGGACCCACAGGTCTCTATAACATGAAATTTATTATACTGTTAATGCTTTCCGCTGTCTTGAGGTTCGAAAGCAAAGACCCTGTTTTCCATCGTCTCTGAATAATGCCTCGACCGTGATTGATGGCTGGCCACAGCTTCGAATTCGTTACATCCCTAATTTCTGAGAGAAGAGTTCCACTTAATTACGAGCCTAGGGAGCAGGTAACAGGAAACAGCTTCCGAGGACGGGTAATAAAATTGCTGCTGGCTGCCGGTCCCAAATTGCATGGGAGTTAGTTGTCTGCCACTCTTTGTTACACACGTTTACACTTACAACGCCCTTTCTTGTCCTCACTGACGTATTTTTATTTTGGGCTTCCAATGGAATGGACTAATTAAGACCACCGGAATTTTCATTCCAATTAAGATTCACCCCTTCAGAATGCACCCTCCAACGTTTTGAAATCCCCAGTGTTTTACCCCTCGCAGGCCCAGTAACGCAACGTCATTGGTTATTTATCACTCTGCATTAGGGAACTAGAAAGGAAGGGAAGTGTAATAGGTTATTTCACCAACTGAAAGTTCTTATAGCTCGGAAACAAGTGGAAATGTTCTGAGTCCTCTCTGAATCTTGTAAGAGCCTATCGAGCCAGTTACAGCAGTGGAATTGCATGTAGCACTAAAGGAAGCAGACATTGAGGGTGTTACGAGCAAGTGGATGGAAACGTTTAATTAAATGCTTTATTTCTTTTGTGCTCCCTCGAGTATATTTCTCCAACATAGACCTGAAGTTCTGGACAGTTGAGTCATTGACATTATTTACATCTGTCACAAAACTGAACCCCGTCCCGTCAGCGCATCACCAAGTTTAAGTCATTTGTGTAATCACAACACTGTTTAGTCCGTGCGGTAACTCGTTATGAATTTGATAAAACGTGTATTTGATTACGTTCCAAAATTAAATACAGATTTATTTTTCACAACGAAGTAGCAAATTAATGCTAGTTGCATGAAATATGAAGTAAAAATCATTTTTGGCAACGGTGGCTCCTTGATGGAAAAGTTCGGTGAGATTGATCTCGGTTTGAGACCAGAATATCTAGACGAAAACTCTGCGAGTTTTAAATCTTACTACTAACCAAGTGGCGATAAAATTTCAACGTTTTTAGAAATTCTAGTGCTAGTTCAGTCCTTTCTACGGCCTTCATCATGACCGCCTTAAATTGCCTATTCGCCCATCTACCACTTAGTATTTACAGTTATTTGTTTCTTATAGATTCTAAAATTAAAATTCATTATGAATGTTCCAGTTATCCCACGTGTATACTTTCTGACCTTCTCTTCCTCCTTAAATTATTACTTAATAATAATAATGATAATGACAGCAATAAAACTATTTTGTCCTATGCGTTAGAGAATTTATGTTTGCTAACGACGAAAGAGGGCAACTAGATCGTCCTATGCATTACAGTTACGTACGTGTGCCTAGCGACTACACAGCTGTGGCATTCTTACAGAGTACATTCAACAGTATGTGGTCTTTGACGAACCGCAAGGGAAACTGGAGAAGAGGAAGTCGGGAAGACAAAGGATTTAATAAAGATGAGCAATTGAATACATAAGAAAGAGGAAATTCTAAGTCTGTGGAGCAGTCCCCATGAGAATATACTATTATCTGAGTTAGTCAAGAAATGGTCTGCCCGCCCTTCATTGAAAACGAAGGAAAATTTTTGTGTTCACAAGAAACCGTTTCTGGTCGTAACGCCAAGCCAGACGAATTCAAGTCCCTGCTTAAGAAAGAGACAGACGAACAGACAAATAGACAGGAAGAAGGTAAGTTTAAGGAAAGGAAATTAAGAAAGAATGAAAGGGTAAGAGGAAGGTGGGAAAGAAAGACAAACAATCAGTTGTAATTAAACGTCTTTATCTGCATGCGTTAGAAGGACGATTGAGACGGGGTTTGAACATCAGTTCACTTTTAGCGGCGTGTTAAGTGGCCTATGAAGTGGCTTATACTTAAAGTTATCTTGCAAGAGTTCTGTTATCACGGACACCTGTTTGTGCTTCTGCCTGAAAGACAGGATGTAGTATTTCGGATCACTTGTTCGCTGACGAGCGTTTCTATGGAAACGGGAAGGAGACGTATTCTCATTTCGTATCGATCGACGCTCCGACGTCAAGAAAGAAAGGGGAGCGTAACAGCTGTTAGGTGCTTGGTGCCCATAGGTGTCAAAAGTTCATTGGCGTGGGGAATAGTCTGTGAGAACACTGTCTGCCTTCGACGTTCCTATCTGCACACAGTACGAAACTTGAGACCGCACAGAGCGGCTAGTGGCGTTTAGTGGAAAAAGTAAAACAGCTGATCTGTTATACTCCATCGTGGTTGAGCGGAAGTCTGCCGACTACGAGAAGTATATTCAATACGCACAAGGTTTCGGCGTTTGCTGTACTTCCATCTTCAGGTAAACAGTTGTCTCAATGCTGTTAAGGCTTTTCTTCTGATGGTAGCCGCTTCGAGCGAGTAATAGCGAAGTGGGACTTGTAGTCCAAGTTAAAATACTGTGTTATGATGCCATGTAGGGGGCTAATTGGACTGTGAAGGTAGAGACTGTTTGTTTCTCCGAAATGTATGTAACCATTTACCGTGTATACGGAATCATAATTCGGAACACCATACTGTAAATACTTACTGTCGTGAAACCCGAAATTTACCCTGTATAAATACGTGATATTACACTCATTTTGTTCCCATTTTTGTCACATTCTTGTTTCCTACGGCCAAATAATCACTACTCGATATGACGTCTACTTCGTACACTGCCAATATCTGCATATGGCAGTGGTACCTGTTTAAAGTAAAGTGCAAGTGTCGAATTGTGACAGAAGTTCTAGATTCGTCTTAAATCGTCGCTTCCCTTTACGTCAGCGCAGATACAGTTAACGAATGATCGCAGCAAGCTCCACGGGCAATATTCATTCTTCAGAAGGTAATATTCCTTCGGCAATCAAAAATTTTATCGCCTTTTACAGAACTGGAAGTTTTAGTACCGTATTCGCGAGATCGAGCCACTACTTCCTCTCTTTAACCACACGATACCATACCTAACTACGATGCCTTACCTTTCCTAAGATTCCGTTTAATATTATCCTCCCATTTACCCCTATGCCTTCCAAGTTGTCTCTTCCCTTTGGAATTTCCGTCTAAAATTTTCCACGTACTTTTCGTCGCTTCTACACTTGCTTCATACCCTTCCCATCTGAACTTTATTTGACATTGTTCCCCAATACTCAACCGTTTCCAGCCTCCTATTACATCTTACTTTGTGGCTCTAAATATTCCTGTAAGTAGTTCTGCCCTTTTATTATACACATATTGCCATTCTGTCTAAGCTTAAGGCACGATTTACGATTTAAGCATACTAAAATGATTAAGAAATTCAACGTACTGTGCTTGTAGAATATAATAATAATAATAATATATTTAACTGCAAATGGGCTGTCGCCCGGTGGCAGTGGTTATAATGTATGTACATAAATATGAAATAAAGATCTAAGAAATTTAAGTGGGGAGGGCTAAATGAGAAACATGCAGTAGCAACTTGGAGTCTTGGGAACAATCTCAGCATTCGCTTTTAGACGCAGGGAAACCAAGAAAAACCTGTGCCGAAGTGGCTGATCGCAGGACCTTCCGAATACTGATTTCTAGCCAGCAATCCGCCATCTAAAGTACTAAAGTTCTATAAGTTCTGTACTGTGGAGACGAGTGCTTGAATATCTTGGTAACTGCTCTTACACAGGATGCGAATAGCAGCCATATAGAAGAGACGGATCTGAGCCCCCTGAATTAATCTTCATGCAAACAAGACGCTGGTTACAACAGCGGAATAGAAGCCGCGCACTTTTACTTCCAACGTTTCGTCTGACAACACACAGGTTTGCAGAATCTGACGCCATTGTTTGTGCGATTGCCGGGAATTGCAGGGCCCTCACTAACTGTATCAGCGTGTCTGATGATGTTGCTGGGTCCTGTAACAGTGTTGTTGTTCTCAGCGGGAATCCTTTCGACTTTGCTGTCTCTTCCGTTGTCGTTCAGGATTGCAGTCGGTGCGCTTAGCCTGATTGTTTCTTCCACAAACAGGCAGCGTACACTAAAATAACTGCAAGACAGTTTGGTCTTTTAAAGCCTAGTTGTCAGCATACGTACTGCCAGGTTTGGCATTAAAGACTCCGTATCTTCCCCATACATGTATTTATGTGTTCCTTATGGTTCTTACAAAAAAACACGGATTGGTGTACCTAATAGAATAACATTTTTAAAGACAATTCATATCCATTACGCTTTTTATCATTTAGAAAAACGATAAATCCAGTCTAAACAAAGCAGCTTATTCTGTTGTTTTCAGTTATTAAATTCTTGTTGTAATGGATTTAGGCGTGACCAGCGCTTCTAATATTAAGACGAACTGATAATAATATAATACATTGTTGTGTTTAGACCCGATTTATCGTAATTCTAATTAACGGAACAACACTGTTTTCTCTGTAACGTGCGAATTGAATCTTCACATGTAATGTCAACGAATTTTGGTATGAAAATGGAAAAGTCCTGTCGATAATGGTGATGGATTCATTTTAATCGCAGTGGTTATTGGTCCATAAGATAAAAACCGCTCGTTTCATAAACACTCAGTACTCTTGTTTCTCTTGTAAATTAAAAGAACTTCCAAGTACATAACTTAAATGTGGCGTAAAAGTTAAATTTAGAAAGGTCAAATTGTGTGAAAATGTATTATTATGTACAGTTTAAACTTAGAATGCACTAAGCAAACATTTTGCGAATTTATGTGATCTTGTTTTATGTACGCGATGGTGTAGTTGGTTGAAGTAATGCGTTACAAGCCGGAAGTTCACTGGTTCTATTAGGTAATTGGGATTTTTTATTGACTTAATCCTTCCGGTCTTATTACGGCCCTGAGTTCGACTCATCCGCTCACAGAAATGAGTACCAGGGATGTTTCTTGGGGTGTAAAGGCGGTCTGTGCGTAGGGTGTACAACCTTGCCACCTTCTGGGAGCCTCAAACTCCTGGAGCCGTAAGGTCCTGTCCAGGCCTGTAATGGGATAGCTTACCTTTATCTGATCTTATTTACATCATACAAGTTTCTGTATGCGTTATTGTACTTTCCAGAAACATTATATTTACTGCAGGGTCAAAGGATTTCTCGAGCACCTTTGTATTATGATTGACACTGCAATCTAAGGACGAAATGTGAGGATTACTTCGTTTACTGGACATTTGCATTCCTCTGTTCACCACAGCCTATAATGTGTAATAGTTTTTAGTATACTTAATTTTATATAAATCTTATAAATACGTATTCAGACTGGTAGATGATTCAACACAGTTTGCGCACCAATTTAAGGTACATAAAACTCATAAACCTACATAGTAATGTATAACGCGTAAGTTAAAACCAGCTACGAAACCTTGTCCTGCACTAAAACAGTACAAGAGTAATATCACTTCAGTTTCAGATACGGAGTTATGAATGGCCTGAAATGTACTGCGAGTCTTGGATATTAAATTACTTGTAGCTAGTAACTATTTTAAGATTCAGCGACTATGATATTTGGCTTTGAAGTGGATGGCCTGGGCTGTGTTCTCTTCAACTATAGTTTTGGGATGGCAGGGTTTTCGAGGCTATAGCTGGTTAAGACTAAGCATCCGCCAGATTATCTGGTTTCAGGCCTCGCATCATTGTCCCTGCAGGGGTTTCGTTACAGCATTAGTTTCACCTTACACAGTGCAACTTCGTCTTCTTTGTGGGAGACACGCAACGACAGAGCGCCGTACTGCAGTAAAAGAGTGGTGTATAGCGGGCAGTTTGTCACACAAGGTAGCTGTTGTAGTCAGCAAGATTTAAGTAAGACTGTAAAGCGTCTCATCGAGTGGCTAAATTCTTGTCCTCCAATTTCGGGACTGTGGGTTGATCCGGACTGCAGCCAGTGTAACAAAGAATTATCCAGTATCTCACAAATAACATAGCAGCATACAAGTTGAGTCACACTTTCATTTGAAATGCCTGTAATAACTGTCAACCTTGTCAAAGTACACAGTTATACTAACGTCTTTCTGAAGTACTGATTTATCAATGTTTTATTTCTAGTGCTATCTACATGGGGTCGAAGAATGGGACGCAAGTTAGACTTACTGCGCCGCGGGGACTCCAGAGAGGCCCTAAACGTCACTTCGTCTCCGCCGACACCACCCCCTCCACTCCCAAGCAGCGGTGAACCCGTCCGTCGGAGATCGCCGTGGAGGATCGGCCGCAGTGCTTCGGACTCTGTGTCACCGCCACCGTGCAGAAGCGCTCCTGTCAGTGACACAGAGAACACTCGAAGAAGGGCCCTCAGTGACGTTACAGAACATTCACCGTCACCTCTCAAGAGCTTCTTTATTAGGATGGGTTCTACTGGTATGTTGAACACTTCCAGGCACCAAGTTCCTCTAAGTTCACGTCCTAAGGAACAAGCTATACCGTACAGTAACGAAGACCTTCCGGGTGGTAAAGTGCTCTTCAAAAGCTGCTCTACATCCCAGCTGTCTACTTCGTACGTTAGAGGTGAGGATCCCGCGGACGGTTTGGACTTATCCCTGCAATGTTCAGAAAGCACAAGTAATATACCCGACGCTGTGAAAGGCTCGGAGGATGTGGTCAGCGGTATAAAAAAGCGAGTGCCATCTGTTGAAGCCGATCCCAGTTACGTACCTACAAAAACTAGAAGTTGTGACAACATATCTAGTCTGGGTTCGAACTCAGTATCCTCTTCTGCCGTACCATCTACAGGAGGAAACAGAAAATCTCATTTTCCATATGCATTTCTGCGTTCTAAGTTATCCGTCTTGCCGGAAGAAAGTGGAGGCAGCGTTGTTCAGCAAAACCGAAGGAGGGTGTCAAATAAGGAAGGCTTTCCGGAACATCGAAGGTCCCTTACTGAACACAGTCCCGAAAGGGCCTACAGAGTGAGAGCAAATTCCGAGGAATGCGTTCCAGCAGCATTGCTCGCTGAAGACACTTCATCGTTTATGGAAGGTACAAATACATTAGGCCGTAGACGAAAGGACAGTGTAGAGATTAAGTCTTTAAGACGATTTAACTACTCATTTCCTCAGTCATTCACTGCCACACCTTACCAAAGTAGCCTTGGCGAAGAAGAACAACTAGTACAGAAGATGGGGCAACCCAGTTATTATGTCAGTTCGAATGAATCCGGTTACGATAGCGATGGTCCTCGGCACGGCGAAGAGTCTGTTTGCAAAATTGGAGCCAGCGAGAAGTGTCTCAACACTGCGTCGGACCAGGACGGCGACAGTGGTATAATTGCCAACGAGAGTTCGGATTCTGGATCAATCCACGACTCTGAACTTGGAAATAGCGAAAACGGAACTGGAAGTAATGGGAAATGTCATGGTGAAATATTGGCAAGTGAGCCCCCTCCAGTACCACCGCGATCTTCAACACCGTATCTGGAGGGGCAGCAGTCGTTTGTGCTACGTCGAGATAACTGGGCGCGATCATCCAGCATTGCTGCATTACATACATCGTGCAGCAGCAAAGACACACGTACTGCCGAAATTCTCGCCAACCTGACCCCTTGGGAGAAAGGGAGAAGCCCTCAGCACAAGGATGAAGCCACGCTCGCTCGTCGGCATCAGTTCTTGACGTCCCAGCTTGTGGAGGAGACGTCCATTTCTCCAACAGAGAATTCGGGTTCCGACACCACTCATCGCAACTCTAGTGGAGCAGTACAGCTTGGAGGCATTTCAGCAAACTTCAGCAGACATTCATATGTACAAAATGGGGAACCTGCGGTGATAACTAGCTACAGAAGACTGCCTGGGGCCTCCTCTCTGACATCGTTACATGACCGACATAACAGAGACCTGTACAAGACGCGGTTCATGCTTGTACGGATTTCAAAGACGAGGAAAGATGATATTTTGGGTATACACCTAGTACAAAAAATACAACCCACCGACGCGAATAAGGATTCATCAGCAGTCCGATTCTACATCTCGAAACTGGAACTGGAAAGTCTCGCAGCAAGGTACTATTTAACATTACTGTGCTCTTATCATTAAGACAACTCTTTTAAGCAGTGGTGTACCGAGGGGGGGGGGGGTTCAAACCCCCCTCGAAATTCCGAAGGTCCTCCAAAATCGTGCCAAACTCAACCCGATTGTGAAAACTGTTAAAAACTGCTGAATTTAGGACGCCAACACCCCAAGATGTTCGGAAAAAAGGCAGTAAAATTCTAAAACTACCTAAGTTCGCAATTGTTTTACATTAGCAATGACAAATAAATTGGTTGTCATAAATAGTCTTAAAGTACCAAAAATTAAGACAATTTTACTATATGAAATGAAATTTCTTGTACCAAATTACAGCTGCCTCCAGAAACCTTGACCAAGGGGCTACCGCCCCCAGATCCCCGTTCTCTGTGTCCTCTGTCCTCAACTGAATTTGTTGAACCCCCCCACCCCCGAACAAAATTAATGGGTACGCCACTGCTCTTATATTACCTAATGATTCATAGATTTTTTGCTCTAGAGACAGCATCTTAGATTCTTGGATCGTAGATCGACTATACTTTCCGGATGCTTTTCACCATTTTCTTTAGCCTTTCCATAAAACTACCGGAATAATACCTTAAGATAACATGCTTCTGTTTTTTCAACATTCTTTGCGCGCTGAAATTTACAACCTGGCTACCACCTGACGCTATACATATGTGTCTAACGCACGTGGCCAATAATGCGTCGTTACATGTTTTTATTATCCGACGAACACAACTATACAGATGTTGCATATTTGGTTTATTTGACACTGCTACATGTTTCGGCCAGATCAGCCATCATCAGGTAGGACTTGGATACACAAAAGGAGGATAAACAGTGGGTTTAAACCCACTGTTTGTAAGGAGAGGTCTCTCCCTTTCAATCATTTTGTGTATTCATGTCCTACCTGATGATGGCTGATCTGGGGAACCGAAACATGTAGCAGGGTTAAATAAACCAAATATATGAAATCTATATAGTTGTGTTCGCCGGATAATAAAAACAAATATTTCACTGATAAATACACAGCGGGACGATGTCAACTAAGATTAATGTGTCGTTACACAAACAAGCAACAAATCAACTTTGCACACTGAGAAAAAAACGAATCCACTGAAGCCGCAACCGGGTGATCCGAAATTATCAAATAATGTATTGTTACGCATGTATAAAAGTTTCATGTTTAGTATAGCTTCTAAGAGAAAGGTTATACTGGCTTCTAGAGAACTCGGAGATAAAGCTTCATAAACTCGTGCGGATAATGACCAGCTTTACTTCCTATTCATGTCCTTTACATCCAGTTACCAGAGCGATCAAGACACTGGGCACGAGTCCCGGAGTCATCTGCAGTGACGGCCAAGACAGTATTGCCGCCGTCTCTATTGGAAATACAGTGAGCCTTTCTGGAAAATTTATTCAGACGCTCTTCCTACAAATTCGGATGGGCCAAAAATACATAAATTCGCTCCACTGCCATGTTTTGTCGGAGGCTCAGTGTAGAATAGCCCACAGCGTCCACCTTCACTGTCGCCAGTCATAAGTAAAGGCAATGTTTTCTAAAAAAGAATGCCAGACTTTTTAGTGGTTCATAATATATAACTGCTTGCATTTACGCGTAGATAGGAGGGTAATAATAAAATATACGGCGAAGAAATATGGTGTGACGTAATGCTCTCCATTAGGGCAGGGTTCGTTCCGTGACCAATATACATGGCAAGTAACTTAGCGTGTCCTAAAGGACAAGACTTTTTAGTATGTTACTTATATATTTTTAATCAGTGCCTTGTGCACATAAATGAACCTAATATTATTGTATATTTGACGGAGAAGGTTGATAGAGCAGTGACGCTGTATACACGCTTTCAGGATATATCCGGTTAGAATCTTGACGGTGACACTTGGCATGAAGAGTCCAAGCTTTTCCCAAGTTTCTCTTGGCAGAAGGACCTTCTAATAGGCAGCTGTCATCTCCTCCAAATCCTTAATATGTTAACTTATGTAGGAGCCCGCAGACCAAACGGGCGCAGTTGAAACATTGTTTTTAGTCAAATTACAATCAGTTGATACAGACAGACTTCAGAATCCACTTGTATAAAACGTTTTCCTAATTATAGATATATAACAAAGGAATGCGCCTTAAGCTTCATGTTCTTGTAGCCCGGGTCCTCGTGCCTCGCATATGCGTAGGTAGAGTAAACCCGTTTAGCAACATTGTGAGTTTTTGCAAACAGCACTGCTGTGTTGCGAATTTGTGTTTTATGGATTGGCCCGCAGTCACAGGAGTTACCGAATATTCCGCTTGAAATCGCATTCCAAAAAGAACACAACATGCAATTTCCGATATATCTCAGCATGTGCTGACATCAGATTTTGTTTGTCATACGATCTTAATCCTCAGCAAAAATTTTGACAGTTTTTTTTTTCGTGGCCCAACAGACCAAATTTGGCATAGGCGACCTCGCTGTTGAGGTTTCTAGATCGCACACAGACACATTCACTGGTTAGGACTACTCTGAACGAGTGATCAGCTTGTCGCTGCTACCTACACAACACACAACAAACACAAGAGACAAACACCCATGCCCATATCGGGATTAGAGCCTGCGATTCCAGCAATCGAAGGGCCGTACGCCTACGTCGTAGACCGCAGGTTGACAGTAGGCCTGTATATTTCATATATGATTCAAATCACATATGAAAAACTGATGCAGAGTGTACTAAGACAGTACGGGTAATAGGGAAGGAGGTGCCTGTGCAGGCTATGAAGGCATCGGTGGTGGAGGTGTAAATACACTACTATTAAACTCGGCAATAGATATAGGGATGACAAGTTTCACGCCCCGGCCGATTTATCCCAGCGGAAAGAGCCCCGAGCAGCCACTGAATAGGAGGCAGGGGTGGGATTAACCATGAAAACAGTTCACTTTAATTTCTTTGCGTCCCCTTGTTTTCTTTTTGTTTACACTTACTGAAGCCACCGGCGCATATGGTTATGACGGTCTGGCTTAATTCTTTCTCATTTGCATTCCAGTACCAACTACGGGAAGCACAGTGGCCCCCCCCCCAAGTAACAGAATTATGTGACCCCAAAGCAAACATTCATGCGCCCTGCTTTTCCTTTTGAAATTATTGTTTATTATTTACACATTGGTTTTCGTTCTTGAAATGTGGACCACAAACATTTTTCTATTAAGACAAGCTCACTTTTACTCAAGTTATTAGTGCATTAGTTGGACAGCTACACACATCTCTTCTTCTTAATA